>Ga0153915_10001632_pt1 | contig 20612 bp, 12 predicted proteins | sample Opewatmetagenome_2_FD_107003 | JGI IMG/M metagenome (GOLD analysis project Ga0153915, IMG submission 107003) | Freshwater wetland microbial communities from Ohio, USA - Open water 3 Core 3 Depth 3 metaG | ecosystem: Environmental > Aquatic > Freshwater > Wetlands | place: USA: Ohio, Lake Erie...
AACGTGATATGGAATGAACTTGCTGATTTTGATCCCATATTAAGGACCCTGCTTTACATGAAACCCGCATGGAGCCTTGGAGAAAGGCATTTCTCGGACATATGGGAAGACATGCTTTTGAACAGGGACGCCATATGGCAGAAAGACAGGATAATCAAGGAAGATATACTGCCGGATAGATCCGTCTGTTTAATTTTAAAAGAGTCGCATTACTCAATGGTGATCGCCAAAAAAATCATCAATTTTCTGAAGACAAACCCCGGGCATATTGCATTAACCCTTCTCCCTCTCCAGATTATCATAGATTCAGGACCATTCCTAAGGGCAGGCAGATTATATCTTGAGGATCTCTCTGTAAACTGGGAAACAATAGAGCCGGGAGAGATATATGCCTCTGTCAGGGTCCTGGAATTTATAAAAAAGGATGATAAAAACCTGTCAACAGTCAAAGAGGTTGAGCAAGGGCATCCATATATCAAGGTGATTATGGATACCAGGGAAAAAAATGAACAGTACCTTTTTTTGTATCAGAACGCCCTGGTTCAGGGAGACAACCCTCCATGTTTCTATTGCGGGGCAAGGACACACCTGGCAAGGTCCTGCCCGTCAAAGGCTATTACCGGGTTGACCCGTTTCATTGATAAAATAGGGTATTTATCAATTCATGAAATAAATAATCTCTATTTTAATTATATCTATGAGCAGGATAACAATAATATAAAATTTGACTCAGGAAAATGGAATGCATCAGAGATCTCTCCTCAATGGGCACACTATTGCTTTTATGAATTGAATAGCGTCTTTCAGTTACGGTTTTTCAGGACCCTATGGAATCATCGTGATGAAAACTGGAACGACATAAAGAAAAATGATGATACAACGGATAAGGGCGGCCTTTTATGGCTGGCGCTTGATTGTCTTCGCGTGTCTAATTTTTCACAGGCAGAGTCCATCATCTCAGAGTCGCTCTCAAAACAATCGGGCGATTACAAGACATTCTGCACTGCTGCCTTTCTGAATATTGAAAAAGATAATCTCAAGCAGGCGAATGCCTTTCTGAAAAAGGCATCAGAACTTGCAAAGACTGCCCCTCAGAAGATATTGATCCTCTTTCTTCGCTCAAGGATCTATCATCTCACCAGAGAGCCCATCAAGGCAGAGGAAATGATAAGGGGAATCATCAGGCTAAGTCCATACTGTCATGAGGCCCTTTACCAGGACCTCCTGCATAGATTCAAGTACGGAAACAAGGCCATGGCCCTGCAACATTTATTAAAGCTTATCAAGTTAAACAGGGACTACTATGTTATTGCTTTAGTTGACCCGGAACTTTCCGATTTCAGTAAAGACATTCAACCTAAACTTGAACAATTGCTTTTAGAAACCCGTGAAAAGGCAAATCTGATACTCCCTGAGGCTGATAATGAACTTAATAATTTAAAGGATATCATCGGGAATGACTCAAAAGAATTCTCAGAGATAAAAGCCCTGTTGCTTAAGGTCAAGGACCTTTCAAGCAAGGACAGCTATTTCGCATACCTCGATATAATCCATTACGGCGGATCAATCTCCCATATGAGCAGCAGGATAATTGCCGGTCGTGAAACGGGTCTATCGACGATATATGATATCCTAAAACAACGCTTGACCTGTTGCACGGGAAGGGTCAGGACCCTCCCCTATCCGTTCCTGGCAAGATCAGCGTCGATACAATTATCGGTCATCCGCGAAAGATTTTATAAGACATCTGACAGTCATGACCTGCATGATCCTGAGAAATTTAAAAAATCTATAAAAAGTTATGATATGGTTTCGGATGAATTATCCTGGATTGAATCAAAATTGAATCGTCTTGAAGGGATAGGGCTTCTGCTGAAACTTGCCGCCCGGTTCATGAAAAAAAATATTCTTTTTCAATCGGTTAATCTGATTATTGCCCTCATACTGTTTCCAATAATTGCCTATTACCTGGAGTTCATTCTGCCTGACCTTAATATATCCTCCCAGGGTATCTGGGGTTATCAGAAGATTGTTTTTATCCTTGGCGGAATAACAGCCCTTATTCTTGCAACTGTCACGTCCAGGGAAGACGCCCGCAAGTGAATCAGTGTTCATCAGAAAATATAAATTTTCGCATTAATGCTATCAGCCATCAGCATTCAGCAAAATCTTTTTAAAATAATTAGCTGATCCCGCCCTGGCGGGACTGACCTCTGATAGCTTATTTATACTGTTTCGGGTTAATCCCGTATTTTTTGATTTTATAACCGAATATCCTTTCCGTGGTTTCAAGGACCTTCGCTGCCTGCCTCATATTCCCCCTGCTGCTCTTCAAGGTATCAATCATGATATCTTTCTCAAATCTCTCAATCATCTCATCCAGTGACTTTGATTGCCGTGTGCCGGTCTCTTCCGCTGTCTGAAGGGTGAGCGGGAGATGGTAGCTGTGGATAACCTGATCATCACAGAGAAGGACAGCCCTTTCGATGCAGTTCTCCAGTTCTCTCACGTTTCCGGGCCAGTGATATCTTGTTAAGGCATCTATGGCCGGGGTGGATATCCTGCGGATATCCTTTTCATATTCTTTGGAGTATTTTTCCAGAAAATAATCCGCCAGCAGGAGCAGGTCAGCTTCTCTCTCCCTCAATGCCGGCAGATAAATCGGATAGACATTCAACCGATAAAAAAGGTCCTCACGGAAGGCGCCTTTTTCAACCGCTTCCGCAAGATTCATATTGGTCGCGGCTATCAACCTTATATTGACCTTTATGACCCTGTTTCCTCCTAATCTCTCAAGCTCCTTTTCCTGTAGGACCCTTAAAAGCTTTCCCTGGCTCTCAAAAATAAGGGCTCCTATCTCATCCAGAAAGATAGTGCCGTTGTTGGCCACTTCAAACTTACCCTCTTTCGGCTTGATGGCGCCTGTAAAGGCCCCTTTTTCATATCCGAAGAGTTCCGCCTCAACAAGATTACCGGGCAATGCCGCGCAATTTACCTTCACGAATGCCCTGGAAGAACGCAGGCTGTTATAATGTATGGCGTTTGCAACAAGCTCTTTCCCTGTACCGCTTTCACCCAGTAAGAGGACATTGGCATTGCTCTTAGCGACCTGGCTGATAAGATGAAAGACCTCCTGCATCTTACGGCTGTTTCCGATGATATTGGTAAAACTATATTTTTTGCTCAGTTCCTTTCTTAATCGTATATTCTCTTTATTCAGTTGATCTTTTTCAAGGTTTATCTTTTCCAGTAATGCAACCTGCTGGGCTATCAGACTGCTTATAATAGACAGCAGTCTTACATCTTCCTGGACCGGATTGCCCTCAAGGACACGGTCAACGCTGAGGGCGCCTATTACCCTTCCTCCCTCTTTGATAGGCACGCATATAAACGCTATCTTTGATTTATCGATCCTGCTTCGAGCGCCTGTCCTGTCCAGAAAAAGCGGTTCATCACTCAGGCTTGGAATAGCCATGGGACGACCGGTTTCAATCACCCTGCCGGTGACCCCTTCACCGAGTTTATAACGGCCCTTTGTCTTTTCTGTGGGAGAAATGCCATGGGCCACTTCAATATGTATCTCGGATGTCTCCGGGTTTAAAAGGGATATAGAACCACGGTTCATTCCCAGGTATTCCGATAACAGATCAAGCACCTTATAGAGCGCCTTTCTGAGGTCAAGGGTGCCGTGAATCGCCTTTGTGATTTCATAGAGGCATTCAATTTCTGCCGGTTTGGGCAAAGGAATCTTGGAGGTCATAGATTTATCCCATGGAATAAAAATGTTGGTTTAAAAAGTAAAAATACAAAATTGTCGTAAAATTTGCAAACACTTTCTCATACCGGTCAGCAAGTCTTTCGGATATCGACACCTGGCATGAAATCATAAAACAGCATGCAGGATAAAATATGTGATTTTCAAAATTGCATATTTATGATATAAAACATTCTGAATTGGATTGATTGATAATGCTATGTGTAAATTATTTCATATAAAGGCTTACATATGAATACGGATGATTCGGATTTTAAAGATAAAAATATCCTTGAGCAGATTATCGCAGAACGAACGGCTGATTTAATAAAAATCAATAAGGAACTCCAGCAGGAGATTGCTGAACGTAAAAAGGCCGAAGAGGCATTGCGTAAAAGCGAAAAGGGTTTTCATCTTCTGATGGAATATACCCCGGATATCCTCTTTTTAAATGATATCAACGGAAATATCATCGATGTTAATCACCTTGCCTGTGAGGCGCTTGGATACACGCGTGAAGAACTGCTGAAATTATCCATTGGCGACATAGAAGAGAGAATAACCGAACACCATGAAAAATTAAGAAAATCGGCGCTCGGCGTCCCTCTCACCTTTGAGGGGATGCAAAAATGCAAGGACGGATCCAGATTTCCCGTTGAGGTACGCCTGTGGATATTTGAATCCGGAGAAGAAGAGCTGATGCTTGCCCTGGTGCGCGATATCTCGGAACGCAAACGTGAGGAAGAAGAAAGGAAAAAGCTTGAGTCACAGCTTGTTTTTACCCAGAAAATGCAATCCATAGGAACCCTTGCCGGCGGGATAGCACACAACTTCAATAACCTCCTGATGGGCATTCAGGGAAATGTATCCCTGATGTTGCTTGATAAAAAACCGGAAGATCCTGATTCCTCCAGGCTTAACAATATACAGAAACTTATAGATAATGGCGCAAGATTAACCGGTCAGCTTATCGGATATGCAAGGGAAGGCATATACTCTATAAAGGCATGCGACCTGAACAGGCTTCTTAAAGAGACCGCGAATGCCTTTTTTAAAACCAGAAAAGATATTCAAATACATTTTGATCTGGCTGAGAATCTGGCAGGCATAAAGATCGACGAGGGCCAGATCGAACAGGTATTGCTTAATTTATACAACAATGCCGCGGACGCCTTGCCGAATGGAGGAGAACTCTTTCTTAAAACGAAAAATGTCACAAACAGGGATATTGTCGGGAGATCATATGAACCTATGCCTGGAGAATACGCCATGTTATCCGTCAAGGATACCGGCACAGGGATGAGCAAGGAAGTCATGGCCCGGATATTTGAACCTTTCTTTACTACAAAGGGTCTTGCCAAGGGAACGGGCCTTGGTCTGGCTGCCGTCTATGGGATCATAAAGGGACATGGCGGTTATATAGAGGTTGAATCGGAAATCGGTCATGGAACCACCTTTAATATATTCTTGCCTGAAATAGTCTCCTCACAAAATGAAGGTGAAATCTCCCCCGATAAATTCCTTTTGGGTAAAGAGACCATCTTATTGGTTGACGATGATGAAATGGTCCTTGATACAGGAGAACAGATCCTTGCCAGATTGGGTTACGTTGTTATGCCGGCAACCGGCGGGAGAGAGGCAATAAAATTATATGAGGAATACCGGGATAAAATTGATATTGTGCTTTTAGATATGGCCATGCCCGAAATCGGCGGAGGAGAGGTATTTGACAGGATAAGAAAGATAAATCCCGCTGTAAAGGTCCTTCTGTTAAGCGGATATAGCCGTGACGGAGAAGCTGATGAGATCCTCAACCGCGGGTGCAGCGGGTTTATACAGAAGCCTTTTAATATAATGGAATTATCAAAAAAATTACGGGATATCCTTGATCTGAGCTGCTGATTTCACATACTAAAAAAAAGGGGCTCCCCATGCCCTGAAGGCGCATTCATGCAAAATCCTAACCGGAAATTAATGAATCCGTCCTGTTAGTTACCCCTCTTCAAGGGAATATTTTCCTGTATCACTCTCTAATGGGACAGGATAATTGCCGTCAAAGCAGGCCAGGCAAAGATTATCCCTGGGGATGCATGTCGAACTTACGAGGTTATCTATGCTCAGATAGCCAAGGCTGTCCAGGCCTATAAAATTGCGTATTTCTTCCACGCTCTTCTGTGCCGCGATCAACTCTCCTCTGGTTGAAAAATCTATCCCGTAATGACACGGGAATCTGTGAGGGGGACAGGAGACAAGCATGTGGATCTCCTTTGCCCCGATATCACGCAATGTCTTTATCCTTGTCTTTGAAGTAGTCCCACGGATTATTGAATCCTCAATAATAAGAACCCTTTTACCCTTCAGGAGTTCCTTTACAGGATTGAGTTTTACCTTTACGCCGAAATCGCGCATGGACTGCGATGGCTGGATAAACGTCCTGCCCACGTAATGATTTCTTATGACACCCATCTCCAGGGGAATGGAAGATGCCTGTGCAAATCCTATTGCAGCATAGTTGCCGGAGTCAGGGAAAGGCATCACAAGGTCCGCATCAACCGAAAATTCCTTTGCCAGAAGTTCTCCCTGTTTTTTTCTGAAGAGATACACATTCTGTCCGAAGATATTGCTGTCAGGCCTAGCAAAATATATCAGTTCAAAGATGCATTGCGTCCTTCTGGACGGTATTTCCGTTTTAATGCTTTTTAAACCGTCCCTGTTGATAATAAGAATCTCTCCTGGTTCAATATCCCTGATATATTCCGCCTGTATAAGATCAAAGGCGCAGGTCTCGGATGCTATTACATAACCGGAATGCAGGCGGCCAAGGCAAAGCGGCCTGAACCCGTTTGGATCCCTGACGGCTATTACAGTATCCTCGGTCATGATAACCATGGAATAGGCGCCTTTTATCCTGTGCATAACGCTTACCATTGCCTTTTCCAGACCATGTCTCATTTCCTTGGCGGCAAGATGCAGGACAATTTCAGTATCCATGGTGGTCTGGAAGATAGAACCTTCATTTTCAAGTTCCGTTCTAAGCTGTCTGGCGTTTACAAGATTTCCGTTATGTGCGATGGCCAGGCATTTGCCGGCATATTGGACCTTGAAAGGCTGGGCGTTGACAAGGAGTGACGATCCTGTTGTTGAATATCTTACATGCCCGAGGGCGATATCCCCCTTAAGACTGTCGAGCACATCTTCATTAAATATATCAGGGACAAGTCCCATCGCCTTATGCCCGATAACATGTCTGCCGTCCGAGACAATGATCCCGGCGCTTTCCTGGCCCCTGTGCTGCAATGCATACAGCCCGAAGTATGCAAGCTTTGCCGCCTCTTCATGCCCGTAAACGGCGAAGATGCCGCACTCGTCCATGGGACGTTCGTCATCAGAAAAAATAATACTGTTTTCCATGTTCATTTTTATCATCCTGTTAAGCAAACCACATCAAATATATCGGATGGCTCAAGGCCTATGGCTTAAGGAAAGAATATATTTCCCTGCATCTTGCCCTGGGCCTTGAGCCCTGCACCCTGCACCTATTTATTATGATATTCCTGTATCGTCTTCACATCCAGCTTGCCTTCGATCAATGCCTTTATCGCCATGGCCGTGGCCTTTGCCCCTGCGATGGTTGTCGTATAGGGTATCCCGAAGACAAGGGCGGTCCTGCGTATGGGAAAGGATTCGGAAACGGCCTTTTTATTGTTTGTGGTATTTATTACAAGGGCGATCTCCCTGTTCTTTATCATATCGACTATGTTTGGCCTACCTTCCCTGACCTTTTTGACTCTCTCTGTGGGGATACCCTCTCCGGCAAGAAATAATGATGTCCCTTCAGTTGCAACTATCCTGAAACCAAGTTCATGAAATATCCTTGCAGGTTTTATAACAGCGCTTCTATCCGCATTCTTCACGCTTATGAAGACAGTTCCTGAGAGAGGCAGGGCCTGTCCTGCCGCCAGCTGGGATTTTGCAAAGGCAAGTCCGAAGGTGCTTCCTATGCCCATTACCTCGCCGGTTGATTTCATCTCAGGACCCAGGATCGTGTCCACCCCCTGAAAACGTGAGAATGGAAATACCGATTCCTTGCAGGACACATGAGCGGGTATAACCTCCGCGGTTAAGCCCAGGTCCTTCAGCTTCATGCCCATGATGACCTTGGTCGCAAGCTTCGCCAGCGGCACGCCGGTGGCCTTGCTTACAAAGGGTATTGTCCTTGATGCCCTGGGGTTCACCTCAAGCATATAGATCACACCCTTCTGTATGGCGTATTGAATATTCATCAATCCTATTACATTCAGTTCCTTTGCAATGGCCCTGGTCTTTTTCATAAGCTCTTTAATTATCTCAGGGGTTAACGACATTGGAGGAAGGACGCAGGCGCTGTCTCCTGAATGGATCCCGGCCTCTTCAATATGCTCCATAATGCCGCCTATTATCGTGACATCGCCGTCTGAAATGGCATCGACATCGATCTCTACGGCATCTTCAAGGAACCTGTCGATCAGGATCGGTTTGCCCGGAGAGACCTTTACGGCCCGCTCCATGTAGAGTTTCAGATCCTCGCTGTCATATACGATCTCCATTGCCCTGCCGCCCAGCACAAATGAAGGTCTTACAACCACAGGATATCCTATCTCCTCTGCGACCTTTACTGCCTCTTCGGTGTTTACGGCTATCCCGTTAGGCGGCTGCTTTATATTCAATTTTTGAATCAGGTGTTGAAAACGCTCCCTGTCCTCTGCGCAGTCGATACTGTCAGGGCTGGTCCCAAGGATCCTTACGCCTGCCTCTGCAAGCGGAACGGATATATTAAGGGGCGTCTGCCCGCCGAATTGCACAATAACGCCTTCCGGCTGCTCCTGGTCAATTATGTTCAGGACATCTTCCCTTGTAAGCGGTTCAAAATATAGCTTGTCGGATATATCGTAATCCGTGCTGACCGTCTCGGGGTTGCTGTTTATCATGATGCTCTCAAGGCCCATCTCCCTGAGAGCAAAGGATGCATGGACACAGCAGTAATCGAATTCGATGCCCTGCCCTATCCTGTTAGGTCCGCCGCCCAGGATAATGACCTTTTTCTTGCCGGTTGCCCTTATCTCATTTTCCTCTTCATAGGTTGAGTAATAATAGGGGGTGTATGCCTCGAACTCGGCGGCGCATGTATCCACAAGCTTATATACAGGCATGATACCCTTTCTTTTCCGCAGGGCCCTTATTTCCTGTTCCTTCTTTTTAAAGAGCACTGCAAGCTGGACATCGGAAAAACCATATCCCTTGACCCGTTTCAAAAAATCCGGATCCCATGATTCCGGGCCTTCACCCTTTATTGCCAGTCCCTTGAGCTGCTCTTCCATATCATATATCTGCTTCATATTGGAAAGGAACCATGGGTCGATCCTGGAAAGCTCATATATCCTTTCTACAGAGAGGCCCTTTTTGAATGCCTCCCGGATATAAAAGATCCGTTTTGAATTCGGGTTAATCAATCCTTCTTCAAGGTCATGGATATCAATAGATTCTTCACTCAACGCAGGGTTATCCGATCCAAGGCCGAACCTTCCTATCTCCAGGGACCTGATAGCCTTCTGAAGGGCCTCCTTGAAGGTCCTTCCTATGGCCATGGTCTCTCCAACGGATTTCATGGATGTCGTGAGCCTGTCCTCGGCGCCCTGGAATTTTTCAAAGGTCCATCGCGGTATCTTTACGACGCAGTAATCTATAGTCGGTTCAAATGAGGCAAGCGTCTCACGGGTAATGTCATTGTATATCTCATCAAGCGTATATCCTACCGCCAGTTTTGCTGCTATCTTTGCGATGGGAAAACCTGTTGCCTTTGATGCAAGTGCTGAACTCCTTGAGACCCTCGGGTTCATCTCGATTACAACCATCTCGCCGTTATCAGGATGCACGGCAAACTGGATATTCGACCCCCCGGTCTCCACCCCGATCTCCCTTATGATATTGATGTCAGCGTCCCTCATGGCCTGATATTCCCGGTCAGTCAGGGTCTGTGCAGGCGCAACGGTAATGCTGTCTCCGGTGTGTACGCCCATGGGATCAAAATTTTCAATGGAGCATATGATTACGACATTGTCCTTAAAATCCCTCATGACCTCCAGCTCATACTCTTTCCAGCCTATTAATGATTCCTCTATGATGATCTCGGAGATCATGCTGGAGTCAAGGCCGGTCTTTGCAATCTCCAGCATCTCTTCTCTGTTGTAGGCAACGCCGCTTCCTATGCCGCCGAGTGTAAAACTCGCCCTGATAATAAGGGGATAACCGATCTCCTCCGCAACCTTTTCAGCCTGCTCAATGTTCCTGACTATGCCGCTCCTGGGGACCCTTAAATTAATACGGTTCATGGCGTCCTTGAACTGCTCCCTGTCTTCGGCCTTGCGTATGACAGGTATGGAAGCACCTATCATCTCGACCCCGAGTCTTTCAAAGATACCTGTCTCGGCAACCTGTACTGCCGTATTGAGCCCGGTCTGTCCGCCGAGGGTGGGGAGCACGGCATCGGGTCTCTCCCTTTCAATTATCTTTGCTACTGTTTCAGGTGTGATGGGTTCAATGTAGGTGCGATGGGCCGTCTCAGGGTCGGTCATAATGGTTGCCGGATTGCTGTTAATGAGGACAACCTCATATCCCTCTTCCTTCAGGGCCTTGCATGCCTGGGTCCCGGAATAGTCGAATTCACAGGCCTGCCCTATGATTATCGGGCCTGACCCTATAATAAGTATCTTTTTTATGTCTGTGCGTTTTGGCATATTATTAATTCCTGAACCTGTCCATCATCTCCGTGAACCTGTCAAAGAGATACCCCGCATCATGCGGCCCTGGCGATGCCTCAGGATGATACTGCACCGAAAACAGCGGCAGTTTTTTATGGACAAGGCCTTCCACGGTATTGTCATTCAGATTAATATGGCTCAGTTCAACGTCCGGATCGGTCAGCGACTCCATATCAACGCAAAAGCCATGGTTCTGCGATGTAATCTCCACCTTTCCGGTCAGGAGATTCTTAACCGGCTGATTGCCTCCGCGATGCCCGAATTTAAGCTTGAAGGTCCTGCCTCCAAGGGCAAGACCTATCAGCTGATGGCCGAGACATATGCCGAATATGGGCCTTTTCCCCAGCTGAGCCTTAATGGTATCCACAGCATAGGGCACTGCGGCAGGATCGCCCGGCCCGTTACTAAGGAAAAGGCCATGGGGAGCAAGCATATCGATAGTATCCGAATCAACATCTGCCGGCACAAGCAGGATCTGACAACCGCATTTTTCAAGCGACCTGAGGATATTGTATTTAACCCCGTAATCAATGGCCACTACCCGCCGTTTTTTATCACCGGCCGGCCATTTAAAACTGTCAAGGCCTTCATGAAGTTCGACAGGCCCGGCATCAGTCCACAGCATCGGCCTTTTACAGGTTACTTCCCTTACGAGATCAACCCCCGCCATGCCCTGCGATTTCCTTGCCTTTTCGATTAAGGACTGATGATCCATGTCCTTGGTTGATATAACGGCCTTCATTGCCCCTTGAAGCCGGATATGCCTGGTGAGTGCCCTGGTATCAATACCTTCAATGCCAGGGATATTACTTGCTGAAAGATAATCCAGGAGGCCTCCGCTTGCCCGCCAGTTGCTGAATGCGCCCTGATATTCCTTGACAATCAATGCCCTTGCCTGGATCCTCGCGGATTCGACATCCTCATCATTAATGCCGTAGTTGCCTATTAAAGGATAGGTCATGGTCACCATCTGGCCGCAATAGGATGGATCGGTCAATATCTCCTGGTAACCGGTCATGCTGGTATTAAAGACGATTTCCCCTGTCGTCTCAAAGGTGCCTGTGAATGACCGTCCCTGAAAAACAGTCCCGTCCTCCAGGACAATTAATGATTTCATAGCATTCCTCCAACAATCAATGCGGGATGTTTTTATCATAAAAAAAATAACAATCAAATTAAAAGCGCCACGCATGAAGGCTTTTGATCGCTGCTGTTAGTAATAATAAAATTTCATTGACAACTAAACAGTACTACTAATAATATGACGCACATTTAAAGCATGAATATTGTTAACGGCAAGACTCATGATTGTATTTATAGAGCTCATGCAACGATATTGACAGATTGAGAAACATATGCCGAAAATATTTTATATTCCTTAACATCAACAGGAGAATGAGCAATTGAAGAAGATAGAAGCCATCATAAAACCGTTCAAGCTTGAAGAGGTCAAAGAGGCCATATTGAAACTCGGAATCAGCGGCATGACCATATCCGAAGTCAAGGGCTTTGGCAGACAGAAAGGCCACAAGGAGATATACAGGGGCGCCGAATATATAGTAGATTTTCTGCCAAAGGTTAAAATCGAGGTGGCTGTCGACACCGAAATCGTCCCTGATGTAATAAAGGCAATTAAAGAAAACGCCTTTACCGGTCAGATAGGGGACGGCAAGATATTTATCATCCCCATTGAAAAGGCCATTCGCATCAGAACAGGCGAGGAAGACGGGGATGCACTCTAGGGCGCTATCCGTCAGTCTCCCCATTCTTCAAGACCATCTTCCTCCTTTTTAGAGGGCCGTCTTGGTCTGACCTTTCGATATATCTCAAAAGGGGTCTTATTCTCACCGTTGACCATTAACAGATCCCGGTTAATGGAAATGCCGAACAGCCTCTCATTTTCCTCAAGATAGGGGAGGATAAGATCCCAGTCCTTCTCGGACAGGCCGACAATCTCACCCCCGTTGAGCTGCTCTTCATCTATCATCTTCAGTGGATCTCTGACATAAATCGCTCCGCCCGAGGCAAGGGAAAAGAGATTCGATCCCGGATACGGCGTGGCCTGTGGAACAGGATTGCCGTCATTATCGAATTCCATGCCGTTTAAGATCACAAATCCTCCGCCATTGAGGGGATCGCCGGCCATGAATGATTCGCCAAGGTAATCCAGGGCAGTCCCGTTAATCACAACGCGAGGTTTCCCAACTGCGTTGATCAGGGGCCGGCCTGCCGCATTGCCCATTACATAAACCTCTCCTCCCTTTGCGCCATACATGAATGTCTGGCCGGTGTGGCCGTATATAACCAGTTTCCCTGATTTCATGATCTGTCCCAGCTGATCCTGGGCATTTCCATGGACATTTATGGTCATGCCGTCCATTCCTGACCCGAGATAATCTCCTGCATTGCCATAGAGGTCTATCTGAACCCCTCCGGAATCCGGGCCTAAACCGCATCCGTGAAAACGCTGGCCCTTGAGGCCGAAAACAATAAACCTCCTCCAACCCCTCAAATAGGCCTCAGTCATGAGACGGCTGTCACAGTTATTGCCCTCCGGGGGAAAGAGAGATGCATTAATCACCAGGACCTTCTCATTATAATCAGGTCCCCTGAAGAATTGTCTCGTCTCCCAGTCTATGGATCTGTAGGCCCCCTTCCCGTCCGCCCTTTCAAGAGAGGGTATATTCAGGAATATGGTTTCAATGGTCTGATTGATCATCTGAATAATTGAACGCCTCTTCTTGTCATAGGTGGGATACCGTCTGTCGTGAAGCATTGTCAATGCCTGAATGCCGACATCAAGATAGGCGTCTCCTTTCAGCGCCCAGACCTTTATTTCTCTTAAAGCCTGCATTATATCCGAATAATCCCATTTATCTATCCCGTCCTTCATGTACCCATAAAGGAGTTCCGGATTCTGGAGCTCGAAAAAACCGGATATCTCATTTTGTTCCTTTTGTCCGTCCTCCATCAGATAATAAACCCGGCCCGGCAGATACGCGACCTGATCCGCCGTGGCCTTTATCTCTTTTCCGAATTTATCCGAGCAGGTCAGATGGCATTCACCGGGGTTATTTTGTTTTTTCTCCAGGTTAAAGGTAAAGGATCCGCCGTCCGTGTGACTCCCGCCCCTGGCATTCCAGTACATATCCGCCGTTGTGCCTATCCTGGGATCTTCATCAGAAAGGCTCTTCAACGTGGCGTCGATGGCCTGCTGCTCCGAACAGATCAACCCTACCTGTATCTGACCGTCATGCAGGGCAAAGACCTGGGGCCGCAGCATCGCGGTATCCGTTATGCCTATCAACTGAAGTCGGTCGTTTTCAGTGTCGTTGCGAGCTATTATGAAAAACCAAGGACCATCGGGCGATCCATGAACATGGGCAGCCTGGATAGCCCTGTAGATGCGTTGTTTTTCAGGAGACAATTGATTAAAATCTCTCTCCATGGTAGGCGCCAGTGCCTCGATAACGTACTCGAGCGGATACCTGTAGGTCCTGCTGTAAAGGTCAAAGAGAAGGACTGAGACCTCGGTATCGGTCAGGAACTGAGGAAAGATATTCCTTTGTTTCAGATATTCCGTTACCGAATGATAGTTGGCAAAATCGCCGTTATGGACAAGTGCCTCATTCATACCGATAAAGGGATGGGCCCCGGCCGGATGCCAGACCCTTCCCTTGGTAGGATAACGCTGGTGGGCGATCCATATGTTTGCCTTGAAGTCATCCAGTTTGTAATACTGGACTACCTCTTCGGCATATCCCACAACCTTCAGTATGAAAAAATTCCTTCCATGGGAAAGTACAAACGCCTGCTGCTTCCCATAGGCGTCATAATAGGTCCTGTTAAGTTTAATGCTGTTCTGATAGACGAACTCGTCTTCAGCCTGACGCGCAGTCAGTCCTCCCAGATTATTTCCCGCGATGAATTCCTTTAAGATCGCAGGCTTTACCCGCACAAAGTAGCGCCACACATCAGGCGGACGCACGTCCATCCCGTGTATATCGCGGTAATCGTCAATATGAGGGATGTCTTCGGACAGGTCCACGTTGAAAAAGGGCGAAATAAATCTTTCTTCAATGTCTCTTATAACCCCGGTCTCAAGCACGGCAATCTGCAGGATGTAATCATCCTCAAGGATCTCCCCTGACACGCCCAGCATCCTGTGGTCAAAGCCCATGGCTGCAATGCCGCCGCCACGGCCATTTCCTCTGTTGTGCATCTGCTTGGAAGGTTCATAAATATGTTTTCCCCTGACAGGGATGCTGCACGCAAAGCCTGTTACTCCGCACCCGCCTTCCGCCTCTGTCGTATGGACGTCCTTTTGAGGCAGGCCCTGGAGCAAGGGCTCCCTTGATTTGATAATATTATTAATAATCATTTCTCTGATCATGGTTCTCTTTTATTTATTTTCGTCTTTAATATAATCCAGATGAACAAGGCAATCCGTGCGCCCTACCAGTTCCTTCAGGCTCTTCATGCCCAGCCTTTTCAATATGCGGATGATCTCCTTGCGCCATGCAAGGAACATATTAATAATTCTCTGGGTCCCCCATTCTATATCCATCAGTTTCATCAACTCGGGATCAGTCGTAGCTATACCCCTGGCGCATCCACGACCGCTCTCACATTTATGACACCGCACGCACTCCAGCGCGACCATATCGGCAGTGCCTGTGCAGATGCCGTCCGCCCCCAGCGCGATAACCTTGGCAAGATCATGGGGGGTCCTGATTCCGCCGCTTGCTATGACCGTAATCTTATCCCTTACGCCCTCCCGCGTTAAGAACTGGTGCACCCTGGGCACGGCATATTCAATGGGCATGGCGATATTCTTCTTTGCGATCTCGGGCGCGGCCCCTGTCCCTCCATAGCTGCCGTCCAGATGAATTATATGCGCGCCTGCGTAATAACTCCCGATTGCGACCATATCAACGTCTGTGGGTGTGGAGACCTTTACCGATACAAGCGCCTTCGGGTTCATTGCCTTTATCCAGTCCACGTGTTTCTTATGATCCTCAACAGAATAGACGCTGTGGAAAGGAAAAGGTGAAAACAGCGGGTAGCCGACCACTGCCTCGCGCATCCTTGCGACACCGGGGGTGACCTTGTCGCCCAGCAGGTGTCCGCCAAGGCCCGGCTTTGCGCCCTGTGCATATTTGAATTCGACTATCTTTACCCTCTGTATGGTCTCTTCCCTTACGCCGAAAAGCCCGGTAGCCACCTGGGTGATTACATGGTCGTCATAGGGTTTAATCTCATCAGGATACCCGCCCTCGCCGGTGCAGCAGAAGGTGCCCAGTGCAGTAGCAGCCCTCATCCTGCTTAACATGGTCGATATGCTTACGGAACCATATGACATGCCTCCGCCGTAAAAGGGTACCTCAATCCTTACCCTGTGGGCATTATCATTCCGCCTGTTAAGCTCAACGCCCACATCAATATCGTTGTCTTCATCGTTTATACCGGCTGTCTGATTCTTTCTGAAAAGCAGTCTCAGTTTATCAAATCCCCCGCCGGATGCCCCCAGCTTGTATTCCAATCCTCTTGGTGGAACGCTCCCGAACTCTGCCATATACCAGGTGCTTACAAGGAGGTCTGCCGGCCATCTGTAATCACCCAGCACATCAAATGTGGGATTTCTCTTTACTGAAAGCGCCTTGACAGGACATGCGATATGACATGGCTCAGGGCAATCATCTCCAATACAGAGATAGTGATTCTTTACGGATACCTTTCCCCTTCTAAGGACATGTACGCCATAGGGGCATATCTCAACGCATTTCCCGCATGAAATGCAGTCTTTGTTCCTGCCTAACCTGTATTTTCCAATGGGGTTCTTGAACCTTGACCTTGTAGGAACAATCTCAGGCAATATAAATTTATTATTGTTACTCAAGTTCAAACCCCTCCTCCAGCTTATCCATTGACCCGAATATCTCCCTGTCTACTTCTTCAAAAAACATTGCCCTGCCTGCCTCTCCGCGCAAACGCCGGCACTCCCTTATCCCCATGGCGCCCATTATCTCCAGGAGCTGATTATGCCAGGCCCCGAAGATATTGACGGTGCGTGCAGCAACCCACCCGGGACTCGCCGCCTCTATCTTCACAGGGCAGGGAAGGCCCTTTTCACATCGGCGGCACATCCTGCATTCAAGGGCGATAAGTGCGGGAAAATCTATAAATACGCCGTCCACCCCGCAGATAATGGCCTTGGCGACATGTTCTGCCATTGCGATTCCACCGCTTGACAGCAGGGTGATTTCGTCGCGGATGCCTTTATTCACAAGTGACTGATGAACAGCCCTGATGTCATCCTTGGCGAAAAGCAACGGATTGCCCTTGCTCCTGCCATGGAAGCCTGCTTCAAGGTGAAATACCGAACATCCCTCATCAATAAGCATCATAATCTCTTTATCCGCCTGTCTTGTAAGCGGAAGCCTTACCGAGATCAGGGCGGCAGGATAAAGCGCCCTCGTCTCTTCAATGAGTCCTTTCGGGTTTTTATCCCATATGACCTCAACCATCCGGATCTCATCCCCCAGGCATACGGGCCTGTCTTCATGAGAGAATACCGGGACCAGGCTTGATTTATATCCCTCCAGTTCTCCCTTGATCATTCCGTACGGCAGGGCCAGCAATATCCCCAGACGTTTCGCGGCCATGGCCCAGCCCTTCAGGGTCTTTTCGCTTAAGGAACCGAATGAAGGGACACTTAATATTATGGGGAGAGGCATGTCCAGAAGAACAGGACTGTCACTCGTAAGCTCCCCCTTTTCACTGAACACAAGCTGTTTAGGGGTCCTGCCTATATCAATCGCGGTGCTGATATATTCCCTCCCGTGTATCCCATCCCTTGTGGGACGGACAATCTCCGACATATCGGTCCACAGGGAATCAAAGCCCGGCCCTGTAAAGGGACCGGGATATCCGGCGCCTGATACGGGAATGCTTCCGGTCTGGGCCTGATACCATAATCTGGCGATGATATCAGGGGTCCAGTGGCTGTCACCCATGGCCTTGAATTCAGGATTAAGGGATTTATGGATAAGTTCCTTCGGGCAATTCTGGACGCACCTGTAACAATTCATGCACTGATTATCAATGGAATCGGTCATCTGGGCCGGGTCCAGTCCCCGTTTATCGTATACCTCGTACACGCACAGCTTTTTAACGCACACCGCGCATTTGAGGCACCCCTCTTCCCATGCAATGACTCCCGACTTTGTTATGGTCTTAAACCTGTCAGGCGCCTGCCTGGTATGTATTACATATTTAGATGGCATAACTGATATTAAACCCTTTGTTCGTTTGAATAAATCACCGGCCTCGGCAAAAGCCCGGCCTTTTCAGCGATCTCTCCTACGGCATCTTCCCATTCAATGGCCATAATATGGACGCCGCTGATGCCCTTCATGACCTTCAATCTTTCGACGGTCTCAACGCAGATCTTGATCCCCTCTTCCTTCCATTTGTCCTTTGAAACGCCCTGCATCCTTTTGATAAGTTCATCAGGGACGTCCATGCCGGCCACATTATTTTTCATATATTTGGCCATGCCGGGAGATTTCAGCGGAGTTACGCCTCCGAGGATATAGCACTTTTCATGCAACCCTCTTTCCCTGACCATCTCCATCCATGTCTCGAATCTATCCATATTATATATACACTGGGTCTGGATAAAATCCACGCCGGCAGCGATCTTTTTCCCCAGGCGGATTACCCTGAACGCCAGGGGATCGGCAAAGGGGTTTGCCGCCGCGCCTATGAACATCTCCGGGGCCTTTGTCAGGGCCTCCCCGCCGATGATCTTGGCCTCATCCCTCATATCCTTTACGGTCTTAATAAGTTGTATGGAATCGACATCAAATACCCCGGCTGCCTGAGGCTGATTTCCGAATTTCTGATGATCGCCGGAAAGACATAGCATGTTTCGAATCCCCAGGGCAGATGCGCCAAGGACATCCGATTGCAGGGCAATCCTGTTGCGGTCCCTGACAACCATCTGCAGGATCGGGTCCAGGCCTATTGACTTCAATAGAACGCCGGCAGCCATGCTGGACATGCGGACTATGGCAGTCTGATTATCCGTGACATTTACCGCATCAACCTTGCCTCTTAATATTTCAGCCTTTTTCAATACAACATCAGGGTCAGCCCCCTTGGGAGGGCCGCATTCCGCAGTCACCGCGAATTCACCCTTTTCAAGCACTTTTCTTAATACGCTTATTTCTTCTTTCACTTCTTTTGATCCTCCCTTATGATTTTTCTCGGCCCGCCCCCGTGTTTTTTTGACCAGTCCTTTGGCGGGTATATCTTTTCTAATCTATCAAGGGCGTTGAAAGATGACAACTTGTTTATTATAGATTGCCAGGCACACGGCACATCGGGATTGATCTCGCATTTCCCATCCTGCGACCCGCCGCATGGCCCGTTCATAAGCTGTTTTGAGCAGCGCGCGAGGGGACATACGCCCCCGAAATAAAACAGCATGCAATCGCCGCATCCCAGGCAATTCTCAACCCACAGACCCTGTTCCCGTGTCTCACCCAGAAACTCCGTGTTCAGGGCGGGGATAACAGGCATTTCATCAAACATCTCAGCCACTGCCTGGACGCCTGCGCCACACCCCAGGGAAAGTATCGCGTCGTAATCCTTAACGACATCATCAAGTTGAATTATAAAATCCCTTACACATTGCCGGTCCAGGGTCTTTTCATGGATAATCTTATCATCCCCTGCCATCTTGCAGGCCATCCGCAGCGCAGACGCCAGGGCGCCGGTCTCCTTTTCGCCGCCGGCAGCGCATTCGGCAACGCAGGATGCACATCCCACAGCCAGGACTTTCTTATAGGGGGCAATCATCTCCCTGATCTCATCCATGGGTTTCTGTTCAGCCGTAATCATTTTTTATCTCCGATATTATTTATAAATATTTAAAACACAATTATCATTTAATCTTAAAGACTTATTCATTCTCCTTACACCTTGAACCTTATACCTTGAACCCTATGTCGTTTTATGCACCGGTGAAGGGGGAATGGCCATTGCCTCTTTCATGATATCTTCAGAATAAGATTCCAGTGATATTCTATTATTCTCTATCAAGGGGGTAATTATTTTAATACGTTCCTTTTCCAGACCGATGCATTCAATTATTGATCTTGCCCTTTCAACCCTCTTTGCAACTCTCTTATTTCCTTCAAGATATCTGCATGAACCCTCAGGACAGGTTATTATATAAACCGCATCGGCAAACTCCTCCAGCGCCTTCAGAAGATGCACTATATCGATTCTTCCGCTGCAAGGCATGGGAAACAGTCTTATGGACCTGCCATATCTCTTTTCCAGAGACTGTCTTTCCTCTTCTTCGCATTCAGGCACGTTCTGGCAATAAAAGATTGCCAGGGTGCGCATCAGGTTATTTGTCATTTCAGGAAAATACCTTTCTATTATATAAGCTCTCTGATCCCCCTGGTTTTATATTAGATCTTACACGACAAAATCCGGTATAATTCAGAACAGGTTAAGTAATTGTATACTTATCCAATGATCTTGCAAATTAATATATCGCGGAGATTAGCCGGCTTTCCAGGGGGATGAGAAAATTTGCTGTTTGTATTAAATCCCTGCCAATAAAAAAAGGCGTCTTGCTCCCTTTTAGGGGTCCGACGCCTTTGTCGATATCTAATTTTTTTAAACGCACGCCTTTGTGCTTTTAGAAAAATATATAAACAGGACATTGATTGTCAAGTATTAATATGTGATTTTTTCATTTTTTCGGAAGATTTTTATCAAGCCCGTTTCATAATATTTTATATTATGAGGTAATTTCAAAACTCAAAAAAGCATCAATTGTCATTTCGACCAAAGGGAGAAATCTTTTAATATCAATGCTTTTTAGATTCCTCACTTCTATCGGAATGACAAGCGGAGGGCTTTTGAAATTACCTCTATTGTAAAAATTATACTCAGAGAAATAAACGAGACCACTGTGGATATAATCCGGTCCGGCATTACACTGTAATCCGATTTAAATCATTCCTGCATGCAAAGAGTAT
>Ga0153915_10001633_pt1 | contig 20606 bp, 17 predicted proteins | sample Opewatmetagenome_2_FD_107003 | JGI IMG/M metagenome (GOLD analysis project Ga0153915, IMG submission 107003) | Freshwater wetland microbial communities from Ohio, USA - Open water 3 Core 3 Depth 3 metaG | ecosystem: Environmental > Aquatic > Freshwater > Wetlands | place: USA: Ohio, Lake Erie...
AAGCACAGCAGAACGCTAACTTCGATGGCAAGATGTATGCGATCTACCTGGAGGCATGCCCGTATGGCGGCCTGATCTACAACAAGAAGCTTTTCAGAGACGCCGGCATTGACAGGCCGCCACAGACGCCCGAAGAGTTCCTGAGCGTCGCGCAGAAGCTCACAAGAGCTCCCGATCAGTACGGCTTCATTACAGCCAACACACCGTCCAATCCCGTCTATATGATGCAGCACGCAATGATAACCATCGAGGGATTCGGAGGACGCATTGTCGGGGCGGACGGCAAGTTCGCGGTCAACTCACCCGAATTCATCAAAGGAGTCGCCTTCTACAAGAAGCTGTATGACTCCGGCGTAGTGCCGAAGGCGATGGACTACACGACGCAGCGAAAGATGTTCTTTGCGGGCAAGGCCGCCATGTGCATGGATGGAGGATATTTCATTCCATGGACAACTTCAGAGAACGCCGAAGTAGGCAAGCAGCTGGATGTCGCGCCCACGCCGTATCCGGTCAAGACAAACCCGATTGACCTTACGTACTTCAGCGTCTCGAGCAAGGCCTCCAAGGAGGTCAAGAAGGCCGCAGTCGAGTTTCTCAAGCTCTACATGACGCCCGAAGTCCAGTCCGAGTGGATCAGACAATGCGGCTATCCTGTAACGATGAAATCTGCCGCCGATGCAAAGTTCCGAAGCGAGTTCCCGTGGTTCAAGATCTATGAGGACGTGGCGAAGTACGGTGAACCCCTGTCGGTAGCAGGGCACGAAACTAGCTCAGAGGAGATTCGCAAGGTAGTTTCGGACAACATCGGACGGGTCCTCGAGGCCGACGTTGATCCAGAGACGGCCATGAACGACGCGCAGCAAGAAATCCTGCAACTTGTTGCACAATAGCGCGATCATGCAGTGCTGAGAGCGCTGGGGCCGAAGTGTTCTTCGTCCCCAGCGCAGGTTTTCTCATCTTCTCGGGGAGTCGACCTGCATGAGCCGACGAAACAGAAGCCTGCAATATGTCTATCTGCTCCCCGTCCTCGCAACGATAGCGTTCGTTTTTGCGTTCCCAATCGCCAAGAACGTTCAAATCAGCCTCACGAACGCGAGGTTCTTGGAGAGATCTCTCTGGGTAGGCATATCAAATTACCTGCGAGCTCTCTCCGACAAGTATTTCTGGCATTCGCTTGCCATTACCGTGGAGTATACCCTGATCTATACGGTATTCATCTTCGCCATTGCGCTCACCACGGCGACAATTCTCGACAAGCTGTCCGAGAGAAGCAGACTCAATTCCCTCTTCCGGACATTCTTTGTCATGCCCTATGCCATCCCCGACGTGGTCGCAGCAATGGTCTTTCTATGGATGCTCGACTATCAATTCGGAGTCGTGAACTTCTTTCTCAGGGCCCTGGGCATCGTGCAGTCTCCTGTCAACTGGTTCAGCAATTCCGCACTTGCCCTTCTCGTGATCGTAGCCATCGAAGTCTGGAGACTCTACCCGATGCACGCACTCATTCTATTTGCCGCCATGCAAGCCATCCCTCGAGAACTCTACGAGTCTGCGGACATAGACGGCGCGGGCAGCATTGCCAAGTTCCTGAAGATTACCGTTCCCCACCTGATGTCAATCTCGATGATCCTGCTCGTGCTCACGGTAATCTGGTGCTTTAGAAGGTTTACCATGATATGGATACTCACGAGGGGGGGACCGGCCAGGGCCACCGAAACAACCGTTATCCAGATCTACTCATATGCCTTCACGTTCAACAAGATGGCCTATGCGGCTGCAATAGGCAACATCATGTTGTTGCTCACGGTTGCCCTGGTCATTCCCTATTTTGTCCTCTCCCGGCGTCCCAGGAATTGATGCATATGATTTGCCACAGCAACTGACATAGGAGTGTATCGTTGCGGAAGAGCTTGGCTGGCAAAATAGCTCTCATCACACTCGCGTCCATCATCTCGATAGTCATCCTCTTTCCCATCTACTGGATGTTGACCATCTCTCTCAGGTCTGAGCTGACGTTGTTCGACTACCCCCCCAAAATACTTCCCGTATACCTCACGATCTCGGGCTTCCTAAGGGCAATCCAGGCCGGTGTCATCCTTGGCTGGATAAAGAACAGCTTTGTTATGACAGCGATGAGCGTTGCCATCAATCTTGCTGCCTCCTCTCTTGGTGCTTTTGCGTTATCTCGCCTGGATCTCAGGGGATCGCGGTTTGTCGTCTTTCTGCTTCTCAGTACCCAAATGATCGCCCCGGCGCTGATTGTCGGGCCCGTCTACATCATGTTCGCGAAGATCAAGATGACAAATGACTTGCTCAGCCTGGCATTCGTCAATGCTGGCCTTACACTTGCGTTCTCGACATGGGTCATGAAAGGACTAATGGACGACATCCCCAGGGAGATGGATGAGGCAGCTCATATGGACGGCTGTTCCAGCCTGCGCCTTTTCTTCTCGATCATTCTTCCCCTGTCCATTTCAGGCGTAATCACCGTGATGGTGATCAGCTTTTTCGACATCTACAATGAGTTCATGTTCGCCTTGACACTTATCACTGATCAACACAGGTGGCTCGGCACGGTCGGAATATCCTCAAATACCACCAGGATGGGAACCCCATGGGATCTCATGCTTGCGCAGACGACTCTCTTCTGCGTCGTGCCAATCATTTTCTACTTTCTTTTCCAGAGATACATCGTCAGGGGACTTACCGCTGGCGCCATCAAGTTCTAAGGAAGAAGTTGGCGGCGCGACGTCCCTTTCGGTCATCTGCCCTCGCTCACCGGCTCCTCATGGAAAGCGCGAGGCTTCGACGGAACTTCTCCCGGTTCGGCGCGTCGTAGAACTCCACGGGGTTGTAGTCGTCGGTCAGCACGATCCCGTGGGATGCGGTGACCTGCAGGGTCTGCGCGAACGACTGGCGGACCTCTGCCAGCGCGTCGGGGTGCACGTCCCCGAACGACGGAGCGTGCAGGATCTCCAGCGGCGCCCGGGCCGACGCCACGAACAGCGTGTTGCCTCCCGGCACGCCGTGCACTCTCACGCCCGGGAACACCTCGGAGAGCGTGCGCAGGAGCGAGGCTGCCATGAAGTCCCGCGGCGGCTCGATGTCGGCAAACGTGTTCATCACCAGGACGCCGTCGGGCTGGAGCACCCGCCTCACCGCGAGAAACGCTTCTCGGCTCATCAGGTGCGTGGGACTGGAGTCGCCGATGAACGCGTCCAGGATCACCGCGTCGTACTTCTCCGCGGTCCGGTTGAGGAAGTAGCGGCCGTCCCCGATGACGAGGTGAAACGCGGACGGGTCCAGATCGAAGAAGCGCCGCGCGATCGCAACGATATCCGGGTTGATCTCCACGACGTCCACCGAGACCCCGGCGCGGGCCAGCTCGCGCGGCACGATGCCCATTCCCATGCCGATGCACAGCACCCGCTGCAGGCGCGGTGCGTAGGCACGCGCGAGCCCCTCCAGCATGTAGGTGAACATGGAGATGCTGCGTCCCTGGCTGGTGTCGTAGGTGTTCTGGATGAGGTAGTCGGTGAGAAAGAGGCGGTACGGCCGGCTGTGAAGCTGCGCCACCTGCAGGAGGCCGAAGTTCGAGTTGGCCCGGTAGACCTCCTCCGCCTCGGGAGTGGCGAGCCGTCCCCCGCCCAGCCCCCACGCGCCGGCGGTGAGCCCCGCCGCCGCGACCAGCGCGGCCGCCGTGATGGAGGCCGCCTTCCGGGCCCAGACGACAAAATAGGTGATGGCGATGAGGGCAAGCACCGCCGCGGTCCCGTACATGGTCACCGAGTTCGGCAGAAGGGGGATGAGCACGTACCCGATGGCCACGGTGCCGAGGAAGCTGCCGATCGTGCTCACCGCCGTCAGGCGGCCGACGTTCCCGCCGACCTCGCTCACCGCCCGGGTGATCACGCGCACCACGAACGGACCGGTGACGGCCAGCAGGCACAGCGGCACGAAGAACAGGAACAGGGAGGACAAGAGCGATCCGGCGGCCAGGGGAAGGGAGAGCACGGCGTAGACCACCGGCTCCTTGATGGCCACGGTCAGGGCCAGGAAGGCCGCCGCGAGCGCGATCGCGCCGTACAGCCGTCCCAGCTTCGGCGAGCCGCCGACGAGCCGACCCCCGAGGTAGTACCCGACCGCGAGCGCGACCAGGGTGACTGCGATCTGCGCCGTCCAGACGAAGTGGGAGGTGCCGACGTACGGGGCGAGCATCTTCGCCCCGAGGATCTCCACGATCATGACGGCGGCGCCCGTCAAGCCGGCGGTGAGATACAGGAACGTTCGAAGGCCGGCGGGAGATGCGGGGGCCGACGGCTCAGCGGGAGGTGCGGCGGTTCTCTTCATATGGATCGAGAGGATACACGATCCGGCCGGGGCGCGCCAACCGCGCGGGGGGAACGCCCCCGGGCATCGTTGACACCGCGGGGGAGGTGCCATAGGTTGGATCACCTGCCGGGAGGACCCTCATGAACGACCAGGAACGAGAACGCTACACGCGGCAGCTCTCCATCGACGGCTTCGGCGAGGCGGCGCAGGAGAAGCTGGCGCAGGCCCGGGTGTTCATCGCCGGCGCCGGAGGCCTGGGATGCGCGGTTTCGATGTACCTCGCAGCCGCGGGCGTCGGCAGGATCCGCATCGCCGATCACGGCGAGGTGGAGCTCGGCAACCTGAACCGGCAGGTCCTCTACACGGACGCGGACATCGGCGCGCGAAAGGTCGGCGCGATCGCGGTGCGCCTGCAAGCCGTGAACCCGAACGTGACGATCGATCCCCGGCATGTCACCCTTTCGGACGACAGCCTGCCTTTCCTCGTCGAGGAGTGCGACCTTCTCATCGATGCCCTGGACAACCTTCCCACCGGCTCTCCCTGAACAAGGCGGCCCTGACGCGCGGGGTCCCTCTGGTTCACGGAGCGATCCGGGGCTTCTCCGGTCAGCTGATGACCGTCATTCCCCGCGAGACGGCCTGCCTCATGTGCCTGTACCGGGACAAGGCCGCAGCCGGGCCGACGCCCGTCATCGGTGTTGCCCCCGGTGTCGTGGGCCTGCTGGAGGCAACCGAGGCGATCAAGATTCTTGCCGGCCTCGGCCGGCGGATGGCAGGCACCCTTCTACTGTTCGACGGCCTGGAGATGAGCTTCACCGAGATCCCGATCGAACGGGATCCGCGCTGCCCCCACTGCGGGCAGTCCCGGTAGGACTGCCTTTCGCGCGCGGGCGCCCGCTGCTCCCGGGCCCGGCACCCAGGAGCCCGACCAGGCCGGCCGCGGCGTAGGCCGCGGCAGCCAGCAGGAGCAGGGAGCGGATTCCCAGCCATGGCGCCACGAGCGCGGAGCCAATCGAGACCACCACGGAGGCGCACCCGTTCACTGCCCAGGCCCTGGCCCGCCGAGTGGAGGCGGCGAGGCGCGTGCCTTCCGCGCGGCCGGCGCCTCCGGGAAGGATCCTCATGACGGCGGGGAACGGGATCCCGATGAGGAACCCCGGCGGGCCGAGAAGACCGGCCGCGGCGGCGACCCGTGCGGGCAGCCGCAAGGGAAGGAGACCCGACAGGGCTTGCGGCAGAAGGAGCCAAAGGACCGCCAGCCCGGCCGCCGCGACGAGAATTGCGGGACCCAGCGCTCGCGCGCTGATCCGTTCGGAAGCCAACCCGCCAAGGGCCGAGAAGAAGAGCAGCCCGCCGAGCGTGACCGCCAGCGCGATGCCCGGGGAACTGAAGAGGACGGTGAGCGCGTTGATCGCGGACATCTCCGTGCCCATGAACCCGATGCCGAGGAATCCAACAAGCAGGTACAGCGACGGACCGCTGTGCCGGGATTCCCCAGGCCGCTGCCCGGCCGCTGCGCGCCGCCGCACGAGGAAGGTCACAGCGAGCAGCAGGGACGAAATGACCAGCACCTGCAGGAGCGCGACGCCGGCGACGATCTCCCCCGTGAGAAGCAGCGTGTGGAGCCGGCCCCCGGTGGCGCGGAAGAACTCCCCTGCGCGCGCCCACTTCACGAAGCGTGAGGGAAACGGGCGGTCATCGCCCTGGGGAGCCGTGTCCAGGATGCCTTCCCCGGCATCCCCGGTGCCGAGGACGATCCTCGAATAGGCATCCGCGAAGAGGGGATGCTCGTAACGGCTGAACCGGTTCGTCTCTTCGCGCCCGAGGCCGGGCAGATAGTCGAGGTCGAAGCTGCGGCTCTCCGCGAAATCCCGAAGCAGGGCACGGGCCTCCTCGCCCAGCGGGGCGCGGGAAGCGAGGAGCGTGCAACTGTCCCAGGATCGGATGACGGCAAGGTGATCCTGCGGCTTCTCGACCTCTTCCTTTCGCATCGCGAGCAGCAGCTCCGAGAAGATGCGCAGGGAATCGGATGGGGGCAGGACCAGCCTCCGGGAAACCGCCAGCACTCCACGCGGCTGAAGGCGTTTCCAGCAGGCGCGGAAGCTGTCCACGGTGAGCAGCGCGTCGACCTGGAGGCTGGTCATGCCGGGGATCGATGGGCCCCAGTCCTCGATGATCACGACCGAATAGCGGGGGCCCGGCCGGGCGAGAAACGAGCGGGGACTCTCACTGACAGTCGAGATCGGCGTGCCGCGATACCATAGCGCCGCGCGCCGGCAGACGCGCGGGTCTTCGGTCACCAGTGTGATCGACCGCGCGGAAGCCTGCAGGGCGCACGCTGCCGCCAGCCCGCCGTCCTGCTGCAGCACGAGGCCATCCAGGGCTCCGCGGGACGCCGCGGCGGAAGTCGCGGCCAGCAGCCACGGCGCGAAGGAATGCGTCCACCGCGCGAACTCAGATGCCGCCGGAGAGACGGGGTCGTACAGGACGGCAAGGGAGTCGCTGTCCTGGACGAGGGCGGCCTGGCGGGGCAGGTCACCCCCGTAGGAAAGGCTCAGGCCCGGGGCGTACCGGAGGGACGGGCTTCGCACCTCTTCCAGCCGGCCGCGGAGCTGTGAGCTGCGGTGCACGACGGCCGCGCCCGGAGCCTGCAGGAGCATGGGAAGCGTCTTGTACGGGGAGGGGGCGACGGCGAGGAACGCCGGGCGCCACGGGAGGATAGCCGCGGCGCACACGCACAGCCCGAGCCCCGCCAGGCGGGCTTTTCTCCCGAAGGCCGGCGCCAGGAGCGGCACGAGAGGAACGAGGGCCAGCGCCGCCGCGGCTCCCCCTTCCTGTGCCACCGGGAGCAGAAGCGAGGGAGCCAGCGCTCCGAGAGCGGAACCCAGGAGCGAGGCTCCGGCGATCACCCCGCTGCGTGCGGGCTGGGCGGCGTAGGCCGCCGACGTGGCCAGGCCCGCGGCCAGGAACGGCAGGGAAAGGATGATCCAGGTCAGGAGGAGGTAGAGGGCCTGGGCCGGTTCGATGGGGAACCGAAGGTAGTCGAGGGGCAGGGACTTTGCCGCCCCGAACGAGGCCAGGATCGCCAGGGAAGCGGCGCAGGAGAGGGCACCGAACAGGGGGGCCGGCTGCCCGGAGACGGGGCGGGAAAGCCGGTCCGCGAGGAAGCAGTGCAGCGTTCCTCCGGCCGCGTATCCGAACATGGCCACGCCCACGGCGAGGAACGACAGGTGGCTCCAGTGGGCGATGGAGAAGAACCTCGTGATGAGCAGCTCGTATCCCAGCGAGGCCAGGGAGAGGCAGCCGACGGAGACGGCGATCATCGCCCGGCTTCGAGCGCCTTGCCGGTGAGCGGGACGAACAGAACCCCGGTGATGTGCTGCATGTCCATCCGGGGCCCCTGCGGGGTCGAGCGCTTTGTCACGAGAACGAGCTCCTGGTAGCTGAAGGGGTTGCCGAGGGGAAGCACCAGCCTTCCCCCGTCCTTGAGCTGCTTCAGGAGCGGGGGCGGCACGTGGTTCACGGCCGCCGTGACCATGATCGCGTCGAAGGGCGCGCCCGCCTCGTGCCCGTACCAGCCGTCCGCATTGATGACGGTCGTGTTGGCGCACCCGAGGGACCGCAGGAGCGGTGCGGCCCGGTCCGCAAGGCCCTTTCGGATCTCGAGCGTCCAGACCTCCCGCGCGAGCCGCGAGAGCACGGCGGCCTGGTAGCCGGAACCGGTGCCGATCTCCAGCACGCGTTCACCCCCCGTCAGGCGCAACAGCTCCGTCATCAGCGCGACGATGTAGGGCTGGGAGATGGTCTGGCCTTCGCCAATGGGAAGGGGATAGTCCTGGTACGACTGGTTGCGCAGGTCCTCTGGGACGAAGAGGTGGCGAGGGACGGCGCGCATCGCCTCGAGGACACGCTCGTCCCGGACTCCCCGGGCGGCAATCTGCGTCTCCACCATGGCCCGGCGCGATTGCTCCCAGTCCTGGGCCGAACCTGCGAGGGACGGGACGAGGAGGAGAAGCAAGGTCGCCGAAGGACGCATCCCTTCACCCCCGCGGCCAGTATAGCCCCGCGCCCGGTCCCGCCGCAATCGCAGCGTGCGCTACCTCGGCGTGGCCTTGCTTTCCGGCGGCGGCTGCACGGGCTGCTGGACGGGCACCCGCGCCGGGCCCGGCTTCAGCAGCCGCTGCTCCCAGCGGCGGCGCTGCTCGCGGAAAACGCGCACGAGGTCCTGAAGGGGCTCCTCCGCCTGTCCCTCGTGGGCGCCCTCGAGAGTGAACACGTTCAGGTTGTCCATGGCCCGGGTCATTGCCACGTAGATGAGGTTTCGCACCAGCAGCGCGTTGGTGGCGTCGTCGTAGCTTTGGCGGGGCGGCAGCGCGGGCAGGTACAGCAGCACCACTCCGAAATCCAGGCCTTTGCTGGAGTGCATGGTGCTCAGGCGGATCGTTCCCGGCTCCCCGAAGGAGAAGTCCTCGTCCCGGATGTTGGCCCAGCGGTAGCCGGCGTGTCCGAGCAGGTCCCCTATGGCCGCGAGGTCCGTCTTGGACGGCGCCAGCACCGCGAGGTTCTCCGGGTCGTACCCCAGCCGCTCGATGAACAACGCGGCTTTGCGCAGGAGAAGCCGGGCGAGCTCGGCCCTGCTTCCCGCCAGGTGCAGCTCTGGGATGGGGCCCTGGCGGACCGCCGCGGCCGCGGAGTCCTCGTCTTCCTCCAGCCCGCTGAGCCGCCGGTAGTCCTCGGCCACCTCCTGGATGGCCACGGTGGTGCGGAAGCTCGTGTGCAGCACCCGGGCCCGTCCCGTGATGTCGATGCCGGCGCGCTTGTAGGGAGACCCGGCCGTGTAGATGCCCTGGCCCGCGTCTCCCGCCATCAGAAGCCCGCGCGCGCTCAGCCGCTTCAGGGCACCGAGGTCTGCCGCGGTGAGGTCCTGGGACTCGTCCACGAATGCGCAGTCCAGGTCGCGCAGCGCCCCGGCTGCCCCGGCGTCCAGCCGCTCGATGAGCTTCACGCGCGAGTAGTTCCTGCTGAGCACCCCGTCGTGCTCCATGGCTTCCACCATCCGGTCGCGCACCGTCCACACGGCCTCCCGCTGTCCCACGGAAAGCGGCTGGCGCATTCCCCGGCGCGGGATCCGCTCTTCCAGGTACTCCTGGCGCGTGACCAGGTTGGCGAACAGGAAGTCCTCCACCTCGGTGACGACCTCCTGGGCGGTGAAGAACGAGGTCGTGTTCAGCCGTTCCGCCAGCGCGGCGGCGATCCGGTAGTCCACGCGCTGGCGCTCGGCCAGGAGCTCCAGGCGCTCCGCCAGGAAGCGGTCCACGGTGAGGATGATGCCCTGCGCGTCCGTTCCGCGAAGAACGTCGGCGATGTAGCGGTCGTACTTCACCAGCGTCGTCGTGTAGGTGAGCAGCAGCACCCTGCCCCGCGGGCCCAGGGCGAGCTCCTGGGAGTGTTCGGCAAGCGCACGCGCAAGCGCATGGATGAGGACGATGGTCTTTCCCGTTCCCGCCCCGCCTCGCACCAGCACGTCGTGACCGGGGCGCATCGCCTCCACCGCGTCCCGCTGTTCGGCGGTGAGCTCGAGCAGTCCGCGCTCGTAGTCGCGCCGCGAGCGCGTGTACAGGGAAAAGCGGCTGACGTGCTGGACGTACAGGTCCAGGTCCCGGTAGGAAGCAAGCCGGCCCTGCAGCTCGGCGCGGCGGGATTCCAGCCCCCGGGTCTCCTCCCGTATCTGCTCGAGCCGCTCCCGCGAGGGGGCCTCGCGCGCCGACTCACGCGAGAGGGCGGCCTGGAGGCGCAGGACCTCCCCTTCCAGCTCCGCGAGCTTCTGCTTGTCCTCCGCCCACTGCGCAGTCTGCTCCAGGATCCTGCGCTCGTCGGCCTGGGAAGCCACCAGCTCGGCCTGCACCTCCTGGAGGGCGGCCCCGGGCTCCTGCCCGGGGCGGCGCCGCCAGGCATCGCGGAAGTCCTGGAGCCCGGCCAGCGCGGGGGAATCGATTCCTGCAAGCTCGCAGAACTGCAGGAAGTTGTGCGCCGCTGCCGCCGCCTCGTCGGCGTCCGGTGCGGCGGTGCTCCAGGCGGCCCGGAAGGCCAGCTCGTGCTCGGCGGCCAGCCGCTTCACCAGGCCCCGCAGCTGCGGCGTCCCTTCCCGGCTGCCGCTCGACTCGGCGAACGCGGCAAGCCGGTCCGTGAAGCTTTTCCCCGCCAGGCCCTCGGGCGACGCCTCGCGGAGGAAGTCTTCCATGAAGGAGTGCAGGCCGCGGATGAGCGCTCCCGACTGGCCGCCAACAAGGGCAGACAGGTGCGCAAGGCGTCGTTCCCGGTCGTCCATGGTCGTGGAGCGATCCTATCATGGTTCAGGCGGCAGCGGCACCCGGCGCGGTCCGCCCGGGGATCGCTGCAGCCCGGCAACGAGCCCGGGAGACCCGCTGGATGGTCGGGGCCGCGCTCCCATGAGTATCTTGGACTCCGTGACGCTGCGCATCGGAACCAGCGGGTACAGCTACAAGGAGTGGAAGGGGAGCTTCTATCCCGAGGACCTCAAGGCCGCGGACATGCTCTCCTTCTACGCGCAGAGGCTCGGGACGGTGGAGATCAACAATACCTTCTACCGCCTGCCGACGAAGAAGCTCCTCGACGGGTGGGCTTCCAAGGTCCCGGCAAGCTTCCGCTTCGTCCTGAAGGTCTCCCAGAAGATCACGCACTACAAGCGCCTGAAGGGAACGGAGGAAGAGACCGGCTACCTCGTGGAATCCGCGGCGACCCTCGGTGAGAAGCTCGGCGCGCTCCTGGTGCAGATACCGCCCAAGCTGGGACGCGACGACGAGCGGCTGGCATCGTTCCTTGCCCTGCTGCCGGCCGCAATGAAAGCGGCCCTGGAGGTGCGCAACCCCAGCTGGCACGTTCCCGAGGTCTACAGCCTGCTGGAGAAGCGCGGCGTCGCCCTGGTTTCCAGCCAGACGGACGAAGACCACGAGCCCCGCGTGGTGAGGACAGCTCCCTGGGGCTATCTACGCCTGCGAAAAACCTCCTACGCCCCGGAGGAGCTCGCCGAGTGGTCGCGGCGCATCGCGGAGACGGGCTGGGACGAGGCGTTCGTGTTCTTCAAGCACGAGCAGATCGCGCCCGACCTCGCGGAGAAGCTCACTCGCGCGGCCTCATCGACGTAGCACGGCGCTCGCGGTCCCCGCATTCGTGGTCGGCGGTGCCGCTCATGGCGGCCGGGTCGGCCGCTACTTGCCCTTTTTCGCCTTGAGCTTCTGGTTCCTGTCCGAGGCGTTGGTCTTGAGCGCCTTGAAGGCGGCGGACCCGGGCTTGATGCCCAGCGCCTTCGCCACTGCCCCCCAGCCCTTGCCCTTGTTCTGCTTGTACAGGGTCACGACGGTCGCCGGAGGCTTGCCTGACAGCTTCCCGAGCTCGAGGGCGAGATACACTTCCGCGGGCTCCATCTTGTCCACGGTCAACCAGGCCTGGATCTGCGGCTGACCCACGCCGAAGCTGGCGCTCAGCTCCGCGGTGTACGGCCCGATGTTCGCCGTGGCCTGGACGTTGATCGAGTTGAGGGTGACGTCCAGGGTCGCATCCCCCGTGCCGAACGAGAAGGTCTGGGCGGAGAGCGGCAGGCTGGCGGCCGCCAGCAGAACCGCGACACATGCAAGAGAACGGCGCATCATGCACCTCCTTGCGGGTCCCATGCGGCGTCTACCGCCTCGGTAGGCGATTGCGCCGGCCACTGGCTCGACGATCGGTGAGGACACCGGGAGTGTATCCCGTCGAGGATCGTGCGTTCAACCGCCTTGGCCGAGCGTCGCCGGCCGCACTGGCGATTCCTTCAGCCGCGTCAGCTCCTCTGCCGGTATTCCTGCGCCCGGAACTCCGTGCCCGTGGGACCGTCGGCGTCCAGCAGGGCGGGCGCCAGGGCGCCGGGGAGCACCGTTTCCACCTCGAGCTCGGCCTCGGGGCCGGCCATGTCCGTCTTCAGCCAGCCGGGGTCCAGCGTGTTGACCAGGACCCCGCTGCCCCTCAGCTCGAACGCCAGGTCCTGCGTGAACTTGTTCACTGCGGCCTTGGACACGCTGTAGGGAGACAGCTGCGGCTTGTCACGGATGCCCGACGTGAGATTGATGATCCTCCCGTAGCCCCGCGCCTTCATTCCGCGGCCGAAGGCCGTGCTGAGAAACACCATGGCGAGGAGGTTCACCTCGATGACCGCTTTCCAGTCATCGATTGTCGTGTCCCAGATCTCCTTCCAGTCGCCCTGGATCGCGGCGTTGTTGTACAGGATGTCGACGCCCCCGTGCGTGTCGAGGACCTTCCGCACGAGGCATTCCGCCTGGTCGAGGTCGGAAAGCTCGCCCGCGACGCAGTCGGTTTCCACCCCGAACCTGCGCAGGTCCGCCAGGGTGCGCGCGGCGTGTTCCTTCACCCTTCCATGGACGATGACGTTCGCGCCTTCTCCGGCCAGCCCCGTGGCGATCTGCCGCCCAATGCCCCGCGAGGAACCCGTCACGAGACACCACTTGCCCGCCAGTCGTCCCATCGTTCCTTCCTCCGGCTCGCGCGCCGGCCGACGTCAGATCCGCGGGTCCCCGTAGGTGTAGGAGACGAACGCCACGGACCTACCGTCCGGGCTCCACGAGGGGACATTCATCGTCCCCTGCCCGCCATAGAGGTGAGCCAGCACCCTCACCTTCCCGCTGGCGAGGTCCTGCTCGCGGATCATGACGCGCTGGTTGCGCGGATGCCTCGCGGCGGGGACCGAGGGAAGGTAAGAAACATAGAGCATCCTCTTCCCGTCCGGGGATACGTGCGCGAACCAGTCGTTGTAGTCGTCGAAGCTCACCTGCTCCTGGCCGCTGCCGTCCGGTCTCATCCGCCAGATCTTCATGCGGCCCGTGCGGGTGGAGTTGAAGTAGATGAACACGCCGTCGGGGCTGTACTCGGGGCCGTCGTCCAGGCCGGGATCGGTGGTCAGCCGCCTCTCCGCGCCGCCCCGGGCCGGGATGGCCCATACGTCGTAGTTGCCCCCGCGCTCGGCGCAGTACACCAGGGTGGCGCCGTCCGGAGACCAGCCGTGCCAGTAGGAGGGAGCTTCATCGGTGACCTTCACCGGCTGGCCGCCCCCTGCCGCAACGACGTAGATCTGGGAGCCGGGCTTCCTTCCCGGCTGCTCCGTGTGGCTGGACAGGGCAAGCCATTTCCCGTCGAAGGAGACGCCGTGGTCGTTGTTGTTGGACGTGACGTCGCCCGTGTCCAGCAGCTGCGGCCTGCCGGTTTCCAGGGAAAGCCGGTAGATCCTGCCGTCCTGGTTGAACAGGAGGTGGCGGCCGTCCCTCGACCAGTTGGGCGCCTCGAAGTGCGCGCTGCTCGTGTAGACGATCCTGCGCAGCCCGGTGTCCACGTCCATGAGCTCCATCCGGCTGGGCGAGGGATTGCGCTCGCCGTCCGCGCCTTCCGCCGCGGGAACGTCCAGCCGCACGTTGCGGAAGACCGCGGTCTCCGCGACGGAGACCTCGTGCGAACAGGCGAAGATCCCCGTGAGGACCTCGGGGGGGAGGTCCACCCGGATCCGGGCGGTCTCCACGAGGGCCTCTCCCTTCCGCGCGGCGCGCATGATGACGGTCTGCCCCGCCCTCTCGAGCTGCACGATGTCGGCGCAGGTCGTCTCCGCCTTGGCTTCCAGGGTCTCATCCCCCGCCTTCTCCCGGTACTGCAGCGACGTCAGACCGTCCCCGTGGACGGCCGCGTCGGCGTGCACCGAGCCTCTTGCCAGGTCCTTGCGGAACGTGACGCCCCATTTGCGGTGCGCGTTGACTCCCGTGCCCAGCAGCCCGCCTTCCGCGGTGAGGATGAAGTCCCCGCGGATCCTGCGAGCCGCGAGGTGAAACTCGTCCGCCCTGCCCCAGGTGTTCTCACCACCGGCCCGGATGGTGTAGCTCTGCGCGCGGGCATCGTAGGCGGTGGTCCCGGCGATGCGCGGCGTGCCCACGTCGGTCACGACGTCGAAGGCCCCCTCTGGCCTGGCGGAGGGCAGTCTCTTGACCTTGACCGGGGGTGACTTCTTCGCGGCTGCAGGCGGCTTCCTGGCCTTCACTGAAGGTGACTTCCTCCAGGCTGCAGGCGTCTTCTTCGCTTTGGTCGAAAGCGATTTCTTCTTCTTGACTGCGAGCGGCCTCGTGGCCTTGGCCGCACGAGGCTTCTTCCTGCCTTGTAAAGGTGACTTTCGTCCGGTTCCCGCCATGCTGCGCTCCTGACTCGGCCTGTCGGCCCGCCGTCGGTGAAAGTACGCCGCCCTGCGCCCCGCGGCGTCGTGCGTGAGATTGCGGGTCCTCAGGGAGGCTTGCGCCTCCCTGAAGCCCAAAACCGATTCATGTGTCTGCCGCCGCGGGCCGATTGCCCGCGGTTGTCGTGCCCTACTTCCCGAGGATCGAGTCGTACTTCTGCTGCAGATCCTTGATGAACTCGTCCGCCGTCATGTTGGGGGTGTTCCAGAACTGATCCGCGAGGTCCCGGTAGGCGCCGGCGAAATCATTGTCCATGGTGATGTTGCGGACCGGGTGCCCGAACTTGGGATCCGCGATGGCTGCCAGGACCATCTTCGCATGCTTGTCGATTCCCGACGTGGCGTCGAGCCGAACGGGGGTGCAGCCCTTGATGATGCTGAACTTTTCCGTGATGTCCTTGCGGAGCATGATATTGAAGAAGGCCTCCTCGGCGGCCTTCTGGCTCGCGTCCTTTGGCGCAAAGAAGGTTTCCGCGTCGATGGTGACCTGCACGCCCTTCGTGCCCGGAGGCAGCATCGTGTCGTAGTCCACGCCGATCTTCTTCTTGGCCCCGGCGAACTCACCTTTCATCCAGTCCCCGTGGAACTGCATGAGCGCATCTCCGCGGATGACCAGGGCGGTGGTGTCGTTCCAGTTGCGGTTTGCGCTTCCGGGATCGGATTCCTTCTGGATGCGGCGGAACAGCGCAAGCGCCTGGCGCATCTCGGGGGAGTCGAACCTCGCGCGGTTGGGATCGAGGCCGAAGACCGCGTCATACAGGTCGCCGGAGTAGTACACGATGCAGGAACCCAGCAGGTACTCCAGCTGCCAGGGCTGTGCGCCGATGGCCAGGGGGATGACCCCTGCTTTGCGTATCTTCGGGAAATCCGCGAACATGGCGTCCAGGTTCTTCCAGGACTTCGGATCGACACCGGCCTTCCTGGCCACTGCCGTGTTCCAGAAGATCGTGCCGACGATGTGAATGGCGATGGGAGCCGTCACGACCTTGCCGTCCACCGTCATGACATCCTTGCACGCCTGCGGCAGCACCTTGTCAAGGTTGAGGCCCTTGTAGTAGGAGGTGAGATCGGCGAGCATGCCTCTCTGCATCAGCTCGCGGCGGAACTTCACGTTGTTCTCGATGGCGATATTGGGCGTGTTGCCGCCGTTTATCAGGTTGATCAACGTAACGTTCGCGCCCGTGTCGTGGGCGATCGTGATATCGTCCCACTTGTAGCCCTGGGCCTGGAACTCGTTGCGGATCACGTTCAAGGCCCCGATCTCCGCATCCGACGACCAGTTGTTGAATACGACCAGCGAGCCCTTCTGCTGCGCGAGGGCAGAGACCGAGACGATCGCCAGGACCGCAAGAGCAATGGCAATCGCTTTCTTCATGGAATCCTCCTCTTGGATTCAGGGGTCGTTCAGCCGGCCAACGGCCGGCGGGAGTGCCGTGCCGATCACAGGCGCAGGGAGCTCCCCGCGTCGAATATGGAGATCTTGGAAAAGTCGACCGAGAGCCTCAGCTCCTCGTCGGTCCGCGCCCCCGCGATGTCCGCCGGGTTGAGGCTCGCCACGACGTCGGTCTTCCCCAGGCTGCAGTAGCACAGCACGTTGGCGCCAAGGGGCTCGACGATGTTCAGCCGCAGGGAGTAGGAGGCGCCGCCGTTTGCGGCGCGGCGGAACAGCTCGGGGCGGAGACCCAGGATCACCGGCTGCCCCTCGGGCGGCCGGGCGGCAAAGGGATAGGAGGACACGTCGAAGTCGATGCCGTCTTCGGTCCGGACACCGATCCGCGCGTCTCGCGTCACGACGCGGCCCGAGACGAAGTTCATGGAAGGAGACCCGATGAAGTTCGCCACGAAGGTATTGGCGGGATGGGTGTACAGCTCATCCGGCGTCGAGATCTGGGAGAACGCCCCGTCGTTCATGACGGCGATGCGGCTGGCCAACGTCATGGCCTCCACCTGGTCATGCGTGACGTAGATGAACGTGCTCCTGATCTTCTTGTGCAGCTTCTTCAGCTCCACGCGCATCTCGGTGCGCAGCTTGGCATCCAGGTTCGACAGCGGCTCGTCGAAGAGGCAAACCGCGGCATCCCGCACGAGAGCGCGGCCGATTGCCGCCCGTTGACGCTGGCCGCCGGAAAGCGTGGCCGGTTTTCGGTGCAGAAGCTCGGAGATCTGCAGGAGCTCGGCCGTTTCCTTCACCTTCTGATCGATGAACGCCCGGCTCTTCCTTTTCATGCGCAGGCAGAACGCCATGTTGCCGTACACCGTCTTGGTGGGGTACAGGGCATAGGACTGGAAGACCATCGCGAGGTCCCGCTCGCTGGGATCCCGGTTGGTGACGTCCCTGCCGCCGATCTCGATCCTGCCGCCCTCGATGTCCAGGAGCCCGGCGATGCAGTTCAGCAGCGTCGTCTTCCCGCACCCGGACGGCCCGAGCAGCACGAGGAACTCCCCGGAGTCAATGTCCAGGCTCAGATCCTTGAGCACGTGGTTGCGGCCCTGGTAGATCTTGTCGACATGCTTGACGGAGACCTGTGACATTCGACCGCTCCTATCCCTTCAACGCGCCCGCGGTGATGCCGCGGATGAACAGCTTCCCGGATATGAAGTAGATGACCAGCGGCGGGATTGCCGTGAGCATGGCCGCGGCCATGTAGACGTTGTAGACCCGCACTCCCGTCTGCGTTTGCGTGATGTTGTTCAGGTTGACCGTCATGGGATAGGAGGTCACCTTGGCGAACGTCAGGCCGACGAGAAAGTCGTTCCAGATCCCCGTGATCTGCAGGATGGCCACCACGATCATGATGTTGGCGGACAGCGGCAGCGCGACATGGACGAAGGTGCCGAGGAACCGTCCGCCGTCCACCCGGGAGGCCTTGATCAGGTCCATCGGGATGGAAGCGAAGAAGTTCTTGAAGATCATGGTCACGATGGGGATGGCCAGGATCGTGTGGATCACCGACACGCCGAACGAGGTGTTGTACAGCTTGACCGCCGCCGTCATCTTGATGAGCGGGTACATGATGATCTGGAAGGGAACGAACGCACAGATGAGGAGGAGCGAGAGCAGCTGGTTTCCTCCCCTCACGGTCCAGCAGGCAAGCGCGTATCCGCAGATGGAGGTGATGGCAACGGACATGAGCAGGCTCGGCACCAGGATCTTGATGGAGTTCCAGAAGCCTGATTTCAGCCCCTTGTTGAGGAACCCGCTTGCCGCCTTGTTCCACGCGATGTCCCACGCCTCCAGGCTCGGGCTCTGGGGGAGCGCGAAGATGTGTCCCATGCGGATCTCGTCCATGGACTTGAGCGACGTGACGATCATCACGTACAGGGGCATCAGGAACACGACGGCAAAGGCGATCAGGACCAGGTAGCCGACGATCATTCCCACGGGGTTCCGCACCGGGATGCGGTTGGGAGACGCCATCCGGCGGTAGATCTCGGGCGCGATGCGCATTTCAGCGGCTCCTTCTCTTCAGCACGAGGTTGACGATGCCGATGGGGATCACGAACGCCACCACGAGGAGCAGCAGGATGGTCGATCCCGAGGCGCCGACGGCGATGTTCTGCCGGAACACGTACATATCGATGATGTAGTACGACGGCAGGACCGAGTGGCCGCCCGGGCCGCCGTTGGTCATTGCCACGATGATGTCGTACGCCTTCACCGCGCCGATGGAGAGGAGGACGAACGCGGTGAGCAGGGTGAACTTCATCATGGGGATGATCACCTCGATGTACATCCGCAGCCTCGAGATCCCGTCGATGCGGCTGGCCTGCCAGATTTCGCTGTCTATCCCCTTGATCCCGGAAGAGGAAAGCACCATGTAGAAGCCCGCGCTCTGCCAGACCGCGGCGATGATGATCGCGTACATGACCTTGTTGCGGTCACCGACCCAGTTGAAATTGAAGTCCTTCAACCCCAGGTCCCGGAAGAACTGCTGCAGGCCCATGGACGGGTTGAAGAGCCACTGCCAGACCAGTCCGGTGATTATCAGGGAAACCGCCAGCGGGTAGAGGTAGACCGTGCGAAAGATCCGTTCCCCCGTCTTCCTTCCATCCAGGAGCACGGCCAGGATGAAGCCCAGGACGAGGCTGCCAAGGCTGCCGATCACGAAGACGAGGAGATTGCGCAGCGAAAGGAGCCACAAGTCCTCGTGGAAGAGCCGCACGTACTGGCGCAAGCCCACGAACGTCATGTCGGGAAAGATCTTGCTCGCGGTGAGGGACATCACCACGGACCAGACGGTGGAACCGAGGTAGAATCCCAGGGCTACCAGAAGAACGGGGACGACCGCGATATACGCGGCGTAGCGGTGGATGAACGAGCCGCGGCTCCTGACCGGCAGCCTGGCGGCCACGCGGAGTTCCTGGCTCATGGGGATCAGGCCTTCAGGACCGCAGGGCAAATCCTTCGCATCGATTGATCCCTCCTTCGCGATACCGGACCCCGCCCCTGCGGAGCGGTGACGGCCGGCGGGCGGACCGTCCGCCCTGGATCGGAACGCGCGTTCCGATCCAGGGCGCCATTATAGCACGGGTTTTCGGCAATGCAAGCCTTTTGTTGCCTCCCCGCCGGTACCCCAATCCCAGGCCGGCGAAGCACGAGGGTAGCTCCTCCCGGAGCCAGGGCTAACTCATTCCCCGGCAAGGAAAAACTGACAGGCAGGCGCCCGCACGAGCGTTGATGGCCGCCCCCGTGGCGCGTTCTTCCGCGTGCGCTCTTCACCGGGGGTTCCCTTCCCTTCCGGGATCTCATCTCCGCCGGATCCCCCCCACGCAGCTCGTCAAAGTGCTGAAATATCAGCATTTCGTCTTGACAGCCCCCGGATCCAAGTGCTACAATTCCAGCACTTGGAGGCGGGATGAGCGGACGACTTCGCCATGGGCTGAGCAAGCGCGAGAGGCAGATGGTGGAGGCGATCTACGCCCGCAAGTCTGCCACCGCCGCGGAGGTGCGAAAGGCCATCCCGAGCCCGCCCAGCTACTCCGCGGTACGGGCCACTCTCAGGGTCCTCGTGGAGAAAGGGCTCCTGGTGTACCGCCGGGAAGGCCGGCGCTACGTCTATGCCCCGACCATCTCGCTCGAGAAGGCCCGTTCCTCGGCACTGCGAAACCTGCTGGAAACCTACTTCGATGGGTCGGTGAACGCGGCCATGGCCGCGCTGATCCGGACGAATCGCAAACATCTCTCGGATGAAGACTACGCCAGCCTGCGCGCCATCATCGAAAAGTCCGAAAAGGAAGGAATGTCATGACTCCCGAATCAGTGACGCATCTCATCGCCGCGGCGGCCTCCGTGACGCTTGTGCGGGGGACGCTTGTCTTCCTGGCCGCGGTCGCCGTGTCGGCCCTGGTGAAAAAGCTTTCGGGCGAGATACGGCACCTCGTGTGGCTGGGCGTTGTGGCCAGCTTTCTGCTCATCCCGCTGGCGTGGCTCGCGCTGCCATCCATCGACCTGGGGATCCCGCGGGCGCAGGCGGCGAACCTGGGCCTCGCCGCGGCCCCCGCCTTGTCCCGCGTGGAGTACGCCCGGCTGCTTGAGCGGACGAGCGTGGCGGCCGTCCTGACGCTCCGGCCCGGCGCGGTCTCCGGGGACTGGATCCCGGCCGCGTTCCTGGCGGCATGGTTCGCCGGTGTGCTGGTCCTCGGCGGACGTCTGGTCGTGGGGACGGCACGGCTGCGCCGATTGGCGCGCCGGGGCTCCCCCGATCCGAACCTGCAGTCCTTCGCCGAGCGTGTCGCTGCCGACCTCTCCCTCCGCGGGAAGTTTTGCGTGATCCTCAGCGCCTCCTGCCGCATTCCTTTCTCCTTTGGCCTGCGCAAACCCGTTGTCATCCTTCCGGTGGACGCACCAGGCTGGCCCTTGGTTCGGCTGGGCTCCGTGCTTGCGCACGAGCTCGCCCACCTTCGCCGGCGGGACCTCTTCACGCAGTCTGTCGCGTATGCGGTGTGCGTCCTGCTCTGGTTCATTCCGCCCCTGTGGCTGGCCTACCGGGCCATG
>Ga0153915_10001634_pt1 | contig 20601 bp, 15 predicted proteins | sample Opewatmetagenome_2_FD_107003 | JGI IMG/M metagenome (GOLD analysis project Ga0153915, IMG submission 107003) | Freshwater wetland microbial communities from Ohio, USA - Open water 3 Core 3 Depth 3 metaG | ecosystem: Environmental > Aquatic > Freshwater > Wetlands | place: USA: Ohio, Lake Erie...
GGCTTATGGCTCACAGGGCTATAATTGAAGCCAGCCAAAAGAAGAATAAGACAAATAAGCAAATATGAAACTCTGGCAAAAAGGAATAATTCCGGATCCTTCTGTCATTGAATTCACAGCAGGAAAGGACAGAGCAGCTGACCTTTATCTGGCAGACTGGGATATAGTCGGATCGATGGCGCATGCCATCATGCTTCAGGAAACCGGACTGATCAACAATACCGAGAAAAATGAAATATTAAAAGCGCTCTATGCCATTTTTGAAAAGGGGCAGAAAGGGAAATTTGTTATTGAGGAAGGAGTTGAGGATATTCATTCTCAGGTGGAAAAGGAACTAACGTCAATACTTGGGCCTTCAGGTAAAAAGATACATACAGGAAGGTCAAGGAATGACCAGATCCTTGTGGATCTGAGACTTTATACCAGGCGGGAGATAGATAATCATGCAATAAGCGTAAATGGTCTGTTCTATAAGCTTCAGTCGCTCAGTGAAGAGTACAGGGAGGTGCTGGTTCCCGGATACACTCATATGCAGCCGGCCATGGTTTCATCATTCGGATTATGGTTCGGGTCATATTCAGAATCCCTTGCCGACGATCTTTTTCTTTTGTCTGCAGCCAGGACTCTTAACAACCGCAATCCACTTGGATCACAGGCAGGATATGGGTCAACGCTTCCTTTAAACAGGAAACGTACGACAGAGCTGCTTGAATTCGAAGATCTGCTTTATAATTCCGCCGATGCAAGCCTCAGCAGGAGCAAGGCAGAACTGGCTACATCTGCAGCACTCGCCTCGATTGCGCAAACTCTTTCACACTTTGCGATGGACATCTGCCTTTTTATGACTGCTGAATTCCGTTTCGTTGATTTTCCTGATGAACTTGTTACAGGATCGAGTATCATGCCTCAAAAGAGAAATCCTGATGTATTTGAATTAATCAGGGGCAAGACAAGCCTGATACAAACACTGCCCGGTCAGATAGTTACGCTGACGTCCGGGCTTCCATCGGGGTATAACAGGGAATTACAGCTGCTGAAGCAGTTAATTATTAATGCGTTCGTTGATCTGGATGAATGTATTAAAATGATGATAAAGATGCTTGATAATATAAGAATCAACAAGGAAATAATAGATAATCCCCTATACAATAATATTTTCAGTACCGAGGAAGTAAACCGTCTCGTAAAGGAAGGAGTCCCTTTCAGGGATGCTTATAAAAAGGTCTCCGGAATGATTGAGAAGAAGCTATTCTCAAAAACTTCCCTGGATGAATATACCCATGAAGGAAGTATTGGGAATCTGTGCAATGATGAAATCAAGCGGATCTTTAACGAGAGGATGAAATGCTTTAAAAGCAAAACAGCGGAAGAACTTGTTGAGAAATTAATGGGATTTATTTGAATCTCAATTCTTCAATTCCCCAGGGGCTATCTAATAAATCTTTATTAACTGTAAAGGGTTTTTGTGATGTTTTCAATAAAAACATCAAACAGGTAATCAGTATCTGTTGGCCCTCCTGAGGCTTCAGGATGGAACTGTGTTGAGAAGAAAGGTTTCGTTTTATGCTGCATCCCTTCATTTGTATTGTCGTTGAGGTTGACGAACAGAGGCTCCCAGTCGCCATTCAGAGTTTTATTGTCAACAGCGTACCCGTGATTTTGGGAAGTTATGTAGGCTTTATCGGTTCCCGCCTGTATAACGGGCTGGTTATGACTTCTGTGGCCAAATTTAAGCTTATAGGTATCTGCTCCTGATGCCAGTGCCATTAGCTGGTTTCCCAGACAAATGCCAAAGATTGGTTTATTGTCTTCAAATGATTTCTTTATGTTTTCTATAGTTGCCCCGCACATTTTGGGATCACCCGGACCATTTGTAAGAAAGAGCCCGTCGAACGATTCCCTATGATAATCGTAATTCCATGGAACCCTGATTATTGTTGTATCCCGTTTCAGCAGATTCCTTATTATGTTGTATTTCACGCCGCAATCGACAAGCATTATCCTGTAACTACCTGAACCATATTTTTTCACTTCCCGTGTACTTACCTCAGCAACCAGGTTTACTTTATTGGGATCGTAGAAATCTGTCTCAGTTCCCTCAGGTTCAAGCTTCCCAAGCATTGTCCCTTTTTCCCTGATCCTCTTTGTAAGAGCGCGTGTGTCAATCCCAAAGATCCCGGGGATCTTATTTCTTGAAAGCCATTCATCAAGGCTCTCGCTTGCATTCCAGTGGCTGTATTCAAAAGAATAATCCGAAACTATCAGTCCCGAGATGTGAATTGAAGAGGATTCATAAAAGCGGTAAAGGTCATTTTCTTCGTTCTTTCCGGGGGCTCCGTAATTGCCAACAAGCGGGTAAGTAAGACAAAGTATTTGTCCCTTGTAAGACGGATCGGTAAGACTCTCAGGGTAACCTGTCATGGCAGTATTGAAGACCACTTCACCGGCTGAAGCAACAGGAGATCCAAACGACCAGCCATAAAAGACTGTCCCGTCTTCCAGTGTCAGTTTTATTTTTACCCTGCCCTTCATTCAATCCGCATAAAAACAAGTTTATCTTAAGGATGCTACCGCCTTTTCTATTTGTTCCATGACTAATCTGACATTCTGATGAGTGGTTCCAAGATTCATTCTCATAAACCCTTCACCTCCCGGTCCGAATGTTGACCCTTCATTCATCCCGACACCTGCTTCATTTACAAAAAAATTCTGAAGATCTTTTCCGGTCATTCCTAATTTTCTGCAATCAAGCCAAATCATATATGTTGCTTCCGGCTGAACTGGAACTATTTCAGGTATAAGTTTACTGCAGTAATCAATCACAAAATCGACATTTATGTTAATGTAATCCATCAGGGAGTCGAGCCATTCATTCCCCTCAGAATAGGCAGCGATTGAAGCAACTGTACCAAAAATATTGCCATTTCCAATATGAAGGTGCTCAATTTTGGAATTAAAGTATTTTCTCAGAACGGGATTTGATATGATCACTGATGATGTTGAAAGACCAGCCAGGTTAAATGTTTTGCTTGGCGCAATGCATGTTACGGTTATCTCAGCAATTTTCTCAGAGATCCGTGCTGCCGGGCTATGGAAATAACCAGGAAGCATAAGATCGCAGTGGATTTCATCTGAAACGAGGAGAATGTTATTTTTCAAACAAATATCAGCCAGCATGCTGAGTTCACGCTGAGACCATACCCTGCCGACAGGATTATGAGGATTGGAGATAATTATCATTTTAGTCCTGTCGGAAATGGAATCCGATAGTGCATCAAAATTCATTTCCCATCTGCCATTCACCTCAGTAAGCTGATTATAAACGAGAGTGCGCCCATGACTTTCTACAGCATTAAAGAACGGGAAATAAACCGGAGGTTGAACAATTACCGAGTCACCTGGACGTGTAAACGCAAGAGTGCATAAATTCAAGGCAGGAACAATACCTGGACAAAAACATATCCATTCTTTCTCTATCTTCCAGTTATGTCTTTTGTAAAACCAATCTATAATTGATTTGTTGTATTCAGCAGGGCGGAAAGAATATCCGAGGATCTCGTGTTCAAGCCTTTTTCTCAGGGAATTGATTATGAAATCAGGCGTCTTGAAATCCATATCTGCAACCCACATGGGAATTACCCTGTTATTGCCAAATATTTCTTTTCTAAGGTCGTACTTTATACAGTTTGTTCCTTCCCTTGATACTTTTTCATCAAAGTTCCAACTCATGAAATTGGTTTTTGGCGCTCAAAGATAAATAAAAAATGAGGATGGTGACGATCTGCAATGATTAATGGAACAATCATTTTTTTCGCCTGTATATTGATTTATAAGATATTCAGGGGATAAAATTCCCTGATTATTTAAAATAGATCCCATATGGGAAGCTATTTTAATATTATTTATTATTTTTATGATCTATTTTAAACGACAATTTAACTTAAACCCACTTTTATGAAAAGAGTTATAGCAGCTATTATTCTACCTATGATTATATTATGTCTTGCAGGGCTTAGCTCATGCAATTCCTGCAAGAACCGGACTGCAAAGCAGGAGTTGAAAGAGTTTGAGAAAAGCGAGGTTGATACAATCAAGAATCAAATAGAAAAAAATGTATATCCGTTACCTACATCGGCTGAAGTAATTAAAACGCTTTCTGAACTGGAAGTTGGCTACTTTTTTGGCATTTCAAATCCTGTTGAAAACACAACAAAATATTTTACAAGTCCGAAAAAAGCGATTAACGTAGGAGTCTTTGGAGCTGATTTGAGCTATGCTACTCTTTATAATATACAGCAACAGGTGCTTAACTACCTTAATGCCATCCAGTCCCTGGCAAATGAACTCAATATGACAAAAATTTACGATGCTACCTTATATGACAAAATCAAAGACAATTTTGATAACAAGGAAGAGCTCGTTAAAATACTAACAGATGCCTTTAACAACACCTATGCCTACCTGAACGAAAATGATTCGCAGCCTCTGGCACTTCTTGTTGTTGGAGGAGCCTGGGTTGAAGGAATGTTTCTTACAACCCATGTTTCTGAGGCAGCCTATCAGATTGCCGGAATAGCTAGAGTCTTGCTGCAACAGAAGAGTTCATTCGAACTGTATCTCGAAATAACCAAGCCTTATATGACCAATCCGGATGTGAAAGAATTTGTCGACAGGCTCGAACCAATGAAAAAAGTCTACGAAGGGCTTACTACGAGCCTTACTAATCAGAATATCATGGATATAACTAAAGCAATTGAAGGTATCAGAAGCCAGATAATCTAAGTTATTCATATTTACCGGACCGCAAAGCAACTGACTTTGCGGTCTTTTTTTTCTAAAGTTCTTATGAGGGAATCCGTACTTCTTGCTCTGATTCATATTTTTGCCATTGTTTCCACAATAAATCCCGGAGGTATTTCTTCCAGAGGCAAGAAAATACTCCGAAGTTATCTCAGGAGATATCTTAATCGTGAGCTGGAAGAAGAATATTATGCCCTTTTCGAAAATAACCTCGAATTTTACTCAAATGAACTGAAAAGTGTCGACAAATCTGAGCTCGCTGATGAAGATTCGCTTATTACTTTCCAGATCACGAATATCTGCCGCCAGATCAAGAAAGGGTTATTCCTGGAAGAGAGAATGATTGTTTTTCTTCAGCTGCTCGAATTTGCTTTTGAAGACGGATTGGTTTCGGAACAGGAGAAAACGATTATTGATATCGTAGCCAGGACATTTAATATTTCAAAGAAGGAGTATGATAATGCAAGTGCCTTTATGATAGGGCGGTCATACGATGAGGTCACACCCGACTGCATTCTTATAATCGAGAATGATAATCCGAAATACTGGGCTGGCAAAGAGTATAAGAATTATGAGAACTGGCGGCATATCAGAATAAAGAATTTTAAAGGACAATTGTTTGTACTTCACATCGAAAGTACAGGATCGCTGATATTTACCTACGACGGACCCCTCACCCTTTATTTCAAAGGACGTGATATAATAGCCTGCCGGCCATATCTCCTGGACAGGGGAGTAAATATCAAAGGGCAGGGGATTGAACCAATTTATTATTCCAGGATCTATAAGAAATTCGTCTCAAGAAAATTTCCCGAAAAAGTTGTTTATGAAGGCCATGACATAGAATTCCTCTTCAAGAATTCTGAAAACGGGATCAGGAAAATGAATTTCAGGATTGAGTCAGGCAACCTGATAGGATTGATGGGAGGGAGCGGAGTAGGCAAGACCACCATGCTGAACCTTTTGCATGGAAAAAGCAGCCCAACAACCGGCACTCTTTATATAAATGGCTACGATATTAATGCTGATGCAGGCAAGCTGACCGGTTTGATCGGATATGTTCCTCAGGACGATATGCTTATTGAAGAACTGACTGTTCACCAGAATCTTTATTATAATGCCCGCCTGTGTTTTGGAGATTATGATGAAGAACAGCTAAACAAAACCGTGCAAAAAGTCCTCACCGATCTTGATCTGGTAGATATCGCAGATCTTCAGGTTGGCGATCCCCTTAACAAAATGGTAAGCGGAGGACAGCGGAAGAGGCTTAATATCGGACTTGAACTTATGCGCGAACCCAGTGTACTGTTTGTTGATGAGCCAACCTCCGGGCTGTCATCATTCGATTCTGAGATGGTGATGACCCTCCTTAAAAACCAGGCACTGCTTGGGAAGCTGGTTTTTGCAATTATCCACCAACCGTCATCTGATGTTCTGAAGATGTTTGACAAGCTCTGGATCCTCGACAAGGGCGGTTATATGATCTATGACGGCGATCCTGTCGAAGCACTTGTCTATTTTAAAACTGAAACCTCACAGGCAAATGCGGCTGAAAGCGAATGCCCGAATTGCGGTAATATAGAGACTGACAATATCCTTCATATTATAGAGGTAAAAGTCATAGACAATGCAGGTTTTGCAGGGAAGGAGAGGCAGATAAGTCCGAAAGAATGGTATGAAAAGTATCGGAAAAAAATGATGCCTGCAGTTGAAGGCAGACCTGAAAAAACAACGCTTCCTCCGAGCAACTTCCGTGTTCCTGATAAACTCGCTCAAATAAGGACTTTTATTAAGCGAAACGTGACACGCAAGCTGGCTGATCGCCAGTATATGATCATTAATCTCCTGGAAGTTCCGGCTCTGGCTTTTATCCTGGGATTTATTTCAAAATACAGCTCAGACAACGTTTATTTTTTTGGGGCAAACAAGAATTATCCTGTATTTCTTTTTATGGCGATTATTGTTGCACTTTTTGTCGGATTGACTGTGAGCGCTGAAGAAATATTCAGGGACAGGAAAGTTCTTGAAAGGGAAAAATTTCTGAATATAAGCTGGTCGAGCTATCTATTGTCAAAAATAAGCTTTCTTTTCGTTCTTTCAGCCATTCAGTCTCTGTCATTCGTATTGGTGGCGAATACGCTTCTTGAGGTAAAAAGTATGCTCTTCAGTCAATGGTTGATACTCTTTTCGACGGCCTGCTTCGGCAACCTCTTGGGTTTGAATATTTCAGCAGGACTGCGAACAGCTGTAAGTATTTATATCCTGATACCCTTATTGCTGGTCCCAATGTTGCTGCTTGGAGGTGCAATGATAAAATTTGATGATCTGCATAAATCTATCAGCAAAAAAATATATGTTCCAGTTATAGGTGATGCTATGGTAACACGCTGGGCTTATGAGGCATTGATGGTCGAACAATTCAAGAACAACAGATTTGAAAAGCCATTTTTTAATGACGAGATGGCAATAAGCCAGAATGATTGGTACTCGACGTTTCTTCTGCCTATGCTTAAGGTCAAAATCGAACAGTGTGAAAAGGTTCTTAAAGGTCCTGAATATCAGGAACTTCTCAAAAGCAACCTAAGGAAAGTAAGTTTTCATATAAAGGATTTGTCTTCAGAAACAGGAATAGCTACTGGCAAATGGTTAGCTGATATGAATTACGAAAAATTTTCCTATAGTGCTGGTAATGAAGCAAAAAAATATCTCGACAGTCTTGAAATTTTTATCAGGAATATTACAAGGATTCAATCTGCCCGTCGTCAATCATTATATAACCTTATCAAAGCCAGAATAGGAGAAGCTGGATTCCAGGAATTAAGGGATAAGAATTATAATGAAAATATTGCTAATATTGTCCTTAACAGGTTGACTACAGACAGAATATATGATTCAGAGAAGAAGTTTATCCAGAAAGCCGAACCCATTTTCATGAAACCTGGCTCAAAATATGGCCGGGCTCATTTCTATGCCCCCTATAAACAGGTTGGAAAACTAAGGTTCGATACTCTTACTTTTAATACAATGGCCATCTGGATCATGATCCTGTTCTTGTACATAACCTTATATTTCAACATACTGAAACGCTTTATAGTATTCCTTGAATCATTGAGAATCCCGATCTGGAGAAAATTCGGAAGAGAACTGCTTCAGCAAATATAGCGACCGGCCTGATTTGTTATCTTCACCATAAATGAGTTATGTAAGACCTAAAAAGAATCTCGGGCAACACTTCCTGAAGGATAAAACAATTGCCTGCAAAATAGCTGCATCCCTGACAGGATCAGGTTACAATGATGTGCTTGAAATCGGACCCGGTACCGGAATCCTGACACTGTGCTTGCTTGAGAGGGGGTTCACTGATTTATGGGTGATTGAAATCGACAATGAATCGGTTCATTATCTGAAAGCTAATTTCCCGAAGCTTAAGAATATAATAACAGGTGATTTTCTGACATTTGACATTGACAGTATCTTTACAGGAAAGCTCGCAGTAATCGGAAACTTTCCATATAATATTTCAAGTCAGATTTTTTTCAGGATACTGGATAATCGCGGAAAGGTTGCTGAAGTTTGCGGGATGTTGCAGAAAGAGGTGGCTGAGAGAATCTGTGCAAAACCAGGGTCAAAGATCTATGGCATCCTGAGTGTTCTGATCCAGGCCTTTTATTCGGCCGAATTCCTCTTTACTGTTTCAAACAAAGTATTTTCACCGGTTCCTAAAGTACAATCAGGAGTAATCAGGCTCAGAAGGAATGAAACCGAAAATCTGAATTGCGATGAGAATCTATTCTTCAGGGTTGTCAAAGCCTGTTTTAACCAGAGGCGAAAAACCCTGAGAAATTCCATTAGGGCGGCATTTGATCTGAAAAATACTGATTACCCCGAATTTCATTTGAGACCCGAACAACTGTCTGTCGAACAGTTCGTAAAGCTAACGAACTGGATCTCCAAGAACCGGATTTCTTCAGAATGAGAATCCCATTGCATCTACAGGATTCATTTTAGCGGCAGCATAGGCCGGGGCATAGCCTGCTACGATTCCAATAACCCCTGATACAAACAGGGCCAGCAGGATATTGGCCAGTGTGAGGTGCATATTGAGTTCCCACAGATAGTTTACCACCATAGTTCCGATAAAAATCAAAATAAGCCCTAAAATTCCTCCTACCAGGGAAAGAAGCACTGATTCAGTGAGGAATTGCTGGAGGATAAAGAATCGTTTTGCACCAAGGGCTTTCTGTATTCCGATTATATTTGTCCTTTCCCTCACTGAAACAAACATGATATTAGCAATTCCGAATCCTCCTACAAGAATTGCAAAGCATCCGATTATCCAGCCGCCAATATTAATTCCTTTAAACACCGCATCGAATCCCTTTGAAAGCATGGTAGCCATATTGACGGAAAAATTGTCTGATTCAGTAGGTTTTAATCTCCTTGAGGCTCTCAGGATCATAGTAGCCTCATCAGAAAGTTCCTGGACTTGGACACCGGGTTTGGCCCGCACCATCAGCTGAGTCTCATTAAACCTGTTCCGTAAATTAATGAAATTCCTGCCAAAATTCAACGGAATGAGCGTCATCTGATCTATATTACTTAGGCTGATCCCTCCTTCTCCCTCTTTTTTCAGCACACCAATGACTTTTGTTTTATAGCCCGCAACAGTAATTTCTTTCCCGACCGGGTTGGCCTTTTCAAAAAGTCTTTCGGAAATTTCAGCACCTAAAACAGCCACATTGCTTCCGCTCGAAAATTCAAAAGGAGAAATAAACCTTCCTTTCTCAATCTCAAAGGTCGAAACTTTTTCAGCTTCTTCCGTGATCGCAAAAATGTAAACATTATTAGCGATATTACTCCTGAATTTTATTTTGTCAGATTTTAATGCACCAAAACTTACCTCCTCGGCTTTAGTTGATCTTGTCTTCAGAGCCTGGTAATCATCAAGAGATATTGCGGGCCATTTTATGATATCCCACCAGGCAAGATTAGGATCGAATGACCATGGGAACTTTTGCACATAAATCACATTATTCCCCATCGAATTAATAGCATCATGGATCGATTTTGCCATCCAGTCGATTACAGTAAAGACAGCAATAATGCAAAATATCCCTATAGTAATCCCAAAAAGAGAAAGAAATGTCCTTAACTTATTGACAAAAACCGAATTAACAGCCATAAGAAAACCTTCACTCAAAAGCCTGAATCTCATCCTTTATTTATTTTCCTTATTTATTTGGATGTCAAAGATAGGAAAATCATTCGTAATGCTGAAAGAGGGATTTTATTCCTTTTTATTCACATTTTTTTTGTATTGGGGTTAAAAAAAAATATCTAATTTTAACCGCCTGATACTGTTGAGTAAATACAATCATAAGAATCAGATTATGAGTGATAAAAGTATTAAAAGTGCACTGATCTCGGTTTATTATAAAGAGGGACTTGAAGAAATTGTCCGTACGCTTCATGAATTAAACGTTAAAATTTTTTCTACCGGAGGAACATATAATTTCATTAAAGAACTGGGCCTGGCAGCTGAAACAGTGGAAAGCATTACAACATATCCTTCGATACTCGGAGGGAGGGTAAAAACTCTTCACCCTTCTGTTTTTGGCGGAATACTGGCCCGCCGGGAAAATCCTGAAGATTTGGTTCAGCTTGAAAAATACAGGATTCCTGAGATTGACCTGGTGGTGGTTGATCTTTACCCTTTTGAAAAAACAGTCCAGTCGGTCGACAATGAAGTGGAAATAATTGAAAAAATAGATATCGGGGGGATTTCCCTGATCCGTGCTGCAGCTAAAAATTTCAAGGATGTTCTAATAGTTTCAGAAAGCAGTCTTTATCCTCGGCTTCTGACACTCCTTCGCGGAAAGAAAGGAAATACTTCGCTTGAGGAACGCAGGTATTTTGCTGCGGAAGCATTTAAGACTACTTCACATTATGATGCTGTGATTTTTAACTATTTCAACAAGCATGCCGGCATTGAGGCGTTCCGGGAAAGTGTAAACAGCGCATATCATCTCAGGTACGGAGAAAATCCCCATCAGAGAGGAATTTTTTACGGCGATCCGGATAAGTTGTTTGATAAATTACACGGTAAGGAAATATCTTACAATAACTTTCTTGATATTGATTCTGCCCTGGCTCTGATTGATGATTTCAGTGAAACTACTTATGCCATAATCAAGCATAATAATGCCTGTGGGGTTGCTTCACGCGAAAATCCTCTTAATGCCTGGAAGGACGCTCTTGCATGCGATCCGGTATCAGCTTACGGAGTGGTTATAGTAACAATAGTTACAATTGACAAACCAGAAGCTGAGGAGATTGACAAGATCTTCTTCGAAATAATCATTTCCCCATCCTTTACTGAACCTGCCAAGGAGATCTTGAAACAAAAAAAGAACAGGATCATACTGAAAAGGAATGCGAAAACTGATGTTCCATTTTATTTCAGGTCATTGCTTAACGGAGTCCTGTGGCAGGAAAGAGACCGTAAAACAGAATCTGCTTCAGATATGAAACCTGTTACGAAGAAGGTTCCTTCTGCTGATCAGGTTGAGGATCTTGTATTTGCAAATAAGATTGTGAAACATAGCAAGTCGAATGCAATAGTTCTTGCAAAAAATAAGCAACTTTGCGCAAGCGGAATTGGTCAGACATCCCGGGTCGATGCGTTACGACAGGCAATTGAAAAAGCATATGCCTTTGGCTTCGAACTGAAAGGCTCTGTTATGGCCTCTGATGCCTTTTTCCCATTTCCCGACTGCGTGGAGATAGCTTTTAAAGCAGGAATAGCAGCAATTATTCAGCCGGGAGGTTCGGTCAGGGATCAGGATTCGATTGACTTTTGTTCTGCAAACGGTGTAGCTATGGTATTTACAGGCATAAGACATTTTAAACACTAACTAACAATAAATTATCTCGTTCGATGGGACTATTTTCATTCTTGACACAGGAGATTGCAATTGATCTTGGAACAGCAAATACAGTTATCATACATAATGATAAAATAGTTGTTGATGAGCCATCGATAGTCGCAATTGACAAAAACACAGGTAAACTGATCGCTATAGGTGAGGAAGCAAGGCAGATGCATGGGAAAACTCATGAAAATATTAAAACTGTCAGGCCATTGCGGGATGGGGTAATTGCTGACTTTAATGCTGCAGAGCTGATGATCAGGGGAATGATCAAAATGATTAACACCGGTTCCAGGTTTTTCTCTCCTTCCCTGAAGATGGTTGTCTGCATACCTTCAGGCAGTACCGAGGTTGAATTGCGTGCTGTACGAGACTCTTCAGAACATGCCGGTGGGCGCGAAGTTTATATGATCTATGAGCCTATGGCTGCTGCAATCGGGATAGGTCTTGATGTTGAAGCTCCTGAAGGTTCGATGGTAATTGATGTAGGTGGCGGGACAACTGAAATTGCCGTAATTGCTCTGGGAGGCATCGTATGCAATAAGTCCATTAGGATTGCAGGAGACGGATTTACAGCTGATATTCAATCGTATATGAGGCATCAGCATAATATCAAGATAGGTGAGAGAACAGCTGAAGATATTAAGATTGCTGTCGGGGCAGCTTTGCCTGATATTGACAATCCGCCGCCAGACTATATTGTAAGGGGTCCAAATATTATGACTTCCCTTCCTATTGAAATACCAATTTCATACCAGGAAATTGCCTATTGTCTCGACAAATCCCTTACAAAGGTTGAAGCAGCACTTCTTAATGTACTTGAGCAAACCCCTCCTGAACTGTACGCCGATATTGTTAATAAAGGGGTTTATCTTGCAGGCGGGGGAGCACTGTTAAGAGGCCTTGACAAACGGCTGTCAGATAAAATAAACATAAACTTCAATGTTGTCGAAGATCCTCTTCACGCAGTTGCAAGGGGAACTGGCGTTGCATTGAAAAATGTCGACAAATTTCCTTTCCTGATGAGATAATCTGACGGTTTGAATGAGAAATCTGCTAAACTTCCTTCTTAAGTATCATAATATTATAGTTTTCCTCGTTTTAGAGGGAATAGCTTTTTACTGGCTTACAACCGGCAACAATTATCACAATTCAAGAATGGTAAAGAGTATGCAGGGAATAACAAGAGGTTTTGAAGAGAGAATAAATAATTCCAGAGGCTATTTTAGCCTGAGGGAAATGAACTCAAATCTTGCTACTGAAAACAGTGAGCTTAGAAACGAAATGGAAAGATTTACCAGACAGGAGAATCTTAAGTTTGTTTCTGTCACCGACACTGTTTTCAAGCAGCAATATCAGTATACCTCCGCGAAAGTGATAAATAACTCGGTGAATAAGCAAAAGAACTATTTTACACTCAATAAGGGAAGGCGCCAGGGAATAAAGGTTGACATGGCTGTCACAAGCGGTGACAACGTTGCAGGCGTTATTGTTGGGTGTTCCGAAAACTATTCCGTAGCTATTTCGCTGCTCAATCTTGATTTCAGATTAAGTGCAAGAATAAAATCTAACGGTTACTTCGGGTCGCTTAGCTGGGATGGAAGAAATTACAGGCATGCAGTCCTTAATGAGATACCCCAGCATATAAGTGTTAGCATCGGAGATACTGTCGAAACAACCGGATATTCAGCAATCTTTCCTGAAGGGATCCCTATTGGTAAAGTGAGTGACCTTAAAAAAAGCGGCAGCGATTTTTACCAAATAACAGTTGAACTTTATACCGATTTTAGGAAACTATATTATGCAGACATAATTGGTAATATGAAGAAAACAGAGCAACTTGAATTAGAAAGGCAGTTCCGATGATCAATACCATTTTAAGGTTCGGTGCAATAATAATTATCCTGATATTGTTACAGATCCTGCTGTTCAATAATATTCAGTTCAGCGGATATGTAAATCCTTATGTGTATATAATGATCATTCTTCTACTACCGGTTGTCACTCCTCACTGGATTTTGCTAATCGTTTCCTTTATGACCGGACTTATCATCGACTTGTTTTCGGGATCCCCGGGTATGCATACTTCCGCAACTCTGCTCACTGGGTTTTCGCGGCCATATGTATTAAGGATTATATCTCCCCGTGATGGATATGAGTCGGGTCCGGATCTTTCGATGAAAGATTATGGATTAAGATGGTTTTTTATTTACGCCACAACAATTGTCCTTATTCACCACACCGTACTTTTTTATCTTGAAGTTTTCAGTTTCGCCGGTTTCTTCAGAACATTGCTCAGGGTCTTGCTGAGCTCAATTTTTACCATTGGTTTTATACTGCTTATAGAACGCTACAGGAAGGGGAGATAGTCGAACAGCCATGAAAGATGCATACATCAACCGGAAATACATTGTTATTGCGCTTATCGTGCTTGCATCCCTTATTCTTCTGGCAAGATTGTTTACTATACAGGTTGTTAAGGATACTTACAGATTATCAGCCGATAACAACGTTTTAAGATATATCACCCAATACCCTGCCAGAGGATTGATATATGACAGGAACAAGAAACTCATGGTATACAACCAGGCTGCTTATGACCTGATGGTTGTTCCGGCTCAGGCAACTAAAATCGACACTGTTGGACTTTGCAATCTCCTTGGAATAACTCGGGCTTCGTACATCGAAAGGATGAATGCAGCAGTGACATATTCAAGGCGTGCACCATCGGTTTTTCTAAAGCAGATTTCAGCCGAATCCTATGCCAGATTACAGGAGAAATTGTTTCTTTATCCGGGATTCTTTGTTCAGCCCAGAACACTTCGGAAATATTCAAAACCCATTGCCGCACATCTGCTTGGATATGTGAGCGAGGTAGACGAACCATTAATTAAGAAAGAACCTTACTACAAGGCAGGGGATTATATCGGAAAGCTGGGGATTGAAGAAGCCTATGAGAGGGAACTTAGAGGGCAAAGAGGAGTAAAGATCTATCTTGTTGATGTTTACTCCAGGATCAAAGGCTCATATGCCGATGGAAGGCTGGATACAACTGCTGTACAGGGAGAAGATATCATCTCAACGATGGATATGAATCTCCAGGAATACGGAGAATATTTAATGCGGAATAAATCAGGAAGCATTGTTGCCCTTGAACCCAAAAGCGGTGAAGTGCTTGCGTTGGTTTCATCACCAAATTATGATCCGGCTTTGTTGGTCGGACGGATAAGATCGGAGAATTTCTCCAAACTAAGCGCTGACACTGTCCTGGAACCCTTGTTTAACAGGGCTTTACAAGCCAAGTATCCTCCGGGATCGACATTTAAGCCCATAAACGGGCTTATCGGACTGCAGGAAAATGTGATAACACCCTCGACTACATTCGGATGCAACAACGGGTACCTTTTTGTAGCTTGCCATTCCCATAGTTCTCCGCTTGACCTTACGCATGGTATATCAAACTCCTGCAACGCATATTTCTGCCAGACTTTCAGGCGTATACTGGAAAATCCGCAATACAGCACCATTTCTGATGCTTACAGTAAATGGAAGGGATACCTGAATGAATTCGGATTCGGAAAAAGACTTGGGATTGAATTTACGAATGAACTTCCTGGTCTTGTTCCTTCACCTGCCTATTTTGATAAATATTACGGAAAGAACAAATGGAAAGCACTTACAGTAATATCCATGGCTATCGGACAGGGAGAGATCGAAACGACTCCTTTGCAAATGGCCAATATGACGGCTGCAATTGCCAACAGAGGCTATTATTATATCCCTCACATTGTTAAATCAATAGGTGAAGGAAAGCAAATAAATCAGCGGTATCTTACAAAACAGGTAACTGACATAGATTCTGCTAACTTTGAGGCAATTATCCGTGGAATGGAAGCTGCGGTAAACGGAGAAGGCGGGGCTACGGCAAGAATTGCGGCACTCAAGGATATTGTAGTATGCGGTAAAACAGGTACAGCACAGAATACCAATGGGAAAAAAGATCACTCTGTTTTCATTGCCTTTGCTCCTAAGGATGATCCCAAGATAGCTATTGCCGTATACGTTGAGAATGCCGGGTTCGGAGCAACATACGCTGCTCCGATCGCCAGCCTTATGATTGAAAAATATATTAAGGGAGAAATAACAAATAAAGCCATTGAACAAAGAATGGCTGATTTAAACCTGTTACCATCAATTGACAAGAAGTATTAACATCTGGAACAAACTCGACAAAGCTTCAATAATTGTCTTCCTTCTCATGATTATTGCTGGCTGGTTCAACATTTATGCTGCTGTCTACAATGAAGAGCACAGTGGCATACTTGACCTGTCGCAACGATATGGAAAACAGTTTATCTGGATACTTGCCACACTTTTGATAGCTGTCTTTGTTGTAGTGATCGACACAAGATTTTATTTCTTTTTTGCTTATTTCATATACGGAGGATTAATATTCCTGCTGATCATGGTTCTGATCCTTGGAAAGAATGTTAATGGCGCCAGATCATGGTTTGAATTCGGCACCCTGAGCCTTCAACCTTCGGAATTTGCAAAATTCGGAACAGCTCTTGCCCTGGCAGCATATCTGAATTCAAGAAAGCATGACCTCATGAAGCTACCGGTTTTTGCTACGGCCATAGCTATCATACTTCTTCCTGTCCTGTTAATTGCAATCCAGCCGGATTTAGGTTCTACAGTAGTATATTTTGCTCTTTTTCTGGTACTTTTCCGGGAAGGGATGAGCCCATACATATTTGTTTCAGGACTGATCATGGTAATTCTCTTCTTTTTTACGCTTCTCTTTAACAGTAGTGTTTATATTAGTGTAAGTATAATACTCAGCGCATTTGTTTTAGCCTGGGTTGCTACCAGGAAGTGGAAACTATGTCTTGAAGGCCTTGGAATTTTCGCTGTAGCCACTTTTATTTTGTACATGCTGAATAATTTTTTGTTCAAAACCCTGAGTGAAGAATACATCCTGTTCTTGTCGGTTATCCTTTCTGGTATAGCTTATGCATTTTATATCTATAGTAAAAAAGCTGTCCCTGTTCTGATAATATATTTGTTTCTGGTCGGTAGTCTGGGCTTTGTAAATACTGTGGATTTCGCTTTTAATAAGCTGTTGAAACCCCACCAGAAGGAGAGGGTAGAAATAATGCTGGGGATTAAATCCGATCCTCATGGAACTGGTTATAATGTAAATCAATCAATAATTTCAATCGGTTCAGGAGGATTCTCCGGCAAGGGATATCTTAAAGGCACACAGACCAAATTTAAATTTGTCCCGGCTCAGAGCACAGACTTTATATTCTGCACTGTCGGCGAAGAATGGGGATTTCTGGGCTCCTTCTTTGTTATAGTATTATATGTCTTATTGCTGATTCGGCTGGTGATCCTCGCGGAAAGACAGAGGTCCGATTTTTCAAGGATATACGGATACGGAGTTATATCTATACTCTTTACACATTTCTTCATAAATATTGGTATGTCTGTTGGAATTGTACCTGTGATCGGCATTCCCCTGCCATTTTTTAGTTATGGCGGCAGCTCCCTATGGGGATTTACTATTCTGCTTTTTATTTTCCTGAGGCTTGATGCAAGCCGGACAGAATACCTTGTATGATCAGAACGGGATTGTGATCCTGTGAGAGATCTCTATTCCAAAATCATTTTCCACATAATCGATCAGCTGAGGAAAAAATTCCATGAAATCATCCTGAAGGGAATAATAATTCTTTTTCAATGCCTTCATGGCGAATCTTGTTTCATTCGGAAGCGAAGAGCGTTTGCTTAAAGTATTCAAAACATGACGAATGCCGCTTCGGGTCTGATAGGACTCTATCCAGTTGTTTATGATAAAAAATGGCATCATCTTTCTTACGTCGTCTGGCAGAATTTCGTAATTATTGACCATTGCCCTGTAAAAGTTGTAAGTGACGCTTTCGAGAGGCCGTCTTGAGAAAAAATTCCATTCTTTTGTAAGAAAATGATCATAAATAATATCGATAAGCACACCTGAATATTTGTGATACCTCCGTGTAAAAAATATTTTGCTCCTGTGGACGACAGGATGTCTGTCGGTGAAACCATCGATGTGCCGGTGAAGAATGATACCTTTTCTGATAGGATCGGGATATTTAAGGTAATCACGCCCTTTTACGTAATCTCCTATGTAGTTACCGATGATTATTTTATCCGAATCACCAGACAGATATATATGGGCCAGGACATTCATATCACGGCATAATAGTACAAAGAATTTAGATACACCACATTATGTCGAAAACATTTTCTTTAACATGTTTTTCAGATCATATAAATTCCATAGTAATGGATTATTAATCAGTGGATTACGTTCAAATAGAAGAACAGGAAAAAATACTCTTAAATGTTCGGATTTTAAGTATGCAAATTATAAATTTGTCGTCTTACTTCACAGATATTAACGTCTTATACTTCGAATAAATTATTAACACAATCAGGACAACCCATGACGAGGAAAAATGTCATCATAATCGGAGCCGCGGGAAGGGATTTTCATAATTTCAATACCTGCTTCAGGAATAATGAAAATTATAATGTAGTTGCATTTACGGCAACTCAGATTCCGGATATTGACGGAAGAAAATATCCTGAAGAGCTGGCTGGTAAATTTTACCCTAAAGGAATACAGATTTTCCCGGAAGAAAGTCTTACCGGTTTAATAAAGAAGTATAAGGTAGATGACTGTGTTTTTTCATACAGTGATATTACCTACCAGAAAGTAATGTCAGTCAGTGCCATAGTAAATGCTGCAGGGGCAAATTTTGTTTTACTGGGACCATCGGGCACCATGCTGAAAAGCACAAAGCCTGTTATTGCAGTGGGTGCTGTCAGGACAGGATGCGGAAAAAGCCAGACATCAAGGAGAGTTATTGAACTCCTGATGAAAAAAGGTCTAAATGTAGTTGCAATACGGCACCCTATGCCATATGGTGATCTTGCTGAACAAAAAGTACAACGGTTTGCAACTGTAAATGATCTTGAAAAACATAAATGCACCGTGGAAGAGATGGAAGAATACGAACCTCATATTGTACGGGGCAACGTAATTTATGCGGGTGTTGATTATGAAGCTATCCTCCGCAAAGCTGAAAAAGATCCCAAGGGCTGTGATGTAATAATCTGGGATGGCGGTAACAACGATTTCCCTTTTTACAAGCCTGACCTGATGATCACTGTAGTTGATCCCCACAGGGCAGGACATGAGCTGAAATACTACCCGGGGGAGGTCACTCTGAGACTTGCCAATGTTGTTGTTATAAATAAAATTGACACTGCTCCTCCTGATGCAATCCAGATTGTAAGGGAAAGTATTGAAAAGGTAAATCCAGGTGCGGTTGTAATCGACGGGGCCTCACCAATCAGGGTCGATAATCCATCTGTTATCAGGGGAAAAAGGGTGCTTGCTGTAGAGGATGGACCTACCCTCACACACGGAGAAATGAAGCTTGGCGCTGGTATTGTTGCAGCAAGGAAATTCGGTGCTTCAGAAATTGTTGACCCAAGACCTTTCACAGTTGGAAAACTCACTGAAACATTCCTTAAGTACCCCAATATCGGAACCCTTCTTCCTGCAATGGGATATGGGGAACAACAACTGAAAGACCTTGAAAAAACCATAAACAACACTGAATGTGACAGTGTGATAATTGCGACACCAATCGATCTGAACAGAATAATCAGGATCAATAAACCGACTACAAGGGTATATTATGATCTTCAGGAAATTGGCGATCCAAATCTTACACAGGTAATTGATGAATTCGTAAAGAAGTATAAGCCAGGCAGGAACTGAAATTAACTCATTATTTTATCTTTTTACACGTGCATTTCCCTTCCATATACTCCATACTTGCTCTTCATCAGCCGGCTGGGCATAATCAGTTACAGCAGTGGTTGCCAGGGCCCCGGTTGCCCAACCAAACTGTATCCATTTATCAGGTTCCCATCCCTTAAGAACAGCATAAAGAAGTCCGCCAACAAACCCATCACCCCCTCCAATGCGGTCAAAAACATGTATTTCACGCGGTTCAACTACGTGCCATTTATCACCTTCAAGCATTATTGCACCCCATAAATGTTCATTGGCGCTTACGACCTGACGCAGGGTCGTGGCAAAAACAGAAGCGCCGGGATATGTTTTCTTAACTCTGCTTATCATCTCTTTGAAGTTGTCGATTTTTGATGCAAGATCTTTCCCTCCTTCTTCGGGACCTGCAATTCCAAGGCATAGCTGAAAATCCTCCTCGTTACCGACGAGAATGTCAGAAATACTGGCTATTTCCCTGAATGTAGCAGAAAGTTCATTCTCTCTGTTCTTCCAGAATGAAGCCCTGAAATTCAAATCGAATGATATCCGTGTCTCATGTTTTTTTGCTGCTCTTGCCAGTTCAAGGCAGAAGTTGCTGGTTTCCGGCGATAATGCGGCAATTAATCCTGAAAGATGCAGGATCTGAATCCCTTCTTTGCCAAATAATTTCTGAAGGTCAAAATCTTTGACATTCAAAGTTCTGCCTACCTCACCCGCTCGATCGTTTTGTACTCTTGGACCCCGGGAACCATATCCGCTGTCCGCAATATTGAATTGATGGCGGTAACCCCAGGGTCCACCCTGGTCAACCTCAATTCCTTCATATGCCATGTGCCTGCCTGAAAGATTATCTTTTATCATTCTTGCGATCGGGCTCTCCTTAACAAAAGTCGTTAGCACCTTGACAGGTAGTCCGAGGAAAGATGAGATGCTCGCCACATTACTTTCTGCGCTGGTCACATGCATGTGGAACAGATCACTGGTATGAACAGGCTGCCCGTTTACAGGGGTGATGCGCAC
>Ga0153915_10001635_pt1 | contig 20599 bp, 16 predicted proteins | sample Opewatmetagenome_2_FD_107003 | JGI IMG/M metagenome (GOLD analysis project Ga0153915, IMG submission 107003) | Freshwater wetland microbial communities from Ohio, USA - Open water 3 Core 3 Depth 3 metaG | ecosystem: Environmental > Aquatic > Freshwater > Wetlands | place: USA: Ohio, Lake Erie...
ACAGGTGCGTCAGTTAGTGACCGAAAAGCAACTGATCGAACATTTGGGTGACATTTCCCAGATTTTGTTTTTCCTGCTTGGTGCCATGACTATTGTCGAACTGGTTGATGTCCACGGTGGTTTTACCATCATCACCAGGCACATCACCACCCGAAAAAAACGGAAATTGCTATGGATCATCGCCCTGGTTACTTTTTTCTTATCATCCATACTGGACAACATGACAACGGCCATCATCATGACCATGTTGTTACGAAAACTGGTAAATGAACGTAATGACCGGCTTATTTTTGCCAGTATCATCATTATTGCCGCCAACAGTGGCGGCGCCTTTTCACCGATTGGAGACGTGACAACCATCATGTTGTGGATTAACGGTAATATATCCAGTTTACCATTGATAGAGTCGCTATTTTTTCCAGCCATAATTTCCACCATTGTTCCTGTAATACTGGTCTCTTTCTCCTTGAAAGGCACAACAGAAGCTGTTACTGTCCAGGAAGATACAACGCGTGGACACTCGGCCGCGCAGGACATCTCCAGTTGGGAGCGGTATGCTATTTTTGCAATGGGTGTCGGTTCACTCGTTTTTGTACCTGTATTCAAAGGCCTGACTCATTTACCTCCCTTCTTGGGTATACTGTTTGGTTTAGGTGTACTTTGGGTCTTCACGGAAATCATGTATTACAGAAAGCATCATATTGATGAAAGCCGCAAAGCACGTATCACTCATATATTGACACGCATCGACACTTCCACCATTCTGTTTTTCCTGGGTATCCTGATGGCTGTTGCTGTTTTGCAGGAGGCCGGTATTCTTAGCTCTTTTTCCAGGCTACTCGATAAACACGTCGGCAACTATTATATCATCAACATCATCATTGGTCTGTTATCTTCAGTGGTTGACAATGTACCACTTGTTGCCGGAGCCATGGGTATGTACCCGTTGGAGCCTTCTTCCGCCGTTTTTGCCCCGGACGGCATGTTCTGGATTTTCCTGGCCTACTGTGCCGGCGTCGGTGGCAGTATCCTGATTATCGGATCGGCGGCCGGTGTTGTTACCATGGGACTGGAAAAGATCAACTTTATGTGGTACTTGAAAAATATATCCTGGTTAGCTTTGCTTGGTTATCTAGCTGGTGCGGGTTTTTACATACTGCAAATGCAAGTTTTTACTCCATTGTTGAAATAGTTTATCCAAATGATCCTGTCTTTTATTCACTCCGGATATTACCGCCTTTGTATGAAAAATACCATGTTTGCAGGCATCCTTATTGCCTTGTTCTTTAGTAGTTGCCAACAAAATGAAACCGATTATGCCGCGTTATTATACGGCACCTGGGTCAACACCATGGTTGACGGTGACTCTATTCTGACAGATGCCAGCTACGTGCTGGAATTCAAACTTGACCAAACCGAACTCTACGCGAGTGGTTTTCAGTTGAACGACAGCAATAAAACCTGGTTGGAAAACACCAGCTACACATATAGTGTTGATGATAATATTATTACCATTGATGGCGTTGATGTATTGGATAAGGAATATCACATGGAATTTGTGATACAGTCACTCGATAATGACAACCTGACATATACAGTCAGACAATTCCTGATCGATGGAGTAACCTGTCAGGATTCAAAAACATATACCTGCAAACGAGCAGAAAACAACGACTGGGATTTGTTCGAAGGCATCTGGTATGGTCATTGCACTACCATCGGCACTACAGATACCCTTTATCACTATTGGAAATACAATGCCGACAGCACGTATCTTTATTACTACCAGAACACGAACAGCGAATGGGTTTGCAAGTCTGACAATGAAGGCCGGTATTTCCTGTACGGAGATCTGTTTGTCAGCAATTATTCCAACGACCTGCTGTCTGGAGGCACCGGTAAAGCCTACGAATGCTGGAGTTTTGTAACAGACGGTTTAACCATGACCTGGACAGGTCGCAGAGCCGATGGTATTGTCACTTATTCGATGGAAAAAGTGTCGGATGCACCAACCGTTGTTCTTTGACTAATCCGACTATAAATTATCCCAGGCTTTATTTACGAAAGATGCGAATGGTCTCGTCCAGTGATTGTCTCCAGCGGGGAAGCTGGTTGAAAAAGGCCTCTGCTGTCTGAACACCGCCTTCTTCCTTCTTCCAGAAAACGGTAGCCCAGTAACGGATAACAGGTTGACCTTTGAATATATACAAATAATTAAATTTGTCTTGTACCGGTTTTTCCTGTACTTCTGCCGGGCAAAAAACAGCCAGTCCGACAGTTTCCTTTTCGTACTTGATGGTATCATTTACTGGCCAGTTTCGTCCCCATACGGCAAGTACCCTGTCTTTTTCATACATAGTCATTTCAGGAAACGTTTGAACGCCCGTGCAAAAAGGTAATGCCGTCAGGTCTGGCGCACTCAGGTAATTAACTACTTCTATATCCCGATGACCGGCATACAATATCACACGATTGGTCAACTGAACCGGTTGTCCGTGGTAATCCCAGTTCTCCACCACCATTTCCACGACAGTACGAACTGGGCCATTTGCAACGATGCGCGCTGTTCTGTTCGTTACAGGATCAATGTGCAGGGCTTTCTGACCATCCCATCCTTTGAAGGTGCCAACTGAAACATAATCCTTCACCAACAAGATATCATCACCAAAACCACGGGCTAACTGATCGTCGTTGGGGTACCAAAGGGATTCGGCCAGTTCCAGGCGGTGTGTTTTTTTTCCGTATACATCAATCGTCTGCTTTTTGTCGAAATACAAGCGATAGGCCATATATTCACTTTCAAATGCAGGTCCGTGATGGTGCAACTGATTATACAGGCTACCGGTAGGTGAAGAAGCCTCTTTGACAGGTACATTCTCCTTCCCTTCTTTTCTGAATAGTTGAGCATGTACCCGCTTAGGAAAAACCGTTGACGATGGTTTCTTTTTAAACTGAATTGATAGGGTCAGCGTCTCTGCCGCTTTCATAGAAACAGTCAGAGCCAGCTCATCGGTTTTTCCATCTTTGTCCAGATCGTCAGCCTGAACAGGCACTTGTTTGCCATTACATTCTGCGGCGGGATAGCCGGTTGGCATAGTGCCCCCCCATTCGCTCACGGTCAGCACAACAGGTTGGTTCGGCCGGTCAAAAGCTGAAGGATTCTCCACGACATACGTGTAACTCCTGGCAGAAACCAGGCAGGTTATCAACCATCCGATGCAGAAAAAGGTTAGTCTCATGGTAAAAAAATTAAGGTTATCAGCAGAAGTCACTTTTCCCATTTCACATAACAAAAATCTTGCCTGTGTGGTAAATCCGGGTGTTTCGGGAATATCCGCAACGCATAAGAAAAGGATCCGGCCCTGGTCAGTTTATAACTCATTCTGAAGGTAATTGACTCGTTTTCCGTTTTTATCTGATTCATTTCCACTGTCTTGACAGAGCTGGTATTATCTTCATTCTGATGATATATCACCAGTTCCACACCAAAACCAGTCTCATTACCCACATTGTCCAATCTGACAACAACCGTGTATTCATCACCTACCTGCAATGGTTTGTTGACCAATTCAGGAACCTCCACCTTAACCAGGCTTATGCTATCCCAAAGGACGGCAATTCGTTCCTTCCAGGCAGCCAACTCTCTGGCTTTAGCATAGTTATCCTGTGCCAGATAGGCAGAGCGGGCAGCCAGTTTTGAATAAAACTTGTTGACATAGTCATCCAGCATCCGCTTGGTAGTAAAATGGGGGGCAATCCTGGCAATGGAGTTTTTAATGTACATAACCCATTCGGAGGAATACCCCTTGCTGTTCTTGGCATAAAAAAGCGGAACAATCTCGTTTTCCAGCATACTGTATATCGTAGTCGCGTCAAGTTGATCCTGAAACTCCTGATTATCGTAGGTGCGGGCTTCTGTCAGGGACCATCCCGCCCCTTTGACGTAACCTTCAAGCCACCAGCCGTCCAGTACGGAAAAATTCAGTACCCCGTTCATTTCGGCTTTCTGTCCGGAAGTCCCGGAGGCTTCCAACGGTCTTGTTGGTGTATTCAGCCAGATATCCACACCCGAAATCAACCGTTTCGCCAGTCCCATGTCATAGTTTTCCAGAAAGATTATTTTTCCCTGGAATTCAGGCAACTTTGAAATCTCAACAATGTGTTTGATCAGGCCTTGTCCGCCACCATCGGCTGGATGAGCTTTGCCGGTATAAATAAACTGAACCGGACGATTGGGATTATTGACGATTCCAGACAGCCTGTCCAGATTGGTAAACAACAAGTGAGCCCGCTTGTAGGTAGCAAAACGACGGCCAAAACCTATAATCAAGGCATTGGGATCTATTTTATCCAGAACAGACATTACCCGGGTAGGATCACCTTGACTTTTCAGCCATTTTTCTTTGTATTTACCTTTAATATAATCAATCAGTTTACGTTTAAGTACCTGATGCGTTTCCCAGACCTCTTCATCACTGACCGAATAAATTTTTTCCCAGTGTTTTGAATTGGACAAATCCTTAATCCATTCGGGACCAAAGGTATCCAAATACAATTTCTGCCATTCAGAGGCCGTCCAGGTAGCCATGTGAACACCATTTGTCACGTAACCGACATGCAATTCTTCGGGGAAATAGCCTTTCCAGATCGGTGCAAACATTTCTTTGGATACCTTGCCGTGCAGCCAGCTCACACCATTCACTTCCTGACAGGTGTTGCAGGCAAACACACTCATGGAAAACTTCTCACCGGTCAGTCCGGGATTCTCACGTCCCAAATCCATCAGTTCATTCCAGGTAATACCCATTTTTGAGGCAAAATTTGTCATATATTTGGCAAACAGCCCTTCTTCAAACATATCATGGCCGGCGGGAACCGGTGTATGAACCGTGTAAAGCGACGATGCCCTTACTACTTCAAGTGCTTCCTGAAAAGACAATTTTTGTCCGGTGACAAGATCAGCAATACGCTGGGCATTAATCAATGCAGCATGACCTTCATTGCAATGATAGACCTGCTTCTTGATACCCAGTTTGTTAAGTAACTGAATACCTCCGATTCCAAGCAGGAATTCCTGTTTGAGCCGGTTTTCCCAATCCCCCCCGTACAACTGAGCCGATATCTGCCGGTCATATTCACTGTTAAGAGGATGATCAGTATCCAGCAACAACAAGGGTATGCGGCCTACATTTACTTTCCATACATTGCAATAAACCAGATATCCAGGAAAACCAATCTCCAGAATAACTGGCAAGCCATTATCATCTCTAAGTGGAAGAATAGGCAGTTTGCTGAAATCCTGAGGCTCATAAACGGCAATTTGTTGTCCGTCAATGGAAAGTGTCTGCGTAAAATACCCGTTCCGGTACAGAAAACCGACGGCCACCATATCGACACGACTATCAGAAGCTTCTTTTAAATAATCTCCGGCCAGCACACCCAGGCCGCCTGAATAGATTTTCAATACATCGGTCAACCCATATTCCATGCTGAAATAGGCAACACTCGGTTTTGAATCATCACAGGGTACATCCGTGTAATTTTTAAAATCGGCATGCAGGGATTTCATTCTTCCAATAAATTCAGGATCAGCGGCTAACGATTCCAGATGCTCATACGGAATGCGTTCCAGCAAAGCAATGGGATTCTTATGACAAGCCACCCAGGCTTCAGGATCCAGGTCATGAAAAAAATTCAGTGCTTCATTGTTCCATGACCATCCGATGTTATAGACAATATCCTTGATGATTGCCAGTTCCGGAGGCAAGGTGAAACTAATTTTCACGTTATTCCATTCTATCTGATTGGTACAATTCGTTCTAAATTTCATCTGATACTATTTTTTGTTTACACGTTTCTTTGTTTCCTGAATAGCCATGGCATACGCTTTTTGGTATTCATCAATAAAACCCGACCACAAAGCTTTTTGAGACAAGTGGCCAGCCCTTTCAGCCATCAATGCATATTCCTCCTTCCCTTTCCGGGAATAATCCAGTATGGTCAGGGCAATTTCTTTCATCACGTCCGCGTAATTATGGTCAGACCGGTGAACGACAGCCACTCCATCTGTCAGACCCTCTTCATCGCCTTGCCGGATGACCCATGCTCCGAATCCGGCCAGGTTGGTCGTGATGGTCGGAATGGAGAAAGCTATGCTTTCAAGCGGGGTATACCCCCATGGTTCATAATAAGACGGAAAAACAGTCAAATCAAAGCCACATAGCATATCATAATAGGCCTTGTTGAAAATTCCGTCCTCTCCATTCAGGTAGCAAGGTACAAAAAATAGTTTAACTTTTTCCTCAGAGGTATTTCTGAAGCCACGATGACGGATCATAGTTACTATGCTGTCTGTCTGAATATTGTTCAGCCAGTGCGTTAAAAACGGGTAATAGATGGGGCCATCCTGCTTTTTTGCAGGATTCTGAAGCCTTTCCAACACTTCCTGTCTGGGTGCGCTGATATCGGCCGGCACCATGATGACCCCGACAACATCCCGTTGCAAAGCCCGCTGGTTTTTTAGCTGATACATGGCATCAATAAAAACATCCAGACCTTTGTTACGAAATTCATACCGCCCGCTTATGCCGACAAACAAGGTATCATCAGGCATTTCACACCCTGTAAGGGCTTTTGTAACAGACAATAACAACCGGCGGCTCTCCTCCCTTGCTTTTTCAGCTTCCCTGCCTTTTTTTACAAAAAGCGGTTCGAAGCCGTTAGGTGTTACCAAATCGGGGATACACTCCAGCAATTGCGCACATTCATTGGCTGTTATATCGCTGACAGTTGTAAAACAATCGGCCTCGGAAGCTGCTGTCTTTTCCAGCGAGTGTTTGGAAACCATGTTTAGTTGTCTGGCCATCTGATCACCGTGGTAATCAGACATGAAATCATATAGCGGAAGGTGGTTGCCACAGATGGAGCGGCCAACGGATGTGGCATGCGTCGTAAATACCGTCGAAACGTGCGGAAGAAAATGCCTGCAGTACAACAGCCCCATACCGGTTGTCCACTCATTGAAATGAGCGATGACGTTCGAATTATCCAGGTGATGAAACCTGACAAAGCTGTGAATAACCTCACCGCATGCCCAGGCAAACAGGCAGGATTCATCATAATCTCCGAAAGCGTGCAACGAATCGACACCATACCATCTCCAGACATCGGTAAAAATCTGGTTGCGCTGTGCATACAAATGATCAAACTGGAGCAATACGGCAATGGGTGATCCTGGAATCTTCCAGCGGCCAATCCGTACGTGCAAACCATCTTTCCGGGTTTGCAGTTTCCATTCTTTCAGCAATGTCTTCGATTCAGAAAAATCTGGCTGGGACGACCGACCCGTCAGATCCGGGCCGATAAAGAGCACGTTATCCTTGTACAATCGCTGGAGTGCACCTGCTTTGGTAGAGAGAACAGTATATATACCGCCCACCTTGTTGCAGACTTCCCAACTGGATTCTATGATGTAGTCAGGAACGGGGAGTTCTTTCGACATTAATACAACCTCCTAATGAAAAAAACCAATGGTGCAAAGATAGTCATTTGATACGCAAATCAAATATATTGATCGTTACGGATCAGCAATATTTTTAAATTGATGTATCTTTGCTGTCAATATCTTACTTGTATGCAGAGATTGGCTCAATTTTTTCTGACACTATTCGGCTGGACATACAGCGCTGTAACGCCTGATTTTAAAAAATGTGTTCTGGTCGTTGCACCACATACCAGCAACTGGGATTTTCTTTGGGGGAAACTGGGTTATACCGCCATGGGACGAAATGCCAATTTTGTCATCAAAAAAGAATGGATGATCTGGCCAATAGGCGGTATACTCCGTAAGTTGGGCGGTATCCCGGTCGACCGGACGAAAATAAGTCATTTTACGGACCAGATTGCCGAAATTTACCATTCACGGGAGGTATTCAACATAGCCATCACTCCTGAAGGTACCCGTAAACGTAATCCAAGATGGAAACGAGGTTTTTATCACATAGCTGTCAAAGCCAATGTCCCCATCGTGCTCGTTAAAATCGATTATGGACAAAAACACATGAGTTTGTTCGATGTTTTCACACCAACTGGCGATGAAAGCGCAGATGTCAAGGCCATACAAGAAAAATTCAGGGGTGCTGTGGCTAAACACCCTGAGAATTTCAGTACCGGCGATTAGCGTGATCCGACAACAACACCAGATACAACTATGAGAATAACATTGGTTCAGAACGACATCATCTGGGAACACAAACAAGCCAACCTGATGTATTACGATAGCATACTGGCAGGATTATCCGGCAAGACAGACCTGGTCGTACTGCCTGAAATGTGTACGACTGGTTTCAGTATGAAGACCGATACGCTGGCTGAATACGATGACGGAGAAACCATTTCAACCTTGAGTGATATGGCATCGGGTTATGGTTTTGCCATTGCCGGTAGTTTTATCGGAAAAGGATGTGCCAAAACCTCCGGTACAGCGTCACAACAATCTGAAGCCCCATCCGCCTACAACCGTGGTTTTTTCCTGCATCCGGATGGTAAAAAAGACTTTTGCAACAAGAGGCACCTGTTCCGGATGGGTGATGAAGGCAAGCACTACTTGAACGGTACCGAAAAAAACATAATTTCCTATATGGGCTGGCATATCCGTCTTTTTATCTGCTATGACCTGCGGTTTCCGGTATGGATGAGAAATGTGGACAACGAATATGACCTGATCATTGTCTGTGCCAACTGGCCTGAACCGCGACGGCTCGTCTGGGAAAACCTGCTCACGGCCAGAGCCCTGGAAAACCTGACGTATGTTTGTGGTGTGAACCGTGTCGGAACAGACGCGCTGGAACTTCATTATACCGGAGATTCCCTGCTTATCAACGCTTACGGTACCGTTCTATCGTCCCTTGAATCTGATGCTGTTCAGGTTCAGACCATTGATATCGATCTGGAATCCTTAAATCAATTTCGTGCCAGATTTCCGGTCTGGAAGGATGCCGACCCATTTGAATTCCTATAATACAAGCGTTTTGCTTCTATTGCCAGTGGGATGTAACGTTCCAGTCAATTATTACCGTTTAAACCGAATGTATCTCGGTTCAGTTGGAGTATAATCCTCTTTCTCCCATAATGTGCTGGTTATCATTAAATCAGCACTATATCGATTGCAAGCGATGGGAACATTGTGAATGCGGCACTGACGCAGCAACATCTGAATGTCTGCTTCATGCGGTTGCGGGTTCAAGTCATCAATTAAAAAAACAGCCAGATCGACTTTTTTCCGAACCACCAAGGCAGCGATTTCTGCATCACCACCCAACGGGCCAGAATTCATGCAGGTTACTTCAGCCGTTATACCTTTCTTTTTGAATGCTTCCAATACAAGACTTCCGGTTGTTCCGGTACATACGATTTTATGATGCGACAAGAAACTGGCGTTAAACACAGCCCATTCTACCAAATCCGCTTTACGATGATCATGTGCCACCAAAGCAATTGTCAATTGTTTCATTTTTCTGCTTTTTTATCCAGGGTATTCCTGAATTATATACCACAAAAGTACAGAAAAAAAATCCTTACTTTTGTTCCAGGGTCAGAAAACACGTATGACAAAAAGATTACACGCTGGGAAACACGACGCATTAATCCATTTTCAACGAATGAACCACCTGAATATCTTTGTATTAGGAATAGCACTATTGATTATTCAGACAGTAACAGCCACCAACTGGTACATCGATGCCGTACATGGAAAAGACAGCCATAACGGTAACAAACCCAATAGAGCCTTGCAGAGTCTGTCAAAGGTCAATGCACTGGTTCTTGAACCTGGCGATAGTTTGTTTTTTAAAGCAGGAACAAGCTACGACGGACAATTGAAGCTGCATGGATCTGGCGATGCCGAATCTCCGGTTTTTGTGGGAACCTATGGTTGTTCTGCCAACGAGGACAAACCCGTCATAAACGCTCATGGTTTGTTCGAAGCCGCCTTGCACTTGTATAATTACGGCTTCTTTCTACTTTGGAAAGGATATCAACACGGTATTCAAAGACAACGTTTATATCGGGAACATTTCGGCCATACCGGAAGCAAATAAAGCCATTAATGGACAAAAAAAATAACGGTTATTTACCTAACAGGCTGAGTACACCATTGATAAATGTCAATGGATGAACAGGGTTGCCTGGAATGTACAGATCGATATGATGCTTTGACAGGAATTCCCGGTTCAGGGCAGGACTATCGGCAAAAATTCCTCCGCTGATGGCATCAATACCAGCCAGGATAATCAGTTTGGGATGGGGAACGGCCTGATAGCACCGTTCAAGCGGTTCAGCCATATTGATCGTGATGGGGCCGGTAATAACCAGTCCGTCAGCATGACGCGGCGATGCAACAAAGTCAATACCAAAACGACTCATATCGAATTGAACATTGTTCGATGCATTCAGTTCCAGTTCGCAGCTGTTGTCTCCGCCTGCCGAAACCTGCCTGAGTTTCAGTGAGCCACCAAACAGCCGGCGGATTTCAGCCCGGACAAGTGCCGGATCAATGATGACAGGCTTGTCCTCTCCTTCCCTGACCAACAAGGCTGAACGGTCATTTGAAGCTAACTTGTAGTCTTTAGTAAACGTGATTTTTTCAGGAAAACGTGCAGCACATTCCCCGCAGAAAGTACATTTTCCCAAATCGATGCAGACAGGATCGCCGGAAATTGCCTTTGTCGGGCATAATACCATTAATTTCTGTTCATCCACCTTTGCCACGGAAATAATAGGCCTGCCCTTGAAAATACCAGGGACAACAGCTGTTTTCACATTTGGTATAAACTGTTTTCCTTGATGCCAGATGATTTTCAGATTGCTGCTCATAGCCTGTGCTGTTTATAGATCGTGCCCGCAATAAGACAAATTAAAACTCTTGTTGCTTATGGGAAAATCCGAGATTTCATTATGTTGTACAGCCTGTGCCAATACACGCCAATTATGGAGGGAAGGATCCTTAATTTTATAAACCAGCAAATCGCCCTGGCTGTCTGTGACGGCACAATGACAAATCTCTCCGCGCCAACCCTCCACCAGGGAGATAGCCAATGTGTCAGCACCAGGATTCAAGGCCATATCCTTCACCGGAGGAAATAGCGGTACGCGATGCATCAATTCCCTGACGTAGCCAATGGATTGCTTGATTTCCTGTTTCCTGATCTGTACCCTGGAATACACGTCTCCGTGATTTTTTATAACGGGCAAATGGTCTATGACGGAGCCGTACAGGTTGTAAGGATGAGACATCCGTATATCACGATTCAGACTACTCATGCGTGCTGCCATTCCGACGGCACCGATTTCCACAACCTTATCATGACTCACCACACCTGTCTTTTCCATTCGTGACAATGCACTGGGCAAATGGCATAATTTATCGGTGATTTCGTCAAAATCGCGTTCGTAGGCTACCAGCAATGACAGCAAGCTGTCGGCATGCTGCCGGGTAAACGGGTAATTGCATTTGCCGGCACGGATCAGCCCTTTTGCCAGCCGGTTTCCACACCACTCCTGTAAAAAATTGATGATGGGTGTACGCAACCGGCCATAGACTGCATTTCCAAGTTGATAGGCGATGTCAGCGCAGACAGCAGCCAGATCGCCGGTATGAACAGCTATCCGTTCCAGTTCCAGGGCCAGTGTTCGGGTAAAATCCAACGAAGGATCAGGTGTATAGCCACACAAACTTTCCCAAAGATTGGCAAAGGCCGTCGTATGGCCGACGACCGTATCACCGGCAATATTCTCAGCTAACGTAGCACGTTCCAATAGTTGTTTTTTCCGAAGAAAAAGCGATTCGATACCTCGGTGCTGATAACCTAACTGAATTTCAAGGTGCATAATCTGCTCCCCGTTGCAGATGAAACGGAAATGCCCTGGTTCGATGATGCCAGCATGGATAGGGCCTACTCCCACCTCGTGCAACTCTTCGCTTTTAGCTTTGCAAAACGGATAATTTTCAATGGTTTGGTTTTTATCAAACCGATTGTGCGGATAACGTATGGCTTTTAACCAGGGATGATCCGAAAAAGACACTCCCAGGTTTTCGTGCAATTCCCGTTCAAAGGGTTCGAAATTATGGTTTTGAGCGGTCAGGGAGGACAATATGGTGGTCTCAGTATCCACCAGGCAGGAAGTGACTTGAACCGTATGCAACCTGTCATCTGCCAGGCAGCATATCAAGTTGATTTTCCTGCCCGAAAAATACCCGAAGTAATTGACAACATGACGTTCTTCGTGCCCCTCCAACTGTTTCAGGTTGTGTTTCATGAAAGCACTGTAGCTGAGTTCTTCGATCTCATTCAGCGCGATGGTTCTATTGTTGTTTAAATTGATCATATCCTGTCATTGAATAAGCGCTACCGCATTTTTGATCAGATAAACGAGTCCGGCCGGCGGATTATACGCCAGATACACCGAAAGAGCCAGCAGCACATATTGTGAGCAGGATTCCCAGGGACTGATACGGGGCACACTGCTTTCGTTAAACGTCAATGCCTGTTCTGTCATCATGGCATCCTTCCTGGACTTTTTCAGCGGAGTAAACAACAACTTGAAAATATTGGAGCCGAACCCCCAGATGATCAGCGTCAACAGAACAAGAACGGCCAGTAACAACACTAAATGATGCCCTTCCAGCAAGGACTGGAAAATCATGAATTCACTGACAAACAGTCCTGAAGGCGGCATGGCCGTGGCCGAAAAAAAGGCCAGCAAAACCACCATGGCGCCTGTCTTGTTGAATTTGAAATAGTCACCAACGTCGTTTATGCTTTTGCTTTGATACACCCAGTATATCTGATTGTACTGGAAAAACAAGGTGGGTTTTACCAACGTGTGTAGCAAAATATGCAGGATGGCTGCATAAACACCGATACCCCCTGCGGCCAATCCAAGGACAACCAGCCCCATGTGCTCAATGCCTGAATAAGCAAACATGCGTTTGATGTTCTTGATACGTGTCATATAGACACTGGCCACAAAAATGGATAAGATACCGGAAATGATCATGATCGTGTTGGCCCAACCCTGATAGGGTGTATGAGCCATGATGGCGTATACCCTATACACACCGATAAAGCCCAGGTTCATCAGGATGCTTGACAACAACGCTCCGGCCGGTGCCGGTGCCTTATCCTTGGCGTCAATACCTGCCGTGTACATGGGAACCAGACCGAATTTGGCCGTAAAACCAGTAAAAACAAACAGAAAGGACAGTTTCAGCCAATACGGATCCAGATTGAGTCGGTTGGCATACAACGAGGAGAAAGTCATGTCTTCAATACCGGCTTTTTTCATAGCCAGACTCAAAAACAGGATGCCGACATAAATGAACGTAATGCTGATGGCACACAGGAATACATATTTCCAGACACCTTCCAGCGCACTCAGGTTCCGGTGATGATAGATCAGCGTGGAAGCACTCAAGGTGGTTATTTCAATGAAAATCCAGGTGACCGCCAGGTGGTTGGACAGATAGGCCATGCTGCAGGCACCAATCAGTAAAACCATGGCACCCAGAAAAAAACCTTTCGAATGGGGCGTTTCACCCGTGTTGTGCTTTTCCAGATACCTGAATCCATGAAACAGAGCTGGTACAGCTATCAGACAGAGTGCCAGAAACAGCAACAATCCAAGCGCGTCCGTTGTGAAAAAGCGCCATGCCGTGCTGTTCAGATGGAAGCACTCGTAGACACCCATGCCCCATAAAGAAACAAGGAACAAGCTGACCAGTATATAATTGAGTGCCTTGTTGCGGCTGAAAAACAAACCGCAACTGATCAGCAAAGTCACTATCATATACACACCTATCATCGTCAACTGTCTTTTAAATTACTCAGCACGTTCACATCCGGATCCTTGATAACGTCACCAATCTTATTGAAGAAAATACCCAGGATCAGCACACTAGCAAAAATATCAAGCATGATGCCCAGGTTGACCAGCATTGGCATCTCGTTTCCGACAGCCAGAGACAATACGAACACCCCGTTTTCAATAACAATGTACCCGATTACATGCGTGATGATTTTCTTTCGGGAAACAATGAGGTACAAACCGGTGAAAATGGTGGATATCGCTACAACAAAAAACGTTTTATCGAGGTGTTCGTCATTAATGAAACTGGCCAGGATGATGGCGGCAGTAATGATCAGTGTAACAATCAGTAAAGACAGAAAGTTGGGCAAATATGGTTCGGCCTCCCGGGTAATCCGGTTTTTCCGGATGATGTGATTAAGAAACCAGGGAACGGCAATGGCCTTGAAAACCAGGGTTTCCAGCAGGATAAACAACAGGTTCACCGTATTCAGCTCCGTCAGGGTCAGAAACGTTGCTCCGAAAAGAATCAATCCTTGTATCACCAGTATTCGCAAATAGGAGATAAGGCGATTGGCGATGCTCATGTACAGCAACGACATGGCGAGTATGATCAATAGTATATCTGTCATATCAACTAAATGTACCCGTTAGCAACAACACACCAAAAAACAAGAGTACCGACACCGATGTCAGAATGAAAATCGCCTGCGGATTATGACCCATCCTGAAACGCGCGATAAACGACTCGATCAGACCAACCGCTACGGCAAAGGCAGTTTGTATCACGAAAAACAACGGTATGGTATAGTACAACGGTAACTGCCCAAGGAAGAGGTTGGAAATAATGGCCCCGTACATGGCAAATTTCAGCTGCGTGGTATATAGGATCAGCCCCAGGTCAAAGCCACTGTGATCGAGAATCATGACTTCATGCACCATGGTCAGTTCCAAATGCGTCTTCGGGTCATCAAACGGCATACGGCTGTTTTCCACCATGGCAATCATAACAAAAACCAGTGTGGCCAACGCGCCAATGAGGTACGAAATATGCGAACCGAAATGCAATTGGCTGAAGATGCCTTCGAACGATGTTTGTCCCGTCAACAGAGCAAAGGATCCCATCAATATGAAAAACGCAGGTTCTACCAACATCGAGAATAAGGCTTCCCTGCTGGCACCCATCCCTTCAAAGCTGCTGCCGGTATCGAGCGCCGCTACGATCATCATGAATTTCCCGAAGGCCAGCAGGTAGGCAAACAGCACAAAATCACCCTCAAACGATAGCAGTCCCGTACTGCTTCCGCAAGGTATCCATAAAATAGCCATCAGTACCGATGCCAGGTAAGCAGTTGGGGCCAATTTAAAAATCAGGCTGGTGGTTTTGCTGTAAACCGACCCTTTCCGCCATAGCCGGACAATGTCCCTCATAGGCTGCAGGATACCAGGGCCTTTACGTCCTGAGGCAAGGCTTTTGGTACGAACCACAACACCCATGAAAAACAGGCTGGTCACCAGTATAAGTAGCAGACTGATCATCTTACAACTGATTTAAAAAATCAAACACGATCGCCAACTTGTCAAACAGGACAGGCAGCAACATGGCCAATCCGACAAAAATAACACCATACAGTATATATGCCTGAATCCGGCCGTTTTGCAGGAATGTAAACACGTTCAGGAAACGAAGCAACCAGGAAACCGGTTTGTCAATCAGCCATTTTTCCAGTTTATCGCCCGGATGTGTCACCTGATCGATTTTATCGGGATACAAGCCGGTAGCTTCCTGTTTCTCTTTTTTGATCAACAGCATCGGCTCTGCCAGTTTTCGATAGGTACGCACGTACGAGGAAGCCGTGTACTGCATCTTTTCCGTTTCGCCTGTATAGCCACAACCCCAGGTAACATCAACCTCCTGATCGCGCCGCTTCACCACCCATTGCCGGATACCATACAAAACAGCTGTCAATACACTGAAACCGAGTGAATACCAACCAATGACTGATAACTTTTTCAGGATGACAACCAACTGCATGAACGTTCCGATATCCAACGAGGGTATGTACAACTGAATTGTTTCAATCAAATAGGGTGCCAGCAAAACAGGCAACACGCCAACAAGAACAATCGCCAGTCCAATCAGATATAACGGAATCACACTCAGTGGTCTTTCTTTCGGAATGTTTTCAACATGGCTATCTCTTGGCGTTCCAAGAAAAATGACGCCAAAAGCCTTGGTAAAGCAGATCAGGGCCAATCCACCGATTAAAGCCATGCCGATGATGGCAAACAGGATAAATAAGGACGAAACCACCTGACCGGTAGCCAGACCATTGAACAAACCAATATAAATGAAAAATTCTGACACAAATCCGTTGAAGGGTGGTAAACCACAGATAGCCAGGGCTCCAAGGAGGAACAGATACGACGAATGAGGCATTTTCCTGATCAGACCACCCAGTTTCTCGATATCCATGGTGTGCGTAGCCTGATAGACATTACCGGCACAATAAAACAACAGCGATTTGAATAACGAATGATTGAACGTGTGCAGCAACGCTCCCCCAAAGCCGCAGACTGTCAGCAGCGTATCCGTGTAACCAATGCCCAGACAGCCCAAACCAATGCCGATGCCGATAATGCCGATATTTTCGATGCTGTGATAAGCCAGCAGTTTTTTCAGGTTGTGCTGAATAATGGCCAGCATCACACCATATAAACCTGTCAGGACGGATAAAGCGAGGATGATGTACCCGATAATCAGCCTATCGGTCTGGATGAGCAACAACATTCTCAGGATACCATAGATACCAATCTTGATGATGACACCCGACATGATACCAGACACATGGGCAGGAGCTGCCGGATGGGCCAAAGGCAACCAGGTATGAAACGGAATGAAACCAGCCTTGATAGCAAATCCCACAAAAAAACAGAGAAAAAGACCAATACCCAGCAACGGCGGTTCAGAAGCGGTCAGCGCTGTAATGGCCTGAAAATCGAACGATCCTGTTCTGATCTTCACCCACAGGAAACCAATGGTGAGGAACAGGATGCAGACATGCGACTGAATCAGAAAGTTGATGCCGGCCTTTAGCGTATCCGGCTTCTCATGTTCGAAAATAACGATAATAAATGAGCTCAGTGCCATCAGTTCCCAAACCACCAGCAAAACCAACCCGTTTTGGATGACGCAGATATCAACTATTGAAGTAAATGTCATCATCAGAGCCGCAGCATGCAGCGTCAGATTGGAAGGTTGGTTCCTGTATTTTTTCAGATACTGAAATCCATACCACGCACCTGTCAGAAATGTAAAACTGATGACCAGCACAAACCAGGCTGACAGGTAATCCATCCGTACAGCAACAACGCCTGAAACAAACGAGCCTGGGTAACTATAATCGACAGGCCCTCTTATAAAAACAGAAATAGCTGTAGCAGAAGCGATAAGCACCTGAGCCGTGATGGTACCAAGTGCCATGATTCCCCGCCCTTTCAACTTGAAAAAGGGAAAACTAAGCAGGGCAATCAGGGTAAGCCCGTTAAACAATTCGATCAACAATTTCTCCATAACACCCTATGGTCAGTCTGGCAGAACCCATATCTGATACAAGACTGCAAAAGTAGGTATAATTTATAAAAACAGGGAATCAAATGGACACGAGTTTTCCGTGCGGCCAGAATCGTCTAATAACCGGCAATGACAGCCTTCATCTCAGCACTCAGCGGCTTGACCAATTCTGCATTATAGGAAACCGGTCCTGACCCCGTCGACGGTTCGAGCAACCCGTATAACTGTTGAGCGGCGATGGCATAGGATCGTCCTACATAAGCCAGCGATCCGACTTTCAGGGCAGGGTCCACATTGGTGACAAAAATAGAAATGGAATTGTCGTTGTTACGAAAAATGTCGAAAGTACGGAACTGCTGCGGAAATTCCCTCAACGATTTCGTCTCAACCCCCCAGAAACTGTTTTCCGGATGTTCCGGATCATCAGAAGGAAAGGCCTTGACGGTATTCAGATGCCGATGGCCGGCCACGTACAGCATCAGGTTCGGATAGGTCTTCAGTTCAGCAATCAGGTTCCGCTCAACGATTTCATCATACCAGCCCACTTCTTCACCAAATGCCACACCAATAGGCACATGTGCCGCGATGATCATCAGCTTGTTTTCATCCTGACCGGCCTGAAGCTGCTGAATCAGCCATTCATGACGGCCATTCTTCAGTGATCCGTGCCCGTAAATCCTGGAGATATCGGTATCTTCCTGCGTATTGTCGAGGACGATAATCTTTAACGGCAAACCGGCTTTCGGTTCAAAGGAGTAGCAACCTCCGAACTGATTGGCCGTATTGTCTTGTACAAAGCCGTGTCCAACCGGCAATGTGGTTGTGTTGCTCATTTCTTCCATGATATCGTCGATGGAAACAGCCCTGCGATCGGCATCAGCCGGAATGGTCGGGATCACGGTCATATTGGCTACAACCCCCTCACCCACAATTTTTGCATAAGGTGAACTGCCGTCAATCGCCCCCATGGAATACAGTCGCTTGCTAAAGGCATCCTGGTCAGACAGTATATTGCCGCATTGCAAGATGCTGTCACCGGTCAGGACAGCCCTGAGCCTGTCATTCACGGGCTTGGAACCAATCCAGAAATGATCGTGGTTGCCAATGGCGGCATACCAGGGAATCGAAGCCAACAGCCCTTCGGCCTGGAAGGCGTCCTGATGGTCGTTGTTCGAACCTTCCACGGGATCGTCATCATCTCCGGAATCCGGATCAATCCATTGGCCATCCAGGATATCGATAAACCAACGTAATTCATTGTACTGGGCATTGTTGATCATATCACCCAGTATCACTCCCAGATCGAACGGTTGTTTACTGTGTAGCCTGTTGACTGTCCGGACTGCTGCATCAAGCATCTGAGCCGAATAAAGCATGGCCGGCGAATAGACAGAGATAGCAAAGTTGCTCAGATACTTTCTGAAAAAAATGGCCTGAGCCGGCGACTCTTCGTCCGTGATGTGGATATCCGTCATGGCAAAAAAGCGCAGCAACCTGGCGTCATTTGTCAACGATGAGCTGTCATACGTTTCAGGCATCAGATCCAACCGTCTTTCATACGGCAATCCCGAACCATAATACCAGTTGCCAAAACCATAAATGGCAAAGCTGTCTGATTTTTCTATACTGACGATTACCGAAGAATCCACAGCCTGCGGCAATATCGTTCTTTCCAGCGTTGTATAGATGTCTGATGCTTTTAACTCGTCCGAATCGCTGATGCATCCAGTGATTGATAAAAGGGCCATGCCCGAAAAAAAGATGGTCGGAATGAGCGTTCCTGAATTTGTTATCATGTGAAAGATCAATAGTTATACCAGGCAAAGGTATCTTTTTTCCGACACAAAACGAGGACCAATGACATTAATCGTTAATCATTGAACCGTTAAAAAACAAAATAATGGTCGCTTTATTTGCATTGATTGTTTTTTTATGAATATAACACTATCTTAGATGCGTTGAAAGGATAAGATACTGTTAAAGACAGCTCTATGTCCGATTTGACTGTTAACCATGGAACAACCAAAAACCGAAACCATCCTGCGCATGCTCGTCATGCTGTCCAACGGTGTACGCTACACCATATCCGAACTGGCCGACCGCTTTTCGCTGACAAAACGTTCCATATACCGGTATCTGAACGCCATCGAAAATGCCGGTTTTATCGTCGACAGACGAGATGGTTGCTACTCCCTTCATTTATGCTCTGATGAAGCGACAATGGTGAATACCCTGTTACATTTTAGCGAAGAAGAAGCCTATCTGCTGTACAAAGCCCTGGAGATGGTAAAAGGCGGCGCATCCGTCAGCGAACGACTAGTCCGCAAACTGAACGTCCTGTACGATTTCCGTGCCTTGTCACAACTCACACACAAACCCGAAATAGAGCTGGTACGTTTGTTAGGCGATGCCATTAACCGAAAAGTCCAGGTTCGCCTTTGTGCCTATCGGTCTTCTCACAGTGAAACCATCGCAGACCGGAAGGTGGAACCGTTTGAATTTCTGTCGGAATATTCGGGTTTATGGTGTTACGATACGCAAGATAATATCTGTAAGCAATTCAAAATAAGCCGTATAGAAAAAGTCGAAATATTGGATTCCGGTTGGCTCAACGAATCGTTGCACCGTGTACCTTTTTTAGATGCATTCCGAATGTCCGCACCAGATGCTATGGCTATTGTTGAGGCCGAACTCACGTTGAAGGCTGCCAATTTGTTGGTTGAAGAATATCCGCTGGCCGAATCTTGTTTGAAAACATTGGGAAAGAATCCATTACGATATTTTCTTTCTATCCCCGTAGCCGATTTTCACGGCATCGGACGCTTTGCGCTCGGCCTGCCTGGAGAAGTCAACGTGCTTGGCCCGGAAGGCTTTAAAAACTTTTTGAAAGAAATTAAGAAAAAAGATGTTGAGTGACGGGTATTGACAGTGGAGGATGTTTACTTTGTTGTAATTTGATTTGGTTGAATGGATTTATTTAAAGATATTTTATTTCGGTTTTAAATGATGAGTAAAAAGAAAGCCCTTTCGCCTGAAGGTTTTAATGAAGTCTTGCTTTATACTACCCCAAACGGTAAAGTCAAAGTAGAGATGTATTTGCATGATGAAACTATTTGGTTGAGTCAACAAAAAATAGCTGATTTGTTTGGAGTTCAGCGCCCT
>Ga0153915_10001636_pt1 | contig 20599 bp, 16 predicted proteins | sample Opewatmetagenome_2_FD_107003 | JGI IMG/M metagenome (GOLD analysis project Ga0153915, IMG submission 107003) | Freshwater wetland microbial communities from Ohio, USA - Open water 3 Core 3 Depth 3 metaG | ecosystem: Environmental > Aquatic > Freshwater > Wetlands | place: USA: Ohio, Lake Erie...
CTCGCTGCTCCGTGAGTACCTGCAGCGCCTGGCCACCCGGGGCCAGTTCGTGCCGGCCATCGCGCTGGCGGGTGGCTTCACTTTCGAGGACCAGATCTTCAAGGGCTTCGCGCTGGGCGCGCCATTCGTGCGGCTGATCGCCATGGCCCGCGCGCCGCTCGCGGCGGCCATGGTCGCCAAGACCATCGGCAACGCGATCGAGCAGCAGAGCCTGCCGATCTACATCGAGCGCTTCGGCACGTCAGTGGACGAGGTGTTCGTCACCGCGGCGGAGCTGCGCGAGAAGTACGGCGACCGGTTCGCGAAGCTCCCGGTGGGTGCGATCGGCTACTACACCTACTACCAGCGCCTGGCGCAAGGGCTGCGCCAGCTCATGGCGGGCGCGCGGAAGTTCGCGCTGCGCTACATCGCGCGCGACGACATCGCGGCCCTGACGCGCGAGGCCGCCGCCATCAGCGGCGTGCCGTACGTGACCGAGGTGGACCAGGAAGAAGCCGACAAGATCCTGGCCCGATAATTGCTCGTGTGAAGCGGTGATGGCCGCGGCGTGGGTGGCCGCGGCCTTTACCGTTTGTGAGGAGCAACGCGATGACCGACATCCAGAACGGGCACACAGCGCTGGAGCTCACGGACTACCACGCCGTGGGCGTGTCGCTGACGAACGAGAAAGAAAACCCCTTCATGATCGCCCAGCGGCAGCTCGAAGAGGCGGCGCGCCTCCTCAACCTGGACGACGCGACGCACGAGATGCTGCGCTGGCCACAGCGCGAGATGCACGCGCAGCTGCCAGTCCGGATGGACGACGGCCGGGTCGAGGTGTTCCACTCCTTCCGGGTGCAGTACAACGACGCGCGCGGCCCCTGCAAGGGAGGGATCCGCTTCCACCCCCGGGAAACGATCGACACCGTCCGCGCGCTCGCGGCGTGGATGACCTGGAAGACGGCAGTGGTGGACGTGCCGCTCGGGGGTGGCAAGGGCGGCATCGTGTGCGACCCGAAGGCGCTCTCGGCGGGCGAGCTGGAGCGGCTGTCCCGCGCCTACATCCGGCAGATGGCCCGAATCCTCGGTCTCGACAAGGACGTGCCGGCGCCGGACGTGTACACCACGCCCCAGATCATGGCGTGGATGATGGACGAGTTCTCGTTCATCCAGGGCCACAACGAGTTCGGCATGATCACCGGCAAGCCGCTGCCGCTGGGCGGCTCGGAGGGGCGCGGGGACGCGACCGCGCGCGGCGGCGTGTACGTGCTGCAGGAGGCGGCCAAGATTCTGGGGGTCGACCTGGCCAAGGCCACCTACGCCATCCAGGGGTTCGGCAACGCCGGCTCGCACGCCGCCAAGATCATCGCCGACGAGATCGGCGGCACCGTGATCGCGGTGGGCGAGATCGACGGGACCATCTACAACGCCAAGGGGCTCGACGTCCACGCCCTCGAGGACCACTTCCGCGGCTCGCACGGGGTTAAGGGCTTCAAGGGTGGCGACTTCATGCCGAACTCGAAGGCCTGCCTCGAGCTCAAGTGCGACGTGGTCGTCCCCGCCGCGCTCGAGAACCAGATCACCGCCGAGAACGCCGCGCGGGTCAAGGCGCAGAGGGTGCTCGAGCTCGCGAACGGGCCGACCACCCCGGAGGCGGACGCGATCCTGGCGGACCGCGGGATCGAGGTGCTGCCCGACTTCCTCGCCAATGCCGGCGGCGTGACCGTCTCCTACTTCGAGATGGTGCAGAACGCGTACAGCTACTACTGGGACCTGGACATCGTGCAGGACCGGCTCAAGCGGAAGATGACCAACGCGTTCAAGGCGGTGCACGAGGCCGCGAAGCGGCACAAGGTGCACAACCGCCTGGCCGCGTACCTGGTGGCCGTCAACCGTGTCGCCGAGGCGATGCGGCTACGGGGCTGGGTGTGAGGTAGCCACTCCGCAATTCGGGTCCGGAGCGGAGGCGGGCGGCGCAGCGCCGCCCGCCTCTTGTGCGTACGGCCATCACAAGCCACATCCGATGGCAGCCAGTCCGGCCGATCTCACGCCCCACCCTGGGAGACACCGATGAGCCTCATGCACCGCTTCGCCGGCCCCGCGCTTGCGCTGCTCGCCGCAGCGGCACCGCTGGCCGGGCAGGCCCCGCAGCCGTACCACGTCGCGAAACAGATCACGCTGGGTGGTGAAGGGGGCTGGGACTACCTGGCCGTCGACAGCGTCGCACGCCGGCTCTACGTGTCGCACGGCACGCGGGTCGAGGTGGTGGACCTCACACGCGACACGGCGATGGGGTTCATCCCCAACACGCCCGGCGTGCACGGGATCGCGATCGCCAACGAGCTGGGGCGCGGCTTCACCAGCAACGGCCGCGACAGCACCGTGACCATCTTCGATCTCAGGACGCTGGCCACGCTCGGCACTGTCAACGTAGGTGCGCGCAACCCCGACGCCATCCTGTACGACCCCTTCTCGCGACGCGTCTTCACGATGAACGCCGGCAGCGGCACTGCGACGGCCATTGACGCGGCCACCGGCGCGGTGGCGGGAACGGTCGCGCTGAACGGGCGTCCCGAGTTCGGCGTTGCCGACGGCCGGGGGATGATCTACGTCAACCTCGAGGACAGCAGCGCGATCGTGGCCTTCGACGCGCGCACCCTTCAGGTCGAGGCGCGCTGGCCGCTGTCGCCCTGCGACGGGCCGAGCGGCCTGGCGATGGACCGGGTGCACCGGCGCCTGTTCGCCGGCTGCAGCAACCGGCTCATGGCCGTCGTGGACGCGGACAATGGCCGCGTCATCACCGCGCTCGCCATCGGCCAGGGCGTGGACGCCAACCGGTTCGACCCGGGAACGGGATTCGCGTTCGCCTCCTGCGGCCGCGACAGCGTCCTCACGGTGGTGCACGAGGACGACCCGGACCACTTCATTGTCGTGGCGAACGTGCCCACGCGGCCGGGAGCGCGGACCATGGAGCTGGATCCGGCGACGCACCGCATCTTCCTCTCCACCGCCGAGTTTGGGCCGGCGCCAGCGCCGACGCCCGAGCGCCCGCGTCCTCGTCCGACCATCGTGCCGGGGTCGTTCATGGTTCTGGTGCTGGAGCGCTAGCGCGGCCCGAGCCCGGTCCCCGGCGCGGGTGCGGGCTCGCCCGGAGAGACCAGCGCCCGCCGCGGTGAGCCGCGGCGGGCGCTGGGACTGTCCATCCCCGCTCGATCAGCGGATGGTCGGCGGGATGATGATCTTGCCGTCGCCCGTGACCCTGACATGACGGATCGTGTCGTCTGCATCGAAGAACAGCGGCACGTTCCCGCCACCGGTCGGCACGGTGAAGCTCTCGTCCGTCTTCACCGCCGCGCCGGTGGCGTCCGCCGGCGGGATGATCACCGGATAGCCAACGTCCTTCTTCAACGTATCGCCCGTGGGTGTGACGATCGGCGTGTTGAAGAAGATCATTGCGCTTTCCACGAACAGGCGGACGTGCCGGTACGTGCCCGGCGGGAGGGTGCCGCTCGCGACCGTGAGGCCGCTGCCGGCGTCGGTTGGCAGATGGATCAGATCCACGTGGCCGCCACCGACGATGTCGAGCGTGTCCCAGCCAACCTCGTCCTGCTCGTGGTCGTCGTCCTCGTCTCCGGCCTGTGCGTGCTCGGAGTTCGTCTCCGCGGCCTGATCCGCCTGGTCTTCGGCATCGGGCAGCGGCACACGCACCTCGACCTTGGTGACAGTCACCATCAGGGAATCAACGTCGCTCAGGCGCACGCGCCCGAACTCGCCCGGATTGTGATCCCCGTCACCACCGGGTCCCTCGTCCGCCATCGGAACCACCGGCGCTCCAGCGGTGGACGCCTGGACGGAGGTCAGTCGCACGGCAACCGGTACGCCGGATTTGGCGCTCGTTGCGGCGGAGGTCATGTCGCGGCTGCAGCCCGCGGCGGCGAGCAGGGAGAGCCCGCCGAGCGCCAGGAGGTTGCGAGAGAACGTCACACGAGAGGGGGTGGTCATATGCGCTTCGCCTCGCTGCTGGTGTGTGGGCGGCCGGCTTTCGGTCGCGTATTCCTAGACTCGCGATCGGCTTTGCGCGTAACGCTCCAAGGTGGACGGGGTTACCTTTCGGCGTCCAATCCAGTCCGAAGGGTGGGAGAGTGCAGCCGAGCGACGGCGCCGTCGTCCGTCAGGTGCTGGCTGGAGACGTGGAGCAATACCGCCTGCTGGTCGAGCGGTACCGCGTGGAGTTCGGCCGGTACGCGGTCGCGGCCGTCGGGGATCGCGACCTGGCGCAGGACGCCATGCAGGAGGCGTTCATCCGTGCCTTCCGCTCGCTGGGCAGCTGCCGCAACCCGGACCGTTTCGGGGCCTGGTTCTTTCGCATCCTCACCAACCAGTGCCGCAACGCCGTGGCGCGGCGGCGAGATACGACGGCCCTCGACGCTGTCGACCCTCCGGGCGGCGAGCGCGCCGATGCGGCGCTGGAGCGGCAGGAGCTTGGCGCGCGGCTCGAGGCGGCGCTGGCCCGGCTCACGCCCGAGCAGCGCGAGGCGTTCGTTATGAAACACGTGGATGGGCGGTCTTATGAGGAGATGGCCGAGCTGCTCGGCATCGGCACCGACGCGCTGAAGATGCGTGTTCACCGTGCTCGGGACGCCTTGCGGGCCGCGATGGGGGACCTGACATGAGCCAAGACTGCATATGAGGCAGGACCGCGCGTTCACGAAGGATGCGCACCGCTACCTGGACGGGGAGCCCTCCGGCGATCTGAGTGTGGCCGAGCGGGCGGCGGCGGAGCGTCTGGTGGCGGAGGCGCTGGCGTACGCCGAGCGCTCGGAGCCGGTCGGCCCGGCGCTAGACGAGGCGGTCATGGCAGCCGTGCGCCGCCATCCGCACGCCGGACGCGGGAGCGCATGGGGCTGGCTGCTGACGCCCCGGCCGGTCCGGATCCGGCCCGTCTGGATCCCGGCGCTTGCCGCTGCGGCGGCCCTGGCGCTGTGGCTGGTTCCGAGCCGGTCGGCCCGGCGGATTCCCGAGGTGGGCTCGCGTGTGGTCGCTGCCCCCGATACAGTATATGTACGGTTCGAGCTGGTAGCACCGCAGGCGCGTTCCGTGTCGGTCGCGGGTTCCTTCAACGGCTGGCAGGTCGGGGCCGTGCCCCTGGCGCGGGTCGCCGACGGCCTCTGGGCGACGACGGTCGCGCTGCCTGTGGGCGAGCACCGCTACGAATTCGTGATTGACGGCACGCGCTGGGTACCGGATCCGACGGCGCATGCGCAGGTGGACGACGGGTTCGGCGGCCGGAACAGCGTGATCGTCGTCGGGCCGAAAGGGCTGGTGAGATCATGAGCGCGATCCGGGGGCTGATCGCGGCGGCCGTGTTGGCTGCGGCGCCGGCGCTGCTCGCGGCCCAGCAGGACGCTGTGGACGCGAGGCTGCAGGCGCGGGGGCTTCCCGCGGACCTCGCGCGGGACGTGGCCGCGGTCGCGGCGGATGCCGCGGCGCGGGGCGTGCCCACGGGCCCGCTCGCCGACAAGGCCGTCGAGGGTTGGGCCAAGCAAGTGCCGGCGCCACGGATCCTGACCGCGGTGCGCGCTTTCGCCGACCGGCTGGCGGACGCGCGCGACGCGGTGCGCAACGCGGGGTTGGCGGAGCCACCGGGTGACGTGGTGGTCGCGGCCGCCGAGGCCATGGGTACCGGCCTCGTGGCGGCGAACGTGGCGAGCGTGGTGCGGGCCGTGCCCAACCCCGCCGCGGCCGCACCGGCACTGAGCGTGACCGCGGCCCTGGCAGCGCAGGGGCTGGGCGGCGAGCAGGCGGCGGCGATTGTGGTGCGCGCGTTGCGCGGCCATCGTCCCATGGTGCAGCTGCTGAACCTGCCGTCGCAGGCTCGAGTCATGCACAGCGAGGGGCTGGAGCCGGGAGAGATCGGAAGCAAGATGCTGGAGGGCGGAGATGAGGGAGGCGAGCACACGATCACGACACGGGGCGTCCGGCCGCCTGGAGTGCCTCCGAGTGGTGATCACGGCGGCGACAGGCACAGAGGACCCGACAACTAGTGCGGTGGTGCGCTAGCGTTGGCGCCGCCGCCACGGCGTTGGTTGCCGTGGCGGCGGCGCCGCTTCGTGGCCAGGATGTGGGCGTACGGGTCGGGGCCGTGCACGCGCACTACGCCGACTCCCTTTCCGGTTCGGCCGGCGCCGTCACCGCGCGCGCGTCGTGGGAGTCGGCGCGGTACCGAGGCGTGCTGGATGGCAGCTTCGCCCAGTTCACGGCCGGCGGGTGGGCAGCGCAGGCGTCTGGCGGCTTCCTGAGCCTGCACCTCTTCGCGCCGACGTTCGGCGCCGGCGTCCGGGTGGACGGTGACGCCGGCGTTCTCAGGAGCGGCACCTGGAGCGGCGCCGCCTCCGCCGGACCTTTCGTCGCCCTCGTGGCCGCGGACCTGGTGCTGTCGGCCGGCCTGACCGGGGGGATCGTGCGGCGCATCGACGACACGGCGCACGCGAAGCTCAGCGCCGACTTCGAAGTCCGCTACGATATCCCCCCCTGGAGCGTCGCGGCCGGCGTCACCGGCACCAGGGCGGGCCCGTTCCGGTTCGCAGACGCGACGACCGGCCTGGCGTACCATGCGGGCCGGTTCGGCGTGGGTGCCGTGGCCGGTGCGCGGACCGGGAACCTGAGCGGGAAGCCCTGGGTGCAGGGGTATGCTGACTGGGCCATTTCGCGCTGGGCCACGCTCGAGGCGGTGGCCGGAACCTTCCCGGAGGATCTCAGCGGGTTCACGTCCGGCCGCTATCTCAGCCTGGGCGTCTGGCTCGGCCGCGGGCCCCGCGCGGCCACCGCGACGCCCACGGCCTCGACATGGCGGCGGTCGGCGCCGACCACTGTGGTGGTCGAGCGCGTCGGGTCGACGAGCGCGCGCGCCACGTTCGAGGTGCCGGGTGCCACACAGGTCGCCATCGCCGGCGAGTGGAACGCGTGGACGCCCGCGCCGCTCGAACCGGTGGGCCCCGGACGCTGGCGCGCCGTCCTGCCTCTCGGCCAGGGGGCCTACCGGTTCTCTCTCGTCGTGGACGGTGGGCGGTGGATCGTCCCACCCGGGGTACCCTCGCTCCCGGACAGCTTCGGCGGCACCGTCGGCCTGCTGATCGTCGAGGACTGACGGCCGACACGACCGCGGTGCCAGGCGCCGGAGACCCGCCGAGATCCCGGGGACTCCCCGGCGCGGCTTCCCCACCCGCCGGCAACCCACTAGGATTCCCGGCGCCCCTTTCCGGAAGAGGCGGTATGCAGACTTCCGTCACCACCCGCCAGGCTCTGCGCGTCCTCACCGGGCTGCTGCTCTCAGCCGTGAGCGCGCCTCGAGCTCGGGCGATACCGAGCTTCGCGCGGCAGACGAAGCTGCCATGCAGCGCCTGCCACACCCAGTTCCCCGAGCTGAACGAGTTCGGCCGCACCTTCAAGCTCAACGCCTACACCCTGAGCGCGATCGAGCAGATCGGCGCGCAGGACAGTGCCGGCCATCAGGAGCTGGCGCTGAACCTGATGCCGATCGTCTCGATCATGGCGCAGGTGTCGTGGACGCAGACGATGAAGGCGCAAGGCGGATCGCCCAACGGGAGCGTGCTGCTGCCCGACCAGCTGAGCGTGTTCCTGGCGGGCGCGATCACGCCGAAGGTCGGCGCGTTCGTGCAGCTCACCTACGATCCCCAGTCGGGCTCGATCGTCCTCGACAACACGAGCCTGCGCTACGCGACCCAGGGGAGCCTGCTGTCCCAGCCCGCGACGTTCGGGCTGAGCGTCAACAACAACCCGACGGTCCAGGATCTCTGGAACAGCACGCCGGTGTGGGGGTTCCCGTACGCGGCGTCGTCGGTGGCGCCGACGCCCGCGGCGGCGACTCTCATTGACGGGACGCTGGGCGGCGAGGTGGCGGGTCTGAGCGGCTTCGCCTACTGGAACAACACGCTCTACGGCGAGGTCGGCGCGTACCGGTCGTCCCCGCTCGGGACCACGCAGCCGTTCGACAACGGGGCCAGCGGCATCGTCAACGGCGTCGCGCCATACTGGCGCCTCGCATTCACCCGGTCGTTCGGCGCCAACTACCTCGAGATCGGGACGTACGGCATCTCGGCGCACCGGCAGCCGGGCAACTTCGTGTCGGGCGGCGCGGCCGATCGTTTCATGGACCTCGCGTTCGACGTCGAGTACATGCGCCCCTTCGGCGAGAACAGCCTGACGATGACCGGGACGTGGATCCACGAGAGCCGAAAGATGGGCGCGAGCGTGGCGGCGGGGGACGCGTCCGTGACCGACCAGACGCTCAACACATATCGGGTGCGCGGCACCTACCACGTCGGGCAGCGGTATGCCTTCTCGCTCAGCCCCTTCGCGACATCGGGGACTTCCGACGGCACGCTGTACGCCCCGGACGCCATCTCCGGCAGCCGGCTCGGCGGACCCAACAGTGCCGGCGCGATCGCGGAGATCGACTACATGCCGTGGGAGAACACACGGCTCTCGCTGCAGTACACGGCGTACAGCAAGTTCAACGGCGGCACCAGCGACTATGACGGCTCGGGCCGCAAGGCGTCGGACAACAACACCCTCTACGTCGTCGCCTGGCTGATGTTCTGAGTCGGGCGCGTACGCGCGTGCTCCTCGAGCCGGCGCCGGGCGCTTGCCCGGCGCCGGCTCTGTCGTTAGCTCTCCCGCTCCTCACGACCACCGGCCGACCATGAGACGCTGCCCCGGACTGTGCCTGCTCGCTTTCCTCGCCGCCGCCGCGGCGGCGCCGCGCACCCTTGCCGCGCAGGGCGTCGCCGGCTCTGACTCCATCGTCGCCCGCTACCAGGCCGTGGCCGACCGGCTGATCCTCGTCGCGCAGGCGGACAGCGCGGCCTGGCTCAGGCTGGCCGAGCTGACGGACCGCTTCGGCAACCGGTTGAGCGGGTCGGAGAGCCTGGAGCGCGCCATAGACTGGGTGCTGGGCGAGATGCGCCGGGACGGTCTGGACAGCGTCCGCGGCGAGCCCGCAATGGTCCCCCATTGGGTCCGCGGGAATGAGTCGCTCGAGTTGATCGAGCCGCGGCACACCCGGCTCCCGATGCTGGGTCTCGGCGGGAGCGTCGCCACGCCGCCGGGGGGCATCACGGCGCCGGTGCTGGTCGTGGGCAGCTGGAGCGAGCTCACGGCCCGCGCGGCGGAAGCCCGGGGCAAGATCGTGCTCCTCGATGCTCCGTACGTCAGTTACGGCGAGACGGTGCAGTATCGCTGGAGCGGCGCGATCGCCGCGGCCAAGGTGGGCGCCGTCGCGGCGCTGCTCCGCTCGGTGTCGCCGTTCGAGATGCGGCAGCCGCACACCGGGGTGACGCACTACGATTCCACTGCCCGGCCGATTCCGTTCGCGGCGATCTCCATCGAGGACGCGATGATGCTGCACCGCATGCAGAACCGGGGCCAGCCGATCATCGTGACCCTCAGGATGGAGGCCCGAACGCTGCCGGACGCGCCGTCGCGGAACGCGGTGGCGGAGCTTCGTGGGGCCGAGCGGCCGGACCAGGTGGTCGTGATGGGCGGGCACATCGACTCCTGGGACGTCGGCACGGGCGCGATGGACGACGGCGGAGGCGTCGTGGTGGCGTGGGAGGCCCTGCGCCTCATCAAGCGCCTGGGCCTCAGGCCGCGCCGCACCGTGCGCGTCGTGGCCTGGACCAACGAGGAGAACGGCGCCCGCGGTGGCAGCGCCTACCGGGACGCCCACGCCGCGGAGCTCGCGGGACACGTGGTGGCCATCGAGTCGGACGGCGGCGTGTTCCGGCCCCTCGGCTTCGGCTTCACCGGCTCCGACTCCGCGCTCGCGATCGTGACTCGGATCGGCCGCCTCCTCGCCGGCATCGGCGCCGGCTCCATCACCCGCGGGGGCGGCGGCACGGACATCGAGGCGATCATGGAGCGCGGCGTGCCGGGCATGGGCCTCAACGACGACGGGACCAGGTACTTCTGGTATCACCACAGCGAGGGGGACACCGTGGACAAGCTCGATCCACGGGAGATGGCCCAGTGCGTGGCGGCGATGGCCGTGATGGCCTACGTCCTCGCCGACCTGCCGCAGCCGTTGCCCCGGGGCGCTCCAGCCGCCGCGGGCCGCTGACGGCCCCTGCGTAACCCGGCAGCGCCGTCAGCGCCCGCCAATCCCGACCCCGTGTGGGGCTTGACCGCATGATATCATAACGCTATCGTCTCGCTATCTCCACGGGGGACGTGACGATGCTGCGCGAAGTCGAGCACAAGGCGGTACCGGGGCTGTCGGCACTGGTCATCCTCATCGCCGCCACGCTGCTGGGCGGCTACGCGCTCTACAACGCGGTGGTGGCCCGCAGCGTCCTGGGGATGGCGGGCTACGGCGTCCTCGATCTGGCGGTGCTCATCGCTTGGGGCGGCCTGTTCATGGTCAACCCGAACCAGGCCAAGGTGCTGCTGCTGTTCGGCCGCTACGTGGGCAGCGTCAAGACCCAGGGCTTGAACTGGGCCAATCCCTTCTTCACCAAGCGGGCGATCTCGCTGCGCGTGCGCAACTTCGAGACGGCCAAGCTGAAGGTGAACGACCGGAACTCGAATCCCGTGGAGATCGCCGCGATCGTCGTGTGGCAGGTCGTGGACAGTGCGGAGGCGATGTTCGAGGTGGACAGCTACGAGAATTACGTCCACGTGCAGAGCGAGTCGGCACTGCGGAACCTCGCGAGCCAGTACCCGTACGACGCCCACCAGGAGGGCGAGAAGGCGCTGGCGAGCCACACGGCGGAGATCGCCGAGCGGCTCCAGCACGAGATACAGGAGCGCCTGGCCAAGGCGGGCGTGAGCGTGCGCGAGGCGCGGATCAGTCATCTGGCCTACGCGCCCGAGATCGCGGGTGTCATGCTCCGCCGGCAACAGGCCAACGCCATCATCGCCGCGCGGCAGCGCATCGTGGAGGGCGCCGTGGGCATGGTGGAGATGGCGCTGGACATGCTCCTGAAGCGCGACATCGTCCGCCTGGACGACGAGCGGAAGGCGACGATGGTGAGCAACTTGCTGGTCGTGCTCTGCTCGGAGCAGGCGACGCAGCCGGTGGTGAACACCGGCACGCTGTACCGCTAACCGGGCGTGGCGGAGCGCAAGAGTTTCCTGCTGCGGATGGATCCGGAGGTGTACGACGCCCTGCAACGGTGGGCGGCGGACGAGCTGCGCAGCCTGAACGCGCAGATCGAGTTCCTGCTGAGGTGCTCGCTCAGGGAGTCGGGCCGCCTGCGCGGCGGCGCCCCGGTGGGTGCCGCGCGAAACGAGGGAAGAAAGGACACACGGACATGATGATCGCCGCAACGGGCGCGCGGTGGTTCGGCTGCGGGCTGCTGCTCGCCGTGGGCCCGCTGAGGGCCGCTCCGGCCCGCGCCCAGGAGCCGGTCGTGGACGCGGGACTCTACCGCCTCTACCAGTCCGGCGCCGAGCTGGGCCGTGAGACGTTCCGGCGATCCGCGACGACCTTTGAGTCGTCAATGGAGCTGCCGGTCCTCAGCGTGCGCCTCGTGTCCCGGACCGAGTACGACCCTGCCGGGCACGTGATGCGCTTCGGCCTCCAGGGCTTCAGCCTCGCCACCGACTCTCTGTCGATCGCCTTCAGCGCGGTAGCGTCGGGAGACAGCCTCCACTTCACGCAGACGGGCCGCGAGGGCCGGGTGGATCGGCGCTGGAGCAAAGCCGCGATCGTGGATGCCTGCACGGCGCCGCAGACGGTCGCCGGCCTGCTCGCGCTAGTGGACCGGGCTCAGCGGCGGGACACCACCTACCGTGCGTGGGGCGTGGGGGAGGATTCCGCGATCGCGATAACGGTCGCGTTCCACGGCGATTCGGCACGGCTCACCAGCGGCTCGTTCGAGCTGCAGGCGGCGCTCGGCCCCGCAGGCCGGGTGCAGGTCGCGGAGATCTCGATCCAGCGGGTGCGCATCGAGCGGTGGGAGAGCGGGGACAGCCTGGCTCCGCTGCCCGGCGTCCACCGCCCACCGCCCGACTACAGCGCGCCGCCCGACGCCCCCTACACGGCCGAGGAGGTGCGCGTCCCGGTGCGGCCGGCGAGCGGCGATTCGTTCTCACTTGCGGGCACGCTCACGGTTCCCAAACATGGAGAGCCGCCGTTCCCGGCCGCCGTGATGATCACGGGCTCGGGGTTACAGGACCGCGACGAGAACCTGTGGCCGCTGGTGCGTGGCTACCGCCCGTTCTGGCAGATCGCCGAGCGTCTCGCGGAGGCCGGCATCGCGGTGCTGCGCGTGGACGACCGCGGCTTCGGCGCCTCCGGCGGGGACGCGCGGCAGGCAACGACCGCCGACTTCGCGGGAGACGTGGCCGCCGAGGTGGCATGGCTGCGTCAGCGCCGCGGGATCGCCCCGCTTGGGATCGCCCTGATCGGGCACAGTGAGGGCGGCATCATCGCGCCCATGCTGGCGGCGCGCGATCCCGGGATCGCGGCGATCGTGCTGATGGCGGGGACGGCGAAGCCGGGCGTGCGGGTGCTGGTGGACCAGGTAGTGGGGCCCATCGCGCGCGCTTCCGGCATCGCGCCGCAGCGCCAGGCGGCGCTCGAAGCCGAGGCGGCGCGCGGGGTCGAAGCCGACACGGCGCCGCAGTCACCCTGGCTGCGGTGGTTTCGCACCTACGACCCGCTGCCGACCGCGCGGCTGGTCAAGCAACCGGTCCTGATCGTGCAGGGCGCCGTGGACCGGCAGGTGAGCGCCGGCCAGGCCGACACGCTGGCTGAGGCGATGCGGGCCGCGGGCAACCGCGACGTGACGGCTCGGGTGTTCCCGCACCTGAACCATTTGTTCCTCGTCTCGCCGACGGACGGGTCGCCGAGCGAGTACCCGGCGCTGCGCGAGACCTCGATTTCGCGCGATGTGCTGGATACCATCGCGGACTGGCTCGCACGCCGGCTGGCGGCGGGCCGCGCCCACGGGGTCCGCTAGCCGCCCGTGATGGGCCGGCGCGCGACGCTCAGCCGCGCGCCAGGTCCGCCAGGACCTTGTCGCTCAGGCCGTGTCCGCCAGGGTACCTGACGATGCGGGGAGCGAGCCCGGCCCCCTCGAGCGCGGCCACCTGTTCGGACAGCATGTGCTCGTCGAGGAACCTGTCCCGGCGGCCCGCGACCAGCACGAGAGACAGCTGCGAGAGCCTGGCGCGCGCGGCCGCGAGATCGAGGTCTGGCGGCGGCAGGCCGCCCCACAGCACCAGCCGTTCGACCTTCGAGCGTCCGTACGCCACCCAGCGTGACGCAGTCGCCGCGCCCTGCGAGAACCCGAGCGCGGTGAGGGTCGCCGCCCGGCGATCCACACGCTGGAAGACGGCATCATGCAGCGCGTCGAGGTACCCGACGTAGTCCTCGATTTCCGCCAAGCGGTCTTCCCGTGTCATCCAGGTCGCGCCCACCTTGCTGTCCGAGCCGTGTCTGCCACCTTCCACGTAGAAGCGCGACAGCGCCTCGGGCGCGACGATCAGCCGCGCGGCGTCGTGCAGCGACTCGAAGTGTCGGATGAACTCCCCCGCAAGCTGCGAGTAGCCGTGGCACACGATCCAGACGTCGCGCACGCCGGGCGCCGCCTCGCCGAGCTGGTAGTAGCGAGCGGTGCGCGGGACGGTCAGGTGGTGTTCGTGAAGCACGGCCGTAATATGGGTCCCTGAGGCCTGGGCCGCCGTCTCCCATCCCCGCCGGGCCTCTCCGGGGACCGCTTTTTGCGGGCGTTTCCGATGCCGCGACTTTCCCTGGGAGGACGGATGAGCGCGCCGGACACCACGTCGCTTCCCGACAACGCCTACACGCCGCTCGAGCCGGGCCGGGAGTATCAGCCGGTCATTCCGGCGGGGCTGGAGATCCCGCAGGCCAGCTGGCGCGCCGTCGCCTGGGGGATGTTCTTCTGCGTCGTCTTCACCGTGGCCTCGGCGTACTCGGGCCTGAAGGTCGGGCAGGTGCTGGAGGCCGCGATCCCGATCTCGATCCTCGCCATCGGCCTGGCGCGCGTCTACGGCCGGCGCTCGACGCTGCTGGAGAACGTCATCATCACCGGCATCGGCGGCGTGTCCGGCAGCGTGGTGGCGGGCGCCATCTTCACCCTGCCGGCGCTGTGGATCCTCCAGCTCCACCCTCATCCGCTCCAGACCATCTTCATCTGTCTGGCAGGCGGCGTCCTCGGCGTGTTGTTCCTGATCCCGCTGCGCCGCTACTTCGTGCGAGAAACGCACGGCCAGTTCCCGTACCCGGAAGCGACCGCCATCACGGAGGTGCTGGTCACCGGAGAGAAAGGCGGCTCTCAGGCCCGGCTGCTGCTGCAGGCCACGCTCATCGCTGGGATCTACGATTTCTTTGTCACCACGTTCCAGGTGTGGAAGGAATACGTGGACTTCCGCTTCATCCCGGCGGTGGAGGCGGTCGCCCAGCGAGCCAAGCTCGTGTTCAACTTCGACGCGATCGGCTTCATCCTGGGCCTCGGCTACGTGATGGGCCTCAGGTCCTCGATGGTGCTGTGCGCCGGCGGCGTGCTGTCCAACTTCGTGCTGGTGCCGATCCTCTGGTTCGTCGGACAGCACCTTCCCGCCGTGGTTTACCCCGCCACGACGTCCATTGCGGAGATGACTGCGGGTCAGATCTTCCGGGGCTACGTGCGGTTCGTGGGCGTCGGCGCCATCGCCACGGCGGGCATCTTCGGGATCGTGAAGTCGCTCAAGATCGTGGCGGGCTCCTTCGGCATCGCCCTGAAGGCGTTTCGCGCGGGCGAGCGGGTCGAAGGCGAGCGGACCGATCGGGACGTGTCGGTGATGGCGATCCTGGCCGGCGTCGTGGTGACGACCGTAGCGGCCGGCATCTTCTTCTCGAGTCTGCACACCACGTTCGACGTGGTGCTCGTCGGGCTGGGGCTGACGCTGCTGTTCTCCTTCTTCTTCACCTCGGTGGCAGCCAACGCGATCGCCACGGTGGCCCGGAATCCCGTCTCCGGGATGACGATGCTGACGATCATCATCTCGTCGGTCGTGCTGCTCAAGTTCGGGCTCTCGGGCACCACCGGGATGTTCTTCGTGATGGCGATGGCGGGGATGGTCTGCACCGCACTGGCCGTGTCGGGGCAGTTCATCACCGATCTCAAGACGGGATACTGGCTGGGCGCGACGCCGCAGGTGCAGGAACGAGCCAAGTTCATCGGGGTGGTCGCGGCCTCGGTCGCCGCGGCCCTGACCATCATCCTGCTGGCGCGGACGTTCCAGTTCGGCGAGGCGCTGCCGGGGGACACAAGGGCCGTGCTGGCGTCGCCCCAGGCCTCGATCATGAAGGCGCTGGTCGAGGGCTTCATGAGCCAGCAGCCGGTCGCGTACCTGCTGTTCGGCGTGGGCGCGATGGTCGCCCTCAGCACCGAGATGCTTGGCGTACCGTCGCTCACCTTCGCGCTGGGCATGTATCTCCCGCTCGAGCTCAACTCGCCCGCCCTGGTCGGCGGCTTCATCGCGTACTACGTCGGCAAGCGGTCCGAGCGGCTCGGCGGGCATCGCGGCGCCACGATGCGGGAGCGGGGCGTCGTCATCGCGTCCGGGCTGATGGCGGGCGGGGCCCTGGGCGGCGTGCTGGGCGCGGCGCTCCGGCTGTACCCGAAGTACGCCGAGAGCGGGATCAAGACACCCTTCTACGACAACGCCCTGATCTCACAGTCGGTGTCGGCCATTCTGTTCGTCGGACTGTGCTGCTACCTGTGGTTCGGCTCGGTAAAGCGCGTGAAGGAGGATATCGCCGCATGAACCCCGTGGCCGACGCGATCCTCGGCATCGACACGTTGTGGGGCGGGGACGTGATGAACCCGTCAGGCACCGGCCGGTTCATCGCCGACTCGTGGTTCTCGGACGAGCCGCTGCCGGCGGCCTACACCGACCCTGCTGCCGCGCGATTGCGTGCGACCGGCGGCGTGACGGCGAAGCAGCCGGACCTTACCGCCATCGACGCCTACCTCGCCGCCGTGGACGTGCGCGGTGCGATCAGCGCCATGGCCGGGGAGGCGAAGACCGGCGGCCGGATCCGGCGCGCCTACCTCAAGGGCCTGGCGCTCTGTTTCGAGACGATGTGGGATCTGGCGATGGAGATCCTGGGTCGCGGCGCCCCGGTGCCCTACGAGCGCTGCGTCGCGGCCTCGACCGGCAAGCCGCCCGAGCCGTCCGCACCTGCGGCGAAGCGGAGCCGCGTCGCCGAGCTGCTGGCCCGCGCCGGCTACGCGACGGATAGCGATGACCGCCTGCTCGCCGCCGTGGACGCGTGGCGGCGGGACCGCCGCGTGCCGCAGCCGTCCATTCCGGCGCTGGGAGCGGCGTTCATCGCCCGCTACGACGCGCTGGCGGCGCGGCACCTCGTGCCGCACCTGCCCGCGGCTCTCGAGCCGGTGCCACGCGCCAACATCGCCTTCCTGCCGATCAAGGATGCCTGGTTCTCCGGCTCGATGAACTACCTCGGCAGGGCCCGCTCGCCGGACGGCGCGCCCGAGTACGAGGCGACCTACGAGATCAACGCTTCGCTTGAGATCTCGGTGCCCGAGTTCGAGCAGCTGGTGAGCCACGAGGTGGTTCCGGGCCACGTGACGACCTCGGCGTACTGCCAGAACCTGTACGTCAGGCGCAAAGTCGGCTTCGAGGCCACCGTGCTGACCATGAACACGCGGCATGCGGCTCTCTCGGAGGGGATCGCGAACAACGCGATCCTGATCGCCCACGGCATCACCGAAGTGGAGCAGCTGCCCGACGAGGACCTCCAGGCCGGGGTGCTGCTCGCCCTGCTGCAGGACGACGCCAAGAACCAGGCCTCCTACCTCACCTGGCACGAGCGGCGCTCGCAGGCCGAGGTCGCGGAGGTGCTGCGCCGCGAGTACCTGTGCTCGGCGGAGCGCGCGGACAAGCTGTCGGGGGCGTGGGGGCGCCATCCCCTGCTGGGCCGCATGTACCTGCCGGCGTATCGCGCGGGCACGGAGCGGGTGGCCGAGCTCAGGCGGCGCTTGCCGCCGGAGCAAGTGCTCCCGGCGCTGTATGGGGCCCGCGGCATGGTGGACGTCGTCACCATCGGGAAGGTGCTCGGCGTCTAGAGCAGGAGCAGGGGCGAGCCGGGAGCGCACGGACTCTCTTCTCGCCCCTGCTATCTTACACGGGTGACCATCTTCAATACGATGAACGCCGGCTACGCGCAGGCGCTGTACGAGCAGTACCTGCGCGATCCGGAGTCCGTGGACCCGGAGTGGCGCGCGCTGTTCGAGAACGGAGCGCAGGGACTGTCTCCGCTCACCGAGCTCGAGATCGTCACGGCGTCGGCGGGTGTGCCGGAGGGCGCCGTCGAGGCGGCGCCCGCCGCGACGGTGCCGCGCGCGGCCGCGCCATCGGCCGAAGACCTGCACGCGGTGGCGCTGGCGATGTCGGTGGTGAAGGCGTTCCGGACTCACGGCCACCTCGGCGCCAGACTCGATCCGCTGGGCAGGGAACCGAAGGGCGACCCGGCCTACGACCCGGCGTCCGTCGGCCTATCCGAGGCGATGATGCGCCGGGTGCCCGCGTCGGTGCTGCGCATCGGGGTGCCGGGCGCGACGTTCGCTGACGCGCTGCCCCACCTGCGGGCGATCTACTGCGGCACCATCGCCTACGAAAAGGAGCATATCGGCAGCCACGAGGAACGCGTCTGGCTGCGCCAGACGATCGAGACCGGAGCGCATTTCCTGGCCCTCGACCCCGACGAGCGGCGCCGGATGCTCACGCGGCTCATCCAGGTCGAGGCCCTCGAGCGTTTCCTGGGCCGCGCCTACCTCGGCCAGAAGCGGTTCTCGATCGAGGGCCTGGACATGCTGGTCCCCATGCTCGACCTCGTGATGGAGCTGGGCGCGCAGGGTGGCGCGCACACTGTCGTCATGGGCATGGCGCACCGCGGGCGGCTCAACGTGCTGGCGCACATCGTCGGCATGCCGTACGAGTCAGTCGTCGCCGAGTTCGAGGGCGGGCAGATCGGCGAAGCGGACGGCACGACCGGCGACGTGAAATACCACCTGGGCGCGCAGGGATCCTATGTCACCCGCGCCGGGCAGCCGGTGCTGGTGAAGCTCTCGCCCAACCCGAGCCACCTCGAGTCGGTGAACCCCGTGGTCGAGGGCCGGGCGCGCGCGTTGCAGACGAGCCGCCGGGGAGCCGGGGCGCGGCACGATGCGAACGCCACGGTGCCGGTGCTGATTCATGGCGACGCCGCGTACATCGGGGAAGGGGTGGTCGCCGAGACGCTGAACCTCGCGCGGCTCGCCGGCTACAGCACCGGCGGAACGGTGCACATCATCACCAACAACCAGCTGGGGTTCACGACCGATCCCGGGGAGGCCCGCTCCACCGACTACGCGTCGGACCTCGCGAAGGGCTTCGACCACCCCATCATCCACGTGAATGCGGACGATCCCGAGGCGTGCCTGGCGGCGGTGCGGCTGGCCATGGCCTACCGCGAGCGATTCTTGGGCGACGTCGTCATCGACCTGGTGGGCTACCGCCGGCACGGGCACAACGAGGCCGACGAGCCGGCCTACACCCAGCCGCTGATGTACGAGCGGATCGCCGCGCTTCCCACGGTGCGGGAGCAGTGGGCCGGGAAGCTGGTCGCGGAGGGCGTGGTCACCGCGGATGAGGTCGAGGCGGAGGCCCGTGCGGCGCAGGAGCGGCTGGCGCGGGTCCAGGAGGCCGTGAGGGCGAGTCTCGCGAAGCGACAGGTGGGAGCCCCGCAGGCCATCGGCGGCGCGCGGACGGTCGAGGGCGGCACCGAGGTCGCCGAGGTGCAGGAAGGGCAGTGCGATCCGGAGACCTCGGTCGCCGAGTCGACCTTGCGGGCTCTCGACGCCGAGCTGCATCGCTGGCCCGCCGACTTCGCCATCCATCCGAAGCTGCTCCGGCAGCTCGAGCGCCGGCGCACGGCCGTGCCGGAAGGCGGCACGCTGGATTGGGCGCACGCGGAGTCGCTGGCCTTCGCCTCGCTGCTGGTCAAGGGCGTGCCGATCCGGCTTACGGGCCAGGACACCGAGCGAGGGACCTTCAGCCAGCGTCACCTGGTGCTGCACGACGTGAAGACAGGCCGCCGCTACGCGCCGCTCCACCACCTGAGCGCCGCGCGCGCCGCCTTCGAGCTGCACAACAGCCCGCTATCGGAGTTCGCCGCGCTCGGTTTCGAGTACGGCTACAGCGCCGAGGCCCCCGAGTGCCTGGTCTTGTGGGAGGCGCAGTTCGGCGATTTCGCCAACGGCGCGCAGGTGATCATCGACCAGTTCATCGTCTCCAGCCGCGTGAAGTGGGCGGAGCGCTCGCGGCTGGTGCTCCTGTTGCCCCACGGCTACGAGGGCCAGGGGCCGGAGCACTCAAGCGCCAGGCTGGAGCGGTTCCTCCAGCTGTCAGGGGAGCGCAACATCCGGGTCGCCAATCCCACGACGCCTGCGCAGTACTTCCACCTCCTGCGGCGCCAGGCCATGCTGCCCGACGAGCGGCCGCTGGTGGTGATGACGCCCAAGAGCTTCCTGCGTCACCCGCTCGCCCTCTCGCCGGTCACGGACCTCACAGAAGGGTGCTTCCGGCACGTGCTCGGCGATCCGGTGGCGGCCGATCGGCGCGACGAGGTCGAGCGGCTGGTGCTGTGCTCCGGGAAGGTGTACTACGATGTGCTGGGCTCCGAGGCACGGAAGGCGGCTGGCCGGGTGGCGGTCGCGCGGATCGAGCTGCTCTACCCGCTGCCCAAGGACGATCTCAGAGCGCTGGTCGCCTCGTATCCCAACCTCAGGGAGCTGGTCTGGCTCCAGGAAGAGCCTCGCAACAAGGGCACCTGGCGGTACATCGCCCATCACCTGCGCGACCTGGCACCGCGGCGGCCCGGCGGGGACGTCGGCCTGCGCTACGTCGGGCGGCCGGAGCGGGCCAGCGCGGCGGAGGGGTATCCTGCGGCTCACCTCCTGGAACAACAGAGGCTCGTGCAGGAAGCACTGCTGATGGGTGATGCGCGAGACGTGAGGAGTGGTGGGACGATGTGATGGGTGATGTGTGAGGCGTGTCGCGCGCGCACCCGTCACGCGTCACCCGCCTCTCGTATGCATCTCCCGGTGCGGATCGGTTCTCAGGCTCTCTACCGGATACAGCGCCCCGCGTGCCACCACCTCCAGCCGCTCCTCCGCGCCGCGGTCCCTGCGGCCTCGCCACGCCGCGGTGATGAGCGCGGCGATGTCGGCGTCCGAGGCACCCTGGCGCAACGGGTCCTTCAGGTTGATCCCCCGCTCGGCGTACAGGCACAGGTACCACGTCCCGTCCGCCGTGATCCGGCTGCGGTCGCAGCTCCTGCAGAACGGCGCCGTGGTGGATGAGATGATGCCGAACGCCGTGCCGTCCGGCAGGAGGAAGCGCTCGGCGGGCGCCGCGGTCGGCCGCGCGTCGCGCCACGGCTCCACGGACCCATAGCGTCGCCCGATGACCTCGAGCATCTCCCGCCGCGGGACCACCTGGTCCATCGTCCAGCGGGTGGCGCCGCCCACGTCCATGTACTCGATGAACCGTACCTCGGCGTCGTTCGCCCGGCCGAACTCGATCA
>Ga0153915_10001637_pt1 | contig 20591 bp, 16 predicted proteins | sample Opewatmetagenome_2_FD_107003 | JGI IMG/M metagenome (GOLD analysis project Ga0153915, IMG submission 107003) | Freshwater wetland microbial communities from Ohio, USA - Open water 3 Core 3 Depth 3 metaG | ecosystem: Environmental > Aquatic > Freshwater > Wetlands | place: USA: Ohio, Lake Erie...
ATCCCGCAGATACTGACCCTGACATTTACCGAAAAGGCCGCTGAGGAGATGAAGGGCAGGATCTATATGATGATCAGCCGGCTTGAGAGGGACCTGGAGGCCTGCGTTGATGATAATTTATTGTTCAGGTTAAGGGAGGCCAGGGGGCGGTTTAATAAGAACAGGATATCTACCATCCATTCCTTCTGCGCAAATCTCTTAAGGGAAAATCCTGTTGAATCCAATATCGATCCGGGCTTTGCAATCCTTCAAGGCGCCGGACAGAACGATCTCCTGGAGGAATCCATTGAGTCGGCAATAAGCGCTGTATGGCGGAGGGATAAAGACCTTTTGCTGAATCTTTTCAGATCGTTTGGAAATCGCAGGGGCCTGATCTCCGCCGTAAAAAATATAATCAGCCATCCCATGACCTTTGAACACGCCATTAAGACTGCTGAGAGACTTTTCAGGATCAAGGGATGGACGGATCAGGTATTCAGGGAATATTGCAGGATAATCAGGGATGAAGATATCATTCCATATTATAACGGCCTGAAGGAGATGGAAAAGGGCAAGGGGCAATATGATGAATTGACGGACCTCCTTGAGGACTGGCGTTTGAAACAGCCGACATGTCAGGAATCTTTCGGCATCCCTGAATTGTTTGCCGCCATGAGGAGGCTTGTTAATGAAAGACGGACGGGCAGTGCAACACTCGCTGTTGAAGAGGGATTGAAGAGGATCTCCTATGGAGATCTTGTTGAAAAACATTATCCTGATATCTTTCTTGAAAACTCGCCTGACCGCATATTTCAGGAGGAGTTCAATGCCTTTATAGAGGTAAGCAGATGCTGTCTTGAGCATTACCGGAATCAAAAGCGGGAGATCAATTCCCTGGATTTTGCAGACCTTGAAACAGAGTGTCGTTCATTCCTGCTCTACCTGGCCCTTAATGACCGATCCAGGCTGAAAAGGATACAGGATGGCTTCAGGTATATCATGGTGGATGAATTTCAGGATACAAACATAGTGCAATGGGAGATCATAAGGCAGCTTTGTTCCAGTGGCGGACCTGCAGTCGCCGGGACCCTTCTGCCGGGGAAACTCTTTGTTGTAGGAGATAAGAGACAGGCCATTTATAGGTTCAGGGGAGGCGATATCACTGTCTTTGAAAAGGTCACTGAAGAGATAAAGACCTCCAATCATGAAGTGCCTGAGGCCTTTTTCTGGCAGAAAGGCGATTATGACGGCCTTCTTACGCTTATCGATAAGAGCTATCCGGATGTTAAGAAGATCCATTCGGGGATATTTAACGGCCTTTCAGATGATGAAAAAAAGAGGATCATGTCAGGTGATATCTATCTGTCCCATAACTTCAGGACCGATTCAGCGCCCATCGATTTTTTCAACAGGGTCTTCAAGGAGGCATTCAACAACAGGAATGCGGTAGGTCACGAGATATATGAGACGCCCCATGCAGTGATAACCATGCCTGAAGAGAAGCGGCTGTCAGGGGATTCCATGGGATCTGTCGGCTTTTATCTGATCCCTCCATCGGACACCAGGAAAGACAGCCATGAAAAAGAGGCATCATTGATCGCTGAGATAATAGACGGGATAACAGGAAAGAGGGGCGTTGACAACAACGAGTACAGGGCATTCGGGGACATCAGGGAAAAGATAAACAACAGGCAGAAGGCCATAGGGATACTTTTTTTCAGATTTACTCATATCAAGACCTATGAGGCCATTTTCCGGGAGGCAGGTATTAACTTCATGGTCCACAGGGGCAAGGGATTCTACCGTTGCCGGGAGGTCATGGAGATGGTACAGCTTCTGAATTATCTCATTGATGCAAGACAGCATATATCCCTTTTATCTGCCTTGAGAAGCCCCATATTCGGCGTGACCGATCCGGAGGTCTTTGATCTGTTTTACGGCGGGGAGGCCACGATCGAAAGGTTCCTGATGTCCGATAATGCCTATATAAGGCATGCAGGGGAGACCTTGAGGGCCTGGCGGTTCCTTGCAGATCGGCTCACAGCAGCTGAATTGATAAGAACGATAATAAGAGACAGGGCATTGACAGCGATCTATTCCCTCCATCCTAACGGGCGCCAGATGGCCGCTAATATTGAGAAACTCATAGAGACGTCAAGGAGGTTTCAATCGGATGGAAACGGCGCCCTGCCGGAGTTTGTCGAGCATTGCCTCAGGATGGCTGATGAAGAGGAAGAGGAGGGGGAGGCCTCTGTAATGACCAATGAGGATTGTCCTGTCACACTGATGACCGTTCATGCCGCCAAGGGGCTGGAATTCCCGATGGTCATAATCCCGGATCTGGACTCCAGGCCTTCCGGCAGGCTCATGCCGGGCAGTCCTTTGAGGGTATATCCTTCAAAGACCGGGGAGCAGGGGCAGTGGAATGCAGAAGAAGGCAGCATGCCGGTGTGGCCGGTTGAGATGCCCGGATTCGGATATGAAAAAAGATTCGGTCCGCTGGGGCATTTGCTGGCCAGGAGAAACAGCCTTGAGGAAACCGCCGAGAACAGGAGGGTCTTTTATGTGGCATGCACAAGGGCCATGAATCACCTTGTCCTGATCGGCAGCATGAAAAAGAAATTCATGGAAAGGGATGGGGTCACTCTTTCCTCCGGTGATTACAGGGAGCGGGCGACGACTATGGATATCCTGAATGACATATATAGATTTAATCAGGATTTCCCCCCTGAAGATAAATCTTGTTATCCAGCGGAGACGGGAAGGCATGCGGTCTTCTGGCGTGATCCGGGGGAGAGGGGATTCAAGGGGATGGATTATAAGGAGGATGCCTTTTCCCCTGAGGATTTCGGACAGTATGATGAAGGGATTGCAAAGATGGACCTGTCTGATCCTATCATTGTCCCCCGCTATTTTCAGATCAGCTATAAATCCTTAAAGATCTTCAGGGAATGTCAGAGAAAGTTCTATTATAATGTCCTTCTGGGGATAAGGCCTGAAGAACAGAGACACTCGCAGATGGAACCTTGGTCAGGGGAGGCGGAAGAACAATGGATAAAGGAGGATGATGAAACGGATCAGTCAGCCAATGCCCTGATGCTTGGCCTGCTTGTCCACGGCTATCTTGAGAGGCATCATTTCGGTGAGGGATTCAACAGGGGGATGTTTGATAGCCTCTGGGAGCAGCATCTGGCCTATGGCCGCAACAATGAAGGCCAGGACAGGATTTCCTTTGGCAACGTAAGGGATAAGGCAATTGCACATCTTGAAAGGACAATAGCTGATGAACGTTTGATAAAGGCCCTGGGAGGCGCAGAGGATTATCCTGAGAAATCATTTTTGATCAATATTTCCCGCGGTATAGATTTCCGTGGGGTCATTGACAGGCTTTTCCGGGACAGGGAGAAGGGCGCCTGGTCAATCATCGATTGGAAAAGCAATGACATGAAGGAAAGAATCCCCCGGGAAACAGCAGAGCAGAATGATTATTTTCTGCAGCTGGAATGTTATAAATATGCGGTTGAACGTATCTCCGGGGAAAAGGTGGAAGGCCTTTATATCTATTTTACGGACACGGGTGACCTACTAGAAAGCGACCTGAGGCCTGAGACAGGAGATTTCTTAAAAGACGCATGCTTGAAGATCTCAGAATATTCCGGGAAAGATCAGCCTTGGATGGATGTGGATTCCGAAAGGATAGATGCCTCAAGATGCCGCCTGTGCGGATATCGGGAGTTATTCTGTAAAAAAAGATAGGCCTGTGATAAAGTGCCTCCGGGATGTCTCCGGTTTTTTTGTATTGACCGGGGTTTATTAAGCTGATAGATTATAAGCCAAATCATCTCGTCAGGATGTCCCAGAGATATTTAAAGGCCTTAAGGGTTCAACCCTTAATGGCGCCTAAGGGCCTTAAGCGCGCTACCTTTGTGGCCAAACCTGTTTCATGAACCACATCGACAACTTGAGATACGTCTTTATAGGCCTCAGGCATCTCTTCTTTCAGTGTTTCTTTGCCTCTGGATTGAACAAATATTCCTTTGTCCTCCAGTTCGCGATGTATGGATCTTCCTTTTGCCGTTTTTATTGCTGTGCTTCTGCTGAGAAGCCTTCCGGCCCCGTGACAGCTCGAGCCGAAGCTCTGCTCCATTGCGCCGTCGGCCCCTGCCAGCACATAGGAAAAGGTCCCCATATCGCCTGGGATGAGTACCGGCTGTCCCGTTTTTTGAAAAATGCCGGGCAAAAGCGGATGTCCGGGAGGGAGAGACCTTGTAGCCCCCTTTCGATGGACGCATAATGAACGGTCGATGCCGTCAAGGTTGTGTGTCTCGATCTTGGCAATGTTATGACATACGTCATAGAGGAGCTTCATGCCGAGATCCCTCGGACCTATTGATAGTGTTGAAAGAAGGGTCTCAAAGGCAAGGTGCATGAGTATCTGGCGGTTCGCCCAGGCGTAGTTGGCGGCGCAGGCCATAGCGGATAGATATCTATTACCGAGGTCTGAATCTATTGGGGCGCAGGCAAGTTGCCTGTCCGGCAATTGAAGGTTTTTAATGTGGGCCTCTCTGCCCATCTCTTTAAGAAAATCATCGCAGATCTGATGTCCGAATCCCCGTGAACCGGAGTGGATAAATACCGTAATCCGGCCTTCACTGAGATTAAAGACCCTTGCGATCTTTTCGTTATATATTCGGTCGACAACCTGAACCTCAAGGAAGTGGTTGCCTGAACCCAGCGTGCCGAGTTGGTCAAGGCCCCTTTTAATGGCCCTTTCGCTGAGGATTGAAGGGTCTGCACCCTTAAAGGTGCCGTAGTCTTCAGTTTTTTCACAGTCATCCATTTGACCGAAACCCTGTTTTATGGCCCAGGCAGCGCCTTCTTCGGCCACCCGGGCCTCGTCTTTTTTATTTAGATGGACATGACCCTCAGAGCCGACTCCGGCAGGGATATTTTTAAACAGGGCGGATATTAGTTCTTTGATATGAGGTTTAATCTCGTCAAGGGTTAGTGATGTTGTCATGAGGCGGCATCCGCAGTTTATATCATAGCCGACGCCTCCGGGGGATACGATGCCTTCTTCCATATCAAATGCGGCAACGCCTCCGATAGGGAAACCGTAGCCCCAGTGTATGTCGGGCATGGCAAGAGAATGTTTTACTATACCCGGCAGGGAAGCTACGTTTGCTACCTGGGCAAGGCTCTGGTCCTTCAGGAGCCCCCTGATCAGCTGAGGGCTTGAAAAGATCATGCCGGGCACGCGCATCTGCCCTCTCTTGGGGATAAGCCAGCGGTTATTGTCTATTTCTTTAAGTTCTATTTCCATTGTCTGCATTTAAAGATCTAAAATAACCCGGGCATTCCATATGTTGTCTTTCCCGGTTACTTCGATCTGATGATAGGTTACCGCCTTTATCTCCCTCAATATCTCGTGCTCCAAGGGATTAAAGGGTGATATAATAAGCGTCGCAGTAACAGTGTCATCCGATAAAGAATCGATAATAATATCGGTCGTTACAAGGTATTCCCCTTGGAAGAGATACAGGATCTCCGTCAGCCATCTGACCATAAGGTCTGAAAGATCATAGCCTTTGAGAGAGACCTTCATCTTGTCGGCGCCTGGTGAAGGGACGGCTCCTAAGATGACATGAATGAGGGCCATGCCGGCTTTTTTAAAAAGCTCGGCAGGATCAGCGCCCTTTATCTCAAATCCCATATCAGCCGTATGGTCAAGAAGGATATAATCTTGAGTGTTTTTGTTGTCCATGGGAACAGTTAATATATTTTTATATTTTATTAATCACGCTATGAGGTTATGCCGATATAGGAGAGAGTTCCGCTGCCATCCAGTAAGTTGTTGATGAATCTCTCATTTTAAGCCAACTCGATGAATTGTCAGGCTTTCTCCGATGAATGATTAAAAAAATTTCATATGTGTTTATTATAATATATTTTGCGTTTATTGTATTCCAAAAACCTGGCGCCACAGGCCGGGTTTTTGGAATATTATAAAAATAAGGGAGGATAGAATTAAATGGAATGTGTATTTTGCAATAAAATAGTTCACATCAAGGGAAAGGTAAGCAGGCAGGATGCCTGTCCCCATTGCAACAGGGATCTCCGCTGCTGCAAACAGTGCAAATTTTACAGCCAGGATGCATATAATGAGTGCAGAGAGGTTTTGGCTGAGCGTATAATTGAAAAGGAGAGGGCAAATTTCTGCGACTATTTCATGCCCAGAGGATCAAAAGGGGGAGGCGGAAACTATAACAGGACCAAGGAAGCAATGGCGGCCCTTGAGTCACTTTTCAAGAAAAAAGAAAGTTAACGATTTTATTCATTTTATGAAATGCATAATCCTGCTTTTCTGCAGCCTTCGGGGCGCAGGTATCCGACACGCATGAATCAATAAAAAATCAAAAATCCCTTATTATCCTTAGCAAATCCATGGTCGTAACGATACCCACCAGGGTGTCGTCCCTTGTAACCAAAACCCTGTGGATATTTCCTCTTATCATTGTGTCAGCGACTTCACTGATCTTTGTATCTTCGCTTACGTTAAATGTCCTGGGGGTCATTATATCTCTTACAGAGACAAGCGATTCGGTATTGAAATGAAAAGATTGAATCTCCTGGTTGGAATAATTCAGTTCCGATGTGTGGATATAATATTCATGGGTTTCATCATCCCTGTCCTCTGTCGCCGGCATGCTCCTGTAACGGACAATGTCCGTCATGGATACTACTCCTACAAGCCTTCCGTCTTCCGATATTACGGGGGCCCCGGAAATGGAGTTTTCAACCAGAAACTCCGCAAGTTGATCGACTGACCAGTCCATGCCCACAGAAAGCACATCTTGATTCATTATATCTCTTGCCGTCAGATCCACCATGAACGCCTCCCTCCAATAATGTTTCTTTTTAATGCCGGAATAACAATTGAAAGGGTCGATTTCTTATCGATTGACGGTAATATTATAATATACTATTTTTTCAGATGCAATTCTTTAAGGATGATGGGTATCGGTGTATTCATGCAAAAATATGAAATCCGCAGTTATCGAAATAAAATAAACGCAAAAGGACTGGCATCTTTCAATGTAACCATGAAAGAGACAGATCTATGGGTCAGCGCCGAAAGGGACCTCTCTGTAGAGACAAGGGATATAGTTATGTCATACAGGTATCAGCTCGAGAATTATATCCAATCCCATCCTCTCTTTTTGGTTACACTCAATCCCTACCCGCCTGACCCCTACGCACCTTTGATAGTTCAGGAAATGATAAACGCCACCAGGGATATCGGTGTCGGCCCTATGGCTGCGGTTGCAGGGGCGATTGCGCAGCTGGCGGCCGTGGATCTTCTGCAATCAAGCGATCAGGTTATTGTTGAAAACGGCGGAGATATATTTATGAAGATGAAAAGGGATGCCATAGTATCCATATTTGCGGGCGAATCTCCCCTCAGCGAAAAAGTAGGCATCAAAATACCGGCCAGGATAATGCCTGTCGGGATTTGTTCATCCTCAGGCAAGGTCGGGCATTCCTTAAGTCTGGGGCATTCCGATGTCATTACCGTCATCTCAGCCTCTGCAATAAGGGCGGACGGAGCGGCTACTGCCCTGGGAAACAGGCTTAAGACAAAGAAGGACCTGGAGAAGGTCCCTGAGTGGGCAGATGCAATGGGCGGAATACTGGGGGGTGTTGCGATCCTGGGAGATGCTATGGTCCCATGGGGTGACATTGAGCTTGCAGTCTTATAAAAGAGTTTGATCTTTTCCTAGCTTTTGAAATCAATTTTATTGCCTTTAAATATATTTTTCCTTATAATCGCGTACACTTTTCTTTTCACAATCATTTAATCTCTTTTCAGGGAGGTCTCAATGTCCTTCTGGAAGGAACTCGAAAAAACTAATATCTTTAAGGCCTGTCAAGACTATACTGCATCAGCAAGGTCAGGGACACGCCGGACAGATAATATCTCGCAGGTGATTCAGTTACCCGGATGGACAGGAGTCTCTAAAACGGCCCTTCCTGTAATATGCCCTCCGTCTGCAAATATTTTATCGGGCAAGGGGAAGGAAGATCATTCAGACTGCCTTTCAGAAGGACCTCAAAATACACTAACCTTGATATCTTATATGGATTTCACCTTGTATCAGGAACAGGCGAAGTTTGGAGATGTGTTTCATAAAAGACTGTCATCATAATGAGTAAGGAGGAAGAGATGTCTAAAAGCAAAAAGAAGTCCGGTTCACAGATTGATCGTCGCGCTTTTCTCAAAGGCGTTGCGGCAGCAGGGGCAATGGGGGCGATCTCGGCAGTGGAGCCTGTGTATGCACAACCGCCTGGGGCTGAGGATCTCACTGTCGCACAAAAGCAGACAAGCGAGAATAAGACACCCACAAAATCATGGAAGGAGAAACCAGACCCCATTGACGAGAGTCTTATCTCAGACGGAGGCACCTATGATGTTGTTGTTGTAGGCGCAGGAAACTCAGGCCTGTTCTGCGCACGCGTTGCATCGATGAATGGGGCTTCTGTGGCAGTAGTGGAGAACCAGGCAGAAAAGAACTACTCCATGGGCGCAGGCGGCGATGTCGGGACAGTGAACTCTCAGTATATGCTGGACCTGGGGGCGCCCCGTATCGACGAGGCAGAGTTTCTGAGGGAGTATGCCAGGCGCTGTGTAATCCGGCACAATCCCAGACGGATAAGCTATTTTGTGAAGAACAGCGGCAAGATTTTTGACTGGGTGATTAAGGATATGAGCAAGGAATGGCTGGCGCAAAACTGCCACGGCATGAGCTGTCCGCCCAAGCCGGAGGTGCTGCTGGAGGTGTCCGGATGGAGATTCTGGTTCGGAACGGCCATCTTCCGCACCATGGGTATGGGGGCGAACAATGCATCTGGTGGGGTGCAGGGGTGGCAGGGGCTCCTGAAGCTCCATCAACAGAAGGCTATAGCCGATGGGGCCAAGTGGTTCTATTCGCATCATGCAGAGATATGCGATGTGGACAGCTCAGGTGCGGTAACGGGAGTTGTGGCCAAAAGGGCGGACGGGAAATATGTCCGGTTCAAGGCCAGGAAGGGCGTAGCGCTTTGCGCAGGCGATTTTTCCGGAAACCGCGAGATGGTGAGGGATATCCTGGATGAACTCAGAAACCTTGCAGAGGCGCAGGGAAATGCTGATATGATAACGGCGAGCGGTAATACGAGACCCATTGTCCGGGATGGTTCGGGCATCAAGCTGGGTATCTGGGCAGGCGGCCATATCGAGATCGGCCCCCGTACCAACATGGGTAACGGCGATCCGGGCACAGGCGTCTGGTGCCTGCAACTGGACGGCAACGGCGAACGTTTCTGTGATGAGGCCGCAGGGACGATGCTGAATCACCCGATAGGCAGCGCAGTTGTAACTATATATGATGCCAAATGGAAAAAGGTCATCCCGATGATGCCTCCGCGTCACATGGGACCTGATACCTCCAGCCAGGGAGATCTGGCCACAAGACTCACGCATCTGGACAATCTGAAGCCTGGTCCCATAGTCAAAAGCCAGGGCGGGATGCCGATGGGCGGAGGAGGGCAGGGCGGTATACCGAGCCTGAGCGGGACCACATGCTGCGCCAATACAATCGAGGAACTTCTCGACTATGTGGGCTGCTACCAGGGCGAGTCCAGGAAGAAGGCCCTTGCCGAGATCAAAAGATATAATGAACTGTGTGAAAAGGGAGCGGATGAGGACTTCGGGAAAGACCCGCGCATCCTGAAGGTGACAAGCCTAAAGGAACCGCTGTTCTATGCCACTTTAAGCACATACAACGGCCAGAAGATGTTCAACGGCATAAACGCCGGGATGTGCGTTACGACAGGTCTTGATACTGATGCGGAAGGCCGTGTGCTTAATTCCAAATTTGAGCCGATCAAGGGCCTTTATGCAGCCGGGAACAATGCCGGCGGACGCTATGTTGTCGTGTATCAGAGCCCCTTTGCCGGTATAAGCAACGGCATGGCCATGACAGATGGTTATCTGCTCGGCGAGAGGCTGGCTGCGCTTTAATCTCCCAGGGGTTTAGTTCCCCGCTGCCTGAGGGGGGGAACTTCATGTTTTCAGGTGGAGTAAAGAAAGGAGTTTTATAGCAAATTCAGGATCTATTTAGTGTCCATCCGAAAATTCTTAGTTTTGGATGGCTGAACGCTTCATGCCTAAAAGCCTTATTTATGGATGGACACTATTTAAAAGATTGCCTGATCCAACAGGTTTACGTTTCAAAATTTCTTAACGATTCAATTCAAAACGGTTTTATTTAGGAGGGTAAATATGACCAGCATTAGAAAGAAGTCGGAACGAAGTCTTGACCGTCGTACATTTCTCAAAGGCGTCACGGCAGCAGGTGCAATGGGCGCCATAGCTGCCGCTAATCCAATATCCGCAGCACAATCGGCAAGTGAGAATAATGCCTCCGTAAAATCATGGAAGGATAAGCCTGACCCCATCGATGAGGCCCTTATTTCTGACGGAGGGACCTATGATGTCGTTGTAGTGGGAGGCGGCAACGCCGGCCTTGTTTGCGCATGCGCAGCATCCTATAAGGGGGCCTCCGTCGCCGTGATCGAGAACCAGACACGGAAGGCCTATGTCCCAGGCTCAGGCAAAGAGGTCGGCCATGTTAATTCTAAGTATGCAATGAGCCAGGGCGCACCAAAGATCAATGAGGATGAATTTCTCAGAGAGTGGGCACGCCGCATGGTGATCCGCCACAACCCCAAAAGGGCAAGTTATTTTGTTAAAAACAGCGGCAAGATACTTGATGAGCTTATAAGTATAGTAGACAAGGAATGGATGGACAACAGTTGCCATGTTATGAGTTGCCCCCCCAAGCCGACGGTCCTCTTGGAGGTGTCGGGGTGGAGATTCTTTTACGGGACCGCCATCTTTCTCGGTAAAAACAAAAATGCAGGGAAAGATATGTGGCCTGTTCTTTTGAAGATGCATAAAGAGAGGGCTGAGGCAAAAGGCGCCAAATGGTTCTTCGAGCATCATGCCGAGATATGCGATGTAGACGGCTCAGGTGCGGTAACGGGTGTTGTTGCCAAGAGGGCCGATGGTAAATACGTCCGTTTCAAGGCCAGAAAGGGAGTTGCACTCTGTGCCGGCGATTTCTCCGCAAACCGGGAGATGGTCATCGATATCCTGGATGATCTTCGTCACCAGGCAGAGGCGCAGGGGGATCTCAGCCTTGTGCAGGTGAGCAGGGGCATGGGGCTTACACGCGACGGGACCGGGATCAAGCTGGGGATCTGGGCGGGTGGACATATAGAGATCGGCCCCAGGTCAACCATGGGAAACGGAGATCCAGGAACCGGGGCATGGTATATGCAGCTCAATGAAAACGGCGAACGCTTCTGCGATGAGGTCGCAGGGACCATGCTTTCCAGGTCAAAGGACAGTGTTACCGTCACATTGATGGATGCCGGCTGGCAGAAGGTCATTGCGATGATGCCCCCGCGTCATATGGCGCCGGATACCGCCGATTCAGGCGGCACCCTCGGAGGACGGCTCAGCTATTTTGACAACGTGAAACCAGGTCCCATATCAAAAGTCCAACAAGGGGGCGCACCGGGGGGAGGGCCAAACGGTCTGCCCAGCGTGAGCGGCACACCCTGCTGCGGCAATACCATAGAGGAACTTATCGACAACATGGGTTGCTATAAGGGCGATACCAGGAAGAAGGCCCTGGCCGAGATAGCGCAATATAATAAGATGTGCGAAAAGGGCGTCGATGAGGACTTCGGCAAGGACCCGCGCGTCATGAAGGTGACGGCCCTTAAAGACCCGCCTTTCTACGGTGTTTTAAGCAATTACAGCGGCCTAGGCATGTTCGGTGGCATAAGTCCCGGCATGTGTGCAACAACAGGGCTTGACACGGACGCGGAAGGGCGTGTCCTTGACTCAAACTTCAAGCCCATTAAGGGCATGTATGCGGCAGGAAACAATGCAGGCGGCCGTTTCATCACCGTATATCAGAGTCCCCTTGCCGGTATAAGCATCGGCATGGCAATGACCGAGGGTTATATGCTGGGTGAAAGGCTGGCGGCCCTGTAATTATCCGTAGTGAAATAATCTGGGTTTGCAATCTATCTTATTGCATATGAAAAATAAATTTTTTATAAAGGAAAGGACCGTGGCCGCATGGATGATACCCATGAAGACCACGGCGTTCCGATAAACCCGAGACTTACCCCGTTAATGATTATTGCATTATCACTCACATAGATTCGGCCCGGCTGTTGCCGTTGATTTATATTGAAGAAAGCAAATAATACCATCTGTCTCCTGTGCCGGTTCTCATACTCGTTCTCCCAGCTCAAATCGTTAGCCTAATTTTTATGCATCCTGTTTTAATGAAGCGCGTCATGTGACCATGTCAAAAGAGATATACATTGACTAAAGACGGCCTGTTTTAAGGCCTTGGATTAACATCTTAAATATCAGGAGGATTGGAGAAAATGGGAAAGATGAAACTTGTCGATTTAAGCCATCCTTTCGGGGATAAGTGTCCGCTGTGGCCGTATTTTGCCGATGTCAAGATTGAACGGATGCATTATATGGCAAAATCCGGAGTTCTCAGCCAGGTTATTACAACCACGATGCACTGCACCACGCATGCGGACTCGCCGGCCCACGTTGTTGAGGGCCTGGAATACACACATGAGATACCCCTGGAAAAATATTACGGCACAGGGGTAGTCGTGGATATCCCCAAGAAGCAGTGGGAACTCATCACTGCAGAGGACCTGGAAAAAGCGAGACCCAGGATCGAAAAGGGTGACATCGTCATCATCCACACGGGCTGGAACAAATACTGGGGCGACAGCCAGAAGTATTTTCTCTATTCTCCCGGCCTCGGGAGGGAGGCTGGGGAATGGCTTGTTGAAAGAGGCGTCAAGTCGGTAGGGGTCGATCAGCAGGCCCTGGACCATCCTCTCCATACGGCCATCGGCCCCCATGGACCAGGACCTCTTCGCCCGGATATATTTGATGAATATAAAAGGATGTTCGGCAAGTCAGTGGAGGAGGCCTTTCCGGAATGGGAGCCGTGCCATAATCTCCTGATGAAGAACGGCATAGTAGGCTGGGAAAACGTGGGGGGCGACATTGCAATGGTTGTGGGCAAGAGGGTTACCCTGTCAGGGTTCCCCATAAGATGGTATATGGGCGACGGGTCCATTGTGAGACTGGTCGCCTTTATTGACGAGGATGAGATAAACAAGGTCTCTCCGAGGGTCTATAAGTACGGCACAACCTAAAATGAAATGCAGGAGGTTATTATGGATAAAAAAACCATACAGGATCTGTTTGACGTGACCGGAAAGGTAGCCCTTATAACCGGTGCAACCGGAGGATTTGGAAGGGCCGCCTCGCAGGCCCTGGCTGCCGCCGGGGCCAAGGTAATGCTTACAGGCCGGACAGTCCCCAAACTTGAGCAGATTGCCGCTCAGATAAAGGATGCGGGCGGTGAGGCGTCTATCTCAGCAGGCGACCCTGCGATTCATGACGACGTAAAGAGGGTGATCAGGGAGACGCTGGAGGCATTCGGCGGCGTTGACGTCCTGATTACGGCCGCAGGGGTCAATAAACCCGGTTTTGTGCATGAACAGTCGGATGAAGAATGGCAGATGATCATGGATGCCAATGTAAAGGGCACCTACTTCTTCTGCAAGGAGGCGGGGAAGGTCATGATCAGCCAGGGCAGGGGCGGGAAGGTGATCCTTCTCGGATCAGTGAGGGGAGAACTGGGCCTTTCCCGTTACACAGGCTACTGTCCTTCAAAGGGCGCGGTGCACCTTCTTGCAAAGACCCTGGGCTGCGAATGGGGGCCCCATAAGATCAATGTAAACTGCATCGCCCCTGCCGTATTCCGGACGGAGCTTACCCAGTGGATTTATGATGATCCGGCGGTGCATAAGACCTTTCTCGGGCGGATACCGATCGGCAGACTGGGCGAGCCTGAGGATTTTATCGGGGCGGTGATATTTTTATCATCCAGGGCCTCCGACTGGATGACCGGGTCTGTTATGTATGTCGACGGAGGATATACCGCGGGGTAATTGTCATGAAAGGATATGAAAACATCGCTATTATAGGGGCAGGCCTCATGGGGCACGGCATAGCGCAGGTCTTTGCCTCGGCCGGCCATGAGGTGCGGCTTACGGATGTAAGCAGGGATGTCCTTGAAAAGGCGCCTCAGAATATCAGGGCAAATCTCACGCTGCTGGCAGAGAACGGGATCGGGCGAAAAGAAGAGATAGAGACGGTTATGGGGAGGGTTAAGGTCTCAGACAGCCTTGATGAAGCGGTTTCCTGCGCCGTCATGGTCATTGAAGCGGTTATTGAAAGGCTGGATATAAAGCAGGGGCTTTTCAGGAACCTGGACAGCTTATGCCCGTCTGAAGTGATCCTGGCAACGAACACCTCTGTAATAAGCATCACGGAAATAGCTGCAAAGACCGGCGTCAGAAAAAGGGTGGTTGGAACCCATTTCTGGAATCCACCCTATCTCATACCCCTTGTCGAGGTGGTGCCGGGGGCGGAGACATCCCCGGACATCGTGGATGCAACATACAGGCTTCTTGAATCAGTCGGAAAGCGTCCTGTGAAGGTTAAACGGGATGTGCCGGGATTTGTAGGCAACAGGTTGCAGCATGCACTCTGGCGTGAGGCTATCTCGATAGTAGACCAGGGCATAGCCGATGCTGCAACCGTGGATGAGGTGATCAAGAACAGCTTCGGCATAAGGCTCCCGGTGCTGGGACCGATGGCGACCGCCGACATGGTAGGTCTTGATCTGACGTTCCAGATCCATGACTATATCCTGAAACACCTGGACAGGTCTGTTGAGCCTGCGCCCATTCTGCGGCGCAAGGCGGAGGCAGGGGAACTCGGTTTCAAGACCGGCAAGGGGTTTCAGGAGTGGGACGAGAAGGGGATGCAGGAATGCCGCGCCGGCCTGCTCAAACACCTTATCCGATGGACAAAGGAAAACCGGATGCCCGATAAATAGACCGGCGTCTTATCATTACGAAGGGATGAGACTGAAAACAGGGGAGAACGGACTGAAACATAAAACAAAAAAGAAAGGTGATTTATATGGATAAACTGATTATAACCGCCGCATTGACAGGGAATGTCACCCTGCCTGTTCAAACACCTTACATACCCCTCACCCCTCAGCAGATCATAGATGATGCAGTAAGGGCCGCCGAAGCTGGGGCTGCCTCCGTCCATATACATGCCCGTGATCCGATAACGGCAAAGCCCACAACTGATCCCGAGGTATATCGTGAGATTGCGTCCGGCATAAAGGCCCGGAGCAATGTAATCGTATGTATCACCACAGGAGGAGTCACAGGCATGACCGCTGCACAGAGGGTGCAGGTAGTGCCCAACCTGAAGCCTGAGCTTGCCACATTCAACACCGGTTCAATGAACTTCTCCATCCATCCCATTGCCTCCAGGTACAGGGATGAAGACTACCGATATCCCTGGGAAAAGGATTTTGCCCTCGGGCTCAAGGAATACATCTTCAGCAACAACTTTGCCGACATGGAGCACTTCTGCACAACCATGAAAGAGCATGAAACAAAGCCTGAGCTAGAGGCCTATGATATAGGGCATATCTATAACATACGTTATTTAATAAAACAGAATCTTTTATCCCTCCCCGTCTGGATGCAGTTCGTCACCGGCGTCCTTGGCGGCATCGGATCAGCCCTTGAAGACGTCATGTTCATGAAACAGACGGCAGACAGGATCATAGGGCCGGAGAACTATAAATGGTCGGTCATAGGCGCAGGGTACCCTGCCGAATTTCATCTGGATGCCATGGCCATCATGATGGGAGGCCACGCAAGGGTGGGGATGGAGGACAACATATTTATAGAAAAGGGTGTGCTGTGTAAAAGCAATGCCGAACTCGTGGCAAAGGCGGTTCGTATCGCACGCGAGCTTGGAAGGGAGATCGCGACCCCGGATGAGGCCAGGGCGATCCTTGGTCTGAAGGGTATCGGCAAGGTAAACTATTAAGGGAGGAAACACGATGAAGAAATTGTCTCGAGTTTTTGCAGTCCTTATCCTTTTATCCGTCTTCATTCCGACAGGCTGCTCTGACAAACAGCAGGCCCAGAAGGAGATCCGAGTCGGGGTTGTTCAGGCCCAGACAGGGATGTACGCCGGCTTCGGACAGGGTGCCATATTCGGCTTAAAGGCGGCTGTCGATGACATCAACAAACAGGGAGGGGTCAGGGTAGGCGACATTAAAATGCCTGTTAAGCTCATCATCGTCGATAATGAAAGCGACGCAAATAAAGCCGGTTCTCTTGCCGAGAGTCTGATAGTGCAGGACAAGGTCAATTTTATCTGTTCAGGTGATGAGCCGCCGCCTATGCATGCCGGGGTATCTCTTGTATGCGATAAATACAACGTGCCTTATGTGACATCAGTCGGGCCTATCGAACCGTGGCTTGCCCTGAGAGAGGCAACCTCCACCAAGTGGGAATACACATGGGCATCGGGCCTATTTGCCATTAATACGCCCGGCAAGGAAGGGGACTTCCGTTCCGGAGGGGGTTACACTGTAATGGATACGTGGACGGCCATGCTTGACCGTTTCGGGGGCCAGACCAATAAAAAGATCGGCATTATTGCGGCTGATGATCCGGACGGGAGGGGCTGGTATACCCTCTTCGGACCTGCCCTTGAAAAGCTGGGTTACAAGGTAGTAGGCTTGGATAAGAATCTGGGGCTAGTGCCTCTGGAGACCACGGATTTTTCTTCGATAATAAAACAGTGGAAGGATGAAGGCGTTGAGATCTTATGGGGCAACTGTCCTGCCCCGTTTTTCGGTACGGCATGGAAACAGGCCAACACACTGGGATTTAAGCCCAAGATGGTCTCTATAGGGAGGGCCGCCCTGTATTATACCGATATCTCGGCATGGGGAGGGGATCTTCCGTGGGGAATAGGCACAGAGGTGTGGTGGGATCCCTCAATTAAAGATTCTCCTGGCATCGGCGATACGACCCCCGAATCCCTTGCCGCCAGATGGGTTAAAGAGATGAACCAGCCTGTTAATGCGGCCATAGGCCCCGGGTATCGTTCAATCCAGGTCCTTATCGACGCTGTTGAAAGGGCCGGGACACTTGATCCGGAGACGGTTAACAAGGCATTTGCGGGGACAGACCTCAAGACAATCTGTCATCGCGTCAAGTTCGACGAAAATCATTTCAACCGGGGGCCCTTGATGTACGGTCAGTGGGTTAAGACGGATAAGCCGGAAAAATGGGAGCTTAAGATAGTCTTCTCAAAGCACGATTTTGTCCCGGTTGCAAGCGAGCCGTTATTCCCCAAACCTTAACCGTGAAGACATGGCCTTACAGGGGTTGAATATTGGATCATATGAATGAAACGATACTTTCAGTCAACAGGGCAACCAAGCGCTTCGGAGGCCTGGTTGCCCTGAATGATATCACATTTGATGTCAGGAAGGGTGAAGTCGTCGGATTGATGGGCCCTAACGGCGCCGGCAAGACAACCCTGCTCAATGTCATTGCCGGGGAATATGCCCCTGATGCCGGTTCTGTTGTCTTCAAGGGTCATGACATCACCAATCTGGAGGCCCATAGGATATGCCATCTAGGGATGGCCAGGACATACCAGATCCCTCAACCCTTTGTGACATTAACCGTGCGTGAGAACCTGCTGGCATCCGCCGTCTTCGGTAGGCGCCTCAAGATGGGCGTTGCAGAGGCCGAGGACGATAACATCCTTTCACTCCTGGAGCTCTCCGGAAAAAAGGACGACCTTGCAGGCAGCCTGCCCATATTATCCCTGAAACGGCTTGAACTGGCCAGGGCGCTGGCGCGCAGGCCCGACCTGTTGTTGCTCGATGAGGTGGCCGCCGGCGCCACGGAAACGGAAATTCCCAAAATCATGGCTGTTATAAACGAGATCCGCAAGATGGGTGTTACCATACTGATCATTGAACATATCATGAAGGTGCTTATGGGCGTGGTTGACCGGATAATAGTAATGGACAAGGGGACAAAGATAGCGGACGACAGACCCGCGGCCATAATGTGTGACAGGAGGGTTATTGAGGCCTATTTCGGGGCCTAGTGAAAGAGGTTGAAGGCCGATGGCGGACAGGTGTGACAAACCATATTAAGGCATGATGAGATGACGGATCGGGAAGCGCAGCTTGAGATAAGGAATATGGATGTGTTCCACGGGACCTTTCAGGCACTGTGGGATATCTCCCTGGAGGTAAGGCGAGGCGAGATGCTGGCCCTTATCGGTGCCAATACATCAGGAAAGTCAACCCTGATGGACACTATCTCCGGGCTTCTTCACCCTGCCAAGGGAACGGTAGTATTCGAGGGCCGGGATATAAGCAGGCTGGACTGCCATGAGATAGTACCCCTGGGCATTACGCAGATCCCGGAAGGCAGGCGCGTATTCCCTGAGATGACTGTTCAGGAGAATATGATGATGGGTTCATACGGCCCGGGGGCAAGGCCAAAGGCAAAGACCAATCTTGAAAGGGCATACAGCCTGTTCCCGATTCTGAAGGAGAGAAGAAAACAGCCTGCCGGGACATTGAGCGGAGGTGAACAGCAGATGCTTGCCATCGGACGCGGCCTGATGGCCGATCCCAGACTGATGCTTATTGATGAGATGTCCCTCGGTCTTGCTCCCATTGTGATTGATGAACTTTTCAAGGCCCTCAGAAAGATAAAAGAGGAAGGCATAACGATCCTCTTTGTGGAACAGAATGTGAAAAGGACCCTTCATGAGGCTGACAGGGCCTATATCCTTGAAACAGGACGAGTGACATTGAGCGGCACGGCAGCGGAGTTGAGAGAAGATGCTCAAATTATAAAAGCGTATTTCGGCATAGAAGAGTGCAACTGAAATGAATACCGATATCATCACGCCCATTGTAATGGGGATCATGCTGGGGGGGCTGTATGCCCTTATTGCAAACGGACTTTCACTGGTCTTCGGCGTCATGAGGCTCATCAATCTGGCACATGGAGACCTGGTTGTTCTTGGGAGTTATCTGGCCTATGCCATTTTAACGCTTCTGGGGCTTGATCCTGTTGCAGGGCTCATCATTTCCATACCAGTCATGTTCTGCCTCGGTTTCCTTATCCAGAAATATCTCATGGGCAGGGCATTTGCGATCTCCTCTGAAGCTCCTCTTATAATCGCCTTCGGGATATCGCTCATTATCCAGAACGCCAATCAGGTCGCCTGGACGCCCCTGTCCAGGGCACTGAACACGGCCTACAGCCAGAAGAGTTTTTTTATCGGCGAGCTGCAGCTTCCCCTGATATACCTCCTTGATTTTATCGCGGGGATTATCGTGATGCTGTCGCTCCATGCCTTCCTCAAGGGGACATATCTCGGAAGGGCAATTGCCGCGGCAGCACAGGACAAGAGGGCCGCCAGGTTGATGGGGATTAATACAGACAGGGTGTACGGTTACGCCTTTGCCATCGCGATGATATCTTCCGCAATAGCAGGTGTTTTTCTCGGGATGACCTTCCCCTTTACCCCCACCTCCGGGACTTCATTCCTTACAATTGCCTTCGGGACAGTCATCATAGGAGGTCTCGGCAGCACCCTGGGTACATTCCTGGGAGGCATCATGCTGGGGGTCTTCCAGACACTGGGAGGCTGGTTTTTCGGTCCGGCCTCACAGATGCTTGTCGTTTATCTTATCGTATTTTTGATATTGGCGGTAAGGCCCAGGGGCCTGCTGGGCCGCAGGTGATAGGGGAAAAGGATGGGATCAAGAATGCCTCAATTCAGGATCGGTATTGCTTTAATGTCGGCATCGGTTATATTTCTGGCCCTGTTCCCTTTTATCGGGGTGCCGCGGAGCTGGCTGCTTTATTCCTTTAATTTTTTTGTCTATCTCGCAATGGCAAACATGTGGAATCTCCTGGCCGGGTATTCCGGTTTGATATCCCTGTGCCAGCCTGCATTCCTGGGACTGGCCGGGTATGCCATGACCATGGGCACATGGGTCGGGATCCCATGGTGGGTGGGGATAATAGGCGGGGTTGTTGCAGCCTCCCTTTTTGCCCTGCTTATCTCCGGGGCGGTATTCAGGCTGAGCGGCATATACTTTGCCATAGGGACCCTTGTGGTACCCGAGGCGCTGAGGATGATATTTTATCTGTGGAGTCCTGTAGGCGGGGCCATGAACGGGGCAGGCGCAGGCTATATGGTCAAAGGGATAGGAGGTGTCTCCTCATCCGTTATCTACTGGCTGGCATTATCGGCAGGCATCGGGTCAATCCTTTTGATGAGGGTGATCCTGACTTCAAGGCTCGGACTCGGACTGGCATTGATCCGCGACAATGAAAGGTCAGCGGCAAGCTGCGGTGTAAATGTATTCAGGCTTAAATTATACTCATTTATAATCGCGGCTGCGGTGACAGGGCTGGCAGGCGCCGTATATTATTTGAATCAGGGGTACATTGAACCTTCCAACACATTTAACGTCAGATGGACCATGTCCCTGCTTCTTGCCACGGTGATC
>Ga0153915_10001638_pt1 | contig 20583 bp, 20 predicted proteins | sample Opewatmetagenome_2_FD_107003 | JGI IMG/M metagenome (GOLD analysis project Ga0153915, IMG submission 107003) | Freshwater wetland microbial communities from Ohio, USA - Open water 3 Core 3 Depth 3 metaG | ecosystem: Environmental > Aquatic > Freshwater > Wetlands | place: USA: Ohio, Lake Erie...
CTGCGCCCGTGAAGATGTCGCGCTTCGTGTTCATCGCGCGTGATCCGCGTCCCTCCGGCGGTGGCGGAGGGGGCGGCAATCGCCAGAGCGGCCCTATCCGTCATGCCGAGGGCATCGGGCACGACGCGATCACGTTGCGTGTGGCAAAACCATCGCTCGTGCGGCCGCGCGACGGCGTCGATTCGGCGCCGCTGCCGGGCGTGCTGCTCGACGCGCGTCCGCTCGCCTCCGGCACGCACGACGTGCTCGGATTGCCTGAGGGCGGCGTGTCGTTCGGCACGTCGACTGGTCCGGGATCGGGCGGCGGCGTGGGTGACGGCGCCGGCACGGGCATCGGCTCCGGCGTCGGACCCGGAGTCGGCCCGGGATCGGGCGGCGGCACTGGCGGCGGCGTCTATCGTCCCGGCGGAGCGGTCACGCCGCCTCGCGTGCTCACGCAGGTCAAGCCGAAGTACACCGACGATGCGCTGGTCAGGAAGATTCAGGGCACGGTCATTCTCGAAGTCGTCGTGAAAAGCGACGGACGTCCGGGAGCGATTCTCGTCGTGCGTTCGCTCGACGCGGGCGGGCTCGACCTCGCCGCGGTGAACGCGGCGCGTGAGTGGCGCTTCGAGCCGGGACGCCTCTCCGGTACACCGGTCGACGTGCTCGTCACGCTGATGCTCGACTTCAGAATCCAGTAGATATGTCGCCCGCCTTCGCGTCGTCGCTCGGGATCTTCGCCGCTGCGCTCGGCGGCGCGGCCGTGGGCGTCGAGCGGCAATGGTCCGGGCATGCGAGCGGAGCGCAGGCGCGGTTCGGTGGCGTCCGCACGTTCACGCTGCTTGGCGGCATCGCCGGCATCGCGGGATGGCTGGCGATGCTGCAGTTCTCCGGCGTCGCGATTGTGCTCGTGGCGGGCGCAGCCGCGCTCGTCCTGACCGGCTACGTCGCGGCCAGCCGCCGCGAGGTGGACGCGACGACCGAAGTGGCGGGACTGGTCGTGATCGGCGCGGGCTTCGCCGCCGGGCTGGGCTGGATCGCGCTCGCGAGCGGCATCGTCGCGATCAGCACGCTGCTGCTCGTCGAGAAGACCGCGCTGCACGCGCTCGTCAGCCGCATCAACAACGAGGAACTTCGCGCGGCGTCGCTCTTCGGCGTCATGGCGATCGTCATCCTGCCGCTGCTGCCGGAAGGACCCATTGCGCGGCTGGGCGGCGCGAAGCCGCGCGAGCTGTGGCTGCTTGTCCTGCTCTTCAGCGGCATCAGCTTCAGCGGCTACCTCGCGCGGCGGATCTTCGGCGCGGACCGCGGCTATCAGGTCACGGGGCTTCTGGCCGGCGTCGTGTCGTCGACGAGCGCGACGTTCACATTCGCGCGACAGAGCCGCGCCGAGCCGGCGCTCGCGCGTCCGCTCGCGATTGGCACGATCGGCGCGTGCACGATGCTGTTTCCGCGCGTGCTTGTGGCGCTGCTCATTTTGAATGTGGACGTCGCCGTCGCGATCCTGCCCTATCTTGCCCCGGCGCTCATCATCGGCGTGGCCATGCTGCTGTTCCGGTGGCGATCCAATACGGCCGAAACCGGACGCGGCGAGCTCGCCAACCCTCTGCAGCTCGTTCCGGCGCTTCAGATGGCCGTCACGTTTCAGGTGGTGCTCATCGCTGTCGAATGGGTACATCGACAGTTCGGATCCGGGGCCTTGCTGGCGTCAGGCGCGGTTCTTGGATTGACCGATGTGGACGCGCTCACGGTCTCGATGTCGAAAAGCGCGGTCGCCGGCGTGTCGCCGCAGATCGCCGCGCAGGCCATTGCGATGGGCGTGCTCATGAACTGCGTGCTGAAAAGCGCCGTCGCGCTCGTGCTCGGCGCGCGGCCGTTCGGAAGAATGGTGGGCGTGACGGTCGGCGCGATGGCCGCGGCGACCGCGGTCTCGCTCGCCTTCGCGATCTCGCGCTAGCGCACTGCGAGCGCAGCATCGGGCTGTCACCACCCGATGCTGCGATTTGAGTTGTTACTGAAGAAGATGTTGGCGGGGTCGACGGGACTCGAACCCGCGGCCTCTGCCGTGACAGGGCAGCGTTCTAACCAACTGAACTACGACCCCTTGCTGCGATCAAGTCGGGATTTGGGCTTCGGGAATCGGGATTCGCATGATTCGCAAATCCCGAAGCCCAACCCCCGAATCCCGACGCGCTCCCACTTGGTGGGCGGTGCAGGTTTCGAACCTGCGACAGCCGGCGTGTAAAGCCGGTGCTCTACCACTGAGCTAACCGCCCGGCTGACTAACAGCGCTCCGGCTGTCCCCTAGAACAGCCCATTATACGTTGCTTTAAAGACCAGCAACAACAGCGCGAGCAGGACGCCGATCACGGCGCGGTACTCGCGATTCGCCATCGCGCGCGCCCAGCTGAACCGACGCTCGCGATCGACATGGCGGCGATGGCGGAACTGGTCGTACTCGTCGCCGAACACCCGCCGCAGAAACGCCTCTTCGCTCTTAATCGCCGCCGACAGCGTCACCGTGAGATAGACCGCCACAATCGCGGCGACGACGAGGCTGCCCGAGCCGATCGCCAGCCCCGCGCCGATGATCGAGGAGCCGAGATAGAGCGGATGGGCCACAAAGCAGTACGGCCCCGAGTTGGTCACCTCGCGTGACTTGTTCAGATGTCCCGCCGCCCAGACGCGCACCAGTTCCCCGGCGAGCGCGACCGGAAGTCCCGCGAGGATCGTCGTCTTCGTCGGCGCCGCGAACCAGAACACGGCGAGGCCGCACGCGAAGCCGAGCCCCACGCGCAGGCGCGCCACGAGATGCACCAGGTGCGGCACGGCGCTACCCCGATCAGACACTGCGCGCTCCCGCAAGCCGGCGCTCAACAGCCGCCAGCACTTCGTCGATCTGAATGTCGTCGAGGCACATCGTCTTCAGGCGGCACTGCCGGAGGTGATGGCACTGGCACACGTCAGACCGCGACACGGTGACGTCTGCGCTCGCCCACGGACCGTTGCGCGAGGCCCTGGTCGGACCGTAGATGCCGACGATGGGCGTGCCGACCGCGGCCGCAATATGGGCGGGTCCAGTGTCGCCCGACAGATAGAGCGACGCGCCGCGCGCGAGCGCCACAAGGTCGCTGATGGTGGTCCGCGGCGACAACAGCGCGGCGCCGGATGACTGCTCGACGACATCGCGCGCGAGCGATTCCTCTTCGGGTCCCCACGCCACCACCGACGGCAGCGCGTGACGGCTGCGTAATTCCGCCGCGATGGCGGCGAAGCGCGCAGGCATCCACCGCTTGTTCGGCCATGCGGCGCCGGGATTGAGAATCGCGTAGCGGCCGCCCGTTCGCCTGGCGACGTCAGCGGCGACCGGCGATTCCACGCGATCGATGGGAAACTCAGGAACGCCCGGCTGCACGCCCAGCGTCTCGAGCACGCCCAGGTTCGTGTAGACGACGTGGCGTTCGTCGATGTGGTACATCCCGCCGCCGCCGGGATCGTGCGCCTCGGTGTAGAACCAGCTCGCCAGTTTTTCGCGCGCGTAGCGCGACGTGAAGCCGATGACGCGCGGGGCGCCCGACGCACGCGCCAGCGCCGCCGACTTGATCAGCCCCTGCAGATCGATCGCGACGTCATACTGGCTGCCGCGCAGCTCGCGAATCGCCGCGACCATCCGCGAGTCGTTGATCACGAGGCGGCGGTCGATGACGGGGACGAGATCGAGAATCTCGCGGTGCTTCGCGCCGACGAGCCAGTCGATGCGCGCGGAGGGAAATGCGCGGCGCAGCGCCGCGGCCACCGGAATGGCGTGCACGACGTCGCCGAGCGCGCCGAGCTTGACGATGAGGATGCGGTTCACGCGCGTACGTCGGGAATGAGAAGCGCGGCCAGGTGCTCGACGCGTTCCGCGGCGCAGACGATCACGTAGTCGACGCCACGCAGGCCGTCGATGAGCTCCGCCCGATCGTCCACCTTGATGACATGGGGAGATGTGTCGTCGATGACAGCCACCACAAGTCGATCGGACCTGGCTGCGGCTGCCTGAAGGAAACGAACCTCGCCGACTCGCAGAAGATCAAACGAGACCGTCGCAAAGCCGATGCGTTTTCCGGCGGCGCGATCGCGCGTGACGGCGGCGATCAGCTCAGCTTCAGCAACGACCACTACGACTGGCGCCGCCCCTGCGCGGGACCTTCCTGCGACCAGTTCTCGACCGTGGTGTCGTGATCGCTGATGACGGCGTCTGTCAGCTCCTGCGCCGACACGGTGGCCGTGCCGCGCTTTTTCACGACCAGCCCGCCGGCGTAGTTCGAGAGCCGCGCGGCTTCGTAGAGCGACGCGCCGGCCGCGAGCGCCAGGCCGAACGTCGCAATCACGGTGTCGCCCGCGCCGGTGACGTCGGCGACCTCTCCGGATCCGAAAATGGGAATGTGCACCGTCGGCTGCTTCGGCTCGAAGAGCGCCATGCCGCGGCTGCCGCGCGTGACGAGCACGCCGTTCATCCGGGTTTTCTTCAGCAGCAGCCGTCCGGCACGTTCGAGCGCGGCCGGATCGTCATTGATACGGATGCCGAGCACCTGCTCCACTTCCGACTCATTCGGCGTGCAGGTCGTCAGGCCGCGATAGTCGAGCAGCCGGTAGCGCGAATCGACGAGGACCGGGATCGGGCGGCGCCGCGAACGTTGCTCGACCGCGCGGCGAATGGCGCCGGCAAGCGTCGGCGTCACGAGTCCGGATCCGTAGTCGGATAGCAGTACGCCGTCGCACGACTCGACGAGCGACGCGGCCTTCTGCGCGAACGCCTGGCTCACGCCGTCGGCCAGCGGCCAGTCCGCCTCGCGATCGATCCGGACCACCTGCTGCCGGGCCGCGTGCACGCCCCCGGCGAGGATGCGGGTCTTGACCGGCGTCCGGTAGCCCTTCGACCGGACGATCGCCGTGCGATCGACACCGCGGTGAAAACTGGCCAGGAGCCGCGCGCCTTCCGCATCGGCGCCGACGAGGCCCGCGAGACGGGCGCGCCCGCCGAGCGCCGCGACATTGTTGGCGGCGTTGCCGGCGCCGCCCGGCAGGATCTCCGTCGCGTCGTACTTGAGGATCAGCACGGGCGCTTCGCGCGACATGCGCGCGACCTCGCCATAGATGAACTCATCGGCAATCAGGTCGCCGACAACGAGCAACCGGCGGCTGCTGAAGCCGTCGATGAGGCCGAGCAGGCGCTCCTTGCGCTCGGCCTCGCCGGGCAGCGGATGAACGGATCGCGCAATCAACATGGAATCAGAGTGTACCGAGTATCCAGCTCGAAGCCGCGATCAGGTTGTCGACGACCGCGTCGGCCTTCAGATCTTTCTGCGGCTTGCGCTCTTCGCTGTCGCCATATCCGGTGCGCACGAGCACGCCCTTCGCGCCGACCGTGCGCGCAAGCCCGACGTCGAGCCACCGGTCGCCGACGACGAACGAACGGAGCGGATCGACGCCGAATTCGGTGACCGCGCGATCGACCATGCCGCGCGCCGGCTTGCGGCAGTCGCAGGCCCTGGCCAGATCGGCGACCCTGCCGTCCGGATGGTGCGGACAATAGTAATACGCGTCGATACGGGCGCCGCCGGCCGCCAGCATCTCCGACATCCGGCGGTGGACGTCATCCACGACGGCTTCGCTGAAAAACCCGCGCGCGATGCCGGACTGGTTGCTGACGAGCACGACCGCCAGGCCCGCGCGATTGAGGACGCGGATCGCGTCGATCGTCCACGGGAAGAATTCAACGCGCTCGGGCCGATCGAGATAACCGACCTCTTCGATGATCGTGCCGTCGCGGTCGAGAAAGACGGCGCGTTCGAACGTCTTTGTCACAGGCCCTTTCGCGTGGCGGCCAACGCCTCCGCGGCAGGAATTCCCAGCATGCATGCGTGATCGAGCGGACATTCCCGCAAGGCGCACGGCCTGCACCACGTGTGGTGGGTGAGCACCGTCGCGCCCCGCGGTGCGCTCAGCCGCTCATCAGTCGGACCGAAGGCCGCGGACACCTTCACGCCGAGCGCGGCGCCGAGGTGCAGTGCGCCCGAATCGTTCGCCATGAGCGCGCGGCAGTTCGCAAGCACGCCCGCGAGCGTTGGAATGTCCGTCTGCCCCACTACATCTATTAATGTCGCGCGGCCGCGCAGCTCGCGGGCCACTTCAGCGGCCGTCTGGCGATCGGCGGCGGCGCCAACCATCACCGTCATCACGCCATCATCGGCCAATCCCGCCGCAAGATCCGCGAACCCGGACGGCGGCCAGCGCTTCGCGGATCCGTACGCCGCACCAGGCGCGATGGCGGCGAGCGGCGTCCGCCCGTCCCAGCCAGCGCGACGCAGCAGCGTGTTCCCCGCGTCGCGCACGGCGGGCGGGATCTCCAGACGCGGCGTCGACGGCCCGTTGGCGAAACCGAGCGACGCGACGAGCCGCTGGTAGTAGTCGATCTGGTGCACGCCCGACGGCGCGCGATCGACGGCACGCGTCAGGAGCATCCCTCGCCAGTCCGTACGATAGCCCCAGCGTTCGCGGACGCCCGCGCGCGCGACGGACATCGCCGAGTGAAAGGAATTCGGCAGCAGGATCGCGGTGTCGTAGCCCGCGAGCGGCGACGGCCCTGCCCTGAGCTTGTCGAAGGGGCCGCGAGCAGGCAGCGTGATGACGTCGTCGATCTTCCCAGGGGCGCGCACGAGCGAAAAGAGCGGCGCCACGGACGCACGCGCGGCGACGGCGAGCGAGGCATCGGGCCGGGCGCTTCTCACATCTGCAATCGCCGGCAGCGCCATCACGGCATCACCCAGCCAGTTCGGCGCGACTATCACGAGGCGTTCCACGATGGTTTAATAGTATCAATGAAGATCGCGCTCCTTCAGATCAATCCCACGGTGGGAGATCTGACCGGCAACGCGCAGCTCATTGCCGACGCGGCGACGGCGGCGAAACGCGCGGGCGCCGAGCTTGCCGTGACGCCGGAGCTCTCGCTCGCCGGATACCTGCCTCGCGATCTTCTTCTGAGCCGCGGCTTCGTTGATCGATGTTGGCAGATCGCCTCGACGCTCGCGACGACGCTCGCGGACGGACCCGCCGTGCTCGTCGGCCTGCCCGAGCCGAATCCGTCCGACGAAGGGCGGCCGCTCTTCAACACCGCCGTCCTCCTGCAGAAGGGAACGCTCGGACAGCGCTTTCGCAAGTCGCTGCTGCCGACGTACGACGTCTTCGACGAAGACCGCTACTTCGAGCCGTTCCATGGGCCGGAGATGCTCGAGATCTGCAATCGCCGGCTCGGCATCAGCATCTGCGAGGACGTCTGGAACGATCGCGACTTCTGGAAGCGCCGCCGCTATCACTTCGACCCGATCCAGGAGCTCGCGAAAGCCGGCGCTCAGGCCATCATCAATCTGTCGGCGTCGCCATTCGCGGTCGGCAAGTACCGGCTACGCGATCAGATGCTCGGCAGCATGGCGGCCAAGCACCACGTGCCCGTGCTCTACGTGAACCAGACGGGCGGCAACGACGACCTCGTGTTCGACGGCCGGAGCTCCGCCTTCTCTTCCACGGGCCAGCTCATCGCACGCGGCCACGCCTTCGCCTCCGACATCGTCATCGTCGATCTCGATGCGCAGCGTCCGCTGGATTCTTCCGGTGACGTGCCGGCCGAGGCGGAGATCTGGGACGCGCTCGTCCTCGGCACACGCGACTACGTGCGCAAGTGCGGTTTCAAGTCGGTCGTCCTCGGGCTATCAGGCGGCGTCGACTCGGCGCTGACCGCGGCGATCGCCGCTGACGCGGTCGGCCCCGACAAGGTCCTCGGCGTGCTGATGCCGTCGCCGTTTTCGAGCAAAGGCAGCGTCGACGATGCCGTCGAGCTGGCGAAGCAGCTCGGCATCGAGACACAGACGCTGCCGATCGAAACGGCGATGAAGGCGATGGAGTCGACGCTCGAGCCGGCGTTCCGCGGAATGGCGCGCGACGTCACCGAGGAAAACATCCAGGCCCGCATCCGCGGCAACCTTCTGATGGCGCTGTCGAACAAGCGCGGCGCCCTGCTGCTGACCACGGGCAACAAGTCGGAGCTCTCGGTCGGCTACTGCACGCTCTACGGCGACATGTCGGGCGGTCTCGCCGTCATCGCCGACGTGCCGAAAACGATGGTGTACCGCGTGGCGCGATGGCTGAACAAGACGCGCGGGCGCGCGATCATTCCGGAGAACACGCTGACGAAAGCGCCGTCGGCCGAGCTGCGTCCGAACCAGACTGATCAGGATTCATTGCCCCCGTACGACGTCCTCGACCCGATCCTCGAGCGCCACGTCGAGCAGCACCAGCCGGCCGACGAGATCATCGCCGCCGGCTTCGACGCGGCAACCGTCCGCCGCGTCCTCGCCATGGTGCGGCGCGCGGAGTTCAAGCGCAAGCAGGCCGCGCCCGGCCTCAAGGTCACCGACCGCGCCTTCGGCACGGGCTGGCGGATGCCGATCGCTGCGAAGGTGGACCTCTGACGGCAGGCCTGAAGGCCTGCACTACATCAGTTGAACAATGTCGTCGCGGCGTGCGCGGCGGTTACCGTGATGCGTTAGACTTGCGGCCTGCAAGGAGAGGTGACGCATGACACGCAGGTTCGCTCTTGTGCTCGCGGCTCTCGCTCCACTCGCCCTGGCCGCGCCCGCGCTCGCCCATCATTCCTTCGCCGCTGAATTCGACGCCGATAAACCCGTGACGGTGAAAGGCGTGATCACGGCGGTGCGGCTCGAGAATCCGCACTCGTGGTTCTTCCTCGACGTCGCCGGCACCGACGGCAAAGTCGAGAAGTGGAGCTTCGAAGCCAGCACGCCGAGCTCGCTCATCCGCAGCGGCTTCAAGCCCGGCACCGTGAAGGCCGGCGACGAAGTGACGATCAAGGGCTATCACGCGCGCGACGCCGGCGCGAACGCCGGCGCGGGACGCGAGCTCGTCATGGCCGATGGCCGTGCATTCGCGATTGGTCCGACCGTCGGACCGGTGAGGTAGCCATGCGGAAACTATTGCTTGCCGCCGTCATCGTGTTCGCCGCGTCGCTCGCCGCGGCGCAGGAGCCCGCGTCCCGCACGGCCGACGGACATCCGGATCTTTCCGGCGTCTGGTGGCCTGGAAGCGATCTCCGCGTGCCGCCGCTCAATCCCGCGCCCGCGGCGCCGGGGCGCGCAGGCGGTCCAGGCCGCGGCGCTCCGCCGCCGCGCCGCGAGCGGTTCGAGGACAACTACACCGACGCAGCGAAGGCAAAGGCCCGGACACTCAGCGACAAGGACGATCCCGCCCTTCGCTGCCAGTCAACGGCCTTCGGCACGCTCAGCGTGAGCCTCTACAACACCGGCCTGGTCGGACAGATTGTCCAGACGCCGAAATTCGTCGTGTTCCTGTCGGAGACCAATCCGACGTTCAGAATCATCCCGACTGACGGCCGTCCGCATCGCGACGACCAGCCGCCGTCTTCCCGCGGCGACTCAGTGGGCCGCTGGGACGGCGACACGCTCGTGGTTGACACGACGAACTACTCCGACAAGAACTGGATGCACGCCGAAGGCGAAGTCTCCTTCCACTCCGACGCCATGCACATCGTCGAGCGGTATCACCGCATCAACAAGGACACGATGGAAGTGGAAGCGACGATCGACGATCCGAAAGTCCTGACGAAACCGTGGGTCGTGCCGAAGCAGACGCTGCGGCTCGCGCCGTTCGATCAGATTATGGCCCTCGACTGCACGGGCATCGAAAGCGCCGCGCTGATGGAAGCGGCGTCGAAGCAGAACTACGGCAAGAAGTGACCGTCGATGCCGCTGCTGGCGGTGTCGCGCCAGCGGCGGTGCATCCACAGCCACAAATCAGGATGACGCCGGACGTACATCTCGAGTACGTCCGTGCAGCGCTGCGTGAACTCGCGGACGGCATCTTCGCTGTCCGCCGCCGGCGGCTCGACCGGATGCTCGTAGATCAGCCGGTAGCGTCCTCTTCCTAACGGCAGCGCAAACACAGGCACAACCGGCGCGCCCGTTCGCAGCGCCATGGCCGCCACGGCGGACGTCGTCGCCGCACGCCGCTCGAAGAATTCCACGTACACCGCGTCAGCGCCGGAGATGTGCTGATCGATCAGGATGGCGACGCCGTGTTTCTCGGCCATCATCCGCATCACCTTGCGAATCGACCCCTGGCGGTAGATGACGACGTTGCCCGTGCGCTGACGGATCTCCTCGAGCAGCGTGTTGAGGCGCGCGTTGTCGAGCGTCCGCGCCAGGACGCCGATGGGCTCGAAGCGAAGCGGATGGGCGATGGCATGCAGTTCCCAGAATCCGAAGTGTCCGGTGATGAACAGCACGCCCTTCCCCTGTCCGTACGCGAGCCGGACGCGCTCTTCGCCGTCGAACTCGACGCGCGAGAGGATCTGTTCAGGCGACAGCGTGCTGAATTTCAGAAACTCGAACAGCAGGCGGCCGAAGTGCGCGAAGACCGCGCGCACGATGGCCCTCCGCTCGGCCGGCGAGCGCCGCGGGAACGCCGCGGCGAGATTCTCCGACGCGACGCGCCGGTGCGCGCCGTCGAAAAGATAAAAGAGATAGCCCACCGACGTGCCGAACAGCCACAACAGCGAGTAAGGCATGACGGCCGTCACGGCCCGTGCGATGACGACGGCGACGTACTCGAGCCGCTGCCTCACCGGATCTGCCCCAGCAGCCACGCGCGGAATTCATCGGCGGGCTCAACCGTCGACACGAGCGGAACCGACGCCAGCGGCATGTTCAAAGACAAGGACCCAGGCAGCCGGACGGCATCTTTGTCCGTCGTCAACACGATGGCGGCGCCGGCTTTCTTCGCCGCGCTTGCGATGCGCGCGACATCGCCCGTGCTGAATCGATGATGATCCCGAAACGACTTCGTGCCGACGACGTTCCAGCCCGCCGACGTCAGGTCGGAGAAGAATCGCTCCGGCCGCGCGATGCCGGCGAAGGCGAATACGCGGGAGTCGTTCGGCACGACGACGGTGTCGCCGCTGCCGACGATGCGAGGCGGCAGCAGCGAGCGTGTGATGTGGTACGCGTTGCGCACCCGCAGCGCGCGTCCGATGCGCTCGGCCGCGTCCTGATAGCCGGCGTCGACCAGCACGGCGTCGGCGCTCGCCGCGCTCGCGAGCGGCTCTCGGAGGCGGCCGTGTGGCAGCGGCTCGTCGGAGAGATCGTGCTCGCCCGTCACGACCAGGTCGACATCGCGCGCCAGTCCGAAATGCTGAAACCCGTCATCGAGGATGTGGACGCTCGCGCCAAGCTGGCTCTCCGCAAGACGGCCGGAGGCATACCGATCCGCGCCGACGACGACGCTGACGCCCTTGTCCCGCAGCGCACGAGCCAGCATCAACGGCTCGTCGCCGGCCGTGTCGACGCCGGCAAGAATCTGCCGTCCATCGGACACGACGGTCGGGCTCGAGCTCGGCGACTTGCGTCCGTAGCCCCGCGAGAGGATCGCGGGCCTGTAGCCGGCGTCCGCGAGCACGCGCGCGATGTGTTCGACGATGGGAGTCTTGCCGCTGCCGCCGACGCGGAGGTTGCCGACGCTGATGACGGGGCGATCGAGCTTGCGGCGCCGCTCAGGATGCTGCGCATACCACTGGCGGCGCCACGCGGCGGCTGCGCCGTACAGCGTGCTGAGCGCGTGCGCCAATCAATGCACCAGACGGAACGGCCGGACGTTGCTCCCGGCAGCGCCCGCGCCAGCCGGCGGCAGGAGATCGCTGATGACGGCGAGCGTCTTGTCTTTGGCGCCCCGGTTGGCTTCGACCAGCGCGCGCGCCGCGGCGCCAAGGCTGGCGCGATGCACGGGATCGCGGACAAGGCCGAGCATCGCGTCGCCGAGATCGCGCTCAGAAGCGACCTGAATCGCCGCGCTGTTGGCGACGAACGTCTCGGCAATCTCGCGGAAGTTCTGCATGTGCGGGCCGAAGACGATCGGCTTGCCGAAAATCGCCGGCTCGAGGATGTTGTGGCCGCCGTGATCGATGAGGCTGCCGCCGACGAACACGGCCGTCGCAACCTGATAGAGCTGCGCGAGCTCTCCGATCGAGTCGAGGACGATGACGTCGGCGCGCGGCTCGGCATCGATCGGCAGCTCCGATCGGCGTGCCGTGACGAAGCCGGCCTCGCGCGCGAGGCGTTCGACCTCGCCGAACCGCTCGGGCTGCCGCGGCGCGAGGATCGCGATCGCATGCGTCTGCGTCGCCTTGATTTTCGCGAACGCCTGCAGCACGGCCGACTCTTCGCCCCGCATGGTGCTGCCGGCGACGATGACCGTCCGGCGGGACGAGATGCGGAAGAAGCGCAGCACGCGCTCGCGCGGTTTGCCATGCGCGGCCGGCGGCGGCAACTCGAGCGAGTCGAACTTCAGACTGCCCGTGACGGTGACGCGCGACGGATCGGCGCCGAGATTCATCAGGCGATGCGCGGACTCCTCGCTCTGCATGCAGAAGCGATCGACGTCGGCAAGCACGCGGCGGAAGAGGGGACGGACCAGCCTGTAGCGCGGGTACGACCGCGTCGAGATGCGGCCGTTGATCATCACCGTCTTGATGCCGCGTTTCCGGCACTCGTGCAGCAGGTTCGGCCAGATCTCGGTCTCCATCATGATGAAGAGCCGCGGCTTCACCAGGTTCAGCGTGCGCCGGACGATGAAGACCCAGTCGAAGGGGAAATAGAAGACGCCGTCGACCAGGTGCCGCAGGCTCGATCGCGCCACCTGCTGCCCCGCCATCGTCGTCGTCGACAGATAGAGTTTGAGCCGCGGATAGCGTGACTTCAGATCCGAGGCCAGGGCGCGCGCGGTCAGCGCTTCACCGACGGATACGGCGTGAATCCAGATCGAGGCGTCGCCGTCGACGTTGAACGAGATCGGGAGGTAGCCGAGGCGCTCGCGCAGGTTGCCGATGTATTTCTTGTAGCGAATCGCCTGGTACAGGAAGTACGGCGACACGAGGACAAACAGGACGAGCGACAAAACGCTGTAGATGAAGTACATGCTTCTGCCGGTATTCCATTAAGTGTACAACCGTTCGTGATTGACCCCCCGCTGATGCGTTCACTAAAATGACCTGTTTGGCATGGAGGATTCGACGATGCCTGTGAGGGTTGGAATCAACGGATTTGGCCGCATCGGCCGCAACATCATGCGCGCCGCGCTCGGCGACAAGAACATCGATTTCGTCGCGGTCAACGACCTGACGAACGCCGCCACGCTCGCCCACCTGCTCAAGTACGACTCGGTGCTCGGCAACATCCACGCGACCGTGGAAGCGAAGGGCGACGCGATCTCGGTCGACGGCGACGAGTTCAAGGTGATCTCGAAGCGCGATCCGGCCGAGTTGCCGTGGAAAGATCTCGGCGTCGACGTCGTCTTCGAATCGACGGGCCTGTTCACGAACCGCGACGCCGCCGCGAAGCACATCGCCGCCGGCGCGAAGAAGGTCGTCATCACCGCGCCCGCGAAAGGCCAGGACGTCACCATCGTGCTTGGCGTCAACGAGCAGACGTACGATCCGTCGAAGCATCACGTCATCTCGAACGCGTCGTGCACGACGAACTGCCTCGCCCCGCTCGCGAAAGTCCTCCATCAGAGCTTCGGGATCAAGAACGGGTGGATGACCACCATTCACTCCTACACGAACGACCAGCAGCTCCTCGATCTGCCGCACAAGGATCTGCGGCGCGCACGCGCCGCCGCGCTGTCGATGATTCCGACGACCACCGGCGCCGCCGTCGCGGTCGGCGAGGTGCTGCCCGAGCTGAAGGGCAAGCTTGACGGCTTCGCGATGCGCGTGCCGACGCCGAACGTCTCGGTCGTCGACCTCGCGGCGATGCTCGACAAGAAGACGACCGCTGAAGAAGTGAATGCGGCGTTCAAGGCGGCGGCGGACGGTCCGATGAAGAACATCCTCGCGTACTCGACGGCCCAGCTCGTGTCGATCGACTTCAAGGGCAACCCGCACTCGTCGATCATCGACGCCGAGTACACGAAGGTGATGGACGGCAATTTCGTGAAAGTCCTCTCGTGGTACGACAACGAGTGGGGCTACTCGAACCGCTGCGTCGACCTGCTGCGCCTGCTCGTCAAGAAAGGGCTGTGAGCGACAGAATCCGGATCGGCGCGGCCGATTCGTTCACCCGGCTCCCTGCCGTCATCAGCGAAGGCTCTCGCAGCTACTTCCTGGTCCGGCAGGCGTCGGGGTTCGCACTGCTCTCGAACGTCTGCCCGCACCAGGGCGGCGCGGTCTACGACAAGGGCACCTGCTTCGAGTGCCCGCTTCACGGCTGGCAGTTCGATCGCCTGACCGGGCGCTGTCTCAACGCGCCCAGCCGCGCGCTCGCCACGATTCCCGTCACGGTCGAAGACGGCGTGCTCTTCGCCGACATTCCCGGCCCTGTGCACACGGATCGCGTCGCGCACGGCGGCCGCTCGGCGAAAGCCGGGCTGACGATTCAGCTCCACTCGCACGCCTGTCTCGAGATCTCGTACGAAGGCTTCACGCTGCTGACGGATCCGTGGCTCGACGGCCCGGCGTTCCTCGGCGCGTGGGCCCCGTCACCGGCGCCGGACGCGAGCGGCGCCGACCTCCGGCCCGACGCGATTCTGATCACGCACGAGCATTCGGATCATTTCCACGAGCCGACGCTCAGCCTGTTCAACAAGCGCACGCCGGTGTTCGTCCCCGATTTTCCCAACGAGCGGCTGCCGCGACGTCTTGCGGCGCTGGGCTTCACCGACGTGCATCGCGTGCGGTTCGGCGAGCGCACCCGCATCCGCAAGAACTGGAACCTGACGACGTTCGAGCCCGCGAGCTACTGGAACGACGCGTTCGCGCTCGTCGACGTCGACGGCTTCCGCATCTTCGACATCAACGACGCCGGCGTCAACGCGCGCATCGCGAAGATGGCCGGACCGGTCGATGTCCTCGCCGTGCAGTTTTCAGCCGGCGCCTCCGGATATCCGTGGACGTGGGCGCATCTCTCGGACGAGGAGAAGGTGGAGATCTCGCGCAGGGCGTGCGCAGGCAAGCTCCAGCTCATTCGTGAAGCGACGACGATCTACGGCGCCTCGTCCGTGCTGCCGTTCGCGTCGCATTTCGCGCTCTGGCATCCGTCGCATCTGCAGTACGCGTCGCTGATGAAACGCAATACGCTCGAAGACGTGAAGGCGACGCTCGCGGACACCGACGTCGACGTCATCGATCTGCTGCCCGGCGACACGTGGGACGTCGGACGCGGGGTCATCCGCCGCGCGGCGGACCGCGCGAACCCTGCGAACCTTGCGAACCCCGCGAACCCCGCGAACCCCGAATTCGCCGCCGCGCATCCGTCAGATGAAAGCCTGACGCGCGACGAGTTGACGTCGTATCTCCTCCGCCTGAACGACGTCCCGGAAGTCGCGTTCTGCGAAGACGTCGTCGTCCGCATGCAGGCGGAGTCGGCTGGAAATCCACGCGCGTCGATCGATCTGACGTTCGCGGTCGCGGACGGGCATCTGTTCATGCTCGACACGCCGGCCGAGACGCCGAATCTGCGCATTACCGTGCCGCTCGCGATCGCGACTGCAGTCGTCCGGCAGGAGCTCTCCTGGGACGAAGCGTTCATCGGCTACTGGTGCCGGTTCGATAGGCGTCCGAACGTCTATCACTCGGGCTTCTGGCGACTGTTCCAGGCGCCGTACTACACGCGGGCGGTCGACATGAAGGCGTCGGCGCAGCCGGCCATCGATCCCTCGTCCACCGTCGCCGAGGTGCTCGAAGCCCACGGCGATCGCGCGGATCGGATTCTCCGGCGTTACGGCCTCTACTGCCTCGGCTGCCAGCACTCGACCGCCGAGTCGCTTGCAATGGCCGCGCGGCAGCACGGCCTCGAGCCGAAGCGCTGCGATCTGTTGATCAAGGAGTTGAATCAGGCATTCCATGGCGAAGCTATCGATAAGAGATCTTTCACTTAAGGGCCAGCGGGTCTTCATCCGCGTCGACTTCAACGTGCCGCTGAAGAACGGCGTCATCGGCGACGACACGCGCATCCGCGCGTCCCTGCCGACGATTCAATACGCGCTCGATCAGGGCGCGACCGTCGTGCTGGCGAGCCATCTCGGCCGGCCGAAAGGCAAACCGAATCCTGAATTCAGCCTGCGGCCCATCGTCGATCGCCTGTCGCAGTTGCTCGGCACGCCCGTGACCTTCGCCGGCGACTGCATCGGCGAGGCAGCCGCGAGCGCGGTCCGCACGGCGCAGGCCGGCAGCCACGTCGTCCTGCTCGAAAACCTGCGCTTTCATCCTGAAGAAGAAAAGAACGACGCCAGCTTCGCGAAGGCGCTCGCGTCACTCGCCGACCTGTACGTCGACGACGCGTTCGGCGCCGCGCATCGCGCGCATGCGTCGGTCGAGGCCATCACGCACGTGCTGCCGAGAGCCGCGGCCGGGCTGCTCATGGAGCAGGAGCTGCGCTATCTCGGCCACACGCTGGAGTCGCCCGAGCGTCCGTTTGTCGCCATCATCGGCGGCGCCAAAGTCTCGGACAAGCTCGAAGTGATCGAGAACATGCTCGGCAAGGTCGATCGCCTGCTCATCGGCGGCGCGATGGCCTACACCTTCTTCAAGTCGCGGGGCATTCCCGTCGGCAAGTCGCTCGTCGAGGACGACAAGCTCGACGCGGCACGGAAGATCGAAGCGGACGCGGCGGCAAAGAAAGTCACGCTCGCCCTTCCCGTCGACCACGTCGTCGCCGACAAGCTCGATGCGAGCGCCGCGACGGCGGTGCTGAACGTCGGCGACGCCGCGATTGGCGACCGCCTTGGCCTCGACATCGGACCCGAGACGATCACGAAGTACGAAGCCCTGCTGGCCGATGCGAAGACCGTCGTGTGGAACGGGCCGATGGGCGTCTTCGAGATCGATAAGTTCGCGACCGGCACCAATGCCGTGGCGAAGGCCGTGGCCTCCGTCAAAGGCACGACGATTATCGGCGGCGGCGACTCGATTGCCGCCATCAGGAAGGCCGGAATGGCCGATCGCATCACTCACATTTCCACCGGCGGTGGAGCCTCGCTGGAATTTCTTGGCGGCCGGACGCTCCCGGGCGTCGCCGCATTGAGCGACAAATGAGAACGCCATTCATCGCGGGCAACTGGAAGATGTTCAAGACCGTCGCCGAGGCGTCGGCATTCGTCACCGACCTTCGGGCCGCGGTCCAGAACGCCAAAGCTGTCCAGATCGTCGTGGGACCGCCCTTCACCGCGCTTCACGCCGCCGCGCAGGCGGCGCGTGGCAGCAACATCGCAGTGGCCGCGCAAGATCTTCACTGGGAGAAGCAGGGCGCGTTCACTGGTGAAATTTCGGCGGCGATGATCAAGGAAGCGGGGGCGGCGTACGTCATCATCGGCCACTCCGAGCGGCGGCAGCTGTTCGGCGAAACCGACGCGATCGTCAATCGCAAGGTGCGCTCCGCAATCGCGCAGGGACTGACCCCGATCATGTGCATCGGCGAGACGCTCGACGAGCGCGAACGCAACGAGACGCTGGCGATCCTCGACCGTCAGATCAAAGGCGGGCTCGACGGCGTCACCTCCGAACAGGTCGCCGCGCTCATCGTCGCGTATGAGCCGGTGTGGGCGATTGGCACCGGCCGGAACGCGACGGCGGCGCAGGCGGGCGAGGCGCATGCACACATCCGCACGCGGCTGCGGCAGTGGTTTGGCGGCGATGCGGCGGACACGTGCCGGGTGATTTACGGCGGGAGCGTCAAGCCCGACAACATCCGCGGTCTTATCGCCGAGCCGGACGTCGACGGCGCGCTGGTGGGCGGCGCGAGCCTCGAGGTGAAGAGTTTTGCTGATATAGTTAAAGGTTCAGAGTCAACGAAATGATTGCTTACTACACGGTCACGGTTCTTTACGTCCTCGTCTGCCTGCTGCTCCTGCTCGTCATCCTGCTTCAGCAGGGCAAGGGCGGCGACATGGCGAGCGCCTTCGGCGGCGGGTCGAGCCAGACGGCGTTCGGCGCCCGCGGCGGCGCGACGCTCCTCACGAAAATGACCACGGTCTGCGCCGTGCTCTTCATGCTCGGCGCGCTGGTGCTCGCGATTCTCGGTCAGCGCGGTCCGCGCTCGCTCGTCAGCGGCACGCCTGCCCCGCCGTCGGCCCCGGCCTCAAAGCCGGCGGCGCCGGCGACCCCCGCACCAGCTCCGGCGACACCAGCTCCCGCGACACCCGCTCCCGCTCAAGGCAAGTAGTGCAGGCCTTCAGGCCTGCCTTCTAGAACACGCAAAACGACGGCGACCCGCCCGGCTCCGTGATTTTCTTCGGAGTGATGGCGCGTGTCGCCGCAATCTGGTCGCAGGTCGCGATCTCGGTGACGACGATGACGCCCGGCGCGCATTTGTTCCGCGCGTCGCCGGGATTGTCGAAGTACGTCGTGTGGGCCTCGAGCGACTCCTCGGCGTGCTTCCGGAGGTAGAACTTCCAGTACCAATCGACGAGCGGGTTGATGCCGCGGCTGATGCAGACGGTTGACGCTTCGCCCGCCTCGCGCGCCTCACCGATTGCCGTCTCGAGCGCGCCCCGGATGTTCTGCTCGAAGTAGAACGACGACCGCTGCCGGTAGTCGCCGAGATAGTCGGCGTGGAAACGCGCGAACGCGATCAGCCCAACGGCCACAAGCGTCCACGTGCCCCAGCGGAGCCACGCGCGCGAGTCAGCCGACACGCGCATCACGAGATACGCGACGAGAATGCCGCCAAATGGCGCAAGCGACATCACGCGCTGAACGGCGCCGCGCTCGTCGACAATCGACGCCGCGAGCGGCGACGCGAAGAACGCGACCAGCGCGAGCCAGGCGAACCACTCGACGTCGCGTTTGAGGACGTAGACGATGGCGCCCGGCAGAAGAACGAGGAATGGCACGACGAAGAACCCGGCGTTCCGCGTCGACTGCACCAGGCTTCCCGCGCCGGAGAAGAACAGCATCGACGGGTTGAAGTAGCTGAAGTACACGTCGGCGCGCGCGCCAAGGCTCGTCCACCCGAGCAGCTCGTGCGCGCCCTGCAGCGCGTTGAAGCGCTTCGCGTCGTAGACCTTGTACATGTTCGCGACGTCGCCGATGTAGCCCGGATGCCTCGCCACGAAGATCACGAATGGGAGCACAAGGATCACGAAGGCAACGCCAAGCGCCGCATAGGCGCTCACGCGATAGACCTTCATCTTCACCAGAAGCAGCGCCGTCAGCGCGACGTAGATCGGCATGAGCAGGACGCTCGCGCCGTACGTATAGAGCCCCGCGCCGAGACTGAGTCCGGCAAGGCCCAGCCAGAGATCGCGCTCCGGATCGTCGAAGAACCTGGCGAGACAGATCAGCCACAGGCCGATGGCGACGACCGGGTAGTGATGGTCCGTCGACAGCCGGCTGTCGATGAAAAATGCCGGCGACAGCGCGAGCATGCCGGCCGCCAGCATCGCGAACCCACGGTGCCGGAACACGCGGCGGCAGAACACATATATAAGGATGATCCCGACGAGCGAAGCCGTCGCGCTCGAGGCGCGGATCGCGGTTTCTGTCGTGCCCAGCAGTCGCACGAAACCGGCGGTCAGGTATACATGCGCCGGCATGTTCCAGTAGACGCCGGACATCGGCATGAACAGGGGCAGCAACTGGCCGTCCACGTCACGTGCATGCCACGCGATTTCATGCGACACGACGCCGAACATGGCTTCGTCGTGCGCGAGATACACCGGTGCGTCGCCGAGGCGGTAGTAATAGAGAAAAGCGAGGCCGAGGAACGCGAGGGCGACAAGCGCGCGGTTGCGCGGGCTCGACGGGGTCACGCGCGGTGACCGTTCAGCCATTTCACGGCCTGCGACTCATCGGCAAACAACCGCGTCGGGATGCCGGGGCGGGCGATGCGCAAGCACGCGTTGCCCATCATGCGCCCGAACGGGCTGGCGTCGATGAGCAGTGCCAGCGCTGAGAACCAGTCGACCAGGGTCTGCCCCGAGTAGTGGTGGCGTGCATCGGCGTCCAGCGGCTGCGCCGTGCGGATGTCGATGAGCAGCGGGCGGCGCACGATCAACAGGCCTTCGCCGTTCAGGCTGATTCGCGCTGTCCTCGTCTCTGGCATGGGGGCCGTTGAGCGCAAATCTTATCGCAGGCTATACTGGTGAGTCACCGCACGCGGAAGTGGCGGAACTGGCAGACGCACCAGCTTGAGGGGCTGGCGGTAGTAATACCGTAGGGGTTCGAATCCCCTCTTCCGCACCAACAACTTACGGCGATTTCAGGCTTGGTCGAATGGTCATGTGGTCAAGTCTGTGGTCAACCCGCCGGGCCTCCCCCCTTTCCGACAGCTCTGCGAGCGCTCACGACCGAAGCCGAGAACGGATCGCCGCTGTCGGTCGACCACTGCCGGCCAGACCCAGATGAAGGTCGTTCGTGTGCCCGCCGTCCGTGACGCAACCGTGACACGAACGGGCGGGCGCACTCCGTAAGATACACGCGTGATCTCCAGGCAGCGGCGCCTCGGGCTCGTGCTCTTGGCGGCCACAATCGTCCCGATC
>Ga0153915_10001639_pt1 | contig 20580 bp, 24 predicted proteins | sample Opewatmetagenome_2_FD_107003 | JGI IMG/M metagenome (GOLD analysis project Ga0153915, IMG submission 107003) | Freshwater wetland microbial communities from Ohio, USA - Open water 3 Core 3 Depth 3 metaG | ecosystem: Environmental > Aquatic > Freshwater > Wetlands | place: USA: Ohio, Lake Erie...
CTTTGCTTTTGGGGTTACGTTGCTGTGTTACAACTCTTCGTATACCTCATTTCAGAGGGCTTTTCCCATTCTAAATCCAGGGCAAAGAATTCTTTCTATCCACAGCGCTTATTTGAGGGCTAGAACAGAAGACCAGTGATGCGCAAGATAAAATCGCATAAAGATCATCACATAAGCGCTCCCGCTGACATGGATGATCTTCCGAGGGAATTTGATTTCGGCGGGTTTGAGCGCTGAGCCGAGCTTTCTCTTGACGCTAGATAGTGAAAGGCGATAGGAGCGGAGTAGTCACTCAGCGAATGAAACACGAGACCAGCAGCGAGAAAAGGAAAACGAGATATCAAAAGTGCGGGCGATCAAGGTGCATCGCCCGTCCAGGAATTTTCTAACAGGTAAGTACCCATCGACTGCCATCGACGGTTACTTAGATTCAGGCGCAAACTCACGCTAACGGAGACTTGCGCCCATGTCAAACATTGGACCCCGTTGTCCGACCAAAAACGCGGCAAAGGAGCCGCTTGAAGAGTTTGCCAAGCTCTTGTTCGGTCCAACTTGGCGAAACGGCTTAATCTTGATGGCCGCGGTCTATTTTGACGAGAGTGAATCGCATAGGCCACGTGATGTATTTGCGTTGGCTGGCTGCGTGTCCACAACGGAACGGTGGATTGCGTTTAAGGAAATGTGGGCGGAAAGACTTGCCAAGGATAACGTCCGATACTTCCACACCACGGACTGGGCACGCCGCAAGCCGCCGTTTGATCAACTAACCGATCAAAAGCATGAGGCATTGGGTCGCGACCTCTGCAAACTTATCGAAGGCCAGAGTGTGCTTCACTGTGTCATGGAGGTTATTCCTGCTCGCTTCTATCGTGAGATGTTTGTCCCGCAACTTCACGACGATGCGTTGATGGCTTATAAAGACCCGTACTTCTTTTGCTTTCTGTCATGTCTAACGCACATTTCTGTTGCGCAACAAAACGGAATCCTACCGAACGAACGCGTTGAGTGTTTCTTTGAACGGCGGGACCCAAAGCGTGATCAACGGCTGATGCGAGAATATGAGCGAGTCCGGGGTGAGTTTTTTCCTGGGAAATTTGGCATCATCGCGTCCGGAACCAAGGAAGACCCCGAGATGTTACCTTGTCAGGCGGCGGATTTGATCGTCTATCAAAGCATGAAACGTGTGCGGGCCAAATATGGCCGACCTGACGATCTTCCTAGTATCGACCTCTACGCGCTCAGTGATAAAGGAAAGCTCTCGGGAGGATTATTCAGCCAACCGCAACAGTGGAAAAAATACCTCGATCAGGTGAAGGCACACCAAGCACGTAGATTGCTAAAATAGCGGATCATGCGACGGCGGCTGATCGCTTGCCCCTCGGCGCTCGGTGAGAGCGTCCACGTGAACGTGGCTGGGCCTATGGCTGAACGACAAGTATCGCTGAACAACTAGCGAGGGATCTCCGCAAGCAAGGTGTGGAAGTGTGGGCCGTTGTTCCTGTTCGGTGAGAGCCATTGGGCAATCCTTGAGAGATGAAAAAATAGATGTTCCGCTTTCTAACGGGCGCCGGCCTTTAAGTGTCGCCGTTAACCCCCCAAGCACTCCTGGTTATTTGGAGCCGGGAGTGACTTTTCTCCATCACACGCTGATAGATACCGCGGTTGATCGACAGCTTGACCTCCGCCAGCCAGCAGCGATATGACCTATGCAGCCGTGATTTGAGGCCATCTGAGGATGCTGTGATGAGCCTAACTGAAAATCCTACTCTGCCCACTTGCTCAAAATGCGGGGCCAACGTCCAATCCGAAGACAAATTTTGTGGGTACTGCGGCTCACGCCTAGCGATAGAATCAGAGCTCGGGAAAGCGGAAAAAAGCAGAAACAAAAACACAAGTAAACCAAGCACCGAGAACCTTAAAGGTGAGACTACGACCAACTCCATCAAGGTGGTTGGCCAAGCATTGCTCGTCCTCGCTTCTGCTCTTTTTTTGGCCTATTTCATCGACAGAGTTGCGTCCACGCCAGAACGACCAAGACCGGCACAATTGTTACCAGGCGAGACTCAAGACAATAGTTCCGATCCTAGATCAGAACTTCACTATGAACTCACGAGCTTCGAAACGAGCTGGACGCTTAGTCGCGGACTATGGGAGCCAGAGATAACTATGACAGTAAGGAATACCGGCGCACGAGATATTGATAAGCTTTATTTTAAGGCTGTTTTTCTCGACGCGAAAGGGACATTGAAAGGGGACGATGTGCTCGTGAGCGTCAACTCAATTCCCGCCGGAAGTGCAAGGGGTCCCATTTTTATGCGCGGTTATGTCGGATACACCAGCGATTTTGTGTTTCTTGTGATGGGAGATGATTCAAACAAGTGGCGCTTCGATTTGTATGAGGGCGGCAGCTATACAGGCCCTTGGACCAAAATCAAATCAGGGCTGGTAGAACTTCCTGAGATGTATAGAAGCCTGTCGACAAAGGAACCAAAAGCTCCTTCTCCACTGCCCTCTCTTCAGAGTCAGACAGTCAACTTTCAGGCGTTGCAAAAGGAGCTGATAGAAGCGCAGCAACAACTCAAAGATGCCAAGAACGAGTTGACAAGTCTAAAAGACAAGTTTGACGAGAGCCAAAGAGATCTGTCCGTTGCGCAGCAACGTTTAGCCATAGCGAACAGAGAAGTCGAGCGCATGGCATCGAGTCGAAGTCAGTCCGGATCGAGAACTCCCGCAGCGACGGCACGGCAAGCCGCCGAGCCGGGAGTTTATGAAATAGTCCGTGCGACACCGGTCTATGAAGAGCCCTCGGCGACGGGCCGGGTTCTGTTGCAGATCAGCAAAGGAACTAGGGTAGAGGTGGTGCGATCATCGGGCGATTGGCTCGAAGTCCGATCTAAAGATGGAAGACCTGGATTTGTTCGTTACGATGACGCTATTTTCGTGAAACCTGAAGAACCACTCGGCAAGGCGCTTCTGAAATAAAAACCGCCGCCCCACATGCGGACATGGTTTCCACTCGGCATCTACACTTGACCTTCCACGCTCCACGGTTTCCTTCACCGTAATTCCCAACGGCCTGACAATAAAACAATCAGACGAAGGTCAGGTGCGAGCAGGAAACAAATCGACTCTAATATAAGGATCAAAGACAGTGATCGGTTTCATCCCAAATGTCGCGCAGACCTTAAAGGAGGACGATGTGCCTCTTATTCATTGTTCTACTTCCGGGGGTCTTCTCCCGAAATGGCGCCGCTTGCTAAGTCCGGGCCTCTCTCTCTTTTTTGCGCTGCTCATTTTCCATCGCAGCAAAGCCAACCAACTCCACCGGCGGGCGATCTGGAAACTTGGCCACCAAGTGAAGGTCGCCGCCCATGCCTTTGACACAGCTGCGCAGGGTGGAAATCAGCAAATCGGTGCGCTGTTCGAGCTTGGAAACGCCCTCCTGCCCGATACGCAAGGACTTGGCGAGTTTTTGCTGCGTGAGTTTGCGGGCGTGACGAAGCTGCCGGAGTGTCATCTCTTCTGCAATCAACGCTGCGGCGCGCTTCTCGATCCTCTTTCGTTGCGCGGAAGGCAAATTCTTGATGATGTCATTTACGTTTCTGGACATAATTATTCCCTTTCTTTTTTCAGCCGCACAAGATGAGCGTCAAATCGTTCATCGGCCTTAGTGATGATCTGCCTGTAAAATCGCTTTTGACTTCCACCCGTCTTATCTCCCGCCACCAGCAAAATGGCTGTGCGTTTAGGATCGAAGGCAAAGGCAACTCTCCATTCACCATCCGCGGCGGCGAAACGCAGTTCCTTCATGTTCTTATGGCGAGAGCCGTTGAGAGTATCCACGTGCGGCCGTCCAAGCTGCGGGCCGAACTGCTGAAGTAAGCGGGCGAGAGCAAGGATTGCTTCCCGCACCTCTTCGTGCAGGGCATAAAACTCAGGCTCAAACTCTTCGCCAATCTCAACAACCCATCTCACGTGTTCTATTATGCCTTCCAGTGCATATAGAATCAAGGGCGTTTGGCCGCCCTCGCGAATAAAATACCGGCTATTCTGTTTCCGGGCACATGAATCTCCTCTGATGGATTCTCTATTTCCATCTCCCTGCGTCTTAATCCTATCTCTCCAGAACTTCCAACGGGCTGACAATAGATAAGCAAGAAGGAAACGTAGCCCGTCCGGGTGAATAAACGAAGGGGGAATCATATGGCAAAACGAAATGGCAATCTGGCGGTCAAGCTGCAGCCGGTCATCTGCGCGGAATCGTTGATGGCGATCAAAGCAGCGCGAGAGAAGCTCGCTGTTCTCGCAAAACAGATGAAAAACATCGAAGACTCCATCGAACCAATGGAGAGCGAAATCATTGCAGCCCTCGAGGCCGGCGCGAAGCTCGAATCCGGTGGTGCGGTCGCCTTGGTCGTGATCGAGCAGCGGCGCATTCCGAAGTGGGAAGAAAAATACATCAAAACGAACGGTATAGAGGCGGCCAAGGCTGTGATTGCGCGGACGGTCCCCTCCGTAATCAAGCGGCTGGTCATCAGTTCAGGCGATCGAATACGGCGTGCTGGTGGACGTGAGTCAGTCTGCCGAAGCCAAGGAATGCGGCTTTAAGTTTCCGATCGCCCATCACCCAAAGCCTGTCATGCTCAAAGCCGTCTGCGGCCCGGGCGATGATGCGAGGCGGTAATCACAATTATGATGCCGAATGAGGATTGAGGCCCGGGAATTCCCAACACTCTGACAATAAGAGTGCGGCGATAAAACCTTGAAACGTTTGACGAAGTTTTTCCCGAGGATCTCGACTGGTTAACAATTGGCCTTTGCCATGATTACAGCGATGACATGAAAAGCAAATATAAGCTTGAGGACGCGCTGAAGGAAGCTCTCGTAACGGAAGAGCTGCAAAAAATGTTCTCCGACTTCGACGCTCTCTGCTCGCGTGAAGTGGCTGCTGTCCAGCAATCTTACTTGAGTGTCGGGATTGTTTTCGGGATGAAATTAAGTGGCGCTTCACACGAGACCATTCACAACGCCTGGCGGATATTAAAGATCGGGAAAGAAAGGAGAAAATCCAATGATAATAGTACGAACCAAAGCCGACAAGAAAGCCCTGCGGGGATGGTTTGATGAACTTTTAACCAAAGGCGTCTCGAAAGATTTCGAGCAGGTAACACGCGCAATCGCTCAAGCGCTTAGCAATATTGAGCTTCGGGAGAATGGCTTTAAGATTGTGACCCTTGAAGACGGATATACCAAGATGGTTATTCCTCCCAAAAAGCTAAGCAAAAAGGCGCAAGCGATAATCGATTCCGGGGCCCTGGAAGGACGTGGCCTTAGATTAGCAAGCTCGGTTCATCAAGACTAATTTTCCTTGTCCAGGAAGGGCAACGCATGAAGTGATGCACAAAGGACAGCGAGACATTTCCGAAAAAGGAGAAAACGGATGAAGACAAATCGGAATAGAAAAATCGGCAAAACCCCTATCAAAGATGGATCGTCTGTGAAGGCAGAAAAAAAGTTATTTCTCGACATGACCAAGGAAATTCACACCATCGTGAAAATCTTTGCGGCTCTCGACATCCACGTGAAATTCGCCGAGTTGCTTGAGGGGATATACGAGCATTTTGGTTGTGATCACGACAATTCGGCCAATCACCGTGCGCCGCGCCAGCTCATCGACTTCTTCACAGGCTTCATCCTGGCGTTGAAGATGGCTGGCTTTGACGATGAACAAATCAAAAAAGCGCTCGCTAAAATGGTCGAAACCTATGATGGTAATCAAGCTCAATCGCCCATTAACGAAAACAACCAGAAGGAGGAAGCTTTATGAGAGCAACCAAACAAGCAGCAAAACAATACAGAGGCGCGCAGGGAAGGACCGGCCCTCAGAATGGTCTATCGCATGATCCGGATGCGGCACACAAACAGACTTGGGACGCGAACGCGACAATGAGCAGAAAGCAGCTCACGGCCGCGGTAATGAAACTCGTCGATCTAGTCGATGGCTGGCTTACGTTTACCGCGTTTGAGTTTGTGACATGGGGCAACTCGAACGAAGTGAATTTTAGATTTCCGGAAAAGTGGCCCGACGAAGAATGGATAAAAACGCTCGAGCCCAGTTATTCATTCGATCTGCAACGAATTGACCAGGAGCTTGAACTTCTAAAGAACGCTACGACGCATGACGCCATGGCTGCAAGAGCAGTGATTAACTTGAGCTGGGATGTCGAGTCGGTGAAACTTGAGAACCGCAGACAAGGGTTCAATCTTGGCATCCTGGTTGGAGCTAAAATGATGGGCGCCTCACGGCAGCGCTTAGAAGAACTCGCACGGAACTGGGTTGATATTGTGTTCGCTCAGCCAAGATTCGATAACCGAATTCAGGATAAATTAACCCCGTAAGTTTACCAGTCCAATCTGCGGGCGGGGTCGGGCTTTCGAGTCCGGCCCCCTTTTTTTAATCCATCTGCCGTCAAGCCACGGAGGCCAGAATGAACATAACGCAATTCACCAGACGGCGCACCGTCCAGGTTCTTAAATCCCTCGCGCGTCCGGAGCATTGGGATTTCCGAGTCGCCTTTGCAAATGCCCAACCACGAAAGCAGGTCGCAACCTATCTACGCCGGACCCGTACCATCACGATCAATGCCTGCCATTTCGAAAATGCCCAAGACATCCTCGGCGCCGGCTTACACGAGATGGCGCACCATATTGACTGGGAAACCAACACTACCTTGCATCAGCGGAAACGAATCAAGATACACGGCAAAGAATTCCGCCGGGTACTTCGCGGTCTGGTCGCTGCGTTTAATCATCGATACGGAGACGTAGAGAAAGGCTGGCTCGTCTTCAATCCGAGTAAGCCCAGGCGCTGCCCGAGGTTCGTTAAGTTTTAGATGTTTGGCGTATTCGAAGCCTCTAACCGAATGAAACCTGTTCGTTTGCTCTTAATGGCCGGCTATTTTCAAGATCCGGTTGAGGCGATATCATCATCGATCCACTTCTTAGCCGCAGCAATAATAAAATCGCTGGCGGTTTCTTCCGTGGGAAAGGAAGCATCCGTGATAATCGGATGGACTCTCTCGACACGAGAAACATCGGCCGGTCTCACAACCGATGCCTTAGGCTTCCAAACGCCACCACCTGGCGCCTCTTGTACATCGGACACAATTCGGTAACCGCGATAAAAAACATCGGCCGGCATAACTTAGCCTCGCGGCTCCAGCGTAACAGTTTTAGCGAACTCCTCCTACGCCTGGCCCCGATGCGGGTCGGGATAAAGCAGCTGAGCCTCTAAGTGCGGAATGCTCGGCAAGATGATCGAAGAAAGAGTGATTGCGGAGTTTAAGAAAGTGGTTGGCGAAACTGTGATGGCACGGGCTTTAAGCGTTAAGTGATAGCCGAACAAATGGGTTGGCCTGTGGCATCATCGGAAACGCTACCGTTAACTGTTTTAACCACGTGCCCGTATTCGCTGCCATGGATTTTCTGGCTCCAGGCTTCTTTCGGAATAGTACTGCTGCTGGAGTTTATAGAACGCCAAGGTTGAATACTCTTCGCTATGAATCTCGCCCTGTACGTCGCGAAATTCGAACGTAACTGTGTTGGCCTCTTGGTGGATTTTTACCAGCTCGACTTTTTTGTCGTCCACAATTCTGCCGATCATCCGTAGTCTCTCTTGCAGGCTGTAAAGGTCGGGTTTCTCCGCTGTATCCTTTCGAACTGCATCTCTTCGCCGGGCGGCTGCCATTTTGTCCAACTGATCTATATCGTCCGTGGTGTACCGGCGCTCAAACTTAATATGCGACGGCTGGAGTGGACTGACATTGGTTTTATGAGAGGGCTGATTCAATTTGCGCCAGATGTTTCGCAGCACTCCTCGCTCCTTAATGTGTTTTGGCGTTGAGGGTGAGGACCTGCCACACCCTCGTGCCACGAAGTCTCGACCGCTTACCTCTATCTCCAACGACTCAGGAAATAATCCCTGGAGGTCTTGTCCGATGGCGCGCAAAAGACGGGCGTATTCGCCAGAAAGCTGCAGCTTCATAAGTCTCTCAAAGATGCTTGTAAACTTATATGATCGGCGCTACAGACCATAACTTGAGGAGACCGGTCTGCTTTTTTAATTTCTCGAAAGCCGGTCGGTGTGCAGAGAGTTTGCAAGCCCCGCAGGTGAATCTATCTGGAGGCGCCGCGGCGGTCAGGAAGAGGGGCACTTGGCCATCTCTGGAAAGACCTCCCCTGTGTGTTTACCGCCGATTGTTTTAATGGAAATTCGCTGGCTCAAGGAGTTACAGAGTCATCTTAACGGATGCGTCGACCGGTGTCCGTCGAGACGGCCAAGTTTACGAAAATTTATACTCAGCAACGTGTCATGTTGATTGCTTCTTGAACCTGACCGGCGCTGAAGTGATAGTTGGCGGTCGAGACCTGCGCTTCAGCAGACAGATATTTTTTCAAGATGGCATAGATTTCGGTGATGCTAATCGGTTTATGCATGATGTCTGCGGCGCCTGCTTCCATAGCGCGTTTGGCGTTAGGAACCATCCCGTAAGCGGTCTGGATTACGATGGGAATATCTTTGGTCGCGGGGTCTGACTTTATTCGTATGGTTGCCTGATCTCCGGTCAATTTCGGTAGGCCGAGATCCATCAGAATTAAATCGGGGCGCGTTAGAAACGCCTGCTGAACGGCATCTTCTCCATTAACGGCGATAACAACGGCATGCCCTAAACGCGTAGCGATCATCGTGAGTAACTCGCGCCAGTCGGCGTCATCTTCGACGATGAGAATTGTCTTCATTGAATCTGCCATGAAGGAAAGTGACGCGCACAATTAATGCCATTCGAGAGATCACTCTCGTTTGTAGCTAATCCCACAACTTTTCAAAGATATTTTTGACCTTCAAGGAATCAATCATGACAACTCATGACACGGCAACGGCGCTCGGCAGAGTTTGGCAGTGCCAGGAAATGGCATCTCGTCCAAAGAGCGGATATCAACCAGACAGGGAGCATACGGCTGCCGGTTCATTTTTTAGCCACTGCAGCCATTGCGTAAGCCGCCGTACCCGAGCCGGAAGCCGCCATGGAAGAAGCGGTCAAGCAACGACAGTGCCCCGCCTGCAGCCATATTGATGCCGGTCAGTGTTTGCCACTTCCGTTTCGTTAGTGATAGAAGCTAATACCCGTTTGACACCACAACGGAAATCTCGAGTCTTTTTGTAAATTTTTTCTTTTAGGCCGCCTTGAGGATCCACCCTATGCATAAAGCACCTGTCTTTGCGTTCAGTGAAGCCGCCCTCTTCTGGGCCACTTTTGTCTGGGCCGTCCTTCCGGAGACTCGCCTCTCTGGTATCGTGGCTGGAGATCCTTCCGACACGCAGGATGCGGGAACCTCGCGCCTCATCAACATCGGCCTTACTGTTGCCGGTCTCTTAGCTTTCGCCCTATCATTCCTGCCGTGGCTCGTCGATCCCTATCCGCGTATTGCCCTGTACGCAGGCACCGGGCTGCTTGTCGCCGGCAGGCTCCTCCGGCGGTACTGTTTTCGAATTCTTGGCAAGTACTTCACCGGGGCAGTCACAGTCAGCCCCGATCAGCCGGTTATCGACAACGGTCCTTACCGCTGGATACGGCACCCGGGCTACACTGCGGCCTTTCTCATGGTTCTCGGTAGCGGCCTCGCCCTCGGCAACTGGCTCAGCCTGGCCACCATCTTCCTAATATCCAGCTACGTTTACAGGCGGCGCGTCAAAGCGGAAGAAAAAGCCTTGCTCGGCATAATCGGCGAGCCGTATCGCGCGTACATGGCACGTACAAAGTGGTTCATCCCGTTCATTTATTAATGGAGATGACATCGGAAAGGCTATTTCAGCAGTTCCTTCACGGCAAGCTTGATCCCGTTCAGCGACGCGTTCAGGACTTGGTATCGCCCCTCTGATTGCCAACCCTCCGATCCATCACTTTCGAGACTCTTCCGGAACTGCTCAAAGGGCCATTTCTCCTTGGCTCGCATCTCCAGAAATTGCAGCGGTGGCTCAAGCCCCCAGCGTCGCACGATAAGGAGGCGCTCGCGAGCGACACCGATGAAACTCTCGCCGACATCGGCTGCAAGCGCTCAAAGCCGAAGGATCAGTTTTGTTACGAGCTCATGAAGGAAGAGGTGAAATCGTGAGCCGCGAGCTGGAAGAACTATTTCCTATCGGACGACAATCGAATCCAAGTTCCCTGATCTCCTGTATCGATGCCCGGTCGGGTATCAGGCCGGAATTGCCAGACATTGCCTTCGGCATCGAGTGCGTGGACGATTGTAAACAGCCGACCACCAACCTCTGCGGAACTGGTGGCAATTTGGATAAACTTCGCTACCGTCGTTGCTGCCATTGCCACGTCTCCTTCTGATTTGGTGAGCGGATCTTAACACGGGCCGAATGCAGAAAGTCAAACGAAGAATTGTATGGGTGATCAGCCGGGACTTAAGGGTCAGTAAGGAATGGATCGATGCGGTAAACGTGGCGGAGGAGGCGATTAGAAACAAACTAATGACGAGCTTGTCCAAAAGCTGGCTGGTCAATCAAACGCGCGTTAACTTACTCCTATCAACGGCGAACTCCGCAAGAAGGTATGAAAGCACGTCGAGCAGAAAATCAATGTGCCGCTCAGGATAGCCACGCTCACATGCCCGCTTTAACCTCTCCAGATTCCACTTGATCCGCTTTACGTCGTGATCCGCCAGCGACTTCTTGACTCCCAATCGTGAGCGCACCGTCTCCCGCTCGGCCGGACTCATCTCTTTCCACTCTTTGACTGGGCCAACCTTGGGAGATAGCCATCGCTGGGTCATGGAGTCCCACCGCTCTTTACCGTGGACCGAAGGTGCCCGCTCATAGACAGCTCGCCCACGCAGATCGGGCGGCATCTCGCCCGGCTCGATGTGAAGGTCGGTCAAAATCTGCCTTATCTGGGCATAGTCGGTGTGAACGTCCTTAACATCCATCCCCATCTTTCTCGCCACTTCCCGAAAACTCATATTGTCAAAAAACTTGTAGCGAAAAACTTCCAGTTTGCGCTTGGTGAATGATCGCGTCTTCCAAGTGCCCTTTCGCTTTTGGATCGCCTCCAATTGTGCTCTGATCTTCTTAAGTAGCGGCCCGACCTGCCTGCCTAACGCATCCTGCAAATCCTCATTCGAGAGTAGCGCTTGACCCGCCATTAGGACTTCATCGCTCCCTGGACTAAAGGCGCTCGCCTCTCCCACCTCTTCGATCTTCGGAAATTCCCCAGCCCATCGCTCTTTTTCTTCTTGAGTCTTTGCTCCCGAGATCTTGGCGTATAGAGCACGCGTGCCGGTCATCCCTCGGCTTCTCTCGTCCCTTATGTGTTGGATCACGGCATATTTGATTTGCGGGCGGACGTATTCTTCCAACGACCCCAGCCACGATTCATACCTTCGCATCGCTTCGAATGCAGCTTGCTCAGCGTCGATTTTGGCATCGTCGATCGACCCGATGTGCTCGCCTTTCTTAATCTGAGCAAAGACGGACTCCAGCGCCCATTCACTGATTCGTTTGTACTGGTGCTCAAAAAAGCGATTCGCCGCGCTGAGGCGTTGTTTTGCGCTTGGCCGGCCACGCTGAGTGTAGCCGACCACGAAGCCCGTTCTCCGGGTATAGGGCTTCACTCGCCGGATCGCCTTTAAGAGTATCCCGATGAACATTTTTCTTTAGCCTTTTACCTGTGCTTGAACGGCTCTGGCTATGCACCCTGTTTAAGAGGCGTGATTGGCCCTCAATTCGTCGGTTAATGGTAAGGTAGCCATAAGCCAAAAATGCCACTTGATTTTCATTTAAAATCCCGCGGTTATGAGCCTATTTCGTTATCATCCGTGACTTTCTTCGGCGATGGGCTTTGAGTCTGTCATAGTCCGAGGCGTAAAGCCGTTTCCGGGCCGCCTTTGGATGCGGATGAAGTGGTCGTGCGGGCTCTCCGTTGATGCACTGCGCATGTCGGCCCATCCGGCAGGGCAGGCAAATCTCGGTGTCGGCGCGGAATACGAGCCCCATGGCCTCAAGCCGGCGTGTCTGCGCTTCGAGAAAATCCATCGCGGTCTTGCTGCCCATCGTTTTCGCTCCTGGTTCGCAGAGATTTGCTCAACACTCATCTATCGACGCGGGCCACCGCCACGCACCGGCTGATACGAACGCCGCTCGGGCAGCACGCTTTGCGCTCGCCTCGATCTGGTTTCTTCTTCCGTGGCTGTCGCCAGCTCCCCGACCTTAACCATCAAATCGTAAAATGCTTTAAGCAACGCGTCGACCAACGTTTCTTGGGCTAACGGCGAAGGCCGCCCGCCCCTGGCCAACGGTCCTGACAGCTCTGGAATTTGGCCGCGTCGAGCCATCTCTTGCAGCTCAATGAATTGTTCTTTAGTTGGCGGCGGACCGCGCCAATTACTTTTTGGCGGCTCAGTGCCCATGCCTTCTCCGGACAGAGTAAACGGGAGAGCGAGCAGCGCCGCCGGCCCAAGAAAGCGCGACGCAGCCGCGCCCAAACCCGCACCGGCACCGCCAGCGGCGCCTAGCGCGGTTTTGGCCCCTATGTAACTTGCGAGCCCCGGTCCCAATACTGAAATCGCTGAACCTACGAGACTCAAGCTTGCGGTAGTGCCAGGTCCGACGTGTTGTTTCAGAAATGTCTCAACAGCTACTACGCCTTTTCCTATGCCCGTGATTTCCTGTACGGTTCTTTCTATTTCGGCGCGCCGCCAACTATCTTCGACGGCGCCCCTTACATCGTCGAGCGCCTTTTGCATTTTATCGGCGGTTTCTGCCGGCAAGCCTTGATCCTGCATTTGGAGTACGTCGCGGGGATTTACTCCCACGCTGTTTAACTGACCCATGGCGGCAAGCATTCCGGGGAATTTCCTGGACATAACCGCTGCCAACGCATCGAGCTGCCCTTCATCGATGTTGGCGCCGGGCCCTGTCGGAATATCAAGCGTGCCCGCAAGCCCCTGCACGCTTCTTAAAAATGCATCGGGCTTCCGGAGCATATCGATCATTTGGCGTTGATGGCCAAAATAAAGACCTTCACCCGGTATGGGTCGCAGCCCCAAGAGGGTTGCTTGCGTGACAAGATCCCCGAACGGTCTCCCGATCGGAGTCATTGACTGCGCGAAGTTCTGCATAACCTCTTGCGCCACCGCAAAGCCGCCTGCAGGAAGATTCAGCCCGCGCATTGACGTCATCAGCGTGTTAACACCACCAAAATAATCCTCGACGTTCAGCGGCCGTCCGCCATACCAGCGGGTCATCTGCTCAATCAAGTTTTTGTTGGATTCGAGGAAAAATGTTCGTTGCGCTGGATTTAGACCATAGCTCTCGGACAAACCACCCGCCGTTGCGCCGAATCGCCCGAATTGCGCAAAGTCTGCAAACCTGCCTGTCGCTACACCCTGTCGCGCCATTTGCGCGAACCCAGGTCTTCCAAGGCCAAAATACAGGCCCATGCCAGCCATGCGGTTGACGCTCTGTGGGTTAAGAACTCCGCCGGCTGCTCCCAGCGATTCAATAATATCGAGCCGGTCAAGCGGGAAAGCTCCGTAATCACCGGCAGCGAGACCCGCTCCGCGGATGGCCGATCTCTGTCCTATGTACCCGGCAATGTCGGCGGCTCTAAGATTGAACTGAAGGGTCCTGCTCCTGCTTTCGGCAGCTATCGCCGTGGCCGTTCCCAAACCGCCAATGGCAAGAGTGGCGCGTATGAGTTGCGGCATCCATCGGCTAAATACTCGATCCAGGCCTTCATTGAACTTCTGCCCGATTTGGTCGTATGCCGCTTGCGCTGCCGGAATTCCACCCCCGACTCTTGCGCGTTCTTTCTCCAGCTCCGCGATTTCATCGTGTAGACGCCTTGCTTGAGGCTCAAGCGTGCGTAGCCCAGCCAACTCACCACCACCGGGAAGATCGTGCGCCAGTGCCCTTCGTAGCGCTCCCTCGGGGGTAAATCCGCGGGCTATCATCCTCTCGTACACATCCATCGCCGGGCTTTTCTTCGAGAAGATCTTCTCCATCTGCGTGTCAATGGCCGCCAGAGCGGTACGACGGTCTTGAACCTGCTTTGTAATATCTGTCTCCATGCGCTTCATGTTGTCGAGCGCACGACCCATTTTTTCGTATTGCTCGGGGGTCAATGCTCCAGCTCCCCTAACAGCTTCTTCCCCAAATCGGCCAAACTGACCCATGACTCGCTGAGCAGAGGACATGGATCCAGAAAACTTTTCGAACCGCGACATGGCCTGCTCAAGGCCTGACGCATCGACATCTATTTGAACTTTTGTTTGAGTCATTTTAACACCCCCGTTGCAACTGAATCGGTACCCTTCGTTTCGTAATCACCGGCGCCGGCAGATCCGTTGCCAATCAAGCCACCTATGAGTCTGGAAATCGATGATTGCATCCCTGAGCTTCTTTTCGTTCACAAGTTTATTCACCATAGTCCCCTATCCGAGTGTCAAACTCATCGCACCCGATATCTCCCTTTTGGACAGTGTTGCCGCTCCACTTAAACCCTTGACATTTTCCGCTGATACCGTCGGCGCGTGAATCATAATTAACGCACGCCCCGCAGGTCTCGGTTCTCGCCGGCTGAGCGATCTGCGGGACCCGCTGCGTGAGCTGCTCCATGATTGGGTTTGCCGGCTTCGCCTGTTTGGTCTGCTGGTCTTCTTGTTCTTGTTCGTCGGTTAGCAAGCGCGTCGTTCCATAAGCCCGCGCGATCGCTACGTCACAGCACATATTGGCAAACGCGAAGTGCGGGTCTTCAGGTCCAAGCTTGATCACTTTTGTTTCATACTTGTTTTGATCCTCGATGAGTGAAGTCTTTAGTGCGACGTGCTTTAAGTGATCGGCAAACTTCTCCGCAATATTGACTGGGCGCATCTGGCCTTTGACAAGCATATTTCTCATAAGCGGGTGGCGAGAGGGATCCGGCATCTCGAGATTACCTTCGGCGATCTTGCCCAAACTCCAGCTCATAAATTTGTATTGGTCGACGGCAACGGAATATTCCATTCGCGCTTCATCTGAAGTCTTTCGCACGGCCTGCGGATCGGCCTTGTCCTTATCCCGCCAGCGGAGCATTTCCCCGCCCATGTTCGAGCCGCCGTACTCAACGATAAAGACCTTGCCTGGAAACTCTTTGGCGAAGCGAAAGGCTTCGTTATAGTTCGGGAGAGCCTCAAGCGCGGCGATTCTTATTCTGTATTCCTTCATGAGCTCGGCGGATCTCTTGAATGGATCTGGATCTTCAATCCACTCCAAATGCACAATCCGCTCTTTGCCGGTTGGCATTCGCTCTTTGATTTCCACAACGTTTAAATTGCCCATGTGATCAAGCCCGAGGTAGAACTCTCCGCCATGTCGATGCCAGTCAAGATCATCGCGATAAACCTTCTGTTTAAGAATCTGGTCGCTAATCGGCACAGCCGATGGATCGGCAAATGGCCGGGCCATCTTGCGGTTCCAAAAGTTCTGTAAGTCTTTAGCGGTAATGTAAGCGTTCCAGATTTCACGCACCGAGATGCGCCGAGAAAGTGTTTGTGCAAAAGAAAACCCACGATGATCGGCTCCTGGATTATGAGCAACGTAAGCACCATCCTGCGGATCGATGAAATGCTTGTCGCAATGCGGGCAGCGATAGAAAATTTCGCCTTGCCGCTCACCAATTGAGTTTGGAAACTCCTCGGAGATGACAATGCCGTCACCGCTGTTACATCGGCAGCGCGTGTGAAAATATTCCTGGGTAGTCTCTTTGAAAAACGCGTGTATGTCCGCGTCGGGCCAGACCGGTGTTGAGACCATGCCGGTTATGCGCAATTTCGATGCGCTTGCACGCTCCAAAGTCTTTTCCATTTGAACGCGTGCCATCGATTGAACCTCATCGAACACCAGCATATCTAGCGGCAACGATTCCGTCCGCATCGTAGTCTTGCCGCCGGGAGGCCCGACGTTCATTCCGGTGTAGAGAAACATGATGATCGAATTGGCGATCCGCCGTGTGCTTTTGGACCCCTCGTCCTTGTGCCCGAGGTAATCGACCATAAGTTCCAGGAGATCCGGATTCTTTCTGATAGTTTCGATGAACCTGGTCCCTGAGAGGTCCATCGCGGTCGTTTGGTCGGGAAGGTAATACCCGATCCGCAGCGCGAACCTGAGCATCAGGTAATAGCAGAGCATTAGAAAGATAACACTGCCGCCCATCTGGGAAGCTTTCATAACGATCATTTTGAATCCGTGCAGCTCCTCAAGTGTGTTCGGTATTGACTGATAGATCGGAACCAAGAACTGGAAATCGTCATAGCTAAAATACTCACGGTCAACCCACAGGTGGGCTTCCGTTACCCACTGCCAGAACGGAAGCGTCATTGCCTTCTTCTGGATCTCCGGAGTGTCTTTCGTTAGGATCGGTTCGGGTAGATTCTCCTCCAACAAGTCTGGCATTAAGTTCTGGGTCACTCCCAGGGTCAATTCCCGTAAGAGAGCAGAGCCGAATGATTGCATTTCTGAGTTCACCTCCCGGGATGAATTCCCTCAAAACCCTGGCGACCGCCAGATAGAACTTTTTGACCTCGGGGTTATTCCTCACGCTGATTTCAATGCGATTCGCGTAACGGACGCGCCTCAAAGATTGGAGAAGAAACTTGATCATCTCGACGTTCTCGGTACGCGCAATTTTGAAGGCGAGGGATTCCAAGTCGTCAATGCCGATCTGAACGACCATATCCAATTTTGCCGCGAAATCTGCATCGTCCTGCTGCCAATGCCATGGCCTGGTGCGGTCAACCCGCGCAGCCTTTGCAGCCTTTTTGTAATCAAGAGTTTTAATAAACGTCTGTAAAAACCGCGCCTTCTTCGCAGCTAAAGTTAAACTCCCCTTACGAGGTCGTTGCGTTTTGTTGTGTCGCGTCTGGCGCTTCGCTGGTTCGTAAGCCACCGATCTCCCGACCCGAACGCACGCCGCGGGCGCCCGGTTTTTCGTCTCTCTTGTCTGCTTTGCCTGCGGTTGTTTTTTCAATGCGGCCTCCTCAGTTGGATATGAATATGAGGTCTTTGAGGTTATGAAGTCGCGTGAGGGCTTCACCTAGCCGTTCGGGAGGTACGAATTCCCGGAGGACTTGCGCAGCGCATTTCAAAAACTCGATTTTTGCAACCCCGAGATATTCGGGGTTCTCAGGACGTTTGAAGTGTGCCTCGCAGCCATTACTCATCGTGCTTTTCCTCCGCGATCACAGGAGAGCGGTAGAGGTCCTGTGGATTGCAATTTGGCCCTCGATTGGCCTGTTTTTGAGCTGAGATTGCCCCCAAGACTTGCCCCCAAGATAAAAAGCTGTAGGGTTTATCAGTGGTTTTCATCGTCATCGATGTGGATAAGATCCGCGGCTATAGCGGTTTCAACGTGGTCCAACAACGTAGTGAGCCGTAAGGGGGCGGTCGCGCCCGTTCCTCATTCCGTAGTAGATTGAAGTAAGGTGATTGAGTCCAAAGAGGAGGCCATGATGGGATTGTCCTACGAAGACCTCATTGAACCTACGATCGTCCGGCAAGTATCGAAAAGCGTCGCCTACTGCAGGTGCACCCGGACTAAGAACCCGCCCTTCTGCGACGGCTCGCATGTCGTCACCAGCATAAAGCCGCGCGTCCTGGAATTTGAAGAACCGACCACTATTGCCATTTGCCGCTGTTGGAAATCGAAAGATCATCCTTATTGCGACGGCACCCACGGACGATTAGTCAAACCGAAAGAGCGGCCCCCGAAAGGCCACGAATGAAGGTATCGCAAATGAGGTCAGCGTCGTAACATATCTCTATTTACACCCGCCGCAATTGAACGTTTTGAACGGCTGGAACGATTTGAACCCATTGAACTTTTGAACTTTGAACTCTTGAACTATCCGATCCAAGGAGGCATGCCATGGTTGAGATGAAAAATCCCATTAAAGAGGCCGACAGCAATCCTGAGGTCAATCACCTGAGCCTGTGGAGAACCGATTTGGCTTACTTTTGGGTGATCAACTGCGCATCGAAGACGCAGGACGACATGCACTATCACGAGAACGACGACCATATTTTCATGGTTCTCGAGGGCGAATGCACGGTCCGCACCCCCCATAAAGAGTTCGTGCTCAAACAATTCGACACCGTACTATTGAAGTCCGGCGAGTCTTACCAGCTTTGCAACTCGGGAAGCGGAAGAATGCTGCTGCTGGGCGCTGGCAATGCGGGAGTGAACGGTCAGCCGCGAACGAGAGTACCAAAAATACCCAGCCATAGTCCGCTGCGAGAGCCGATTGTCGCCTGAAAGAAGCTCTCTGCAGGCACAATTGAAAACTCGGCATCGGGCTCCGACGAAGCGTCCGCTTGCAGCCGATTCCAGATAACGCCCGGTGTCGTGCGTATGCGGCCGGCTTAGGCGGGAACCACCTGCCTAAGTTTTCGCCTAACCATAAGCAAGCTCGCGGCAGCAATCGCGCAGATGGTTCCGCAAGTGGCAAAGGTCCAATCGATTCCAATGACCGCAGCGGCGGCGCCGATCACGACGCTGCCCAACGACCACAGTCCCCGATCCATAAAAAAAAGGCTCATCACCCGTTCCAGGAGATGAGACGGTGTATCGGTTTGAATCACGGTGTTGGTCAGCGCCCGCGCCGAGATCTGGCAGAACCCCACCAGGACCAGGAAACTTAGCGACAGAAGGAATTGATGAGAAAAGGCAAACAAGGTAATCGCCAGCGCAAAGCCGAGCGCGCACGAGGAAATCGATCGAGTTCCGACACGGAGCTTGCTCACCGACGCAAGGCAAAGGGCAGCGATCGTGGCGCCGAGTCCCGGCGCCGACATCAATAAACCGAATCCGCTGGGACCGACGTGCAAAATGTTAGTGGCAAACATGGGCAGAAAACGGTTGTAGGGCGCGCCGAACGTTGCGATCACATACGATAGGGCCACGATGTACAAGAGCCGCCGATTGCTGTGCAGATACGTGAATCCTTCCTTGACGTCATCCCACATGCTTTGCGCATCGGTCCGGGCTTCCCACGGGGGCAGTTCCATCAGGTAGAGATTGAAGAGCAGCGCGACGAAACTGAGCGCGTTGACGAGAAAACAGCTGGCGATGCCGACAAAGGCGATGATCATGCCTCCGGCGGACGGCCCCAAGATTTTTGAGAAGTTAAATACCGAAGACTGCAAGCCGATGGCGTTGAGCAATTCCTCCTTTGGCACCAGGCTGTTGACAAGCGATTGCCGCGCCGTCTGATTGATGGTGTTGACGACGCCGAGAAAAAAGGCGAGCACCGCGATGTGCCAGAACTGGATGAGCTTGAATTCGACCGCTAACCAGTAAATGACCGCCTGGATCATCGCCAGGCTCTGGGTGATCATCAGCACGCGACGGCGGTCGAAGCGATCCGCTATGGCGCCGCCTACCGCGCCCACCAGCAGACGCGGCAGCGTATCGAAGAACGCGACCACCCCCAGAGCGACGGGAGAGCGCGTCAGTTCCCAAACCAGCCAGCTCTGAGCAACGTTCTGCATGAAGTCGCCGGAGCTGGAAATCAACGCGCCTTCCAGGAGAAGACGAAAATTGCGGTGTCGCAGGGAGCGGAGGGTTCGAAAATGCCAAAGATTTCTCACGGCTGTAGTTCGACTGTGAATTTACGATCAGTGTTACGTGAATCGCCCGTCCTTTGCAAAGCTCGACGCCCGCGCTCCGAATTGCTGCGGGGCAAAATCACCGACAAGCCGCGATTGCCGGAATAGATACGACTTCCTTCTGGCAGTCGCCCCATCGTGCGGAGCGCGACCGCAGTCAGTGAATGACAAGACAACACCGGAAGCAAGCGAACCGTACAAGACGCTGCAGGTTCTTGAAGAGAACTATTTTAACAAGTACCCGAACTTCTCGCGCGCTTTTTGTGTGATCTCCTGGGACGGGGCGTTAACGCGCGGAAACTTTTCTTTCCATTCGTAGGGCCGCGTCGCATCGATCACCATCCGGGAATTGGTAAAATCCCTGACTTTGCGCTGTTCCGGCGTCAGCCGCGGGTCGGCCGGTGTACTGCGCATGCGCCGCAATATATCCACCGACGTGGCAGGATCGTAGCGCGACAGCATCGCCCAAATCAGTTGATCCAGGTTTGAAACGTCAATGTCGTCATCGACCACGATCACCATTTTGCAACCGTATACGGAAGATCCACAGCTCGCCGCCAACACCCCCACCTGTTTGGCATGGCCCGGATAACGTTGCTTGATCGCAACCGCGATGAGCATGCGCGACGCGCCGATTTCATGCGACCACACCTGCGTAACGTCCGGCACGCCGGCTTTGTGCAACTCTTGTTTGAGCATGGCCGAACGCATGATCGCACGGTATCGCGCCATCTCGTCTGAGCCGCCGCCAATCGGCGGTACGCCGAGCATAATCGGATCGTTGCGATGATAAACCGCCTCGATTTCAAGCACGGGTTGGGCGCTCTCATCGGAAGCGTAGTAACCGGTCCACTCGCCAAACGGACCTTCAA
>Ga0153915_10001640_pt1 | contig 20575 bp, 16 predicted proteins | sample Opewatmetagenome_2_FD_107003 | JGI IMG/M metagenome (GOLD analysis project Ga0153915, IMG submission 107003) | Freshwater wetland microbial communities from Ohio, USA - Open water 3 Core 3 Depth 3 metaG | ecosystem: Environmental > Aquatic > Freshwater > Wetlands | place: USA: Ohio, Lake Erie...
ATTGATCTCCACTGCGGGGACGGGAACGAGGCGCTGATTCCGTACACATATTGGATGATCAGCGGGGAAAAGAAGTTGGACGACCTCACCCGGACGATGGCCCTGGCTTTCGGTCTCCCCCACATCATTATCGACGAGACCAAGACGAAGGACATGAAGGACTCCAAGTATATCGGCAACACGGCCGTCCTTTTGGGGAAGGCGGCCATCACCACCGAGTCCGGGTTGCTGGGCGGGGTGGATGAGGAGTCGATCCGCCGGAATCTGCACGGGATTTTGGGAGTCATGCGGCTCTTCCAGATGATCAAAGGGAAGGCGGACCTGGTGAGCGACCCGGTTTGGATCGATCGCTACGAAGTCGTCTACAGCCAAGGTGACGGGCTCTTCTATCCGCAGGCCGAAAAGGGGCATTATGTGATCAAAGGGCAGAAGGTCGGCTATGTGACGGACTTTTTCGGCCGGGTCACAGAAGAGCTCCGGGCGCCTTTCAGCGGCATCCTTCTCTATATCATCAACACGCCCCCGACGAGCAAGGGCGAGCCCCTGTTCGAGGTCGGTCATATCAAAGAGTAATATGACGAGTCATTCCGCCTTACCCTCCCTTAAACGTTGGCGAGCGGGAGTGGCGGAGAAACCCGTATGAGGAGTTAGCGGGCACGGTTTCTCGACTGGAAGGAGAGAAGAGCGAACGACGAATCGAGCCCGTTTTCCGCGCTGGGAGAAAACGGGCGCGGTTTCGAGGGCACTCCCACGAGCCGTTTTTTGACTTGAATTCAAACGCTGTGCTATAAAGAAGCTCCGCCGCTCGGAAGGAAAAGGAATGCCCGATCTCAGTCTTCTCGTCCTGGCTGCCGGCGTTGGCCGGCGCTACCAGGGGCTTAAACAGCTCGATACCGTCGGGCCCGCAGGGGAAACCTTGCTTGATTACTCGCTCTATGGGGCGCTCAAGGCCGGCTTCAAGCGGCTGGCCTTCGTCATCCGCCGGGACATCGAGGAGGCCTTCAGAGGGTCGGTCGGACGCTATTGGGAGGACTATTTTGACGTCCGCTACGTGTTCCAGCAGTTGGACGCGGGCATTCCGGAGGGATTCCAAGTCCCGGCGGGCCGGAAAAAGCCGTGGGGCACGGGCCAGGCAATCCTGGTCAGCCGGCCGGTCATAACGTCCCCATTCGGCGTGATCAACGCCGACGATTTCTATGGGCCGAACGGGTTCACGAACATGGCCGGATGGCTCCACGAGACACCTCCCCGCACTCTGCCTCCGGATGAGTACTGCTTCGTCGGCTACCGTTTGCGCAACACTCTTTCCGATCACGGATATGTTTCGCGGGGCGTCTGCCGGATCGATGCCTGCGGGTTCCTGACCGAGGTCATTGAGAGGCTGAAGATCGAGAAGGAAGGCGAAGGCGCCCGCGCCCTTGACGAGGAAGGCCGTTGGATTCCCTTGACCGGCGACGAGGTCGTCTCCATGAACTTTTGGGGATTTACGCCCTCGATATTCGGGCATCTGGAGGCGGGCTTCGTCACCTTCGTGGAGCGTTCAGGCGGGGGCGAGGAAGACGAATACTTAATTCCTCGAGCCGTCAATGAGCTCCTCGGCGCCGGCAAGATCAGGGTGAAATATATCCCCACGGTCGACCGCTGGTTCGGCCTGACTCACCGCGAGGACTTGCCTCTCGTCCGGGCTTATGTGCGAGACCTGATCAAGGAGGGCCTCTACCCTGAGAGGATCCGGACTCGAGGCCGGGCGTCATGACGGAACACGATCTGCGGCCGATCTTCGCCCAGTTCAACGTCCCGGGAGATTTCGTCGGCGCGCGCCTGCTCAAGGTCGGACACATCAACGACACCTATCTTGTGGACTCTGTCTCCGATGGGCGGCCGGGTCAGTTCATTTTCCAGCGCATCAACCACTTCGTCTTCCGGGACCCCGAGCGCCTGATGGCCAATTTCGAGAAGATCACTTCCCATATCCGGGCCAAGCTGGAAAGGATCCCGGGCCGGGATCCCGACCGGGAGACTCTCAACCTCGTCACTGCCCGGACGGGCGCCTGTTTCCACATCACTCCGGCCGGGGAATATTGGCGGGCCTACCAGTTCGTCGCGGGGGCCCACATCATCAATGTCGCCTCGCGCCCGCAAGAGGCGTTCGAGGCCGGCCGGGCTTTCGGCTGCTTCCAGAAGCTCCTCTCCGACCTCGATGCCTCCTTGCTTCATGAGACGATCCCCTTCTTCCATCACACTCCGCGCCGTTTTGCCCGGTTCAAAGAAGTCCTGGAGAACGATCCTCGGCGCCGGGCCGGGGAAGCCCGGGAGGCCATCTCCTTTGTCCTGGAGCGCGAGGGAATGACCGCGGTCATAACCGAGTCCCTTGCCTCCGGCCGCCTTCCGCTGCGCATCACCCATAACGACACCAAGATCAACAATGTGCTCTTCGACGACCTGACGGGCAAGGCCATCTGCATCATCGACCTGGACACGACGATGCCGGGCTCATCTCTCTACGACTTCGGGGATATGGTCAGGACAACGACGAGCTTTGCGGCCGAGGATGAAACGGACCTATCCAGGGTCAAGGTGGAGCTGGAGATGTTCCGGGCGTTGGCGGAGGGCTATCTGGAGGAAGCTCGGGATTTCCTGACCCCGCCGGAGCTCGACCTCCTGGTGTTTTCCGGACGGCTCATCACCTTCACCATCGGACTCCGCTTCCTCACGGATTTTCTCGAGGGCGACGTCTATTTCCGGGTCCACCGGCCCGGGCACAACCTGGACCGCGCCCGGGCTCAATTCGCGCTGGTCCGGTCCATGGAAAAGCTGGAGAAGGCGATGGACGATTGCATCGGTGTCCTCCGCAGCCGGCCCGGGCGCTCGGCCTCTCGCTGCGGCTCCTGAGTAGACCCCTTAGTTCCTGAACAGCAGGTGGGGGAGGAGAAGCCGTTTTTCCAGCCCGGGGCCCTCGCAATAGATGTCCAGCCGGCGGTCGCCCGTCTTTTGAAAATAGGCGATCTCGATCGGATGCCGGCCCGCGTCGAGCCGGGTGCGTCCGCAGAGCTCAAGAATCCAGAACAGCCCGTCATGCCGGATGATTTCCTGGCCGTCGATGGTCAGAAGGGCCCCGTCATCGGCGACCATCGTAAAGGTGTATTCGCCCGGCGTCTTGATCTCCAGATATCCTTTGAAAAGGAGGGCGAAATTGTCCTCTCTCTGGCCTGCCGGCTCGAACGACAAGTCAAAAACATGGCCTGTTTTAACGGGTGTCAGGCTCTTGAGGTCCGGGAGCCGCAGCCACTCTCCCTCGAAGTAGGCATAGTCCAGTCCGTTCTTTTCCGGGTCGATCAGGCTGAATGACGTGCTGATGACCCGGCTCATCCGGCCTCCGCGAAGGATGGTCCTGCCCTTGACGACGGTGCTCGCGTTCACCTGGAGCGGAGCTTCCGTGAGGAGCGGGGAATCGCGGGTCGGGTCGGTCCCGTCCGTAGTGATATGGACTTCCGCGCCCGGAAAGGGGGCATAGACGGGGACCTGGACCGGACCGGAGATCAGCTTCTTTCCTCCCAACCCGTCCGGCGGGGGCAGCCGGAAGTTCACGCCGGCCGCGGCCAGCCGGTTATAGTGAGAGACGAGCCGGCCTGAGAAAGCGGCGAAGTCGCGCAGGCTTTTCTCCGACCAGACCCCTTCGCTGAGGGCCAGAAGACGCGGCAGAAGCATGTACTCCAACTGGGAGGCGTCGCCCAGATATTCCGTCCAAAGGTTGGCCTGGGCCCCCAGAATATGCGGGGTTTGTGCGGCCGGCAGGTCGGGAGGCACAGGCTCGTAGGAATAGACCTTGTCGATAGGGAGGTAGCCGCCGATGCTCCACGGTTCGTCAAAAAGCCCCTGGTAATAATCGAAATAACAATGGGAGGTCGGGGACATGACAACGTCGTGGCCGGATTTGGCCGCCTCGAGCCCTCCGGCGACACCCCGCCAGGACATGACCGTAGCGTTGGGCGCGAGCCCTCCCTCCAGGATCTCGTCCCAGCCGACGAGTCTCTTGCCCTTGCTCGAAATGAACTTCTCGATCCTCTTGATGAAATAGCTCTGGAGCTCGTCCTCGTCCTTCAGTCCTTCGGTCTTGATCCTCTCCTGGCACTTGACGCAGTTCTGCCAGCGCAGCTTGGGGACCTCGTCCCCTCCGATATGGATGAAATCGCCGGGAAAGAGGTCCATCACCTCGGTCAGCACACCCTCGAGGAGCTCGAATGTCTTGTCATTGCCGGCGCAGTAGACGTCATAGATGATCCCCCACTCCGTGCCCACTTTGAACGGACCGCCCGAGCACGATAGCTCCGGGTAGGCAGCCAGTGCGGCCTGGCAGTGCCCGGGCATCTCGATCTCGGGGACGACCGTGATGAAGCGCTCCTTGGCGTAGGCGACGACTTCGCGGATATCATCCTGAGTATAAAACCCCCCATGCGGGATGCCATCGTCCATCGACTCCCGCCGCCAGGCGCCGATCTCAGTCAGCCGGGGGTACTTTTTGATCTCTATCCGCCAGCCCTGATCTTCGGTCAGGTGCCAATGGAAGGTGTTCATTTTGTACATCGCCAGGAGGTCGATGTATCTCTTGACGACCTCCTTGGGAAAGAAGTGGCGGCCGACATCGAGATGAGCGCCCCGCCAGACGAACCGGGGTCGGTCCTCGATCTTGACGAAAGGAACGGACCAGACAACGCCTTCGGCCCGACTGCTGCTTTCCACCTCGGCCGGAAGGAGCTGGAGCAGGGTCTGGACCCCGCGGAAGAGCCCGGCCGGGAAAGCGGACTCGATTTTCACCCCGTTCTTGGAGGAGGACAGCGTGTATCCTTCATTCCCCAATTTGGCCAGGCGCTCATCGGCCCGCAAGACGATGGCCTTTCCTAAAAAAGATCCGGAGGCGGGCCGGACTTCGAGGGGAAAGCCGGTCGGCTGCCCCAGCTTAGTGGCCAGGTATTCGGCCACGTTCCGGACCTCCGCCGGTCCGGGGAAAAAGAGGATGTTTGTCGTGGGGTCCAGAATGAACGAGCCCTTTCCGACCTCCATCTTGGAGGGGCGGGGGATGATGGCGGGGCCTCCCGGCACCGATTTCTTCACCTCGCCTTGAGCCGTGATACAGAAGCTCACGAGCAATAGGAGCATCAGGGGAAGGAGAGCTTTCGGCCTTCTCGGGGCGTTTCCGGAAAGACGATGCATGGGGGCCTCCTTTCTTTTGATTCGCTCTCTTTATGTCAGTTAAACCGGCCTTTGTCAAATGGGGGAGATGCCCCCGGTCCCCTTGATTTATGACCGACAATTGATAAGAATGGGACTGACTTTCGGAGAGGAGGAAGGCCTTTGAGAGAGAAACTTCTTCTCATCCCGGGACCGAGCCCGGTCCACCCCCGCATCATCAACACCCTTTCCCAGCCGACCGTTTCCCATGTCGGGCCGGAAATGGTCGAGGAACTGCCCCGAGCCCTGGGCAACCTGAAGAAGATCGTCTATTGTGAAAAAGGCGAGGCCTTCATCATCGCCGGGGCGGGGACCCTGGCCATGGAGATGGCCCTCCTCAACACCCTCGCCTGTGGAGAAAAAGCACTCGTCCTGTCGCAAGGATATTTCGGGGACCGGATGGCTGAGATCGGCGCGAGCTTTGGCCTTGACTGCGACCTCCTGGCCAGCCCATGGGGGAACGCCGTCCTGCCTGAAGAGCTCGAAAAGAAGTTGGCCGGACAGGACTACCGGGCCGTCTTCGCAACGCATGTGGACACGGCGACCGGAACGTGCGCGCCGATCCGCGATTACGCGGGCGTTTTGAAAGGCCGCGATACGCTCTTTATCGTCGATGGTGTCTGCGCGACCGGCGGGATCGAGGAACGGATGGATGATTGGGGCATCGACATTGTCTTCACCGCCGCGCAGAAATGCTTTGGCGTGCCGCCGGGGCTCGCCATCCTCGTGCTGTCGGAAAGGGCGCTCGAAAAGCGGAGAAAGATGAAAACGATCCCCGCGTACTATTCCGACCTCCTCCGCTGGCTCCCGATCATGAAGGACCCGTCGCGGTACTTCTCGACGCCCTGCGTCAACGAGATCCGGGCCTTCTGCGAGAGCACGCTCATTGTCCTCGAAGAGGGTCTGGAAAGAAGGTTCGGGCGTCACAACCGCACGGCGCGAGCCCTCCGGGCGGGACTCGAGGCGCTGGGTTTTGCCTTTTTTACGCGCCGGGAATTCCTCGCCGACACGCTTTCCGTCGTCATCTATCCCCCCGGCTTGGAAGACAAACGCTTCCGCAACCTTTACTACGAGAACGGGGTTGTCGTCGCCGGAGGGCTCGGTGAGACGGCGGGCAAACTGTTCCGGATGGGCCACATGGGCAATCTTTCCTCCTCTCAGGCATATTTCGCCCTGGACGCGCTGGAACTGACCCTGAAGACGCTCAGCCGGGCCGTCGAACCGGGCATCGGGCGTCGAGCAGCCAGGGCCATCCTCGGGGATTGAGGGAGAAAGTCAACTGTGAAAAGTCAGGTCTTTTTCCTTGAGGCGGACCGGAAAGAAAGCCCCCAGGTGTTGTCCGGGAAGATCGAAAGACTTTATCTGGCCCTCGGGCTCGACGGGAAGATCGAGTCCGATGCCTTCGTCGCCCTCAAGCTCCATTTTGGGGAAAAGGGCAACACGGGATATATCCGGCCTAACTGGCTCGAGAAAATGATCTACCGCATCCGGCAGCGCACGAAGCGGGGCTATTTTACGGACACAAACACTCTCTATGTCGGCTTCCGCTCGAACGCCGTGGATTATACGCAGCTGGCCGGCGACCATGGGTTCACGCTCGAGAAGACGGGCCTCCCGGTGCATATCGCGGATGGGCTTATCGGGGAGGATTCTGAAGAGGTACCGGTCAACCTCAAGCGGGTGAAATCAGCCAAGGTCGCGGCCGGCATACTCCACGCCGATTTCCTACTCTGTCTCAGCCATCTCACGGGACACGTGCAGACCGGAGTCGGCGCGGCCATAAAAAACCTGGGCATGGGCTGCGCCTCCCGGGCGGGCAAGCTCGAGCAGCACGCCGAGGTCAACCCCCGCATCAGCGCCAAGCTGTGCCGGAACTGCGGTGTCTGCCTGGATTACTGCCCGGCGGGGGCCATCATCCAGAAGGAAGGCAGCGCCGTGATCTTGAACGAGAAATGCATCGGCTGCGGCGAGTGCCTGGTCGTCTGTAAAGTGGGAGCCGTGAAGATGCGCTGGGGAGAGGATTCGGCCCGGCTCCAGGAGAAAATGGCCGAATACGCGTTCGCCGTTGCCCATCATTTCCGGGGGAAGATCGGGTGCCTGAACGTTCTCCTCAAGGTCACCAAGGATTGTGATTGCATGGCCAAGGACCAGCCCGAGATCGTCAAGGATATCGGGATCCTGGCCTCGACCGACCCGGTCGCCATAGACCGGTGCTCGGCCGACCTGGCGGTTAAACACGGGAAAAAAGATGTCTTCAGGGCGGGATACGATGTCGACTGGATGCTCCAGCTCAAGCACGGCGCGGATATCGGTTTGGGATCCCTGGACTACGAACTCGTAGAATTGAAGTGATCTTTTAGGGGCGGTTCCGAAAAGAATAAATCGGGGAGGGGGGATTCGAACCCCCGACCCCAGCGTCCCGAACGCTGTGCGCTAGCCAGGCTGCGCTACTCCCCGCTGATCCCCCTCATTATAGCCGGAAACGGAAAATAATCAAAGGGAGAACCTGGCGACGTCCGGAGCGGAAAGGATTTCCCAGCGCCCCCGTACCCCGGCGGCCAACGCCCCGAGCTCCAAGTGGAGCATGGCGATGCCGCAGTCGAGCCTCTTGGAGATCGAGGAGAGACTCAGCGCCCGGTCGACGGCGATGACGATGGTGCCCTTTTCTATGCGAAAGCGCCAAGGCTGACGATTTCTCGCCGAGGGGGCGAGGCGGGCGGCTTCCAGCGCCTTGACCATCCACGGGGCTGCGATTTTCCCCCTCACGAGTCCTGCCAGAGGCCTTCTGGATTGCGCCCCCACCAGGCCGGACATGAGCTTTTCCTGGCCCGTCTTCGCGTGTGGGGCATAGCCGACAGGCGTGACCGAAAGCACGTGTTCCCCTTTTCCGACGGCGATGTGGGAACGGACCTCCTCGGGGCGGAAAAACCCGCCCACCCAGCAGGTGGCCAAACCCAAGGCGGTGGCCTCCAGGATGAGGCCTTCACCCGTATAACCAGTCGCCTCCTGGACTCTGGGAGAGCCCATCTCCCCGATAAAAGCGATGTACAGGAGAGCGCCGCTGACCCGGCCGTAACGACCGACGAGTCCCTTGAAGACGGCTTCCGGGGAACAGCGGACGAGTTGAGCGCGGGCTCCAGGGAACGGCCGGAACTCCCGGCAGACTTCGTCGAGTCGGGAGAGGGCGTCTTCCGCCGGGGATTCTTGCAGATAAACTCTTCGAGAGCGCCGTTGGAATATCGCCGGGTACCAATGCTCCACGGGAAGGTCCACGCAGAATCTCCTCTTTGCCGCGCTATTATGCCAGATGGGGACCCGCCCGGCAAACGCCCTCAAGGGAGCAACTCCGATCATGTTACGCTAACACTAAGGATTGGGGGAACGGGTGGCAGGGCGTTAGTCCGGCCGCCCCCTTCGCCGGGTTGACTTGGCCGGTCATAACCGGCAGAATGGAGCCTTCCCATACGATTTTCGAAGGAGTGACAATATGAGATTGCGTCGGCGCTTCCTGATACTCAGCCTGGCCATGGGTCTGGGCGTGCTCGGTCGGGCGGATGAGGGCATGTGGATGCCGCACCAGATGAAGGACCTGGACCTCGCCAAACTGGGTCTGCAGATGAGTCCACAGGACCTTTTTAAAGCGGACGGAACGGGGCTGATGAGCGCGGTGGTCAACCTTGGGGGGGCTACCGGATCATTCGTTTCCGTGGACGGTTTGATCCTGACCAACCATCATGTCGCCTTCGGCGCCATCCAGAGAGCCTCGACCAAGGAAAATGATTACCTCCAGAACGGCTTCCAGGCCAAGGCGCGGACCGAGGAGATCCCGGCCCAGGGGTATACGGCCGACGTCCTGCTCTCTTACGAGGATGTCACTGCCCGCGTGGTCAAGGATATCAAGCCGGGAATGACCTATATCCAGATATTCTATGCCCTCGACAAATCGCAGAAGGAGCTGATCGCCGAGGCGGAGAAGGAGGGGCCGGACGTCCGGTCGACCATCGCCAGCATGTACAGCGGCAACCAGTATTATCTGTTCCGCTTCAAGCGGCTCAAGGACATCCGTCTGGTCTACGCGCCCCCCTTGGACCTGGGGAACTTCGGCGGCGAAGTGGACAACTGGATGTGGCCGCGGCACACTTGCGATTTCACCTTCCTGCGCGCCTATGTGTCCAAGGACGGCCGGGGGGCCGATCACAATCCGGACAACGTCCCTTACCGGCCGAAATCGTTCCTGCGGATCTCCTTGGACGGGCTCAAAGAAGGCGACTTCACTTTTGTCATGGGCTATCCCGGGCGAACGTTCCGCAACTCCACCCTGTCCGAGGTCGAATTCGACCGCGAATCTCTGCGGCGGCGGCTGGAACAATTCCGGGACATCATCGCCTTCTATGAACAGGCCGGCCGGGGGAACCGCGAGATAGAGATCAAGTATGCAAACCTCGTCAAAGGCCTCGCCAACTCTCTGAAGAATATGCAGGGCAAGCTCGAAGGGATGGACAAGGTCGACCTTTTCAGCCGCAAGAAGGCCGCCGAGCAGGAGTTCATGTCCTGGGCGGGGCAGGACCCGGACAGGACAAAGCAGTATGGAGAGATCTTAAGCCGGATCGACGGCTTCATGGACCGCTTCGCTGGTTTTACCTGGAAGAACAACAGCTTGAGCGGTCTGACCGGCTTCACCGGGTCAACCCTCCTTTCCCAGGCTGACACGATCTTCCGTGTTGTCGAGGAACGGCAGAAGCCGGACCAGGACAGGGAGCCGTCCTTCCAGGAAAGGAACTTCCCCTATATCAAACAGAGCATCCAGCTGGCAGAGCGGGGCTACGACCTGCCCACCGACCGGGCTTTTCTCAAGCACCAGCTGAAGAGGATGCTCGACCTGGCCGAGGACCAGGTGCCGGCCGCGCTCAAGACGCTTCTGGCCGCTAAGTCGGAAAAGTCGATCGACGAGTATGTCGACGGCCTTTACAACACCACCATCCTTTCGAACCCCGAAAAACGCCTCGAACTCCTGTCCCTCAAGCCCGCTGAGCTGGCCACGCTCCAGGATCCGCTGATCGACCTGGCCGCCGCCCTCGAGAAAGAGCTCAAGGGCCTGCGTGAGGAGGGTAAGGCCATCGGTCAGGAACGGGCCGGGCTCAAGAAGGTCTATGAGCGGGCCCTGCTCGAAAAAAGCCAAGGCCGGTTGGCGCCCGACGCCAACGGGACCATCCGGTTCACCTATGGACCGGTCACCGGCTACACACCCCGCGACGCTGTCCTGTATCTGCCCTTTACGACTCTCACCGGCGTGCTGGAAAAGAGCGCCCCGGAGCCGCCCTTCCGGGTTCCGGACAAGCTCAAAGCCCTCTTCCAGGCCCGGGATTTCGGCCGCTACAAGGATGCACGGCTGGATAACATTGCCTGTTGCTTCTTGAACACGACCAACGTCACCGGCGGCAACTCGGGTTCGCCCACCCTTAATGCCAAGGGCGAAATAGTAGGGATCATCTTCGACATGACCTATGAGAGCGTCATCGGCGATTATATCATCATCCCTGAGCTGCAGCGTTCCATCAGCGTCGATATCCGCTATGTCCTGTTCGTGACCGAGAAATTTAGCGGGGCCGGCGACATCATCAAGGAGCTGGGTTTCTAGCTTTATTCCCGCGTCATGATCGCCGTAGACAATCTGACCAAGAGCTTCGGGGCCCAGCTTCTCTTTGACGGCATCAGCTTCAAGATCAACCGTCGGGAGCGAGTGGGCCTGGTGGGCCGGAACGGCCACGGAAAAACGACCCTCTTCCGGATCATTGCCGGGTTGGATTCGGCCGACTCGGGGACCGTCTCCGTCCCCAAGAACTACCGGATCGGGTATGTCGAACAGGAACCGGCCTTCAGCGCCGAGACCGTGCTCCAGGAGGCGGCCCTGGGGCTTCCTCCGGCGGAGAGGGACCGGATCTGGAAGGTTGAAAAGATCCTCTTTGGCCTTGGCTTTGACCCCAGGGACCTCGAGCGCCCTCCGGCCGAGCTTTCGGGCGGCTACCAGGTCCGGCTCAACCTGGCCAAGGTCCTCCTGGCTGATTACGACATGCTCCTCCTGGACGAGCCGAATAACTACCTGGACATCACCTCCATCCGCTGGCTGGGCCGTTTCCTGCGCAGCTGGCCGGGTGAGTTCATACTGATCACCCACGACCGCAGCTTCATGGACTCAGTGACGACGCACATACTGGGGATCCATCGGAAGAAAGTGCGGAAGATCGCCGGGGACACGGGCAAGTACTACGCTCAGATCGCTCAGGACGAGGAAACCTACGAGAAAACGCGCCTGAACGACGAGCGGAAGCGCAAAGAGATCGAGCTCTTTATCAGCAAGTTCCGGGCGAAGGCCCAGCTCGTCGGACTGGTGCAGTCGCGGATCAAAACCCTCTCCAAGATGGAGAAGAGGGAGAAGCTCGAGAAAATCGCCGCCCTGGATTTCTCCTTCTTCTATAAGCCTTACCACGGCAAGTATTCCCTTAACGCCTGCGACCTCGACTTTTCCTACGAGCCGGAGAGGCCGCTGATCGGAGGCTTCAGCCTGAGCATCGGGTCGGGAGACCGGGTCTGCATCATCGGCCAGAACGGCCGGGGCAAGACCACCCTCATGAAGCTCCTGGCCGGCGTTCTCCGTCCCCAGCAGGGGGAAGTGACCCGGCCGCTCAACGTCTCCGCCGGCTATTTTGAGCAATCCTATATCGCCGGCCTTGACGAGTCCAACACCGTCCTCGAGGAGATCACCAAGGCCGAGCCCGAGGGCGACCCCCGCCGCGCCCGGGCCATCTGCGGCGCCATGATGTTCACCCAGGACGAGGCCCTGAAAAAGATCGCCGTCCTCTCCGGCGGGGAGAAGAGCCGGGTCGTTCTCGGCAAGATCATCGCCTCGCCCGTCAACCTTCTCCTCCTCGATGAGCCTTCGAACCATCTGGACATGGAATCGAACGACGCGCTCCTGGCGGCCATCGACAATTTCGAAGGGGCCGTTGTCATGGTGACACACAACGAGATGTTCCTCCATGCCCTGGCCCAGCGCCTGGTCGTTTTCCAGGGGGGCGGCACGACCGTCTACGAGGGTGGGTATCAGCGCTTCCTGGAAATGGTCGGCTGGACCGATGAGGAAAACGTTCCCAAGGAAAGGCCGGAGCCCGGGCCTGTGCTGCCGGAGCCGGAAAGGCCGAACCCCAGGGAAAAGCGTCGCCAGCGGAGCGCCGTCCTGACCGAAAGAGCGCGGGCTCTGAAGCCCCTCGAGACCAAGATCGCGAGCCTGGAAGCGGCCATCGAGACCAAGGAGCGGGAGCTCGAGCAGTTGAACCAAGTGATCATCAAAGCCGGCCGGGGGAAGAGAGGCCTCGAGATCGTCGAGATCTCGAAGGGCATGCATCGCCTCAAGGAGGACGTCGATGTCCTCTACAGGAGCCTGGAGGCGAAGAGCGAGGAGCACCGCAAGGTCAAGTCCAAGTACGACCGCGAGCTTTCGCAGCTGACCGATTAGCCGGGGCCTGGCCCGGCTTGAAAGACAAAAAAGCGTATAGTATAACCGCAGGGGAGAGGGACTAGAACGTCGTGAGCCGGCACCAGGGTCGCAAAAGATTCTGCCTGGCGTCGTTTTTCCTCCTGGTTTTTCTCGTCTTTGAATCGGGCTGCGGCCGCAGCTCCGCGCAGCGCGGGCTCGTCGTCGCCGGTTCGACCAGCGTCCAGCCGTTCGCCGACCATTGGGCCGAGCGCTATATGCACGAATATCCGGGACGGGTGGTGAACGTGCAGGGAGGAGGCTCGAGCGCCGGGATCCAGGCCGCGCGCGATGGGGCGGCGGACATCGGCACGTCTTCCCGCGAGCTCAGGCCCGAGGAAAAGGACCTCCTGGAGATCATCGTCGCCCGGGACGGCCTGGCCGTCGTCGTCCATCCCCGCAACGGCGTCGAGGGGCTCAGCCTCGAGCAGGTCCGGAACATTTTTGTGGGGAACATCACGGACTGGGCGACGGTGGGGGGGACCCGCGGAGAGATCACGGTCGTGACGCGGGAAGAAGGGTCGGGGACTCGCGGGGCGTTCCAGGAAATGGTCATGAAGGCGGACCGGATCTCCCGAAGGGCCATCGTCCAGGACTCGAACGGGACCGTCCGGGAGATCGTGGCGAGCGCCCCCCTGAGCATCGGATATATCTCTCTCGGGCTGGTGGACGACAGGGTGAAAGCCGTCCGGATCGACGGCGTCGAACCCAGCTTCGAGAATATCGAAAAGAAGAAGTACCGGCTGGTCCGGCCCTTTCTTTTCGTGACCAACGGCATCCCGAGCCCGGCCGCGCAGGCGTTCATCGATTTCGTGCTCTCTCGGCCGGTCCAGGAAATGGTGCGGAGTGACGGCCTGATCCCGGTTTCTAACGACTGAAGAAAGCAGCGGTCATGACCCGATTGGAGCGTAACGAAAGGCTCACCCGGGTGGCCCTCCTGCTCGTCGCTTTCTCCGCTGTCTCGATCCTGCTGGTCATCACCGTCTTCATTTTCGGCGAGGGGACCCCCGTCATGTTCAGGTACGGGCTCAAGAAGTTCCTCTTCAGCCTGGACTGGTTCCCCCTGGAGAAAAGCTTCGGGCTGCTGCCGATGATCATCGGTTCCCTCTTTGTGACCTCCGGGGCCCTGGTCATCGGGGTGCCGCTCGGCCTCGCCTGCGCCATCGTTCTCACGGAGTTCTCCTCCAAGCATCTGCGGCGTGTCCTCAAGCCGGTCATCGAGCTCCTGGCCGGCATCCCTTCCGTTGTCTACGGGTTCATCGGCGTGGTCATCCTGGTCCCGTTCATCCGCGATCACTTCGGAGGGCCGGGTCTTTCGGTCCTGGCGGCCTCGATCATTCTGGGGATCATGATCCTGCCTACGATCATCAGCATTTCGATCGATTCCCTGGAGGCCGTGCCCCGGACCTACCGGGAGGGGTCGATCGCCTTGGGCGCGACCCGCTGGCAGACGACTCGGATGGTCATGTTCCCCGCGGCCAAGCCGGGCATTATCGCCAGCATCATCTTGGGAATGGGCCGGGCGATCGGGGAGACCATGGCCGTCATCATGATCGCCGGCAACGCGGCCATGATCCCCCGCTCGCTGCTCGACCCGGTGCGTACGCTGACCTCGAATATCGCCTTGGAGATGGGATATGCGGCGGGTGAACACCGGGAGGCGCTCTTCGCCACGGGTGTCATCCTTTTTGTCATCATCATGGTCCTCAACACGGTCGCCAACGTGACCTCGAGGAGGAGATCGCGTTGAAGATAAGGGTCGACCCCCGGGTCGAGCAGCAGCTTGTCAAGGCCGTGCTCTGGCTCTTCACGGGGCTGACGGTGTTCATCCTCTTCTTCATTATCATCTACATCCTCAGAAAGGGGCTCCCCGTCATCTCCTTGGGCTTTATCACCAGGAACCCCGCGGAAATGGGCAAGGCGGGCGGCATCTTTTCGACCATCGTCGGCACCGTGGCCCTGACCCTCCTCGCCGTTCTCATTGCGTCACCGCTGGGCGTCGGGTCGGCCATCTATCTCACCGAGTACACGCGCGAGACCTGGGTCACCCGGGTGATCCGCTTCGGGTCGGAGTGCCTGGCCGGCATCCCCTCGATCATCTTCGGGCTTTTCGGGTTCATCCTTTTCGTGGCCAAGCTCGGTCTCGGCTGGTCTCTCCTGAGCGGCGGCCTGACCTTGGCCTTCATGATCCTGCCCACGATCATCCGGACGAGCGAAGAGGCCATCCGGTCCGTGCCCCAGACCTACCGCGAGGTCAGCTTTTCGCTCGGCGGGACCAAGTGGCAGACTGTGACCCGGGTCGTCCTGCCGTCGGCCCTTCCCGGCATCGCCACGGGTGTCATCCTGGGGATCGGACGGAGTATCGGCGAGACCGCGGCCGTCATCTTCACGGCAGGTAGCTCTCTTCACCTCCCCACGTCTCTTTTTTCTTCCTCGCGGACGATGTCGGTGCATTTCTACATCCTGGCGCGGGAAGGGATATCGATGGCCAACGCCTACGGCACCGCGGCCATCCTCATGATCGTGATCCTGGCCATTAACCTGGCGGCCTACGGCCTGATGAACAGGTTCGTAAGGAAGTATCGCTGACATGGACAAGGCCAGCATTCGGGCGAAGGGTTTCAGCCACTTTTTCGGCGGCGTTCAGGCACTGAAGAACCTCAACCTGGAGGTCTTCACGAACGAGATTCTCGGGATCATCGGGCCGGCCGGGAGCGGGAAGTCCACTTTCCTCCGCGCCCTGAACCGGCTCAATGACCTCATCCCGGGCTCACGGAGCGAAGGACGTCTCGAGATTGACGGTGAGGATGTTAACGCCCCGGGGACCAGCGTCGTTGAGCTCCGCCGGCGCTTGGGGATGGTGTTCGCGACGCCTGTGCCGCTGCCTCGCTCGATCTTCGAGAACGTCGCCTTCGGCGCCCGCCTGGCTGGGGAGAGGAGCCGGGCCGGCCTGGCCGAGCTCGTGGCCGATTGTCTGAAAAAGACAGCCCTGTGGGAAGAAGTCAGGGACCGTTTGGATTCGAGCGCCCTCAAGCTCTCCGGCGGCCAGCAGCAAAGGCTCTGCCTGGCCAGGATCCTGGCCCTCAAACCGGAGTTCATCCTGCTCGATGAACCGACCTCGGGGCTCGACCCCATCTCGACCATGAAGATCGAGGAGAAATTGCGGGAGTTCCGGGCCGAGTACACCGTCATCCTTGTTACGAACAACACCAAGCAGGCCGCCCGCGTGGCTGACCGGACCGCCTTCTTCCTCAACGGGGAGCTCATCGAAGTGGACAGCACGGCCCAGGTCTTTTCCGCCCCTTCTGACCCGCGGACGAACGACTACATCTCCGGGAAGTTCGGCTAGAGAAGCGTCATGAGCATCGTCGAAGTCAAGGATCTGGACTTATTTTACGGCCGCTTCCAGGCGCTGAAGAATATCACCCTCACCATCGAGGCGCAGAAGATCACCGCCTTGATCGGACCTTCGGGCTGCGGGAAATCGACGTTCCTGCGCTCGCTTAACCGGATGAACGACCTGATTGAGGATGTCCACATTTCCGGCCGCGTCCTGATCGACGGCGCCGACATCTATGAGAAAAGGACCGACCTCCTGAAACTGCGGAAGAAAGTGGGCATGGTGTTCCAGCGTCCAAACCCGTTCCCCCTGAGCGTCTTCGATAATCTTTCTTACGGCCTTCGCGTGCACGGGTTCCGGGGCCGGGAAGCGACGGAAGAACGGGTCCAGCGGAGCCTGGAATCGGTCTACCTGTGGGACGAGCTGAAGGACCGGCTCGAGATGAACGCCCTCCGCCTCTCCGGCGAACAGCAGCAGAGGCTCTGTATCGCCAGGCTGATCGCCATCGAGCCGGAGATCCTGCTCATGGACGAGCCCTGCTCGGCGCTCGACCTCATCGCCACGGGCCGGATCGAGGACCTGATGCGCGAGCTCAAGACGCGCTACACCATCATCATCGTGACCCACAATATGCAGCAGGCCGCCCGCGTCTCCGATTTCACCGGCTACTTCCTGCTTGGGGAGCTCGTCGAGTTCGATGAGACCGAACGGGTCTTCACCAATCCGTCTGATTCGCGGACAGAGGATTACATAACGGGGCGCTTCGGATAGGCTCGGGGCAGTGGCCTCGAAACCGCGCCCGTTTTCTCCCGGCGCGGAAAACGGGCTCGATTCGTCGTTCGTTCTTCTCTCCCTCCGGTCGAGAATCCGTGCCCTCTCACTCCTCATACGGGTTTCTCAGCCACTGCCCCTCGCCTCTGGCAACAACAAGAGGGCGGGGTTGTCGCTAACGGGCCTTCGCCTATATCAATAATAAGAGGACCTTGCCCGCTGACCTTTGCCCGAGACGTCAACCTTATTAAGGTCCCCCTTGATTGGTCAAGGGGGATAAGGGGGATTAATACCTCAAAGACGAGAGTCTTGGGGAGGTCTCGGAGAGCAGATAGTCCCGAGACATCAACCTTTTAAGCAGCAAGCAGGAGTTCACCGGTTGCGCTGGGATTAGATAGAGGTTGATATCGCGGGGGAGGTGGCGCTAGAATAGGCGGTAAAGGTGCCCACAATGACGAGGCGGCTCGCCGGCTTTCTTTTTCTCTTTCTCTTGCTGTCGAGCGCCTGCGTTGTGGCCGTTGTGGACCCCGGCTCCGGAGGGCAGCCCTGGCCGAGGAAAGCGTTCCACAAAACCCTTGACCTGAACCCGGGATCATCCGTTTCGGTCGAGAACGAGGAAGGGAACATCGAGATCTCCGGCTGGAACGAGTCCCGGGTCGAGATTTCTGCCGAGAAGGGCCGGGAGTACCTCCAATCGGCGGGGGTCCATTTTATAGGGGAGTTCTCGGCGCCCGGCATCCAGGTCCGGAGCACGGACAATTCGGTGCGCATCCGGAAGAAGGAGACCGGGACCGAAGAGCGGGATAGGGTCGTGCGTTATTCCCTGAAAGTCCCCCGCTCGATAAACCTGGATAGCATCCGAAACGGCACGGGAAGGATCTTCGTTTCCGACCTCTACGGCCGGGCGCTCCTGGATGAGGATGACGGGGAGATCTTCGTCCGCAACTTCTCCGGCTCCCTGGACGTCCGGCTGGGGAATGGTACCGTGGACGCCGAAATCCTCGACCTCAGGCCGCAGGACAGCGTCCGCATCAGGGTGGAAAGCGGAGACATCGTTCTTTTCCTGGAGCTGAACGCCGATGCCCGGATCATGGCCGACGCTCCCGAGGGCAGCGTCGTCAGCGAGCTCGACCTCGGTCAACCGCTTCCTGCGAAGCAGGTTTCCGCCAGGCTCGGCGAAGGACGGGCTTCCATCGAGCTGACGGCGGCCGCGGGAGATATCAAAATCCGAAAGGTGGAAATTTCTCCATGAGCGAAGAAAACAAAGACTGGCTGAAGGAAAAGATCGAGGACAAGGAGATCCCGGCTCAACCTCCTGAGGACGGCGATTTGCCGGAGCCGGAGAAAAGCCCGGTACCGCGGGGGTTGATCATCCTCTTGATCCTGGCGCTCGCCGGCGCGCTCTATTACTTCCTGATCTACAAGAGAGGGCAAAAGAGCGAGCAGAAAGTCGAACCCCCGGCCGCGGCCGTCCAGGAAAAGGAGGCCCCGCTTCCGACGCCTGCTGCGGAGTCCCCGACACCGCCGGTCGAGCTGGACAGGAGCGACGATTTCGTCCGCCAGCTGGCCAAGCAGATCTCCTCTCATCCCCGGATCCCCGTGTGGCTTCAGAGCAAGGACCTGATCCGGCGGTTCGTGGCGGCCGTCGACAATATCGCCAATGGCCTGAGTCCCCGGGCCCACATCGATTTCTTCCATCCGCCGGGCGAATTCGTGGTCACAAAAAAGGGGGATGTGTTGATCGCCGACCCCGCGGGCTACGGCCGCTATGACACCGTGGCCGACGTCTTCGTCTCCCTGGATATTCAGCAGTGCGTCTCCCTCTTCCGCGCCCTCAAGCCGCTCTGCCAGGAAGCCTACCGGGATCTCGGCTATCCCGGGGAGGATTTCGAGCAAACGTTTCTGCGGGCCATCGCCGAGCTCTTGGACACCCCCGTCGTCGAGGGCGATATCGTCCTCGAGAAGTCCGTCTTCAATTATGTGATGCTCGACCCGGAGCTCGAGAGTCTGAGTGACGCCAAGAAGCATTTGCTTCGGATGGGGCCGGACAATGTCGGCGCCATCCAGGCCAAAATGAGGGAGATCGCCGTCGCCCTGGGGTTCCCCGAATCGCGCTTGCCCAAAGCCCGGGTCTATACGCCGTCGGGTCCGGTCTCCTGACGGTCGGTTAAGAAGGCTTTCCCTTCTCGGGCCGCCTATCCCAGCAGAAAGGCTCGGCCCGGTCGAAGTCGGGAAAAAGATGCTCCTCCGGGTCGAATGACTCGGGCTGAACGAACATCCGCTCAAAACCCAGCTCTTGGGCTTTGGCCAGGATCTTTCTGTACTCTTCAGCAGCAAGCGGCCTTTGCAGGTCCTCCGGCGCCCTGAAGCAGGGATGATACTGACTCATCAGGCTGACGGCCGTGCTCAGTCCGAGCGCCTCGGCCAGCCAATCCAGGACGGCCGCCGAATCCTGGGTCTGGCCGGGGAGCACGAGGTGGCGGACGATCAGCCCCCGCTCGGCCAACCCTCGCCCGTCAAGGACCAGGAAGGGCTGCTGGAAAGCCATCTCGCGGAGCGCTTCGGATGCCCGGCTGAAGTAGTCCGACGCGTCTGAGAAGCGCAGGGAGAGCGAAGGGGAAAAGTACTTGAGGTCGGGCAGGTAGATGTCGATAATCCCCTCGAGATGGGCCAGGACAGAAGCCTTTTCGTAGCCGTTGGAGTTGGCGACGAGCGGAATCTCCAAGCCCTTCGAGTAGGCGATCCGCAGGGCCCGGAGGATGGGCAGGATAAAATGAGTGGGGGAGACCAGGTTGATGTTGAGCGCGCCATGCTCCTGAAGGTCGAGCATCATAGCGGCCAGGTCCTCGTCTGCGACCATGCGACCCTGCCCAAGCCAGCTCAACTGATAGTTTTGGCAAAAAGGGCACTTGAGGTTGCAGCCGGCAAAGAAGATCGTACCCGAGCCGGAGCGCCTCCGTCCCGTCTGGCCCGATGAAGGAACGCCGTCCTGGCCGCCGCTCAGGACCGGCTCTTCGCCGAAATGGAGGAGGGCGTGAGAGACGACGGCCGAGGTCCCACTATCGCAGAACCCTCTTTTCCCGGACGCCCGGTCCACCCCGCACTCGCGCGGGCAGAGCCGGCAGTCCGCCTCCTGCCCTCCCAGGCGGGCCAGGGCGGAATCGATCCGGTCAAGCTTTCTCCAGGCGTTCATGTCAGTTCGCAGTCCCGGCTCCATTCTAGCAGAATCATGCGCCCTTGACACTCGGACGCAGGTGTATTAATTAAGGCCTTTCCCGGCCGGCCGAGAGCCGGGGGACCTCCAAGGAGTGGATATGGACTTTCTCTCTCGATTGCTGGATTTTGTGCTCCATCTGGACAAGCACTTGAGCTCCCTCATCCAGACCTATGGGATATGGACTTACCTCATCCTCTTTGTGATCATCTTCCTGGAGACGGGGTTGGTGGTGACCCCCTTCCTGCCCGGAGATTCGCTGCTCTTCGCCGCGGGGACGTTCGCCTCCGTCAAGGCGCTTAACCTCGTTTGGCTATTCGTGGTCCTGAGCGCCGCCGCTGTGCTCGGCGATACGGTTAACTATTGGATCGGCCATTTTCTCGGGCCGAAAGTCTTCCATCAGGAGAAATCCCGCTTCTTCAAGAAAGAATACCTGGAGCGGACCCACCACTTTTACGAGAGATATGGGGCCGAGACCATCATCATCGCC
>Ga0153915_10001641_pt1 | contig 20569 bp, 12 predicted proteins | sample Opewatmetagenome_2_FD_107003 | JGI IMG/M metagenome (GOLD analysis project Ga0153915, IMG submission 107003) | Freshwater wetland microbial communities from Ohio, USA - Open water 3 Core 3 Depth 3 metaG | ecosystem: Environmental > Aquatic > Freshwater > Wetlands | place: USA: Ohio, Lake Erie...
CCCGATGATATAATTAAAATATTGAAATAGAATTTTTTTGAGCGGAAGAGGTGACCCTTTGAAAAAAAGAAATTACAGGAATGGATATATTATTTCTATTGTAAATCCATTTAATCTTTACGGAGCAATATTTTTCCCCGGCCATGAACTGGCATACCCTGCTAAAATTATCAGCTTAAACAACATTTATTCAACTTTTCCAATAAGAGAGAACCGTGATTAAAACACATTCTGCAGTTTGCGAAGTTTATACAGAATATGAAGAGCCGGGGTATAATTTCCCCGAATACCTTGAAATATTAAAAAAAGCTGTTTCGGAAATAGACGATCTGACGAAAGGAACTGAAAATGATTTTCTTTTAATAGGGGAACAGCTTGCAGGTTATTTGTATGGCACAAAAGAATTAAAAGAGGCATCTTCGTTTGCTTCTGATTCTATCTCAAAGAGAATCCTGCAGGATGGAATAGCTCCGCTTTCTTCGCTTATGAAAGAATTCAGCGGTTACCTTGCAGGCTCTTCGGCAGAAATAAATAATGATATTGAAAGTCTTCACGAGATACATGATAATGTTATTAAGATTATCGATGAACAGAATGGATTTTCAAAAATTGTAAAAAGCCTTAAGATGCTCGGCATTTCAACCAAAATTGAAAGCGTGAGACTTGGAGCCGACGATCAGGGATTTTATGCCCTTGCAGAAAATGTTGATAAGCTTTCGAATCTTATAAGCGATAAATCAAAAATAATAACTGAAAAATCCGCCCGTATAATCTCCGTCATTACATCGGCGGCTCAGGTATTTAAAGGTTTGGCAGCTAAACAACAGCAGCATTCCGGTTCAATTCTGCAGTACACCACCGATACTATTTCCGATCTTGAAAAGAGCTACTCGCATTGTTCGGGAAAGGTTACTCAGATTTCTGAAAGCTCGGAAGAGGTAAGCCGGAGCATTAAGGAACTTGTTACTTCAATACAGTTTCATGATATAACAAGACAGCAGATGGAACATGTAAAAGAAGTTTTCATTGAGCAGGCAGTATTAATCGAAGCAGCATTAAGCAGATGCTCGGCGGAAGAGGAAAACAACGCTATGGAAACTCTCGTTTATTCATGTGAACTTCAAAATGCCCAGCTTAATTCATCTGCCGGGCAGTTTTGCCGCGCGTCGGGCGAAATATTAAGCAATCTTGTCATTATTGAAGATAATGTGGGTAAAATTTTCACTGAATCATGCGCGCTCTTCGATAAAAACGATGCGAGCCAGGGAAGCCCTCTCGGTGCAATTCAAACTGAATTAACTCTTATTTCGGAAAACCTGAAAGAAAATACCCGGATAGGGGATAGCCTCTCAAATTCCATCCTAAATGTAATTGAAGTTCTTGATGAACTTGGCGCCCATATTATGGAAATAGAATCCATCGGCGATGAGATTGAAATAATTGCATTGAACAGCCGGGTTAAGGCTGCGCGTTCAGGTTCAAACGGATCGGCTCTCGGAGTTTTATCCGAGGCAATTCAGAGGCTTTCAATTCAGGCAAAAATACAATCGGAATCGACTGCTGTAATTCTTGATAATATTACTCATTCATCGGAAAATTTGAGGAAAAGCATACAATCGATAGCCGGAGCTGAAAGGAAAAAACAAATTGCCGGCCTTGATTCCAGAATATTCAGCCTGATTGATTCCACTCTTTCAATTGAAAAAGAAACGCAGGCAATAATTGAAAAAATGAGAGGAATGGTGCTGAAATTAAAAAGTCAAATAAATTCGACAATAAACGGGTTTACAATTTCCTCTTCGGTGAAAAAAAGAACTGAAAATATTATTGAAGATATAAGCCGGATCATTGCCGGTTATAAGAGAAACGGGTTTGAAGGAAAATCCCGCGAAGAGAAAACAAAAAAATATCTGTCGAAATATACAATGCATAGTGAACGCGATATCCATAAAACGTTCGCATCAGAAGGAATAAGTGCAAAGCCCGAAAGAAGTTCTGAAGGCTTTGATTCTAACATAGAATTATTTTGAGGACTCTATGAGCGCTACAAATAAAACTGCCGAAATAAACCTGAATCTGGAAAAGACTTTAACAATTAGGAATGCAATGACATTAAAAGAAAGATTTGAACAGGCGGTCTCGGCCGGAGACGTAATAATTATCGACCACAAGGATACGGAGGAATTCGACTTGGCTTACCTGCAGCTTCTTCTAAGTCTTGATAAGTACGCAATCGAGATTGGCAAGCAGATTAAATACAACGGCAATCACCCGGAATCGTTTAAACAGCTTATCACTAATATCGGGTTATCGCTTGATAACTGGGTGTTCGAATCGAGCCGGCCGGCGCAAAAACAGGAGGAAAAGAATGGGTAAAACTATTTTAACTGTTGACGATTCTGCAAGCGTAAGGCAGATGGTAAGTTTTACACTTAGAGAAGCAGGCTACAATGTAGTTGAAGCATCGGATGGTTTGGATGCTCTTGCAAAAACAAAAGGGCAGAACCTGAACTTAATAATTACCGATTTGAATATGCCGAATCTTGACGGCATTGAATTGATTAAAAGAATCAGGTCGGGCGCAGAACACAAATTTGTCCCTATTCTTATGCTTACTACAGAATCGCAGGAAGAAAAGAAAGCGCAGGGTAAATCGGCAGGCGCTACCGGATGGATTATAAAACCATTTAAACCCGAACAATTATTAGCCGTAATTAAAAAGGTAATAGGATGAGTGATTTTCATAAACAGGCATTTATTGAAGAAGCCCTCGAATTACTCTCCGAACTGGAAAACTCTCTTATCGAGCTCGAGAAAAAACCGGATGATAAAGATATTATAGCTAAAGTATTCCGCGCGCTGCATACGGTAAAAGGTTCTTCGGGAATGTTTGGCTGCGATGATATTACTCTCTTTACGCATGATATTGAAACGGTTTATCATTTCATACGCAACGGCGAACTGGCGCTTTCAAAAGAGATTATTGATCTGACTCTCGAAGCGAAAGACCAAATAAGGTTAATGCTTAAAAATACTGATAATGCGCAGTTTAACGATTCAGTACAGACAGAAAGGCTTCTTTCTTCTTTCAGGAACATTGTAAAAGATTTTAATACGGATGTAAAAAAGACTGCCGGGTATGCACAGAAACCTTCTTCCGTTATATCAAGCGAAAAGAAAAGTGAGAAACTATATTATATCATATTTGAACCGGAAGAGGGCATATTCCTTTCCGGCGCTAATCCGGTTTTGCTTATTGCCGAATTGAAAGAATTGGGTTCAATGGCAATAAGAACAGATATTGAAAAAATTCCATCTTTTGAAAAGCTTAATCCCGAAAAATGTTACCTGAAGTGGGAAATAATTCTGCGGACAGGAAAAGGAATTGACGCAATAAAAGATGTATTTATTTTTATAGAAGATCAATGCGCCATTGAAATAACAGAAATTGATACAATAGGAATTTCTGTCGGCAATATCGAATTGTCCGAGTTCCAAACGTACGCGCTAAAGCAAAAAGAAACATACGCCGGATGTATTGGCGCATATTTAAAGGAGATTAAAAATAAAAAATCTGCGGCAGCCGGAAAAAAGCAGGGGGATGCGGCGCATGAGCAGGACAGTTCGTCCAGCATAAGAGTCAGTTCCGACAAACTGGATCAGCTTGTAAATCTAGTGGGAGAACTTGTAACGCTTCAAGCCCGTTTGAGCCAAACGGCTCAAAGCAGCCAGGATGTGAACATACATGCTATTTCGGAGGAAGTTGAAAGAATTACCTGGTCTCTTCGAGACAGCGCATTAAATATACGAATGCTCACAATCGGCTCTACATTCAGCAAATTTAACCGGCTTGTGAGGGATTTATCAAAAGAACTCGGAAAAGAGGTGGAACTAACCACCGAAGGAGCAGAGACGGAACTTGATAAAACAGTAATTGAAAAACTGAACGATCCTTTGGTGCATATTATACGCAATAGTATCGATCATGGTATCGAATCCCCCGAAGAAAGATTAAAAGCAGGCAAGCCGGCAAAGGGAAAAGTACATCTTTCCGCTTCTCATTCAGGCGGGAATGTCCTTATAAAAATAAGCGACGACGGCGCCGGATTAAATAAAAACGCTATTCTTGAAAAAGCCAGAACTATGGGAATTGTTCAGCCTGGAATGGAAATGAGCGACTCTGAAATATTCTCGCTTATTTTCGGCGCAGGTTTTTCAACTGCAAGAACCGTCACTAATGTTTCAGGCCGCGGGGTGGGGATGGATGTCGTTAGAAGAGCGGTTGAATCGATAAGAGGAACAATTGAGGTGCAAAGCCGGGAAGGAGCAGGCGCTACAATAACGCTTAAACTGCCTCTTACTCTTGCAATTATAGACGGGCTTCTTGTGCAGATTGGAGATGATTACTATGTGCTTCCCCTTTCTTCTGTTGAAGAATGCATTGAATTAACTAAAGCCGATATCGAAAAAAATCACGGCAGGAATATAATAGATATAAGAGGCGAACTTGTGCCTTTTATCAGTTTAAGGGAACGGTTCGAAATCTTTTCCGAACACCCGGAAATTGAACAGATTGTAATTGCAGGAATAAAAGGGATGAGAGTCGGGTTTGCAGTAGATAAAGTAGTGGGGCAGCATCAGACAGTTCTAAAGACGCTCGGCAAAATGTACAGGAATGTTGAAGGCATTTCGGGCGCTACAATTCTCGGAAACGGAACTGTCGCCCTGATTCTTGACATTCAAAAGATTACTGAAAAAGAAGAAGCATTGGAAAATAAATGATAACCGGCAGCATAAACATAGCGAATGAACTAAACAATTTTTTAATGATAATAGGCAGGTAGAATATGGCGTTTACTTTCTTTTTCAGAGATACTTATACGTTGGAACATGCAGTAAAGATACTGGTTCCTGAAGTCGCCGGAAGAAGCAGAATAAGAGTATGGGACGCAGGATGCGCAATGGGCCCTGAGCCATATACTCTTGCAATTCTTCTGGCAGAAGCAATGGGCAATTTTTCATTTAAAAACCTTCAGATTACCGCTACGGATATTGACGAAACCGGAACTTTTGGAAATATAATTTATGAAGCGGTTTATTCAAGGGAGGAAACAGAAAGAATACCGGATAATATAATGGAAAAGTATTTCGAAAGAGTTGAGGAAAAACCTGACCACAAAAGAGTCGTTAACTTGATTAGAGAAAGAATCACATTCCAGAAGCATAATCTTCTTTCTCTCAATTCCGTCGGCGATGGATTCAGCCTTATTGTCTGTAAAAATGTGCTTTTACATTTTCAACCCGATGAGAGAATCGGAGTAATAAAAATGTTTCATAAATCATTGGCGGCAAACGGGCTGTTTGTATCGGAAAATACCCAAAAAATGCCGGAAGAGTTAAAGAATCATTTTGTTCAGGTGGTCTCCGATGCTCAGCTTTACAGGAAATTAGAGGTGGGCTGATGAAGGTAATTAATCTCCCTACGAATGAAGAGACTTACAACTGTAATCCGTACCTTATTCTTGGCAGTTGGAATAAACTTGAAGATATCAATGCCCTTATTGATGCAGGGGCGGATAATTATCTTGTGAAAGAAATTGAAAAGCAAAGTACGGGAGTAGGTAAAAAACCGGTAGATAAAGTAATTATAACACATAATCACTTTGATCACACAGGCGCTGTCCAGATGCTGAAAGAGAAGTACGGAGCCGAAATACTGGCTTTTATAAAATTCCCCGGAGTCGACAGGGTATTAAAGGAGGGAGAATCGTTCCTGCTCGGCGATAAAAGATTTGAGGTAATACATACGCCGGGGCATTCATCCGATTCGATATGCCTCTATTGCGCCGATGAAGGGGTTTTATTCTCTGGGGATATGACTATACGGGTATATGCGCAGGATGGAAGTTATTCCGATGAATATATAAAATCAATTGAAAAACTATCAAAGTTGAAAATAAACGTAATATATCCCGGCCACGGGGAGCCTATAACGGAAAACCCCGAGCTGATAATAAGCAATACATTAAAAATTCTGAATAAAAAAATATAACAATAACAAAGCAAGGAGTTTAAAATGGCTTGGTTTTATAATTTTAAGGTCAGCACTAAACTGCTGCTGGCATTCGGCCTGGTAGCCGTTGTTACAGCAGTTATTGCCTATGAGGGTATTTCTGCTCTCAATGCCGCTAATGAAAGCGATACAATCTTATTCTTAAAAAATACGGAACCTCTTGCCCAGATGTCTGTCGTTTCAACCGCATTCCAGCGTTCCCGCGTAAATACGCTTGAAATTCTTACTACTTCCGATATTGCAAGAAGAGACGACCAGATAAAAAGAATAGCCGAAAGAGATAAGGAAATGATTGACAATCTTGCATTATTCGAAAAAACGCTTCTTAGCGAAGAAGGGCGTAAAGTCTTTTTCAGGCTGCAGACAAATATTAAGAGTTTCGGCGTCAGCCGCGATAAACTTATTCAATTTGTCCTGAATAATAAGAAAAGCGAAGCAATGAATGTGTACCTGAATGAAACTGAAAAAATGCGAAATTCCATTCAGGACGACATTTTTAAATTATTTGAACTTAAAGTCAAACTAGCTAAAGAAAGATCAGAGCAAAACACTGCCGAAGCCGCATCTGCTACTACTTTAATGTTAATCTTGCTTGTAGGCGGGGTGCTGATTGCAGTAGGCCTTGGCATCTTTATTTCGAGAGTCATAAGTAAACCGCTTGTTACAGTAACTAATATTGCCGAAAGAGTGGCAAAAGGGGATATTGAAGTTGAACTCATTCAGAAGTCCACAGACGAGATCGGAACTCTTGTCGGAAGGTTCAAGGACCTTGTGGAAGCGACTAAAACTCAGGTGGATGTTGCCAACAATATTGCAAAAGGGAACGTTAATGTAGCTGTGGAAATAAGATCGGAAAAAGACGTGCTTGGCCAAAGCCTGCAGAAAGTAGTTAATACATTGAAGGAATTGATAAATGAATCTAATCTTCTTTCCGATGCCGCCGTTGACGGTAAACTTGCAACCCGCGGTAACGCATCGAAATTTGAAGGCGGGTACAAAGAGATACTTCAAGGGGTAAATAACACTCTCGACGCTGTTATCGGGCCATTGAATGTTGCCGCTGAATATGTTGATAGAATTGCAAAAGGAGATATTCCAAGGAAAATTAGCGATAATTACAACGGAGATTTCAACGAAATTAAAAACAATTTAAATACATGTGTCGACGCCGTAAATGCGCTTGTCGCCGATACTTCAACGCTATCGAAATCCGCAGTTGAAGGAAAACTGGCCGCACGCGCTGACGCTATGAAGCATCAGGGGGATTTCAGAAAAATAGTTCAGGGCATAAACGATACGCTGGACGCCGTAATCGGCCCGTTGAACGTAGCGGCCGAATACGTTGACAGGATTGCCAAAGGAGATATACCAAAGAAGATTACCGATAATTACAACGGCGATTTCAATGAAATTAAGAATAATCTGAATACTTGCGTTGATGCCGTTAATGCCCTTGTTATGGATGCTTCAACTTTATCCAAATCTGCGGTTGAAGGGAAACTGGCAACGCGCGCCGACGCTATGAAACATCAGGGGGATTTCAGAAAGATAGTACAGGGCGTTAATGATACTCTTGATGCAGTAATCGGCCCATTGAATGTTGCCGCCGAATATGTTGACAGGATTGCCAAAGGAGATATACCGAAGAAGATTACCGATAATTACAACGGCGATTTCAATGAAATTAAAAATAATCTGAATACATGTATTGATGCTGTTAATGCGCTTGTTGCCGATTCACATATACTTTCGCAGTCGGCGGTTGAAGGAAAGCTTGCAGCCCGCGCAGATGTTACAAGACATCAGGGGGACTTTAGGAAAATTGTCCAGGGGGTTAACGATACTCTTGATGCGGTAATAGGGCCATTGAATATGGCTGCAAGTTATGTGGAAAAAATAAGCAAAGGAGATATTCCCGAAAGAATTGTTGATAACTATAACGGCGATTTCAATACAATAAAGAATAATCTGAATATACTTATTGATGCAATGGATGAAATAACCGATGTCGCCGAACAGATTGCAAATGGTAATTTACAGATTACTGCTCAGGAAAGATCAGATAAAGATAAATTGATGAAAGCTTTAGTCTCGATGATTAACGGGCTTACCGAAGTAGTTGAAAATGTTAAAGTTACGGCAGAGAATGTTACCAAGGGAAGCCAGGAGCTTACATCAAGTTCAAATCAGATTTCAGACGGCGCAAATAAACAGGCAGCCTCGGCGCAGGAAGCATCTTCATCTATGGAACAGATGACTTCTAATATCAAACAGAATGCCGAAAATGCTCTGCAGACTGAAAAAATCGCTCTCCAGTCGGCAGAGAATGCCAAGACAGGGGGCAAGGCTGTTGCCGAAACTGTAGTTGCTATGAAAGAAATTGCAGGAAAAATATCGATTATTGAAGAGATAGCAAGGCAAACAAATCTGCTTGCTTTAAATGCCGCAATTGAAGCCGCAAGAGCAGGCGAACATGGAAAAGGCTTTGCCGTTGTTGCTTCCGAGGTAAGAAAACTTGCCGAAAGAAGCCAGACTGCCGCTGCTGAAATAAATAAACTTTCAGCTACAAGCGTTGAAGTTGCCGAAAATGCCGGTGATATGCTTTCCAAACTTGTTCCCGATATTACTAAGACAGCCGAACTTGTTCAGGAAATTACAGCCGCAAGCAACGAACAGAATGCAGGCGCAGGGCAGATAAATAAGGCTATTCAGCAGCTCGATCAGGTAATTCAGCAGAATGCAGCCGCTTCGGAGGAACTCTCTTCAACCGCCGCAAGCCTGACTGTACAAGCCGAGCAATTGCAAAATATTATGGGTTTTTTCAAAACTAAAGATGCCGGCAGAAAAATTAAACATAATTCATTAAGCAATTATGCTAAAAAAACAGGTAATAACGGAAACGGCTCCAATGGAAATGGCTCATTCCATAATACCGCTGAACTCAAATCGCAGAATGCCAAAGGATTTAAGCTCAATATGGATCCGAATGTCGATACATTAGATAATGAATTTGAGAGATTCTGATTAATTAAAGCGCATTAATAAAATGTACGTTATTATAATTAAATATTTTAAAGTTTAATGGAGATAAAGCGAAATGAGTACTGCGGAAATAGGAGATGTCAGGCCATATCTTACTTTCACCCTTGAAGAGGAACTCTTTGCTATTGATGTGGCAAAAGTAAGGGAGGTTTTGGATTATACTGCAATTACGAAAATACCAAGGACTCCCGAATATATGCGCGGAGTAATCAATCTCCGCGGAAGCGTTGTTCCGGTAATCGATTTAAGGCTGAAATTCGGAATGACTAAAACAGAAAACAGAAGAAACACATGCATAATAGTACTTGAAATCTGTAATGACAATGAGATGGTAATCTTAGGGGCGCTTGCAGACTCGGTTCAGGAAGTATTCGAATTGGAACCGGATCAGATTGAGCCGGCGCCGAAATTCGGAACAAAATTTAAAGTGGAATTTCTGCGCGGTATGGGGAAAAGAGACGATAAATTCCTTATGATACTTGATATTGATAAAGTCTTTTCCTCAGACGAACTGATTCTTGTTCAGCAGGCTGAAACAACAGAATCGATTATGGTTTGATTTCTTTAATTATTGTCCGGCGTACAGCCGGGCAATATTATAACGAAGGTTATTATATGGAAGAGCTGTTTCAAAGCGTATATAAACAGGAAATATCGCAGTCCGATTTTTTAAGACTTTCATCGGTCATTTATAAAATATGCGGCATTGTGCTTCCTGAAACCAAGAAGATACTTGTTGAAGGAAGGATAAGAAGAAGAATTATGGAAACCGGATTTCAATCATATGAAAAATATATTGAGTACCTTTTTTCAGAACCGGGTATGAATAATGAAATTACCCCGCTTGTGGATATTATAACTACAAATAAAACCGATTTTTTCAGGGAAAATAATCACTTCGAATACCTCGTCGCAAATGCATTGCCGCGTATAATAAATAATATAAAAGAAAAACATACAAAACACTCTATCCGGTTCTGGAGCGCAGGCTGTTCAACCGGGGAAGAACCTTATACTCTCGCAATTGTTCTTAAAGAGTTTTTCGAAAAATGGAAGGAATTTGAATTTAGCGTCTATGCAACAGATATATCTGCTTCGGTTCTTCAAAAAGCCCGACTCGGCGTTTTTGAGTACGATAAAATAGATGTAATACCTGAAAATTTGAAAAAGAAATACCTTCTTAAAAATAAAGACCCCGAAAAAAAATGCGCGAGAGTCGTTCCGGAATTAAGGAGCCTGGTAGAATTTTCTAATCTGAATCTTATGGATGAGGATTATGATCTTCCCGCTTTGATGGATGTGGTATTCTGCAGAAATGTCCTTATCTATTTCGATAAAAAAACACAGGAAAATGTAATCAATAAATTTGCGCAGAATATGAAAACGGGGGGATATTTGTTCCTCGGGCATTCCGAATCGATTCTAGGAATGGATGTTCCTTTTGAAAGAGCGGCTTCAACTATTTATATAAGGATATAATTAGTATGGGAAAAAAAATCCGTGTTCTGATTGTTGATGATTCAGCCGTTGTGAGGCAGACATTGCAGGCGCTATTGGCGGGAGACCCTGAAATTGAAGTGGTGGGCGCCGCGTCGGACCCTTTTGCTGCGGCTGAGAGAATTGGACAGGAAATCCCCGATGTTATAACGCTTGATATAGAAATGCCGAAGATGGACGGGCTGACATTCCTGCAGAAGATTATGTCGCAGCATCCTATACCGGTAGTTATATGCTCAAGCCTTGCGGTTGAAGGTTCTGAAACAGCTTTAAAAGCTCTTGATTACGGGGCGGTTGAAATTATAACCAAACCAAAAATCGGCGCAAAGAACTTTCTTGAAGAATCCAAAATATATATATGCGATGCAGTTAAAGCAGCGCATCTTGCAAATATTAAGAAAAAGCTTCCAGTCCAGAATATAATACAGCCGAAACTAACTGCCGATTCGGTTATTTCAAAACCGAGTAATCATGCAATGGTGGAAACTACTGAAAAAGTGATTGTAGTAGGGGCTTCTACAGGGGGAACCGAAGCATTAAAAACATTCCTTGAATCTTTCCCGCTCAATTCACCTGCGATTGTTATTGTTCAGCATATGCCTGAAAATTTTACGTCGGCGTTTGCACGCAGATTAGATGGGATATGCAGAATTTCGGTTAAAGAGGCGGCCGACGGAGATACTCTTATAAGAGGAAGAGCGCTTATTGCTCCGGGCAACCGCCATCTTCTTTTAAAAAGAAGCGGAGCTAAATATTTTGTAGAAATTAAAGAAGGGCCGCTTGTAAGCAGGCACCGCCCTTCAGTAGATGTTTTATTCCGTTCGGCAGCCCGTTATGCAGGAAAAAATGCCGTTGCAGTTATTATGACCGGTATGGGGGATGACGGCGCCAAAGGAATGCTTGAATTAAAAGAAGCGGGCGCAAATACAATTGCGCAGGATGAAAATTCCTGCGTCGTTTTCGGTATGCCGAACGAAGCAATTAAACTGGGAGGCGTAAATAAAATCCTCCCGCTTGATAATATTGCCGCTTCTGTTTTGAATATTTGTTAAAAATAAAGAATAGAATAATTATGGCAAGGATACTTATTGTTGAAGATGATTTGAGTGTTTCCCTTCTAATATCAACGATGTTAAGAAATCTGAGACATGAAATTATCGGAATTGCAGTTGCTGCCCAGCAGGCTTATACCCTCATTGAGGAGAAAAATCCCGAGCTTATACTGATGGATATTATGCTAAAAGGAAATACGGACGGTATTGACGCCGCCGCATTTATTAAAAAGAAATTCGATATCCCTTTTATTTATATTACCGCCTTATTTGACGACAACTCCTTCCGCAGGGCTAAAAAAACAGAACCCTCGAGCTATCTGTTAAAACCGTTCGATATTAAAGATTTACAGATTGCAATTGATGTCGCGCTCCACAAATATGAAGCAGACCGCAAAAGAAAAGAAAGCCAGTTATGGCTGAAATCGACTCTTGAAAGCATAGGAGACGGAGTAATTGCAGTTTGCCCGGATAGAAAAATAAAATTTCTTAACAGCGCCGCTGAAAGGCTGACGGGGTTCAATAAGGCCGAAGCCGAAGGGAATAGCCTTGACGCTGTTTACAATACTCATCCCGATACTACGGTTGAAGGCATTATGTGCCTTGCAAATAATGCAGGAGATTATGAAAAATGCGGAAAGACAAAAATACTTTGCAAAAAAGAAGGCGCTGCAATTCTGATTGAAGAAAATGAATCTGCTATTGTAGATGATAAAGGGGATGAACAGGGAAGGGTGATTATTTTTAAAGATATTACTCAAAAAAGAGAGAATGAACTTACTATTATAGCCGCCAGAGGGTTTTACCTCAATTTCTTTGAAAAATTTCCTATCCCGATCTGGCGGACAAATGACGCGGGTGAATTTAATTATTTCAATACGGCATGGCTTGAACTTACCGGGGAAAATATTGAAACTCAAATATTCCAGGGGTGGATAAAGCGTCTGCATCCAGAAGAAAAAGAAACTTTTATGCGGAAATTCAATGATGCATTTATAAAGAAAGAAAAGTTCGAAATAGAGTTCAGGCTTGCCGATCAATATTCGGAATATAAATGGATGATTTGTGTTGCAAATCCGTTTTATGATTTAAAAGGAAATTTCAACGGATATGTAGGAATGTGCCTTGACATAACTAACCGGAAAGCGCTTGAAGAGGAATTATTAAGAGATAAAAATCTTTCTGATGCGGCTAATAAAGCAAAAGGATATTTTATTTCGCATATGAGCCATGAATTAAGAACCCCTTTGAACGGTATTATGGGGCTTACGGAACTTCTAATGGGAACAAAACTTACCGGCGAACAAAAAGAATATATGGGACTTCTTAAATCCTCCTCGAACTCTCTGCTTGAACAGTTGAATAATCTTCTTGATTATGCCAAAATTGAGGATAAAAAGGAACCGGTGCAAACATCGGTATTCGATTTCAAAATACTTTTAGAAGAGTTAATAAATACATACAATATTCAGGCGCAGAACAAAGGCGTCAGTCTGGTTTGCAGTTATAACGGAAATCTTCCTGAAGAACTTATCGGCGACGAGAAAAAAATAAAACGCGTAATTATGAATTTGTTAAGTAATGCTGTTAAATTCACTTTCAAAGGAAGCATTAAAATCAGTATCGATATGGCGGTGAACATTCAGAAATATATTTTAAAGGAAAACGAACTCTTATTCCATATCATGGTTGCGGATACGGGTATCGGCATACCGGTTGAAAAACAAAGCATGATATTCAACAGCTTTACTCAGATAGACAGCAGTTTTACAAAGAAGTATTCCGGCACAGGCCTTGGACTGACAATTGCAAAAAGACTTGTTGAAATGATGGGAGGCGCAATCTGGCTTAACAGCGCTCAAAGCCGCGGAAGTGAATTTCACTTTACAGTTCCCTTGAAAATCGGCAGTGCAGATAAACATGTATTGTTAAATAATAATTTAGCTACACTCTAAATATAGGTGTCTTATGAAATCGCTCGTTGTAGAAGATGATTTTATCAGTAGATTTGTTCTTCAAAAAATGCTTGCGCCATTCGGCATAAGCGAAGTTGCAGTAAACGGAAAAGAAGCCGTGCAGGCATTCTCGCTTGCAATTGCCGAAGAACAGCCGTATAATCTAATCTGTATGGACATTATGATGCCCGAAATGGATGGAATAGAAGCATTGAAGCATATTCAAATTAAAATGAAGGAATTGCAAATCCCTCCCGAAAAGGAGCCTAAAATTATTATGATTACAGCTTTGGATACTCCAAAAGAAGTTGTTGAAGCCTATTACCAAGGGGGATGCACCTATTATCTTACAAAACCGATCAATAAATCAAAAATACTCTTTGTGCTGAAAGAACTTCAACTTGTTGCTTGATTGATAATAACCATACATACAATTATATCTTAATGGAAAAACGAAAATTGAGACATATTCATCTTGTTTCGGCCTTTTATCTAAACATCCCGCCCCGCAGAACTGAAAAAAGTACACCGAAGTAATATCTGTTGCAAACGGGAGCTGTATGTTGCAAAAATTGTTGCAATAAAATTATTTTTCCTTAAATTGCATTTATAACATTGAAAAGAACTCATATTACCAGATTTGGTTCTCAAACAAAAAGAGGTCTTTTATGGGAAGGAAAGGTGGCATTCCTAAAATGGATGATGAAAAGTACAAATACCTTTTTGAGAATATGCTGGATGCGTTTGCGCTGAACGAAATAATATACAACTCCGATGGGAAACCTGTTGACTACAGGTTTATTGAGGTTAATCCCGCCTTTGAAAAACTTACCGGGTTAAAAGCCGAATCGATAAAAAACAAAAGAGTAAAAGAAGTTCTTACAAAAACCGAAAATTACTGGATTGAAAATTACGGAAATGTAGTGCTGACCGGTAAAGCTGAGCGGTTTGAAGAATACAGCGCCGAATTGGATAAGTATTTCAAAGTGAATGCTTATAAAACATCCGAAAACCGTTTTGCCGTAGTTTTCCATGATATTACTCAGGAAAAAAAGACTGAAATAGAAAAGGATTTCACTGTTCAGCTTTTTCAATTCATAAATTCCCCAGACGGCCTGAATCAATTTATGAAAAATGTAATAGGATTGTTTAAGTCATTTACCGGATGTGACGCTGTCGGTATCCGTTTAAAGGAAGGGGATGATTATCCATATTACGAAACAGACGGTTTTTCGAAAAAATTTATACTGAAAGAAAACAGACTCTGTGTAAGAGATAGCAATGGAAATCTTTTAAGGCAGAAAGACGGAGAACCGGTTCTTGAATGTATGTGCGGCAACGTAATCCAGGGAAGATTTAACCCTGAGCTCCCTTTTTTTACTATGAAAGGAAGTTTCTGGAGTAATTGCACAACCGATCTTCTGGCTTCAACAAGCGAAGAGGACAGGCAGGCGCATACAAGAAATTACTGTAATAAACAGGGGTATGAATCGGTTGCGCTTATTCCATTGCGAACGGGAATAGAAACTTTCGGCCTCCTTCAATTCAATGATAAAAGAGAGGGAAGATTTAATCTCGATAAAATTATGTTTCTTGAACAAATTGCCGACTATTTTGCGCTTGGCCTCGCTAAGAGAAAATCTGATATTCTAATAAAAGAAAGCGAGGAAAAGTACAGAAAACTGTTTTCGACTTCACAACAGGGAGTACTTTATCTTTTAGCCGACGGCAATATAGTTGATGCCAACCCGGCTGCTTCTAAAATATTGGGGATTGAGAATAGAATATTGTGCGCTAAAAATATTATGAACGGCGACTGGAAAGTAATAAATAATGACGGCGTACAAATTGAACCCGGGAAATTTGAAGGTGTTATTGCGTTAAAAAATGGGGAAGGATTCTATAACAAGGAGATTGGCATTTATAATTATGAACAAAAAGATTATGTATGGCTGTTAATTAACGCTTTCCCGGAATATAAAGAGGAAGATAATTCACCGTACAGATTCGTTATTACTATGCAGGATATTACTGATAGGAAAAAGACTGAAAACGAATTATATGAAAGTAAAAAATTCCTCGAAGGGGTTACCGGAATGGCGCCCGACGTCATTTATCTGTATCATATTCAGCAGCAGAGACACTTGTATTTTAACAGGGAAATGATGGAATTATTGGGATATCCATCTGAGGAAATTGAGAACAAAGGCGCTGTTCTGTTATTAAATGAAATTCACCCTGACGATTTGCCCGATGTTCTTACTCATATGGAAATTATGAGAGAAGCGGAAGATAATATGATATATCAGATTGAATACAGGATTAAAAGAAAAAACGGCGATTATATTTGGCTGTATACTAGGGAAAAAGTGTATTTAAGGGATAAAGCTAATAAGCCTGTCATCATTTTCGGGGTTATGCAGGATATTACCGATAGGAAAAATGCAGTAAATGCTTTACGGCAAAGCGAAGAATCGGCAAGAGCTATCTTAAATTCTATCACCGACGTCGCGCTTTTAATTACACCGGAAGGAATAGTCATCGATACTAACGATGAACTCGCAAAGCATCTCGATTTTGACAAAGAAGAAATTATTGGTAAGGTAATTTATGATTATTTCGAACCAAAAATCGCGGCTTTGAGAAAATCAAAGATAGACTGGGTTGTCAAATCGGGAATGAAAGTGAGGTATATTGAAGAACGGGGAGAGAAAATAGCCGATAACAGCCTATATCCTATTTTCGATACAAATGGGAATGTAAGCTGCGTTGCAGTTTTCGGAAAAGATATAACGGAGACTAAACTTGCCGAACAGGCTCTGAAAGAAAGCGAGGAAAAATACAGGAGAATTGTCGAAACCGCAAGCGAAGGCATTTGGATGATGGATGAAAAATATAGAACCACCTTTGTAAATAAACGTATGGAAGAAATGCTCGGATATAAAGCGGAAGAGATTATGGGAAAAAAGGTTACCGATTTTATGTTCGATGAAGACATTAATGATCATAATACAAAAATGATAGAACGGAAAATAGGGCTTAGCAAATTATATGAAAGAAGATTCAGAAAAAAAGACGGAAATGAATTATGGACAATAGTCTCGGGCACTCCTATTCAGGATGCGCATAATAATTTTAAAGGTTCTTTCGGGATGTTTACCGATATTACTGAAAATAAAAAAGCCGGGGATGCGCTCCGCATCAGCGAAGAAAAATACCATGAATTATATACAATGTTAAGACTTATGAGCGATACAATGCCTGATATGCTCTGGGCAAAAGATTTAAATAAACAATATATTTTTGCCAACAAAGCATTGTGCAACAACCTGCTTAATGTTTCCGATACTTCCGAACCGGTTGGCAAGACCGATCTTTTCTTTGCAGAAAGAGAAAGAAACAGACACCCTGAATTTCCCGCCTGGCACACATTCGGCGAATTATGCATGGATTCGGATGATATTACTTTGAAAGAATTAAAAGAAATGCAGTTTGACGAATTTGGAAATGTAAAAGGCAGACTGCTTTATCTTGATGTGCGGAAAGCGCCTTTATATAATTACGAAGGAAAACTAATCGGCATAGTCGGTTCGGCAAGGGATGTAACCGGAAGGAAAAAAGCTGAAGAAGCGTTGCGTGAAAGTGAATTTAGCTTTAAAGGGCTTTTCAACAGTGTGCTTGAAGCAATTTATATTCAGGATGAGAATGGCATTTTCCTTGATGCGAATGAAGGAGCCGAAAAAATGCTCGGCTACGATAAGGAATTTATCATCGGTAAAAGCCCTTTGTATTTCAGCGTTGACGGTATGAATGACCTTGATGCGCTGAAAAATGCTATTTCTTCCGCGTTCGAAGGCGAAAAACAGCAGTTTGAATTCTGGGCGAGAAAAAAGAACGGCGAAATTTTTCCGCAGGATGTTTTGCTTTATAATAGTAAATATTATGGAAAATCTGTTGTGATTGCTTTTGTTCAGGATATATCGGAACGCAAAAAAACGGAAATGAGCTTAAAGGAAAGCGAATCCCGGTACCGCTCAATATTCGACGATTCTCCGCTTGCAATTTGGGAGGAGGACTTTTCTATTATTAAATCCCGGTTCGATGAACTTAGTAATGGTGGAATAAGAGATTTTAGAAAGTATTTTGAGGAAAATAAAGATGAAGTTGTTAAACTCGCGTCACTCGTCAAAATAAAAGAAATGAATAAAGCGTCATTCAAAATTCTCGGCGTGGATAAAATTGAAAAAAACATCGGACTGAAAGACCTTTTTACCGATGACTCATATAATGTATTTAATGAAGAGATTATTTCTCTGGCGGAAGGGAAAACATTCTTTAATGCGGAAAGGCCGGGAATAAATCTGAAAGGGGAAAACGCTATTTTTGAAATACATCTTACTGTACAGCCCGGCTACGAAGAATCGCTTTCAAGAGTGCTGGTTACATTTGCCGATATTACCGGAAGAAAAGAAATTGAGGAAAAAATTAAATTGCTTAACAAGAGGCTTGAAACGATGATAAGCGTTTCTCCTCTTGCAGTTGTGGTGATGGATGCCGATGAGAATGTTCTGGTTTGGAACAATGCCGCAGAAAAATTATTCGGATATACTGCCGGTGAAGTCATCGGGAAACCTCTTATGATTATTCCCGATGAAAAATATGACGAATATAAAATATGGAGTAAAAAAGTAGCGCAGGGTATTTCTATCGCGAATGAAGAAACATATAGGAAACGGAAAGACGGAAAACTTATTCCGGTTGCAATTTCTACGGCAGCTCTCGGTGAAAAAACTGGAATAAACGCCGGGAGGATGGCTATCTTTTCGGATATTTCAGAAAGAAAGAAAAATGAAAGAATAATGAATGCCCGGTTCAGCCTTATTACTTATTCACAAAATCACTCTACGGATGAATTGTTGACTGAGACGCTTGATGTAATAGAAAAAATTACCGGAAGCAATATAGGCTTTTATCATTTTGTAAATGATGATCAGAAAACTCTTTCGCTTCAGAACTGGTCGACAAATACTCTTGGTAATATGTGCACTGCCGAAGGGAAAGGAACTCATTATGATATTGAAAAAGCCGGGGTCTGGACAGACTGTATCCATCAAATGAAACCGGTAATACATAACGATGTAAAAAGCCTGCCCCATTTAAAAGGAATGCCGGAAGGGCATGCTCCGGTATATAGAGAGGCTGTCGTCCCGATTTTCAGAGGAGATAAAATTGTCGCAATTATCGGAGTAGGGAATAAGCCTGAAGAGTACAATGAAAACGATATTGAAATGATTTCTCAGATTGCCGATTTATCATGGGATATTATCGATAAAAAGCGCTCCGAAGAAGAGGTGCTTTCTCAGAAAAATCTTTTAAACAGCATTTTCGAAAGCTCTCCATATATCATTGCGCTGATTGATAAAGACATGAAGCTTGTGACTATAAATAAAGTTGGGGAAAATTTTACAGGCGGAAATTCAAAAGAATTTATCAATTATCTTGGGAATGACGTTCTTAATTGCGTAAATACCTCCAAAGAGGATGGCTGCACAAAAAGCAAAGACTGCGCGGAATGCCCTATAAGAAATTCAATAAGCTATACTCTTAAAACGGGAATATCCAACCTGAATGTTGAAAGCAAAATAATTTTATCGTCCGATGGCGAGGAAAGAGAATATTATCTGATGATTTCAACCACAATGGTCAAACAAAAGAATGCAGAACTTGTACTTCTTACTCTGGTTGATATCACCGACAGAAAAAACGCTGAAGAGGCAGTTCAGACAAGTGAAAAAAGACTCAGCCGCGCGCAGCAAATTGCACACGTAGGCAATTGGGAGCTGAACTTAAAGACTAAAAAAATGTGGGCTTCGGAAGAAGCTTTCAGGATATACGGTTTTGACCGCACAATGCCGGAATTGCCTCTTGAATATGTTCAGAAATCGGTTTTGGCTCAGTACCGCCCTAAATTAGACGCGGCATTAAAAGGGCTTATTGAACAGACCGGAGGATACAATCTGGAATTTCAGATTAAGAAAAATGATACAGGCGAAATTAGATATGTTCATTCAATGGCGGAATTGGTCAAAAACTCTTTGGGTGAAAAAGTCGCTGTTCTTGGCGTAATACAGGATATTACCAGCAGAAAAAGAGCGGAAGAATCGGTAATTCTAAGTGAAAAGAGATTAAGAAGGGCGCTTACAATTGCTCACGCCGGCAATTGGGAACTGAACATGAGCACAAATAAAATGTGGGCATCGGATGAAGCTTGGAGCATTTACGGCGTTAAGCAGGAATCCGGTATTATGCCGTTTTTTAATTCGCAGGAAATGGCCTTGCCGGAGCATATGGAAAGAATTAATAATTCTATAAAACGCCTGATGGATGAAGGGGGAGAATTTAACGAAGAATTTGAAATAAAAAGAGTTTCAGATGGAGAAATAAGAAACATTCATTCGATGGCCGAAATTGTACGCAATGAAGAGGGGGAAGCTCTCGTTATTCAGGGAGTTGTTCAGGATGTGACCGAACGAACAAGAATGACTGCTGAACTTAGGGAAAGCGAAGAAAGGTACAGGCTTCTTGTTGAACTTTCGCCTGATGCTCTTCTTATTCATCAAAACGGAACGATAATGTATGTCAACCCGGCGGCTCTTCACCTGTTCGGCGCAAAGGAACAATCACAGCTTGTTGGCTCTAAATTGATTAACAGGGTGCATCCTGATTTCAGGGATATAGTGAAAAAACGAGTTGACAAGATTGATAAATCGGGCAAACTGGTGCCTGCAATTGAAGAAAAACTTTTAAAACTCGACGGCTCGGAAGTTGATGTTGAAGTGATTGCAAGCCCCTTCATTTTTAAAGGCGAGCCCGCTGTTCAGGTAATTGCAAGGGATATTTCCGAAAGGAATATATTTGTCCGCGCTTTGCAGGTAAGCGAAGAACGCTTC
>Ga0153915_10001642_pt1 | contig 20567 bp, 12 predicted proteins | sample Opewatmetagenome_2_FD_107003 | JGI IMG/M metagenome (GOLD analysis project Ga0153915, IMG submission 107003) | Freshwater wetland microbial communities from Ohio, USA - Open water 3 Core 3 Depth 3 metaG | ecosystem: Environmental > Aquatic > Freshwater > Wetlands | place: USA: Ohio, Lake Erie...
AATACCACTCGCCAGGGACATCGCCTTTCGGCACCGGGCGTTCTTCGATCGGCCACACCGGCTGGCCGGTCGCGCGGTCGAACACGTACACCCAGCCCTGCTTCGTCGGTTGCGCCAGCGCCTTGATGCTCCGCCCGTTGACGACGATGTCCGTAAGAATCGGCGCGCACGGGATGTCCATGTCCCAGATGCCGTGATGCACGAGCTGGTAGTGCCACTTGCGCTTGCCCGTCGTGAAATCCACGGCGACGATGCTCTCGCCGAACAGCCCCGCGCCGGGACGATGGCCGCCGTAGTAGTCGCCGGTTGGCAGTTCCACCGGCAGGTAGACGAGGCCGAGATCTTCGTCCACCGACATCTGCGCCCACACGCCGGCGTTGCCGGTGTAGACCCACGATTCCTTTTCCCACGTGTCGTTGCCGAATTCGCCGAGCTGCGGAATCGTGTGGAAGATCCACAGCCGCTTGCCGGTGCGGACGTCGAACCCGCGCACGTAGCCTTTTTCGTTCTGCCGGCTCTTGGGCGAGCTGCCCGGCAGATGCGCGGCGCCGATGATGACGACGTTCTTCGCGACGACCGGCGTTGCGTGCAGGCCGACCTCGCCTTTGACCAGATCCATCGCCTGGTCATCGTCGAGTTTGAGATCGATGATGCCGTTCTTGCCGAACGCCTGTACGGGCGCGCCGGTTTTCGCGTCGAGCGCGACCATCTGGTAGCCCGGCGTCACGTAGATGATCCGGCTGTCGCTATTGCCGTCGGTCCAGTACGCGAGCCCGCGGCCCGACAGCTTGCGGGGAGCGGACTCGCCGCGCGGGCCTTCGTGCTCGGAATGCACCCAGAGCATCTCGCCGGTCGCCGCGTCGAGGGCGACGACGGCACGGCGCGATCCGGCGGTGACGTAGATGACGCCGCCGACCATCAGCGGCGTCGACTCGTAGTTGTATTCAGGCCGCGGCCCGAGTGCGTCGGTCTTGAAGCGCCATGCGACTTCGAGCTTGTTGAAGTTGTCCTTCGTGATCTGATCGAGCGCCGCGTACCGCGTGTTGCCGAGGTCGCCCCCGTACGTGCGCCATTCGCCGTTCGGCGCGCCCGTTTGCGCGAACGACGAGGACGCGATCAGGAGAGCAGTGAGAGAAATCGAAACACGTCGCATGAGTGTCCTTTTCGTCGCGTCCGCCTTCAGGCGGACGTCCGGCTGAAGCCGGACGCTACGAGGGAAGCTTGAACGCGACCAGCTCGCCCGTGTACGAGCCGCCGCTGATCGCGAGCACGATGTACTGCTTGCCGTTGAGCATGTACGTCATCGGCGAGCCGCTCTGCGGCGCCGCCATGTAGACTGCGCCGACTTCGTTGCCGGTCGCCTTGTCGTACGCGCGCAGCATCGCGCCGCGCTGGCCGTTCGGCGTCGTAAAGAACCCGCCTTCACCCGCGACGAGCAGCGTCTTCGTGACGAGCACTCCGATGCGGCCCGTGCGGCCCGTCCTCGGAATCGTCACGCCGCGAAGCGCTGGATGATTCCTGATGTTGTCCGGCGTCTCGCCGTGCGCGATCTGCCAGATGAGATCGCCCTTGTTCATGTCGAACGCGGTGATGCGTCCGTACGGCGGCTTGATGAGCGGCAGCCCCTGGACGGTGAGCGCGCCGCCACCGCCGCCTTCGGCGGCCGCGGCCGGCGCCTGATTCACGGGCACCGGCGCCGCGACGCCGGGTGTGCCCGCCTCGCCGCCCGCCGGCGCGGCAGCCGCGCCACCGGCGCGTCCGCGTCCCGCCGGCGCGGGCGCATTCGGATCGCGCGCGGTGCCGGAGATATATGCGAAGTCCGAACGGTTGCCCTCATTCTTCAGCAGCCCGAGCGGCGTGGGCACCGTCGTGGAGTAGACGTAGAGCATCTTCGTCTCGGGATCGAACGAGCCGCCGTGCCAGTTGACGCCGCCGCCCGCCGACGGCAGCATCAGCGTCGCGAGCGGCGACGGCCACGTCGAGACGACAGGCGGAGTGAAGATCGGTCCGAGCTTGTAGCGCGCGGCGACCTTCAGCGCTTCAGCCTTGAGTTCCGGCGTGAAGTCGATCAGGTCATCCACGGACACGCCCTGGCGATCGTACGCAGGCGGCCTGGTCGGAAACGGCTGCGTCGGCGAATACCATTCGCCGGGCACGTCGCCTTTCGGCACCGGCCGCTCCTCGATCGGCCACACCGGCTGGCCGGTGATGCGATCGAACACGTAGAGCCATCCTTGTTTCGTCGGCTGCGCCAGCGCCTTGATCGCGCGTCCGTTGACGGTGATGTCGATCAGGATCGGCGCGCACGGGATGTCCATGTCCCAGATGCCGTGGTGCACGAGCTGGTAGTGCCACTTGCGCTTGCCGGTCGACAGGTCAACGGCGACGACGCTTTCGCCAAACAGGCCGGCGCCAGGACGATGACCGCCGTAGTAGTCGCCCGTCGGCAACTCAACCGGCAGATAGACGGTGTTGAGCTCTTCGTCGACGGAGATCTGGCCCCACACGCCGGCGTTGCCGGTATAGACCCACGATTCTTTTTCCCACGTGTCGTTGCCGAACTCGCCGAGCTGCGGAATCGTGTGGAAGATCCACTGGCGCTTGCCGGTGCGGGCATCAAAGCCGCGGATGTAGCCCTTTTCGTTCTGGCGGCTCTTCGGCGTCCCACCGGGCAGGTGCGCGGCGCCGACGATGATCGTGTTCTTCGCGACGACCGGCGTCGCGTGCAGGCCGATCTCGCCCGTGATCGGATCCATCACCTGGTCGTCGTCCTGCTTCAGATCGACGATGCCGTTCCTGCCGAAGCCGGTGACCGGATGGCCCGTCTTCGCGTCGAGCGCGACCAACTGGTAGCCCGGCGTGACGTAAACGATGCGGTTGTCGCCGCGGCCGTCGGTCCAGTACGCGAGGCCGCGTCCCGAGAGCTTTCTCGGCGCCGCATCGCCGCGTTTGCCCTCGTTCAGGCTGTACATCCACAGCATCTCGCCGGTCTCGGCGTCGAGCGCGACGATGTCGCGGCGCGAGCCGGCGGTGACGTAGATGGTGCCGTTCGCCATGAGCGGCGTCGATTCCCAGTTGTATTCGGGGCGCGGGCCGAGCGCGTCGGCTTTGAAGCGCCACGCGACCTCGAGCTTCCCGAAGTTGTCCTTCGTAATCTGATCGAGCGGCGAGTAGTGCGTGTTCGCCAGATCGGCGCCGTAGCTGGTCCATTCGCGGTTCGGCGGACGCTGCTGCCCCCGCAGATGGATGGTGGCGCCCGCAAGGCCCAAGGCGAGCCCGAGAGACGTTGCGAACACAGACACACGTGATTTCATGGGTGTCACCCTCGTTTTGTAAGAGCAGTATCATAGGGCGTTTTATGACAAAGTCGACCGCGGTTCTCGCAGGAATCTTCAGTCTTGTTTTTGCGGCCGCCGGCTCGGCGCGTGCGGCCGATCCGGCCAGAATCCGCGACGCGGCGGCGCGCAACCTCGCCCTGTTGCAGTCCAGCCAGAAGCACTGGTTCGAGGTCCAGCGGTGCGATTCGTGCCATCACCAGTACCAGCCGGCGCTCGCCTATCGCGCGGCGCGCGAGCACGGCATTCCGTTCGACGAGGCCATCGCCCGGGCCGATGCGGCGAAGGCGTTCACGTATGCCGACCTCGACAGGGTCGTGCAGTATTCGTGGATCATCGAGCCGGCGGTCGACGATGCGTACCGGCTGATTGCGGCGGATGCGGCCAGCGTGCGGCCCAATCTGTCGACGGCCGTCATGGCGCGCATCCTGACGGCGCGGCAGAACGTCGGCGGCGACTGGCCGAGCCATCGCCAGCGCCCGCCGTCCTCGTATAGCAACTTCACGTTCACCGCGCTGGGCGTCCGCGCGATCCAGATCTACAGTCATCCCACGCAGAAGTCCGACGTCGCGAAGCACGTCGCGCTCGCGCGGCGCTGGTTCGAGTCGCATCGGCCTGTCGACACTGAAGAGCGCACATATAAGTTGTTGGGCCTGAAGTGGTCGGGCGGCGACCGTGCGTCGCTTGCGGCGGCGGCGCGCGACCTCGCGAAAACGCAGGAGGCCGACGGCGGCTGGGCGTCGCTCGACGGGCGCGTCAGCGATGCCTATTCAACCGGCCAGGCGCTTGTCGCGCTCCACGATGGCGGCGGCGTGCCGATCTCCGATGCAAACTGGCAGCGCGGCATCGACTATCTGCTCAAGACGCAGGCGGCGGACGGGTCGTGGCACACGGCGACGCGGCTCTATCCACCCGCGCCGCTGAGCCCGCCGTACTTCGAGAGCGGCCTGCCGTACGGCCACGATCAGTTTCTATCGGGGCAGGGCGGCGCATGGGCGGTGATGGCGCTCGCTTATGCGCTCGGCCCTGGCAAGGCAGTCGTCCCCGAGCCGCTGTCCGGCGTCGCGCCGGCAAATGTCGAGCCGTGGGCCGAGACGATCCTGCTTGGATCGGCGGCCGACGTGAAGAAGCTGCTCGACGGCGGACTCGATCCGAACGTCGCGACGAAGTCGGGCGGCACGACGGCGTTGATGATGGCCGCGCCGGACGTCGAGAAGATGAAAATGCTCATCGACCGTGGCGCGAACGTCAACGCGCGATCGGAGACGAAGTACACCGCGCTGATGGTCGCGACGCAGTACGCCACGCACGCGACGCCGGCCGTGCGGCTGCTGCTCGCGCACGGCGCTGACGCCGGTCAGTCGCAGGGCCAGCCGCTCTTCAATGCGGATCCGCTGTTCCTGGCGGCGTACGGCGGCAACGCCGAAGTGCTTCCGGATCTGCTGAAGGCGGGCGCGAGCCTGAACGGCGAGATGCGGCTCATCGGCACGTCGAGCACCGATGCGATTTCCGGCGCCGTCCGTCACGGCTATCTCGACGTCGCCAGCGTACTCGTGCAGCTCGGCGCTCCGGTCGATCGCACGGACGCGAGAATCACGCCGCTCGTGAAAGCCGTGCTTGGCGATCAGGTCGAGATGGCGAAATTCCTGATCGCGAAGGGCGCTGACGTCAATCACGTGGACGGCAACGGGATGACGCCGCTGCTGTATGCCGCATCGATCGACTTCGGCAGCTCCGCGATGATTGACATGCTCCTGAAGGCGGGCGCGCGCACCGACATGAAAACCAAAGAAGGGAAGACCGCGCTCGAACTCGCGCGGCAGTACAAGCACACGCATCTCGTTGCGAGCCTGAGCGCGCCACAGGCTGCGACCCGATGATCGCAGCCGGCACGCGCCTGGGGTCCTACGAAGTACTCGGCCAGCTCGGCGCGGGCGGCATGGGCGAGGTCTATCGCGCTCGCGATACGAAGCTCGGCCGGGATGTCGCGATTAAAGTGCTGCCCGCGGCGTTCACGATCGACACCGAGCGGGTGTCGCGCTTCAAGCGTGAAGCGCAGGTGCTCGCGTCGCTCAACCATCCCCACATCGCCGCGATCTACGGCTTTGAGACGGCAGACGAGGTGCAATTCCTCGTGCTCGAGCTGGTCGAGGGCGACACGCTGGCGCGGAAGATCGCGCGCGGTCCGATGCCAGTCAAGGAAGCGCTCGTCATCGCGCGGCAGATCGCCGAGGCGCTCGACGCCGCGCACGAGAAGGGCATCATCCATCGCGACCTGAAGCCGACGAATATCGCGCTCACGCCCGACGAGCGCGTGAAGGTCCTCGACTTCGGCCTCGCAAAAGCGCTCGAGTCGGACAGCGCCGTCGATGCCACGCACTCGCCGACGATCTCGTTTGGCGCCACACGCGCCGGTGTCATCCTCGGCACGGCGGCGTACATGAGCCCGGAACAGGCGAAGGGCCGCGCCGCCGACAAACGCAGCGACGTGTGGGCCTTCGGCGCCGTGCTCTTCGAGATGATCACGGGCAAGCGAGCGTTCGAAGGCGAAGACGTCTCCGACACGCTCGCCGCGGTCTTGCGCGGTGAGCCGGACTGGACGCTGCTGCCCGCGGATCTGCCGCCGTCGCTCGCGGCCCTCATTCGCGGCTGCCTGCAGAAAGATCGCCAGGCTCGCGTGGCGGATATCTCCGTCGTGCGCTTCCTGCTCGGCGATCCGATGGGCACGAGCCTGACGATGGCGGGGGCGGTACCTGCGTCTGCCGTGAGTGCGGTGTCCCGGTCGCGCGCGGCGTTGCTTCCGTGGACTGTCGCGGCGCTCCTCGCGATTGCGCTGGCGTCGGTTGCGTTTCTCTGGCTGTCGCGCCCGGCGCCGCCAGCGGCATCGCCGCAGCGCGTCAACGCTGAGGTCGGCGCCGAAATCGCGTTCCTGGGCAACCTTGGCGCCGGCGCCGTGGTTTCGCCCGACGGCAGGCTGCTGGCGGTGGTCGCCTCACGCTCGCAGGGCGAGCCGGTCCAGCTCTACCTGCGGCGTCTCGATCAGCTGGCGGCGGCGCCGCTCGCCGGCACGGAGCGGGCCGCGAGCCCGTTTTTTTCGCCAGACGGACAGTGGATTGCGTTCTTCGCGCAAGGCAAGCTGAAGAAAATCGCCGTCACCGGCGGGGCTGCCGTCACGCTCTGTGATGCGCCCAACCCGCGCGGCGGGAGCTGGGGCGACGACGGGATGATCGCATTCCAGCCGAGCAGCGATCCGGGCGCCGCGCTCAAGCGTGTGTCGTCGGCCGGCGGCAACCCCGAGGCGCTGTTTCGTCTCGCCGACGGCGAGAGCACCCAGCGCTGGCCGCAGGTGCTGCCTGGGTCGAAGGCCGTGCTGTATACCAGCAGCTCCACCCAGGCCGGCGGTGCCTTCGACTCCGCCGATATCGTGGTGCAATCCGTGAGCGGCGCGCGGAAGGTGATTCAGCGCGGCGGGTATTACGGCCGTTACGTGAGCAGCGGCCATATCGTGTATATCCACCAGGGCACGCTGTTCGCCGCGCCGTTCAGGCTCGATCGCCTCGAAGTGGCCGGCCCTTCGGCCCCGGCCATCGAGTCGATCGCATCGTCGGCGAACAACGGCGGCGCGCAATATGCCATCTCCGATACGGGTACCGTCGTGTATGTGCCGGGTCGCGCCGTCTCCTCGGCGGCGCCCATCGAGTGGCTGGATCACACCGGCAAGATAAGTCCGCTCCGGGCGATGCCCTCCGAGTGGAGCAACCCGGCGTTCTCGCCGGACGGCAAGCAGATCGCCATGGACATCTCGGACGGTTCGCAGTCCGATGTGTGGACGTATGACTGGTCGCGCGACACGATGACGCGCCTCACGTTCGATGCCGCCGACGACGCGCGCCCGGTCTGGTCGCCGGACGGGAAGCGAATCATCTTCGCCTCCCGTCGCGGGGACAAGTCGACGTTCAATCTGTACTGGCAGCGCGCCGACGGCACCGGCGAGGTGCAGCGTCTTACCGAAAGCAAGAACAACCAGATGCCGACGTCGTTTCATCCGGGCGGGAAGTCCGTCGCGTTCTTTGAAGTGACGCCGAACAACGCCAACGATCTGATGATCCTGCCGATTGAGGGGGCCGAGAGCGCGGGGTGGACGCCGGGCAAACCCTCGGTGTTCCTCAACGCGCCGTACACCGAATCGAGCGCGATGTTCTCGCCGGACGGCCGATGGATCGCCTACATTTCGAACGAGTCCGGCCGGAACGAAATCTTCGTGCGCCCGTTTCCCGGTCCTGGCGGGAAGTGGCAGATATCGACGGCCGGGGGCGACGATCCCACGTGGTCGCGCGTGCGCCACGAGCTGCTGTTTGCGTCGGCAACGGACGCGCGAATCATGAGCGCGCAGTACAGCGCCGAGGGGGAGTCGTTCCGCGCCGATAAGCCGGCCGTGTGGTCTCCGGTGCAGTTCATCGCCCGTCCGCGCGCGCCGAGCCGCGACATCGATCTCCATCCCGACGGCCAGCGCTTCGCGGTGGCCGCGGCCAGCGCCGACGGCAACACCAAGCAGGACAAGGTCGTGTTCGTCTTCAACTATTTCGACGAGCTGCGCCGGCTTGCGCCAGCCGGGAAGTGATCAGATCGGGATTTGGGATTAGGGATTTGGGATTTGGGATTTGAATTGGAGGGAGTGATGAAAAAAATCGCCATTGGCGTCCTGCTGGCCCTGAGCGCGTTTCCGGTTGTGCGCGCGCAGCAGGCCGTGCCGGAGATTCCGTTCGACTCCGTGCCGAACTTCTTCAAGCTGCCCGCGGATCTGAACTTCGGCGAGGACGCCGGCGTCGCGCTGAATTCGAAGGGCCACGTCTTTGTCTACACGCGCTCGAACAGCGCGACGGGCGCGGCGTACGGCGGCGCCGCGTCGCAGCTCCTCGAGTTCGATCAGACCGGCAAGTTCGTGCGCGAGATCGGCAAGGGGCTCTACGCGTGGGCCTTCGCGCACGCGGTTCGCGTGGACAAGGACGATAACATCTGGGCGATCGACAAGGGCTCGGACATGATCGTCAAGTTCAACCCCGAAGGCCACGTCACGATGGTGTTCGGCCGGAAGAAGGAAGCCTCCGACGAGGACGCCGAGCCGTGGAAGCGCAACCTCAAACCGCCGCTCGCGCCGGTCAACGGCCAGTTCCGCCAGCCGACCGACGTCGCGTGGAACGCGGCGGGCGACATCTTCATCAGCGACGGCTACGTCAACGCGCGCGTCGCGAAGTTCGACAGGAACGGCGACTGGGTGAAGAGCTTCGGCGAGCCGGGCAGCGGCCCCGGTCAACTCAATACGCCGCACAGCATCGCGACCGATGCGAAGGGCAACGTGTACGTCGCCAATCGCGGCAACGTGCGCATCGAGGTGTACGACGGCGAGGGCAAGTACCTGCGCCAGATCAAGCTCGACGTCCCGGTGCCGGCCGATGCGCATCCGGCGATTGGCAACACGCCGGCGGCAGGCGCCGCGCCCGGCACGATGAGCCCCGGCGCGCCGTGGGCCGTCTGCATCACGCCGGGACCGAATCAGGTGCTCTACGCGGCCGACGCGTATCCGGGACGTATATATAAGGTGTCGCTCGACGGCAAGATTCTCGGCGTCCTCGGCAAGGCGGGGAAGCAGCCGAAGCAGTTCGGCTGGATTCACGAGATCGCGTGCCCGTCGGAAAACGAGCTCTACGTCGCGGAGATCCTCAACTGGCGCGTGCAGAAGCTGCAGCTGCACCCTGAACGCGCCACCGCAACCAGGTAGCGTCCGGCTTTAAGCCGGACGTCCGCCTGAAGGCGGACGCGACAGGGCCTTCTAGAGGGTCTTCTACAGGGCCTTCCCCAGTTTGGTCTGTAATCCGTCGCGGTAGCCGCGGCTCAGCGTGAGCCGCGTCTTGTCGTGCAGCAGGATGACATATTCGCCGTTGAACGACGAGCGCAGCTCATGGATGCGATCGACATTCACGATCGTCGACCGGTGGACGCGGACGAACTGCGCCGGGTCGAGCTGCGATTCGATATGGCCCATCGTGCCGCGCACGAGATGTGTCTGCTGGCCGACGTGCAGGCGCACGTAGTTGCCGGCGGCTTCGCACCAGTCGATCTCCTGCATGCGGACGAAATAGATACGGCCACTCGACTTGATCACCAGGCGATCGCGCCGCCCGGGCGCGGCCGGTTCGGGCGTCCCGGTCGCCTTGCGCGTGGTCAGGTGCTGGCGCGCGTGCATCAGCGCGGACTTGAACCGCTCCGCGCTGAACGGCTTGAGCACGTAATCGAGGGCGTGCACTTCGAATGCGCGCAGCGCGTACTCGTCGTACGCGGTTACGAAGACCACTGCGGGCATGGTCTCGCCAAGCGTGCGCGCCAGCGCGAGCCCGTCCATCTGCGGCATCTGAATGTCGAGGAACACGAGATCGGGCGACGTGCGTTCGATCGCGGAAATCGCCTGCGGCCCAGAGTCGCATTCGCCGATGACTTCGATGTCCGACTCGTCCCGCAGCAGCGACAGGACGCGCGCGCGCGCGATGGGCTCGTCGTCCACCACCAGCGTGCGGATCTTCTCCATCATGCAACCCCCGCTTCGACTTCAGGATGCGTGTCCGCCTGGAAGGGAATGCGAATCGTCACGCAGAAGCCGCGTTCGAGATTCGAGAACGTGAACTGATATCTGTCGCGGTACAGGTGCTCGAGGCGCGCGCGCGTGTTGTCGAGGCCGACGCCGCGGTTGAGCGCCATCAGCCGATCCGGCGGCAGGCCGTCGCCGCTGTCTCGAATCTGGATCAGGAGCTCGTCGTCGTCGCGGGAGGCGTGGACAGCGAGCCATCCCGGCCGCGCGTTGGGTGCGATGCCGTGCCTGATCGCGTTTTCAACGAGCGGCTGCAGCACGAGGCTCGGCACCTGCGCGTCGAGCGTCTCCGGCTGGATGTGCATCTCGATGTTCAGGCGGTTGCCGAAGCGCGTCTGCTCGATCTCGACGTACTTCTGCAGGACTTCGAGCTCTTCCTTGAGCGGTACTTCCTGAATGCCGGACTTGTGCAGCGTCATGCGCAGCAGGTCGCCGAGGCGATCGATCATCGTGTCGGCCCCGCCGGGATCCGTGCGGATGAGCCCTGAGATCGTGTTGAGGGTGTTGAAGAGGAAATGCGGATGGAGCTGGCGCTGCAGCGACTGAAGCTGCGCTTCGACGAGCCGTGTTTCGAGCTGCGAGGCGTTCAACGCGCGCGCTTCGGACTCACGCCGGTACACGAGCGCATACGCCACGCCGACGAGGAACAGGTACGTCGTGAGCAGCCAGTCGAGCTGGCTGAAGTACTCGCGCAGGGCGGACACCCACCATCCGGTGCCCGGCCTTGCCAGCGCCTCGCTGCCCATCAGCGCGGCGCGTGTGCCGATCATGACGGCGGTGTGCAGGACCGAGTACGACAGCGCGCAGGCAATGTGCAGCGGCAGGCGGCGCGGCCAGCTCGTGCGATCGAGCGGATGGCGCACGGCGAACGCCATGATCGCCGGCGTCAGCAGCGCCGGGATGTACCAGTAGACCAGGTTGAGCACGAGGAGATGCGGCAGCGCGTGCGGCATCATGTGCTCGTTGCCGAGGGCGTCCTTCCAGTACGCCTGGAACGTGGACGAGATGCCGAATACCGTGGCGATGGCAAACAGCAGCGGCACAGGAATCGACGGACGGCGTTCCACAGCAGGTACTATCGGGGCATCGACTGCATCGGTCAAGATGGCGGACGCGTGCACGGCCGGAAGCGTGCCATTCATCACCGCTGGACCGCCGTTCATCACAGCTAACACACGGATTTCTCCGGCGGTTTAGACGCGCGGGCAGCCGCGGCGGTTCGGCATTCCTCCCTCGGCGACGCGACTCGAAACGCGGGCGCGTCGATCGGTCACATTCTGGTTGGCGGGCGTGGCCTCGCGCCGCGAACATGGCCGCCATGCTCGCGCAGGCGGCACTCGCGCTTTCGCTGGTCGTTCGCGTCTACGACACATACGGCGTGCAGCCCGCCGCCCTGGCCGCCGCGCAGTCCGCCGTCGGCCGGATCCTGAAAGACGCGCACCTCCGCGTCACGTGGGCGGAGTGCCCGTGCGCCGCGTCCGTCGGACCCGCGGAACTCGTGATACGCATTGCGGCGGCGCCGGCGGGGAGCGAACCCGCGTCGCTCGGATTCTCGTACGTCGATGTCGATCGCAAGGCCGGCACGCTGGCGACCGTGTTTGCCGATCGCGTCGGCATGCTCGCGGGCGCCGCAGGCGCCGATGAGGGCGAGCTGCTCGGCCGTGCGATGGCGCACGAGATCGGGCATCTGCTCCTCGGCACCCGCGATCATGATCGCGCCAGTCTGATGCGAGGGCAGTGGACGACGAGAGAGCTGGAAAGCAACCGGCCCTGGGACTGGACGCTCTCGCGGAAGGACGGAGCGACGATGCGTCAGGCGGTCGTCCGCAGGATGCGCGAGCCCGCGCGTCCTGCCGCAGTGATTGCCGCCGGAGCGTGGCCGGCGCCAGAAGACGTCAGGGCGCCGTAGCGGGAGCGACGACGGCGAACGGCTGGGCTTCGAGCCCGGCGAACGTCGCCAGATCGCGTTCGGCGGTGGCGAGGAGCGGATCGCCCGACGCCGCGTAGCAGTCGCGGCGCAGCGTCAGCATCGTGGCGTCCCAGGGCGAGTAGGGCTCGAGTGCGTGCATCGGCTCGGCACACGATTCAGCCAGACCCGCCGTGCGCGTGAGAAGCGCCGCCGCGGTCAGTCGATCCTCTGGAAGCGCGCCGGCCGCGAGCGGCGTCTTGAGCGCCGCGATCATCCGGCGCGCGAGCGCGGGGCTTTGCGCTCCGACCTGGCCCGCAAGCGCGATCGTGCGCTCCTTCACCGCCTGCAACGGCCACGGATCGGTCGCCATCTGCTTCAGCGCCGACTCGAGCACTGGCGCCGCCGCGTCGGGCTTCCCCTGGCGCACGAGCAGCATGGCGAGAATCGCGTCGGCTTCGGCCGGCTCATAGCTGCGGACGCGATCGATGTACGGCAGCGCGGCGTCCGATGCGGACGCGGCTTCGAGCATCGCCAGCATCGCCAGCTCGACCGGGTCTCTCGGCCCCTCGGTCTGCGCCTGCCAGTTCTCGCGCACGGCCGTCCCGTTCCGTTGCACGAAGAACGCTTCGATCGCCTGCTGCCGCGCCCGTTCAGGCGGCGCGCCGTTGGGCGCGATGTCCGTGCCGAATCCTGTGGCGGCGTAGAAGCTCACGAGGCCGGTGCGCAGCATCGACCAGTCGAGCTTCACGCCGTCGACGACCGGCTCGGCGACGCCGAGCTGCCGCGCGAGATCCCGGATTTCAAGAATCATCGGCGTGCCGGTCCGTCCCACGGCCCGCGCGAATCCGAACTCGACGACGTTGCGATCGTCTTCGTTGCGATCGAGATTCGGCAGCGCGGCGATGGCGCGCGTCAACTGATCGCCCGCGACGAAGTGCGCGAACACGCCGTTCAACGTCGTCGTATGCCATGCGGCGCGGAGCGCCGTCTTGAACGGCTCTTGCGCGATGCGCGGCCCGAGGACTGCCGATCGATAGGGAATCGGATGGCGCGCGCCAATCAGGACCAGATCGCCTGAGGTCGTCTGCCAGGTCTCGACATGCGGAAACACCGGGGCCATCGTCGCGTAGACGGTGCGGAGCGTTCGCGTGTCGACCTCGTACGCCTGCACCCACTGCAGGAACATGCCGTCGTCGGTCAGCCGGCGGAAGGCGGCTTCGTAATACTCGCGCGTGAACAGGCTCGCGACGCCGGCGCGAAAAGGATTCGACGGCTCCGACGCGATGACGTCGTAGCGGTCTGGCGTGAGCAGCAGCAGCTCGCGCGCGTCGCCGATCGTGACGTGGACCTTCGGGTTGTCGAGGACGTCGTGATTGACGGCCGCGCACGCGCGCGCGACGTCGAGAATCAGCGGCTCGAGCTCGACGACGTCGACGCGATCCATGGACGGCACGGCGCCAAGCCAGCCCGCGGTGCTGCCGGTGCCGAGGCCGATGACGAGGGCGCGCTTCGCCGACGGATTGAGCAGCGGGCCGAGCATGCCGAGCATCACCTGCGTACCGGCATCACCGACGGCGCTGCCGTCTGACTTGCCGTTGACAACGAATGCGTAGCCGGCCGAGTCGCTCGCCAGCGCGACGCTGCTTTCGATGCCGTCGCCTTCCCAGACGATGACGCGCTGACGTGTGCGCGTCCATGAGGCCCACTGATTCGGCGTCGCGAAGGACGCGAGGGGCACCCGTCCGGCGCCGATCGGGCTGTGACGCCACGCCGCGGTAGGCCCGGTGGCCGTCAGCAGCAGCACGGTGACGGCCATCAGCGCGAGCGGCGGAACGAGCGCGCGGATCTCGCGGCCTTTCGCGCGGATGACCGTCGCGGCGATGCCGAGCACGAGCAGCATCGCGGCGACCAGCCGCCATGCGCCTGGGGCCGTCAGCCACGGCAGCAGACCGAAGCCGCCGGCGAGCGATCCGAGGATCGCGCCGATCGTGTTCGTCGCGTAGGTGAGCCCGAGCTGGCGGCCCAGCCCTTCGCGCCCGCGACCGAGCAGCGCGACCAGCAGCGGAAACTGATAACCGGCAACGAGCGCAGCGGGCAACACGACGATAGACGTGACTGCCGTCCAGCCACCGACCTGCGCCCAGAAGCCGATCCGGTTGAACGGCGTGAAGACTGTGGCCAGCGTCGCGAGCCGATCGCCCAGCGCGAAGGCAATGGCGATGGTGACGGCCTCCAGCAGACACGTCAGGGCGAAGCTGCTGATGGTGGCCGGGCGATCCGCGCCAAGCAATGAGTAGAGCAATCCGCCGATCCCGATACCGACGAGCGCGACGGCGAGAATCAAGCCGAACGTGAACACCGATCCGCCGAGCAGCGGACCGAGCATGCGATACCAGACCAGCTCCATCAGGAAGAACGCGAAGCCGACGATGCCCGATGCCGTCAGGACAAACGCGACGGGCGCCTGCGCCTCGATCCCGTCCGCCGGCTGCGCGCGATCGTCAGACAGCGGGCCCAGCGTGCGATCCACCTGCCGTGCCGAGACGGCGACGATCAAGTTGACCGCGGCCGCGAGCCAGAGCGTCGACCGTGTGCCGAACAGTTCGAGTGCGAGGAAGGTCGCGACGAGACACCCGGTGACGGCGCCAAGCGTGTTGCAGCCGTACAGCGTCGCAAGCTGTCGGCGCCGTTTGTCGGCCGGCGCCGTGATCGCGCGCGCGGCGGCGGGCAACGTGCCGCCCATGGCGATGGTTGGCAGCGCCAGCACCAGCGTGCTGAGCACAAGGCGGACGATGGTCCCGCCTGTCAGGCCCAGCCGCGGAGTGCCGCCGACGGCGACGTACAGCTGTCTGACCAGCGCGAGGAGCAGTGGGCTCGCGGCGGCCGACAGAGCCACGATTCCCTCGAGCTGCGCGTAAAGGGCCAGGGGACGGGTGTGCGTGTCGGCGCGGCGTCCGAGCAGCCAGCCGCCGAGACCGAGGCCGCCGATGAAAATCGCGAGGACAGCCGCGGAGGCCGCCGTGGACGCTCCGAAAATCAGCCGGAACTCGCGCAGCCAGCCGATCTGATAGACCAGCGCGCAGAAGCCTGAGGCGAAGAGCAGGCCGGCAACCGGCCAGGTCCTATGATGAGGTGCCATGAAATCAGTGCAGCGTATCGCAACCGCTCTCGGCGTACCAGTCCTCTTTTCGATCCTTGCCGCCGCCGAGACCACACCGCCGCCTGCGCGCCGGGTCTCACAACCGCACGGGTTTTCCGTCGTCGAGGCCAGCATCGGTGACATGCAGAGGGCCATGGCGTCAGGCCGCGTCACTTCGCGTGAGCTGGTGCGCCAATACCTTGCGCGTATAGCAACGTACGAACCTGTCCTGCACGCGGTGCTCGCGGTCAATCCGAATGCGCTGGCCGATGCCGACCGTCTGGATCGCGAGCGCGCTCGAGGGCATGTCCGCGGCACTCTGCACGGCATTCCCGTCGCGCTGAAGGACAACATTCAGACGACGATGATGCCGACCACCGGAGGAGCGCTCGCGTTTGCGGGATATGTGCCCCCGTACGAGGCGACGCTGACGGCCAACCTGCGGGCGGCCGGGGCGGTCATCATCGCGAAGACCGGCATGACCGAGCTCGCGAACTGGGTCGCTGGCGATCCCACGCCGATGCCGACGAATTACAACTCGCTCGGCGGATTCGGCTTCAATCCATTCGACGCGCGCCGCGATCCGCGCGACGACACCTTCGACGGCCGTCCGGTGCTGCCAACCGGAGGATCGAGCTCCGGCATCGGCACGAACGCGAGCTTCTGGGCGGCAAACGTCGGCACCGAGACCTCGGGATCGATTCTGAGTCCGTCGAACCAGAACATGCTCGTGGGCATCAAGCCGACCGTGGGACGCATCAGCCGGTACGGCGTGATTCCGATCACGGCCGATCAGGACACGCCGGGCCCGATGGCGAAGACCGTGGCTGACGCCGCGATCATGCTGGGAGCGCTGGAGGGCAGGACGCCGGATCCGCACGATCCGGCGACGCGCACATGTACGCCGCCGCCGGGAAAAAGCTACACCCGATCGCTGCGCGCCGGCGCGCTCAAGGGCGCGCGCATCGGGATCCCTCGCGCGTTTTTCTACGACCGCGTGGCCGTGCCTGGCGACGCGGACGCGCGCGGCGGGCTGACCGCGGCGCAGCAGATCGTGATGGCCAATGCCATTACGGTCCTCAAGGATCACGGCGCCGTCATCGTCGATCCGGCCGATATCCCCAGCATCGTCGACACCCGCGCCGACAACAACTTCCTGAAGTGGAACATCTGTTCCGGGGCGGACGAAGCGCGCGGCAAGGACGCGGGTTGCGCCATCGGGTTGAAGTACGGCATGAAGCGCGATTTCAACGCGTGGCTCGCGACGCTCGGGGCAGGGGCGCCCATCAGGACGCTGACGGCGCTGCGCGAGTGGAATCTCAAACATGCCAAGGCGGGAACGCTCAAGTACGGTCAAAGCAATCTCGACATCTCCGACGAGATGGACGTCGAGCGCGATCGGGCGCGCTACGAAGCCGATCGTGCGAAAGACGTGCGGCTGGCCGGCACGCACGGCATCGACGAGGTGATGGCGGCCGAGCGGCTCGATGCCATCCTGTTTCCCGGTTTCTCTGGCGCGGGCATGTCGGCCCGCGCGGGGTATCCGACCGTCATCGTGCCGTTCGGCATGGTGCCGAACGCGCCCCAGACGTCGCCGTTTCCGCCGGGGTTTGAGGCAAAACCGGCTCCGTACGGCGTGAGCTTCGCCGGACGCGCGTGCAGCGAAGCGCGTCTCATCGAGCTTGCGTACGCCTTCGAACGGGCCACGACACGCCGTGCGGCGCCGCCGGACATTCGCTGAACTGATAGGCGTTTCTATGGCTTTTTGCGAGGCGTCGAATTACTCTAGCCTCACTCATTTGAGCAATTCTGACGGGAACGACGGCCGGGGCACGTCCGGTAACGACGTCACGCAGCTGCTGAAGCGCTGGCGCAAGGGATCGCGCGACGCCGAATCGGAGCTGATGGAGCGCGTGCAGGGCGAACTGCGGCGTCTCGCCGCGGGGTACCTGCGTCACGAGCGCGCGGGCCGGACGCTGCAGCCGACGGCCGTGGTCAACGAGGCGTACATCCGGCTGCTGCCGCAGCGCGGCGTCTCGTGGGAAAACCGCGCGCACTTTTTCGGCATCGCCGCGAAGATGATGCGGCGCGTGCTCGTCGATCACGCGCGGCGCAGGCGCGCGATCAAGCGCGACGCCGGTCCGGCCGAACCCGTGTCGGTGTCCGGCGTGCCGTCGCCCGCGCGTGAAGCCGATCCGGTCGACGTGCTCGCGCTGCACACGGCGCTGTCCGAGCTCGGCGAGATCGACCCGCGGCAGGCGGAGATCGTCGAGATGCGGTTTTTTGCCGGCCTGACAGTGGAAGAGATCGCCGAAGTGCTCGAGATCTCGCCCGCCACCGTCAAGCGCGAGTGGGCGACGGCGAAGCTGTGGCTGCGCCGGCAGATGCAGGGCCTGTAGGCACAAGGACGCAATCACGATGGACGCGGAAGCCTGGCGACAAGCGAAAGGTGTGCTGGCCGAGGCGCTGCTGTGTCCGCCGGATGAGCGCGAAGCGCTCGTCATCGCGCGCTGTCCCGATCCCGATCTCCGCCGCGAGGTGCAGGCCTACCTGAACGAGTACGACGAGCATTTTCTCGAGTCCGTCCTCACGGTGTCGGACACCCTGGACAGCACGTCCTCGTCGGCCGACGCCGGGCAATTCCCCGACATTCACAACGGCGATCACATCGGCCCCTACGTCGTCCTCGACCGCCTCGGCGTCGGCGGCATGGGCCATGTGTTTCTCGGCAACGACACGCGGCTGCACCGCAAGGTCGCGCTGAAATGCCTGAGCGCGTCGGCGTCCGCCGGTGAGCTGCGCGCGCGCATCCTGCACGAAGCGCGCGCGGCCGCCCGCATCACGCATCCGCACATCGCGATCGTCCACGACGTCATCGAGCACGAGAGCCGTCCCTTCCTCGTCATGGAGTACGTCGAGGGCGAGAGCCTCGCGGCGCTGATCAAGCGCGAGCGGCCGTCGGTCGAACAGATCGTCACGGTCATGCGTCAGCTCGCCTCAGCCCTCGCCGCGGCGCACTCGAAAGGCATCGTCCACCGCGATCTCAAGCCGGCGAACATCCAGGTGACGCCGGACGGGTCGGTGAAGATCCTCGACTTCGGCGTCGCGCACGCGATGTCGGCAGCCACGATGAGCTCCACGACCTCGCCGGCGGCCGGGTTGACCGTTCCGATGACGACGACGCTGCAGGGAGACCGGCGCGTGATGCATCCGGGCACGCCGGCGTACATGTCGCCGGAGCAGATGTTCGGCCGGGCGATCGATCAGCGCTCCGACATCTACAGCCTGGGCGTCATCGTGTACGAGATGGCGACGGGCCACCGGCCGTACTCGACCGACGACCCGCTCGAAGTCGTGCTGACGCTCAGCCGGAATTTCCTGCATCCCGGCGACGCGGAGACGGCCCTGCCGGCGCAACTCAACGACGTCATCGCGAAGATGCTGGCGGTCAAGCCGGACGATCGCTATCAGACCGCGGGAGAACTCGAGAACGCGCTGGTGACGCTGACGGCCGCGGCCGCATCGCCCGTTGCCACGCCGTCGCGGTCGACGACCGCGCTTCGCGTCGCCTCGCGCGCGGCGCTCGCCGCGGTGATCGTGGTGGCGGGCCTGACGTTCCTCGGCTTCATCGAGACGTTCGGGTTCAACACCACGCTCGAACGCGTGGCGCCGTTCGATCAGGAGTCGCCGGCGCGATGGCTGGAGTTCGGATTGCGGGCGCTCGTGGTGCCGGCGGTCTACACGATCGGCGTCTTTGTCGCGATTGCGGCGATTCGATTCGTCGTCCGCCTGTTGAGCCTCTCGCGCGGCATCGAGCATCTGCTCACGACCAGCATGACGCGTACATCACGATTGAGCGCCCGCCTCGGTCTTGACGATCCCGCCGTGCTGAGCCAGGCGGCCGCCGGTATTGGCGTGATCGTGATGGGGCTCGTCCTGCGTCATTTCTGGCCGTTCATCCTGGCATTCGGGACGAGAACGATCAGTACGCAGCCAGCGGCACGCTTTCTGCCGCTCCAGCCTGGCGGTCCGGGCCGGCTCGACGCGCAGCTCTATCGATTTGTCCTGACGCTGCTGGTGTTCGGGTTCGGCATGGCGCTCGTGCGCATTCACCGCTTGCGGGGCGTGCGGGCGGTGCGCGAAGGGAGCATGGCCTTCGGCCTGGTCGGCGTGATGTTCGGGCTTGCGCTGATCCTGTGCGTGTTGCCCTATCGCATCGTCTGGAAGAACGAGATGCCGCGTTTCGATGTCGCCGGCGAGCGCTGCTTCGCGATCGGGGCGGCTGGCGACGAGCTGCTGCTGCACTGTCCCGATCGGACGCCACCGCGCAATCGCGTGGTGAAACGCAGCGACGCGTCGGTCCATTCCACGGGCCTCGTTCAGAACATCTTCACTCCCCCGGAGACGTCACACTAGATGAAAGGTCTGATATGAAACGAGTCGTGTTGATACTGCTGGCCGCGATGTGCGCCCTGGCGCGTCCGGCGAACGTGTACGCCCAGTCGGACTTCATCGACTGGCTTGAAGCGTTCAGCGGCCCCGGCCCATTCCATACGTACTACACGCTGTCGATCGGCACGCGAGTGCTGTGCACGTACGACGAGGGTACCAGGCACCGGGTGAGCACGTGCCTGTCTGATATTGATCCGAAGATCAAGACGGTGCTGACCGCGGAATATGCCTGGGCGTCGAGCCACGATAACGCCAGGTTCACGGGCGTGTCCGATCCGCTGAACAACGCGCCGGTGAACAGCAGCCGCGTGATGGTCAATTACTACTACAGGTTCTCGCCGATGCTCGATGTGGGCGTCGGCGGCGGCGCGTTTGTCTTCACGGGCGACGGCTTCGACAACCAGACACACCCGCTGCTGACGCCATTGGCGTTGACCTTCACGCCGCTCGGCTACCTGCGCAGCGAGAAATGGGTCAAGTGGGGCCGTGTGATTCGGGTCAAGTTCGCCGAGAAATACGTGCTTGGCGACATCGCCGCCGCCGATTTCAAGTCGCCGGCCAACTATCTGAAGCACGGCGAGCTCAACTCGGAAATCCGCGTCGGCTTCGATTTCTGGCCGTTCATCGCGCGCCATCACTAGGCGCTGCGTTCACATGATGGTGGCTTCGGGCGGACGCGCGAAGCTGCGCTCCGCATCGAGCGTCGTCTCGTAGACGTCGAAGACCGTGAGCAGCTTGGTGATTGTGAGCAGCTCACGGTTCTTTCCGGCCACCCGCACCAGCACCAGCCGCGTGTTCCGTACCCGGCACGACGTGTATGCGTGCACCAGCGCGCCAAGGCCCGCGCTGTCGATGTAGTCGATGTTCTGAAGATCGAGAATCAGCCGGTTCCAGCCGTGCTCGATGCGTTTGGCAATGGCGCGGCGGAAGTACTGAATGGTCTCCATCGTCAGCCGGCCGTGCGGCTCGATGATGACGATGTTGTTTCCGACGTACTCGGCGATCTTCATGACGGGGCCTTCTCCCTGCCGGTATACGCGCAGGGGGCCGCCCCGTCGGCTCACGCGGTCAAGGCGCTGATTCCCGATT
>Ga0153915_10001643_pt1 | contig 20560 bp, 43 predicted proteins | sample Opewatmetagenome_2_FD_107003 | JGI IMG/M metagenome (GOLD analysis project Ga0153915, IMG submission 107003) | Freshwater wetland microbial communities from Ohio, USA - Open water 3 Core 3 Depth 3 metaG | ecosystem: Environmental > Aquatic > Freshwater > Wetlands | place: USA: Ohio, Lake Erie...
AACTGAATTATTTCATCAAAGTATTCTTTATATTTATATCTATAAAGAGCAGTGATTAAACTTAATTCTTTTCTATGTCCTTGCATATGTCGAAAAAATTCATCTATTTCAGATATATCTAAAAAATGTTTAACATTATGCAAGTATTCTATTGTTTCTTCGGTATTGTTCATTTTAATTTCCTTCCCTATAATTGTTGTAATTCTTCTTTTAACCTACTCACCTTTGCTAATTTAAAGTCTACTAAACACTTTATTTCATCAGCATCAAACAACACAATACTATGTATACTATCTAAATCTTGTGAACTCCAATAATTATACACTGTCTTTTTCGTGGGAATTTTAAGAAGTTTTTTCAATCCCAATCTATGAGTACACATTTTATTTTCTCTAGTATTTTTCTCAATACCTGACAAAGATTTTATTTCAGTTTCTAAAGTTTTTATCTCTGCCATAATTTCATTTGCTTTATTATAGCTTTCAATGTTCATTATTTTCCTCCAATTAATTCCATATAAAATTAGCTATTTAAAGTCTTTTATTTTAAAAAACTATACTGACATTCTATTGCTAAAAGTACTCGACCATTATCAAGCTGAATAACTGTATTGAACGGCAACTCTTTATCATCTCGAATAATAGTTCCGAAATGATGTCTACTTGAATCATAATGATAACAGACTTTTACTTTTTCCCCTATAAGGTTAGTTTGTTTAGGATATTTTGTATAATCTATATAATCCGTACAGCCCATATGTAAATCCCCTTTCTTCTGATATTACCAATATACCCCTTCAGCAAATGATTGTCAACAGTTTTTATTATTTTATTTTTGTTTTTATTTAGAAACTTTATTCTAATCCTTTTCTTTCTTGAAAGTATCACAATTTTCCGGAATCACGAACGCTTTAAAATATTCACCCTCTCCATCTAATGGTTGATTACAGATTGCATTTATTAAAGTATCATTAGTGAATCCTAACGGAATTGCATGTTCACCACTATAAGTCGCTTTTAATTTGTTAACATACTTCCCTTTTGTATCACCACACTTGCACTGTTTTTCTTCAAAAGTTAAATTAAATATATCTCCACATTTTTTACACATTAATAATTTCATTCATACACACTCTCATAATTATATTTTTCATGATTATACCATATTGACAACTTGATAAATATATTTTATTATAAATATGCAAAGCTTACATCAACACTAATATAGAAACGTGATTAATACTCATGGGCCTTTCTCTTTAGTGTAATTAGTGTAAGGTGAGTAAAGCCACTCTAGCCTGCAAAAGCATCGGAGTGGTTTTTACTTTTCCGTTAAAAGACAAGTTTCATGCTAAATTATTGAATTAATATAACTAATAATATGCTCAGGAACACCTTCTTCAAATTCTAATTCATCGTCTTTGAAAGTACATTTCACAAAATGTTCTGTACCATCATCATCAATAACAGCAAATGTACACCAATTATTAAATACGTGTCTTTCTTTGATTCTCATTTTTAATTTAGTCCTTTCTTAACTTAAAATTTTTATTAAGGCATTAATCATATCATCAGTTAAACTATCAAATTCTCCATCTTTCCCTCTTAGTGCAAAAATGACATTTCCTACTATTGAAGTATTTCCAATATACACATTTACTTCTAAACCTTTAAGTTTGCCTTCTTCATTTATGACCATTAATATACTTCCATCTTCATTTGCTGGTATAACTTCAATATATCCATCAACCAATTCTTGAAATTTTACTAATGAATTTTCAATTTCCATAATATATGGTTTCTCATATGGTTTCTTATAAACTATTGTTATCATTTTTTAATACCTCCTATATTTGTACTTATTTTAACATAAGAGGTATTAAAATGCAATAGCTGTATATAATTATTTATGTATTTTATTTATAAATTTATTTAATATATTTTAATATGTGCGCAATAACATCTACTGTCCATCCATTCCCTATACATATAGTTCTTTTACTATCTGGGATTCCATACGTATAGTTAGTGGGCAATGTTTGTAATCTTTCTTGTTCGTTTATAGTTAAATATCTACAAAAATCTTCATACTTTATCAATCCTGCATTATAATTTCTGTCTTGCTTTGATGTAACGGTTCCAGACTTGTTTTTATATGTAATATTATCACAACAGATAACTCCCTTTTCTCTGCCATTACCATTATTCCACATTCTTTCTCTACTAGGAGTTCTTTTTACTTTAAAGCTTTTTAGATAATTATCGTCAGTATCGAGAATAGATTGTAGATCAATATTTTTATTTTCGGGTTGCTGCACATTTGGTATATTAGTCCAATAAAGTCTTTTCCGTCTTTGAGCCGAAACAAGTTCTGAATTTATTAATAATGGTTTAACCCCTAGATATTTGGTAATTTCATTTTGAATATCTTTGCTTATAGAAAAATTATTTTCATATAAAAAATATTTACATTTAGAGTTATTTAATGCTTCCACATATTTTTTAAATAATTCCCATCCAAGTCCTTCTGGAACAGTTTCTCTATTAATTTCTGCTTTTGAACTTCTTGCTAAACTCCAATATGTACACGGACTGCCGCCGATTAATAAATCGAATCCCGTATATTCTAAAAAATTCGAATCAAATACATTCCCTTTATGTTCTATATTTGGGTAGTTTTTTTTACTCACTTCTATTGCGTACTCATCTACTTCATAAGCAACATATCTATCTACCGGTAAATTTGCTCTTTCTAATGCAATCATACCGCAACTAATTCCGTCAAATAAACTTAATATGTTCAATATTCAGTTCCTTTCTTATATATTTATTTTTGTTTTTATTTAATATATGTTCCGATGAAAATCAGATTTTAAGTTAATTCTTTTATTAATAACTGATATAATCCTTTGGTAATTACTTTAAAATCAATTCCATGACCTCCGCTAGTTACTATTCCTATACTATATAAATTTGTTACTGTATCGTTACACAAAACAACAACTCCGTTTTCGGTTTCTAATATCTTGGTTCCTATTTGTCCTTCCAACCTTTTCTCCTTTCTCAGACCCATTCAATGTCCGATTTCATAGTGACTCATCATATTCCATTTGATCTTCTACTATTTTATAAAATGCTTCATTACATTCTTCACTACATAGATATCCTTCAGAAAGATAATCAATAAATTTAGTAGGATGATGACAAATCATACATCCTTGCTTCTTATTTGATACTAGCAAATGGTCATCTCTAATTATATCTCTAGCTTCGGCATACTTGTATTTATCACTGTATTTCATATATTTTATTTCCCTTTCAAATCCAGATTCTATGGTTTAATTTCCTGAGTACGGTTCAGGACATTTTTGCCATGCTATTACATCAGACGAGCCTCCATCTGGTAACACATTCCAAAGCCAATTATCTTTTGGATATTCCAGCCTGTTTGCTTGTCGCACTTGATTACCAAACGATGTTTTAATCGTAACCAAATATCTACCCCTTTTTTGAGGCGGATTTTGTGTAGCCCATTTCGCCATTATATCCTCCTTTCTCACTTCCGATAAATGCCATATTCTATGTTCTTGTTCTATCCAGATAAGCTAACTTTTTATCATATATATTGCTAATTCTTCCTTGTCTTACAACCGTACAAGTTAAATGAAAATCATCATATGCAAGATTCTCTACAATACCAGACCCAGGAATACTATATCCATCCAGACATCCCACCAGTGATTTAAAATATCCTGATGCAAAATTATTATGATTCTTAAACATACTTATATAATTTTCCCAAGACTCGTCTTCGATGACTCTAGACTGATGATCTTGAATTATATTATTATCATCAAGTAATAAATTTGTTTCTATAATTTTAACCATTGCTTTCCCTTTCATATTCTTCTTCATTTTGTCTCTCTGCCCACTCACGATAATAACCATCGCTACCATAATCAATATCCCCATAGCACATGGAGCATACATTCTGACCATCTGGAATTTCAGAACCGCACATTGTACAATATCCCATTAATCTACCTCGCATTCTTTACACATATCCCAAAGTAACATTGTTCCGTTTTCAAACCAATCACCAGTACCTAAATACTTACAATATCCTTTTTCTTGATAATGTTTGTTTGAATTTTCCATTAGCCATTTACAGACTTTAAATCTATTCTTTTCATATATATAACAGTAACAAGTATCTCTTGGAATCCATTTTTTCATTGCTCTTTTCTTCATAATTTTCACTTCCTATAAATCCGCTATTTTAAGCGAATTAACTTCGTTTTAATGACAAGATTACATAATAACTATCGCCATCTATATTTTCAATTGTGTATTCATCTAGGTTGCCATTAGCATTAATCAATAGTGTATCTCCTACGTTTTTATATTTTGCGTACATATTTGATGGTACAAAATGTTCCTTAAATACTTCGTCCTGAATGAAAAACAATTGCCCACCATATACAAATGTATAATCATTCTTGATCTGTTGAAATTAAATTCATCATGTTCTCTTCTAATCACTTCAATCTTATATTTTTGTTTTAATTGATGTTCTATGTAATCAAGCCACTCATTTAGTTCATTCATTTACAAAGTTCCTCCATATCATAATTGTCTCTTATATAATCAATCACTTCCTGCAATGTGTCGTGTACATATCCATCATCCTGTATATTTGGATGAATTTTAACCATGCAAGAATTTTTTATACCTTCATTTTTATATTTATTTAAATTAAATGTCACTATGAATAAAGGTACTTCATCAAAATTATTCGTTAGTTTCTTATAAATAAAATTAAACATATTTTTCCTTTCTAGGAGTAAATGAAATGACATTTTCATTTGGACTCATTCATGCCATTTTCTAATGAGTTCTTCATAATAACAGATTACATCTTGATAATGTTCTTCAATCATATCTTCAGCGGTTTCTTTGGCTTCTTCAAGTGATTCTGCATAAAAACAGTCTTCTTCTACCTTTAGTAATTCAGAACTATAGTTCCACCAATTATCGCTTTCAGAATCTTCTACCATTCTAAAGATAATACTCTCTTCACTACCCAACTCATCATACGGGTTAAAATATAGATACCATGCTCCTTTATCATTTTCTCTCCAATATTTATTGCTCATTTTACTTTCCTCGCTTTGTTTATATAATTATTCCAACATTCATCACTTGCAGTAAATTTAGCATAATCTCTAAGCATGGTTGTAGGCGGTCTTTTAGTTGATAAAACCCCTTTACACCATTCTTCAAATATAATAGCCGCATCAACCCCATCGGATGGATATTGATTGGCGATATCTTCTATAGTCCTTCCTGTTTCAATAAGGAGGTTTAATTCTTGTGTTAATACATCTTGGATTAATTTAAATATCTTAATCATTTTTGTCTTCCTTTCGTAAACAGTATGAAATGTCTTTTTGAATGGGATCACCATTCATATTGTAAAACTCTAACTCCGTATGGAATAAGTGACTGACGGTTTTCGCTAAGTTTTACTTTCAAGAATTGAATTTCATCATATCGCTTTTGATATATATTCCATCTGAAATCATCCACAATAATAATCTGATCCAATTTCATTCCTCTTGTTTTCTCCATTATCGCTTTTAAAGAACCAGATAAAGCAAAGTATATTGTATCATCTTCCATAGTTACTTCAGTTTGTCTTATATGTCTAGGTTTTGAATCCATATCGTTTTCAGCTATCTCTTGTAATGCCTTTAAAGTCAATGGATAATCATAGCCTAATACCCCAATTTTCTCTCTCATATGTACTCCTAAATCTTACTAAACGTTTTTTCTATTTCTTCATCACTGATCTTATACAAAGAACTATTCATTCTTTGTTCAACCTGTCTCATGTCATATTTAATTTTAGCGTTTTCTTTTCTGATAATATCTCCACTATCTAAATTAATAGCGTGAATCTCTTTCTTTAATTTATTAATCTCTTTGAGCCTATTTTCAAATTCATCATCATCTTCGCAGATGGCAACACGTTCACAATTCTTAATGATTCTATACTTAATGTCATTATACTTTTTAACTCGTTCCTGCATCTTTTCTTCAGTAGTAACCCTTTTTAGTTTATTTTTATGTTCGTTGATTAATGGCGTATAATAATCAATAATGTCTTGTCTAACCTTTGCTACATTGATAACGCTATCAATTTGGTATGGTGTTTTGTATTTAAGATAATATCCGCAACTTGAACACTCTATAATTGCATAATCATTATCTCTTATACTTATAATTATACCTAAAGCATCTTTGAGTTCATTCACATTACCCTGTGCAAATAGCACCTTATCTCCTATTTTCATATATGTCTCCTTTCCAATAAATTGAATCTTTGATTCAATCTTCTTTTTCTAATCCTATTAATACACAAAATGAATATAATCCACCAGCACAAGCATTAAAAGCATCGTTTCCATCATTTCGATAAGAATCTTCAGCTATCGATGCATAAATCCTTCCTGCATCAAAATAGAATTCATCTTCGGATATCTTATTTTTCCATCTAATAATTTCATTTTCCAATATTTCTTCATTCTGCTCTTTCAACATTTCTTCAGCCATTTCTTTATTTGATAGTATATTTAAATCATAAGCAAATGATTGTAATGCTTTTTTATAATAAATATCAGGACAGCCCATTCATTTTCTCCTTTCCCGTTAAAACAACGTTTTCATTTACTTTTATTTATGTAATTAACAATTTCATTGATTTTGTCGTACATATCAAACATTCCAAGTCTAATATTATGTTTAAATATTCCTTCATTTTTTATGTCAAAATCCCAATTAATATTAGAAGATAGTGGTTTTAGTTCACTGCCAACAGAAAAATTATATTTACCTATTCTCTTAAATTTTTTATTTAAATCTACTAAATCTTCTCCTTCATAACCATAACCAATTCCTTCACTTGTTCTCATAGTAAAACCGTACATAACATCATGACAATTCATGTGTATGATATCAATATATCCAATTTTACCATCTATAGTTTCTACATAATCTCCCTTGTTAAATTTAAAATTCATTATATTTCCTTCCTTTCTTTACATTGCGTTAAAACGATGGATTCATTGGATTACTCATCAAAATAAAATTCCTCTCTAAATTTTCTATCGTCTAAACTGAAATATTTACAATGTCTTAATTCAAATACATTATAACTATGATTTCTCATTGTTTCTCCACAAAATCTTCTTGTTTTGTTAAACTCAACTGCTCTTTCATTATTTCGTTCACTTGCTTTCATTGCACATCCACAATTAAAGCAACACTTCTTAGGCTTCTTTTCTTTCATTTTATTCACACTTTCCATCCCAATTTTTAAATTCTTCAATATTTCGTTCCCAAGCACATTCTTTGTATGCTTTTAATTTTTTTTCTTTTTCAATATTCGATTCATATATTTCAACTGTAGCGATGGCAAAACCTTTATAATCAAATCTATACTTATCATAAACATCCCAATCAGAGTATTTATATACTTTTTTAAATCTTTCTTTATTTTTAAATATATTTGATTTAGATTTTATATAAATTCTACATACTAGTGTTTCACATCCTTGATACTCTTCTTTAACTGAAACTCGATACTCATTTCCCTGTTTACTTATTACAGGAAACTTTGAAAACTGTTTATTTATAATATGTTTTGTATAACTAGTATAAGCATCTAAAAAAATTATTGTACCAAAAAGTATTATGCAAATTATGATATCTATGATATCTGACATATCTATGGACTTCCTTTCTTTAATTCTGAATCAAACTGTGATTTGAAGTGCTTTAGTATAATTCTAACTGCATAGACCCACAATTACATTTAGCAGGGTTACAGTTTTCATTATCTTGCCTTCTTAAACCACCACCCCAATTTCTAATAACCCAAAATCTAGCTCCGCATCTTTTACAAATAACTTCAAAAGTTGCACCTTCACTATATATACTCATTTTTAATCCTCCGTTTTATTTTATTCTTTTACCTTCATAGCAGATATGTATTTTCATCCATGCTAAACTTTCTTCAGCCGCACATAAATTCCGTTCTAATATTAAATGTTTTAAAAATCTTCCAATAAACCACCATAATTGTTTATGCCAATCTAAATTCAAATTCATTGTATTTTTCCCTTTCCGATGAAAATAATAATTCATTCGCTTTAAAGCTGTTTTAAATAATTACATAACTTATCAATCTTGCTTTGATAATCTTCAACTTTCCATAAGCCAAAATCATCCCATAACCAATGATTATTAAATATTAATTCTTCTTTATCATTTTTTACTAATACAGGTTCACACTGTTTGTATAATTTCCCGATATCTAAATATTGACCTTCTTTATTTTGAAATTTCTTATATAAATGTTGCAATAATGTTTTTATTTCCTTCTCTTCTGCATCAAACATAATATATGGATGTTTATTTCTATCATGCCCTTGGCAACTATATATTGTAGTAAAGCCATATTTATTAAAATAATAAACTAATTCAGAAATACCATCATCTAAATCATATTTATTTTTTAATTCATTTACTTCTTTAAATGTATTTTGATCTGTCATAGTTATTCCTTCCTAATTCAAATGAAAACAAGATTTCATTGCCTATTCCTTGCTTAATTCTTTAGATTTCTTCCAACATTCCGCACATAAATCACTTGACCAACTTTCAGTAATATCGTCACAATATGCAACACAGGGATAGCCATAATCATCGGGGCAATCCATAATAATATCAACCTCATTGAAAGTTTTTATGTTTTTCATTTTGTCATATCTGTTTATAATCTTTTCTTTTTCTTCTTTCGCGGTACTTTTTCCATCACATATATCACTTAACATCTGAATATCTTTATCGGTTAGTGGAAGTCTCGCACATTCCATTGCGAACTTAACTCTATTAATCTGATATTCTTTTGACATATATCTCATTTTCTCAAGCATTTTAATTTAACTTTCTCCCGCACCATGGACAATAACTAACTTTTATCCAATACACAGTCGTAGCTATTGATGGCGGACAATTACCTTCTACTTCTTCGTCATAGTGGCAATTATCTTCTGAACACAAATACCAGTCAACATCTCCATCTAATGAAAGTCTTTGAAGTGCATAAACTGCTGTTTCTTCTTTATGTACAGCATATAATTGATTCCAATTTTTTAACTCTTTTTCTGAATCACTAAATGTTTCAACTGGATTTGTGCAGTATTCACAGCCATTACTAGAAATTGTGAATGATGTATTTCCTATATATAAGACCATTAATATTACTAAAACAAATAATATAATTTTATCTTTCATTAATCTTACTCCTTATAAGGTTAATCCCAACATTTTTCACATTCACCCTTAAATTCGGTTAGACATTTCGGTTCTATTTTAAAGACATCATATACACATACTCCAATATGTTCTATTGATTTAGCGCGTAATTCCGCATTAGGAAAAGCATTTAAAAACTTCGTTTTATATGTTTCTTCTGGACATAATATACCCCATTGTCTAATAGCTTCGACTGTTTCTTCTGGATATGTCTGTTCAAAATTATCACAAGCAAAATCATATTTGTTTTTAGATGCTCCCAATCTACAATCTTCGCATGATATTGAACAATGTTTTGTTAATCTCCCTTTTTCTTTTAAATATGTAACTGCATCCATTTTATTTTCTCTCCTTTTATTTTAACATTCTAATTAATTCGAATCATATTCTGATCAAACCCAATCAATTCTAAGTTTTAAGTGCTTTGTCAGTCATTATTTTAAACATAGCTTTTTGATATGAATATAACTTGACTCCACACATTTCTTCAATAAACTTATCTGGATGATTTCTATACTTTTCAATAGTCTCTTTATATTTTAACTTCTGAATAAATTCACATTGCTCTTTATATTCTTTTAAAGCTCGTTTGAATGAACTTCTCTCTTGCAATATACATTGTAGTTTTCTTCTATATGGTTCTTCTTTATTATTATAATTATAATATTCATAATATTGTCGCGCATAAATTGTTAAGTCACTTGTTTCATTTTCTAAATAGGTAATAATAATTTGATTCAAATTCTCACTCCCAATCAATACTAAAATTTATGCCCATTGATACGGTTCACTTTCCCATTGACAACCGCATTTATCACAACTATAACAATTAACTTTCATGCTTCTATTTTTAAACCATCCTTCTGCCCATGTTTTAGATATAAGTGTTCCATAATTTTGTTCTCCGCAATTTGGACATTTATTACAGCCAATATTTGCTTTTCTTTCTTCTCCTTTTAGAAATGCAACCATTTCTCCACTTCTAGTAACTTTCATATTTTCTCCTTTATTTCTTTAAAACCTTTTTTATTCGCTCATCTCTCTGCCCACTCTTTTGAAATAATCTAAAATATATTCAATTCCATTATTTACATCATCCATAGAATAAGCTAAATCATCCTTATTTTTTGACATGCATGATTTACGACAGCAACAAACCGTGTGTGGTTGTTCGCAATGTTTGTCGCATTTATTATAGTTCAACAAAGCTTCTATACTATCTTTTGCTCTCCATAAATTATCCATCTTCTTTTCCATTTTTATTTCCCTTCCAAATCATCATTTTACTGTAATAATTATTTTAGTATCAATTCTAGACAACATATTGCAAAGTTTGCTTAAAGTACCGTTATAGTCACCACTCTCTAATCTTGATTCAGTATTTCGGGTAACACCAAGTATTCTTGCAAGTTCAGTTTTAGATAAATTATTTTTCATTCTATAGTCAAAAATGTAAGTAGATAATTGATAATTAAAATCATAATACATTTCTATATCTTTAGGAATGTTTGATGAACTCATGTCTTTTCTCCTTTTTTAATTCCATTTAAAATGCAGTTTTCATTTACTTTATTACTTTTACTATGTAAGTCGCCATGTCGATCTCTACACTCATTTTTTAATCCTCCTAATGCGTGATCTTTACTTGAATTCCCGTTAAGCATAACGCTTTATCTCTTAAACTCCTGTTTGTTTTCTTATTACTTCTGTTGTACCGATCTAAATTTATGTAGTAATCAATTATTTGTTTTGCTAAAATCTCACTGCATACGTGACAGTGCGGTCTACTACCATCTGAATTCTTTTTATGTGTGTTCACAACGGTATAATATGGTTTCCAAAAACTTTTAGCACTACAACAACGCTTTATAATCATTCCTTTATACTCATATTGATCTGGACTATGTATATTTTGCATATTGCTTTTTTCACTTCCTTATGTATTTATTTATAATTTTATTTTATAGTACCATATTGTTCAAGATCACTCTTAACTTTTGATACTTCATCCGCATAATCTGTTTCCATAGTATCATGCTCCCGAACATAATTATCAAAACCTGCCACACCGTAATTATATGCTCCCAAAATAAACAAGTAATTATCTTCGTCTGAATAATATCTGCTAATTCCAATTTGCTTTAATTCCCATAAATGATAAACACTACAATCAATATTACATTCAGCATCAAAAACTTTCTGCTTAGTATTATTTACATCTTTATCCCAGAAATTATCTATCTGAAGAACGTTTGCAACTCTCTCACCTGTTTGTCTACTAAGCTGGCCCATTCCTCGACATGTTGAATTATAATTAACGGCTTTTTCATTAAACTCACTTTCGATATATAAAACAGCAAGTTCTAATTCATATGGTATCTCCATGTAATTACACTGGTTCCAAGTATGCTCCTGTAATTCCTGAGAAAGAGATATATTATATTGTGGCATATCATTTCGTATAATTTCTTGTATTGGTTCTTCAGTTACTACAGCGGCTTCCGTAACCGCCTTAATTTCAGTTTTAACGGATTCTTCCGCATTACTGTATGTAATCTTATTAACTAAATATGTTAATCCTACAAGGATTAAAACAACAGTAGTAATACACTTTATAAATCTAATGGTACTTTTTCTATTGTAATTCATATTGTTTCTCCTTTGTTTATAATTTTATTTGATGGATAGGGTTTTAAGCCCTACCTATCATCTCGTTAAATTGTACTTCACTTATAATCGGCACACCTATTTCCTTCGCTTTTTGATTTTTTCCAGATGTTGATGTCGTATCATTATTGATTAGATAGTTTGTATTCTTACTAACTGATCCTGCTAATTTTCCATTTAAAGAAAGTATTAAATCTCCTAATTCGTCCCTATTTTTAAATGTGCTAACTGAACCTGTTACTACAAATGTTAAACCCGATAAATCTTTTAAACCAGATTCTTTTTTCTCTTCCTTAATGAAATTCATATGACAACTAAGATATAACATTTGAGTATAGTTTATTAGATTGCAATCTTTATCAACTTTATCAAAATAATTATCTAAATTATTAGCCATAACTTCCCCAAAATCATCTAATAAAGTCCAATCAAACTCTTCTTCAATTATTTTTACAAATGTACCAAAATCTCCATGACAATATTTTGCAATAGTTTTGCTTGCAGTTTTTCCTATTCCAGTAATCCCTAATGCATAAATGAAATTTTCGAGTTTAATATTCTTAGATTTTTCGATTGCCGCCATAAGATTCTTATACGATTTTTCTCCAAATCCTTCCATTTTAATAATTTCATTTTTATAATCAATCAAATTATAAATATCATTAAATGATTCTATCCAGCCTTTTTCAATAAACTTTTCCAAAGTAGCTTCAGACAGTCCTTCTATATTGACACAGTCTCGTTTAACGAAATGTACGAATCTATCAAGTAATTTAGCTTTACAATATTCATTAGTACAAAATAAGAATTCAGCAGTTCCAGTATTTTTAATTTCTGTTTTCGCTCCGCATGAAGAACATGTTAATGGAATAGGAATATAATTACCGTTTTGTCTGTCTAGATTTTCTTCAACGTAGGGGATTATAGAATTTCTCTTACTTACTAATATCCTATTAATCAAATTTAACTGCATATCTTTGATGAAAGTAAGGTTAAATAATGATGCTCTACTTACTTCTGTTCCATCTATAATTACAGTGTCAAAAATTGCAGTGGGATTAATCTGACCCGATCTGGTAGTGTTCCATTCAACATCTCTTAACACTGATTCTTCCATTTCATCAAAGAATTTATAAGCCAACTGAGATCGAACGTGGTGTCCCGTTTCACCTAAAGATTTCCCATATTTAATATCATTAAAACCAAATACAATTCCATCAATTGGGAGATTCTCAATTTCTGCATATGATTTTAGTTGATCAATTACACTCTCTAATTCTTCTTTTGTAATATTTTTTTTTAACTTATAATGCGGTACAACTTCAAATCCCAAATTATAAAGTGTTTCTAATTTTTCAAAGAAATCATTGCCATCAATGCCTTCAACCACTTTCCAAGCAATGAATCTCATTCCCCTTTGTGATGCAATTTTACTGTCTAGCTGTCTTGCCGAGCCGCTAGCCAAGTTTCTCGGATTTTTGTATTTTTCATCTTCTGATAAGTTATTATTAATTGCATCAAATGTATCATAATCAATAATAATCTCTCCATCTACAATAAGAGAATCTAAACCAATGCTTAAAGGGAAATCCTTAATGGTTTTTACGTTGTGCCCTATTAGTTCTCCAATCTCGCCGTTACCTCTAGATTCTGCTGAACCAAAACTATTGCCCTTATAAATACACGAACAAGTTAATCCATCCATTTTAAGCATGGCAACACCTTCTTTACCATTTAGAAAGGATAAGATGTCATCTACAGATTTAGTTTTATCAAGTGACAACATAGGATGATTATGAGTTACTTTTTCAAGTTTAGATTTTACTTCATATCCTACGGTTTTCGTCGGACTATTAGATAACACAAAACCAGTTTCTTTTTCAAGTCTGTTTAATTCATCAAATATACGATCATAGTCAGGATCAGATATAATAGAATTTGAATTATTATAATATTCATCTCTATATGTATTAAGCATTCCTACAAGTTTTTTAATTCTTTGAATTGAGTCTTTATTCATTTTCATTCTCCTTTATATCTTTATTTAATATGTTTCATTTAATATTTATCTTTCAAATCTGAAAGCAACCAACTTATATACCGTCTACAAACTCCCGACCAATTTACTAATATAGCTTCTTTTTGATCTTTAGGAATATGTTTAGGATGCTTAGTACATTCCAGTGGACAATTCATATTATCACAATATTTCTTCGTCATATTTTACTCCTGCTAATTCCCAATAAATCAAGCAATTCAAACCATTATTTTTCTTGCTATCAATACATTACCATATTCAATTTTATTTGTCAACATTATTTTTGTTTTTATTTTGAAAAGCAGAATTTTATTTAATTCTGCTTGTATTTTCTATTCAATTATATTATTTTTCCAAGTTAGATATTGTTTTTTATAAGAATAAGCTAATTTGGTATCAACACCATAGCGCATACACACTTCTTCATAATCTTTAGTTTCTAATTCGCCACGTTCTTTTTCTAATTTCATACAGTAATCAAAAAATCCGCTTTTAAATATATTTGTTATATTTAAAAACTCTGCACCTAAAATAAAAGGTTCTTCCGTAACTTCATTACTGAACGGTTTCTTTGTTCCTTTAAAAAATCTGACTGCTTTGCTTAAAACATAATTAGGAGTAACTGGTTCACCTTCACCATTAGAATTATTGCTCCGTATCATTTTACGAATAACGTAAGGACTATCTTCTATTTCAAATTCTTTAACTTTTGAGTTGTTTTCCATTCCATTATTTATTATATATGTTTCTTGGTTTTTTGCCGCAAAAAGTATATCTAAACTTCTTTTATCTTCAATAATAAATTCCCTTGTTTGATTTTTAATATTTGTAACCTTCGTTCTACCTGTGCTAAAATCAATATCAGAAAATTTCAAATGTGTCATTTCAAATGATTCTTCGCCTTTTATCCCTTCTAATGGTAAAATTAAAATGCACTGATCTGTAAAATTCACTAACCCTTCACAAAAATCAAATATTTCATCTCTTGACACATAACTTTTTTGATTTGCATATTTCCATACATATTGTTCTAAAACATCGTCAGTAAATAAATCGGTAAAATCAAATTTGTTTTCAATAAATCCATTAGCATTAGCCCATTTAATATATTGTTTAACGGGTGTAACCAATCGCCTTATCCCTGCTAATGTCTTCGATTTAAAATCATCGAAACAATTATTTAGTTCTTCCGAAGAAAAACTAAAAACATCCTTTTGATATTTTTCTTCAATTTTAGAAATTTTGGTTAAAGAGTCCCTATAAATTTCTGCACTCCTTTTAGGATAACTTAGTAAGAATCGTTCTTTTAATTCTTGATTATACATTTACAAAACACCCTCTCACAAAAAAAAATTTTATATTAATTTTTCAAAATATTCTATTATCTTTCTATATCTTGTTACATTTGCTAAATTTATAGCATATTTCATACTAACCTTGTCAATGATCCCTATTTCTAGCCAATCTTTATTATTAATGTTAAAATTTGCATTATCTAAGAAATCTTTTACTTTGTTTTTCCAATCATGCTCTCCTTGTACTTTATGTGCAATAGCAAGATATCCAATAAATGTGGTGGGATACGTAATAATATTTTCTTCTCTTGATTGTTCTAAATTTTTTATAAAGTCTTCTTTTTTATTACCGATTAAATAATTAAAAAACTCAGTTAAATAGTTTGCAAGATCATATGCATCATTGGTTGTATCAAATTGCCATAATAAATTTATTGTTTTTGCCATAAAACCAGATAATGCATATGCTTTTTTTATTCTAAATGCATCAAGTGTTGAAGCAATTTTATCTTTTAAATCACCATCATTTTGATTAAGACTAACAACTACTTTATTACCCCAATTTTCAATATTTATTTCAGAATCTATATATCTTTTATCTATTTTATTATGATGATCTTCTTGCTCAATAAATTGTTTACATCTATTAACATTCCAATTTGTAATTTGTAAAAACATATTTAATTCAATATTTTTATTGTCTAATAATGCACGAACTATTGCTTTATCTCTATGCCAACCATCAGCAGGATTAAGTTGACCAGAATAAATAGTTAGTCGTTTTGCTTTTTCATTATAAACAAATTTATCTTCACCATTTTGCAATAAATTCAACGAAAGAGTATTAGTAATAAATTTGTCCTTTTTTATTAAAACTGCAATATTTTCTACAGATTTCGGATTTGTATTAGGAACTTTAATTAAACTATCATCTTTATCTCGTTTATATTTTGGATTTCTTTGAGTGTCAAAATTATAAGTGACCATTCCATCATCAAGTAATTGTTTAATTATTTGAATAGGAACTATTGTAATATATTGATCGTATTTTGCCTTTAAAACATTTTCAAAAACTAAAGGGTATGACATTTTTTCTTCCTGTTGCAAATATTTATAATCATCCCCACTATTAATTTCTGCATCTGTAAAATACTCTTTCGGATCAATCGAAGAATCATTAGTTTCTTCATATAAATATTTTGTAATTAAATATAACAAAATTTCGGAAGAAACCGACTTAATTAATTTCGGGGACTTCCAAATTTTTGTCACCTCTGTTGTATCTATTTTATGTTCTTCAATTTTGTTTTTTATATTTTCTTCAATAAAATTATCTCTATTTCTTTCAGAAATAACTTCTTTCAAACGATCTTCTAATAAATGTTTTTCCTGTTTCATAATAATTCACCTCCACCTTAAAAGATTATAACAAGTCAATTAAACCAAGTCAATAAGTTTTTTTATTTTAGCTGAAAAAAGCTAACAAGTAATAGTCTGTTCTTCTTTTCTTACCCTATCGATGGCTCTCATTTCGTTATTATAATCAATAATAACTTGTTTGCAATCCTTATTATATGCATCGCAATATTCTTGAAGGCGATTATAAAGAAATCTTTTATTCTCAATTAGTGCTGGTAATTTCATTCTTTCGATATTAGCAATTAGATTGCACAATTTAAATGCCTCATCTTTATTAAAATATAAATCCATAAATCCATTATCTCTTCGATATGCAATATCTACTTTTCTTAAAATAATTTCAGAAACTTGCCCAATCTCTCGAAGCTCAAGTTCTTTTGTAAAATTATTTTCAAACAATAACTGGCTTTTAGAAATTGTTGTTGCCTGTTCTACCTGAAGCTCACTATCCATTGTCAACCCGCATTCCATCCCTATTGAAATATGCGTAGGAAGATTCTTCCCTTTATTAATTTTAGATGTAATAGGAACCACTGTTAAAACCGAACCATTATCAATTCCTTTTTTATTTTTAATTACCAATACGGGTCTAACCCCTCCCTGAACTGAATCTTTTCCGTTACCCAAATTACACAAATAGATGTAACCCCTGTTTACATCCAGTGTTTTCAGGTCAATATAATCCCCCTGTTTAATCATTTAATCATTTCACCCTCTCCAAATTTATTTTGATTTTCTACAACAAACAATATTATTTTCTACAATATATATTGTTCTCATATTATATCATAATTATACAATTTGTCAAGCGATTTTCAAATATATTTTTGTTTTTATTTAGATTTTTCATACGCCCCTTATGAAGAAGGGGATACGACATCCTTTACTTTATTTAAATCCGTACAATTCATTGTATAAATACTACCTAAGAGTATTAGTAAGTTTGCTTTTATATCGTCTATGTACTGATAAGACTCACTTTTATTACAACGCTTTAAAAAATGATCATCAAATTCAATATCGCCAACTATTTTGTTAAGTTCTTCTGTGATTTCATTAATCACATCTACTTTATTAGATTTGCATTCAATTTCGTTAAAGTCAACAAACTCATTCTTAACATTCTTCAACATTTTGCGATCCTCCCTAAAATAAGAACATATGTTCTTCATGAGTAATATTATATTATGCCTTACTTAATTTGTCTATGGGGAATTTTGCAATATTTTGTCGATCTGAAACTCCCATGCCTAAAGGCAAGGGGTTCTTATATATAATAACTTCCAAATATACTCAAAAGTATATAAGACTAATTATTTTCTATAAGACTTTTACTATCAATTATTCCTACGAATAAATTAACGATAGTATAAGGCTCGTTTCAAAACCTTTTGTTATTTTTAAAATTAAATTGCTATACTACTTAAATTTTTATTTCCTAACAATCTTTTGACCTCAATATTATGGAGTCTCATAAAATTATCAAATCTTTCATTACATTTTTCTTGATTAATGCTTTTTAAATCACTATTAACATTCATGATTAGAAACGCACTATACATATCACGTTGGATTTTTAACCCACTAAAATCATTCCATCTGTCAGATAGTTCTTTTTTATTACATTCACCATTAAAATGATTATATTGGCTTGCTTTAACTGAATGGGTATCAATCTTTATTAATTGTCTATCATAATACCCTAACTTCCTATTAATTATTGTTAATAACATACTTGGTGCTTTATTAGCCAAACTTTTACCAAAACGTTTCTTTTTCTTAAATCTACCCTTATCATTTTTTTCGGTTTTAGTTACTCGTTTTTGCAAACCACTAAAATTCATAGTTTCAACATAAATATTATCGCCTAAAGATATAATATAGTTTGCTAAACATTCATGTTGATATTTACGTATATCTGCTTGTTTACGATAAAGTTCTTTAAGTTGATTCTGTAAATTAGTATAACGATTAGATTTAATCCATTTAATTTTTTTATTGCCTTGTTTTTTAATTGTACCATCTTCATTAAAATTATTTGGATTCATAACACGTTTACTTCTATCAATTTTTCTTAATAATAAACGTTTCTGGTTTTCAATATTTTGTACTTTATCAGAAAGTTCTAATATTTTTACATCTGTATTGCTTGATATTGCAACTGTTTGAGTCCCAATGTCTAATCCAACATCTCCAGTTCCGATATAACGTTTTAATTCTCCTGTTTCTTTATTATATTTTATAGGAGCAGTCCCTTTAAAAATAATTTGTAAATAATATTTATATTTATTTCTAATATATTTTCTTACTATTCTGCAATAAGCAATTTCATGTTGCAGTGCATTATATTCATATTGATTGTTATAATCTATTTTTACTGGAATAGTCAAACCATTCCATAGTAAATAATTATCTTTAAATCTAATTCCGGTATTGTTTGACTTTCCTTCTAATGAATTCATATTGCCATATCTTTTATAGCAAACTTTATTACCGTTACCATAAAAGAGTTTATCATATGATTTCCATAAATTAGTAGCTATTTTCTGTGCAGTAAAACTATCTATGTTATTTTTAAAATGTTTCTGCATTCCTTTTATGTCTGTATGAAGTGAATATTCAGTCAAATCATATTCTTTTCTCATTGATTCTATTTGCTTATAAATAGCTTTATTTTTCTTTTTATCATTAGTCAATTCAGATATAAGATTTCTATATCTCTTTGTTTTTATCATTTCTTTATATCTGTTTTGAGATACAGTTACTAAAGAATTATAAATTTTTCTCCCAATCTCAAATCTCTTATCTAAAATATATTCTTGATATATTTCAGTTATTAATGGAAATTGAACTATAAAGTTTGTCAAAATATTCACCTCACTTTCTAATATCTTTTCTTTTGATTTTATACACATTATTTTATAAAATTACGCTATCCATCCCACGCCTGAAGGAATGGGCTTTTCGCTTATTCTATGTGTAATAAAATATTATCACTTTTATTTAATTGAGTCAATGGCTTCATTTTTATTTTTAGTTTTAAAATTCAACTAAAATTCGATGTTTTTCAACAATATTCGACTTTATTGTTTATTTACATCAATTGACTCACATGAATATTAACGTACACGCATTTATTTAACATTGACATTATATCACCCGTCAGTTCATTGTCAATATCATTTTTATTTTTATTTATTATTATTCATTATTGTTCTTTTTTCTCATCTATCAAATTTACTATAGGATTCCCACAAAATTCACAAGGCTCATTTTCTTTTTGATCACTTGCAGAATAATATTCTTTTCCACATTTTGGACATTTGTACCAAGCCATAATTAATCTCCTTTCTCAAAGCACATCAAAGTTAATTTTTATTCCCATACAGGATTATCTTTATTATATTTAAATATTTCGTCAATGTTTTTATATACAATCTTATCAATAAACATCACAACAATTCTACCATCAGGATAAACCATTAACATATCTTTGTCTAATAAATACTCTGTTATTGCTTCGAATTGATCATCTTTTACTGCGCCAACATATTCTTTTTTAATACAATTACTTAATCCCTTCATTTTAAACTCCATTCAAAAACATTAATTTATTTCCATTTAACCAAGTCCATATCAATATCTGGTTCTGTTATATCTCTATTGATATATTTATCTGGTTTCATATTATTTATATCGTACATTTTTTCTATTGCTTCACATCTTGGAATATAAGATTCTTTCGTATATTTTACAAGGCT
>Ga0153915_10001644_pt1 | contig 20545 bp, 8 predicted proteins | sample Opewatmetagenome_2_FD_107003 | JGI IMG/M metagenome (GOLD analysis project Ga0153915, IMG submission 107003) | Freshwater wetland microbial communities from Ohio, USA - Open water 3 Core 3 Depth 3 metaG | ecosystem: Environmental > Aquatic > Freshwater > Wetlands | place: USA: Ohio, Lake Erie...
CTGGAATAATACGGGCTCTTTCACTGCTCCCTCGGGAACACCCCCATCTGTCGGGAATCCTTTCGCCGGTGGGACATTATTATACAATGGAATTACTTCCCCATACTTACATTCAGGATTAACTCCTTCAACAGATTATTTTTATAAAGCATTTTCTTATAACGGGTCAGGTTATTCTACCGGCTTAACCGGTAATGCAACAACATTTGAACCTTCCACCACCTTCCAGTTATCAGTATCTGTTACCGACGGCTGGAATATGACTTCTGTCCCTGGAATAAATCCTGCCGGTCAGGGAGTAGATAACTGGTGGATTAATCATACCGGTGCAGTTTATAAATTCATTCCCGGCTCCGGTTATAGTGGAATCATAATTACCTCACCGGGAGAGGGATACTGGATGAAGAATACAGGAGATAATGTTTATAACACTGGAGATGAATGGCCGGAGGAAGGGATAGAGATTGTGGCACATAATCCCATCGCTGTTATGGAAGGATGGAATATGTTTGGTGGATATGAAAATGCGGCAGATGTTGCGGCACTAACTACAACTCCGGAAGATCAAATACTTCTTCCGATTTATAAGTATATACCCGGAATGGGATATCAAACAGCATCAACATTGGAACCCGGATATGGATATTGGGTAAAGGTATCATCAGATTGTCAGATAAATATACCCAATATGATGGTAAAGAATATTGATAAAGTTGTCAACAACTTTAAAGATGACCTGCATGATGCCAAGGCAGGTTGGGGAAGAATTATATTAACAGATGCGGCGGAACATAACTATACATTATATGCAGTAAATGAAAAAGTAGATCTAACTCAATATGAACTACCCCCGCTGCCTCCTTCAGGACTTTTTGATTTCAGGTTTAGCAGCGGTAGGATAGCTGAAAATGTAAACTCTGCCATTCAATATATTGAGATGAGGGGAGTGACGTATCCTGTAAAAATAAAAGTGGAAAATTTGAATATCCGGCTGCAGGATATTACGGGAAAGGAAATAAATGCATATGTGCATTCCGGAAATGAAATAATCATCAACGATGCTGCTATTAATAAATTGATGGTATCGGGAGATTCTAATCCCGGGGGGTATGTACTTGAGCAAAACTATCCCAATCCTTTTAACCCTTTAACAAAAATTACATTTATGCTCGCCGAGAGCGGGATGACAAAATTAATTGTTTATAATTCACTGGGTCAGAAAGTGGAAACACTGGTTGAAGAAGAGTTGCCTGCCGGATCTCATCAGGCAGTATTCGATGCATCCAATTTATCTTCAGGTGTATATTTCTATCGACTTGAATCAGGAAAATATTCAGAAGTAAAAAAAATGATGATATTAAAATGATTCCTTCATATATGCTCTCCTTGGTGCACCCGTCTATTTTGCCGGGTGCGCTTATTTATTTGAATATACGAATGAGCGGATTGATGAATGATTGAAAGTAAAACTTTTACAAGAAAGGACGAAGAGGGACTTAACAATGGATAAGTTTTACATCTCTATTTTCTTCTTCCTTATATTTGGTTTTATTTCAAATGCTCAAATTTTTGTTGCTCCTGATGGGGATGATAGTAATCCCGGAACAATAGATTTACCTTTTAAGACACTCGAGAAAGCTGTTTCTGTTTCAGGTCCCGATTCATTAATATATATGCGCGGCGGAGTATATTATGATTCCACCACCATAAGTTTAAATAAAAGCGGTACGGGAGGACATTATATAAGAATATGGGCATATCAGGATGAAGTACCGGTGATCGATTTTTCCGGTCAACCCGTTTCAACTTCATCCCGCGGTATTAAGATTAGTCATAATTATTGGTATTTAAAAGGGTTGGTAATAATTAATGCAAAAGATAACGGGATTTATATAACGAGTTGGTATAATATTGTAGAAAATTGTGTGCTGTATAATTGTAATGATACAGGATTGCAGATTAGCAACGATGGTAGTTATAACACTGTTATAAATTGCGATTCATACGATAATCATGATCCACTGACATATGGTGAAAATGCAGATGGCTTTGCTGCAAAACTGGGAATAGGACCCGGGAATATTTTCAGAGGATGCAGGTCCTGGAACAATTCCGATGATGGTTATGATATGTATGAAGCTGCCGATACAGTATTAATTGATAACTGCTGGGCATTTCGGAATGGATACAATATCTGGGGAATTCCGAATTTTTCAGGTGACGGCAACGGTTTTAAGCTGGGCGGGAATTACTATGCAGATCCTCATAAAATTATCCGATCAGTTGCTTTTGATAATAAAAACAAAGGGTTTGATCAGAATAATAATACGGCGGGGATTACAGTTTATAACAATACTGCCTGGGGAAACGGAGCAAGAAATTTTTCATTTCCAACAACCCCGACTAGCGGAATGCATATTCTGAAAAATAATATTTCATATGAGGGACAAAATCTTATAACAAGCAGCTCCATTCAGGAAGCGAACAGCTGGCAGGGTTTTACAGTAAGCGATGCAGACTTCAGAAGCCTCGATTCAACTCTTGCAATATTGCCCAGAGATACCGGCGGAGCACTGCCATATATAAATTTATTAAGATTAGCTGCCGGAAGTTCACTGATTGATACAGGGGTTTATGTAGGATTACCTTATAATGATTCGGCACCGGATCTTGGTGCATTCGAAACTGAAGGTCTTCCCGGTTTTGCAGAAGGTATAGATCCCGTGAATGATTTTATTCTTAATCAGAATTATCCAAATCCTTTTAATCCGACTACTAATTTAAGCTATAGGATTCCCTCTGCTGGAACGGTCAAGCTTGAAATTTTTGACATTACCGGAAATCGAGTTACTGTTCTTATAAATAGTTATCAGCAAGCAGGCAGTCACAATATATACTGGAGTACACATTCCGGTGAGAGTAAATTATTTTCCAGCGGAGTTTATTTTGTTCGTTTACAATGGAAGGATCATATTAAATCGATAAAAGTATTATTACTCAAATAATTTATTCGGCGCATATCCTTTCAAAATAAATTTTTCTGAATTCTTAATAGCAGCAGATTTTATGTTAATAATACTCATTAAACTATTAATAATTACTTATTGAATGAGATTTTTGCAGAGAGGATGGACACTTTTTATACACTTGTTATAGACTTGTTAGAACGGCACAAATACGGCACAGCGATTATTTACAGGCAGGATTTGTTGAATTATTAAACAGTAAAAAACTCGAAATAAAATCAGACAGGCGTAAAATATTACTAAAACAACTTACGTACTTTATAGTTATCTATTACCGGCAATATATAATTTTTTACAAATACATTATAAAATTATTTCAGACTAAATCCAACTTCCCCACTAATTTAAATTCTGTTAATAAAGAAAAGAATCCTTATTATAAATAGATAAATTAATTCTGATAGTATTAATTCTATGAGAAGAATCAAACTATACCTGCTTTTATTGTTCACAGTTTCGGGGAATACCTGTTCACAGAATATAGATACGGCCGACGGTATCTGGAGTTCCCTACCGTCAATTATTCAAAGTATTACCAAACCGGATTTTCCAAATTATCAAAATAGCATTACCGATTTTGGAGCAAAAGGTGACGGTATTACTGATTGTACTGAAGCTTTCAGAAAAGCAATTGATAATTGTGCTGATAAAGGCGGCGGCAGCGTGCTGGTTCCCGAAGGAATATTTTTAACCGGGACTATCCATCTCCGTTCTAATATTAATCTTCATCTGGCTGATAATTCAATTATCAGGTTTTTAACCGATCCGCAAAAATATCTGCCGGTTGTTTTTACACGCTGGGAAGGTGTAGAATGTATGAATTACTCACCGCTGATTTATGCTTATGGACAGGAAAATATTGCAATAACAGGTCATGGTATCTTAGATGGACAGGGAAGTGATTCCAGCTGGTGGAGCTGGAAAGGAAATAAAAAATTCGGGTGGCAGGAAAATATGCCTGAACAAAACACAGACCGTAATAAACTTTTTGAGATGGCGGAAAATAATATTCCGCCGTCTGAAAGAATTTTTGGTGCGGGACACTTTCTGCGTCCAAATTTTTTTCAACCCTACAAATGTAAAAATGTTCTTGTTGAAGGGATTACTTTCAAAAATTCCCCGATGTGGTTCCTGCATCCGGTACTCTGTAAAAATGTTTCTTTCATTAATGTCACTGTTGAAGGACCTGGTCCTAATAATGATGGATGCGATCCTGAAAGTTCCGGAAATGTTCTTATTGAAGGTTGTAATTTTAATACAGGCGACGATTGTATTGCAATCAAATCAGGCCGGAATAACGATGGCAGAAGAGTTAATGTACCGAGTGAAAACATCATTATAAGAAATTGTAAAATGAAAGACGGACATGGTGGAGTTGTTATAGGCAGCGAAACATCCGGCAGTATTAGAAATATATTTGCCGAGGATTGTGTGATGAGCAGTCCTAATCTTGATAGAGCCATAAGAATAAAAACAAATGCTGTCCGCGGCGGTATTATTGAGAATGTATATATACGTAATATTACTGTTGGTGAGGTAAAGGAAGCTGTAGTTCAAATCAACTTTTACTATGAAGAAGGAGAAAAAGGTTCTTTTATTCCAACAGTACGTAACGTATTTATTAGACATATTACTTCAGAAAAAAGTAAATACGCAGTATGGATAAAAGCGTTTGAAAAATCTCCGGCTGAAAATATTCAAATAAGGGATTGCACTTTTAATAATGTAGCCGATGAAAATTTAATTGAAAATGTCATGGACTTGAAGACTGAATCTGTAATGATAAACAATAAAAAGTGGGAGCTTCGTTAGCCGGTATTTTGTTCATCAAAATATGAATAAGTATTCAACTCTTTAGGAATTCTGTGAGGGAAAAGAATCCAATGCTAAGCAAGAAAGCACATTTTAATTTTTTAGTCTTCCTGTTTATCCTCCTTACCAATTCTCTTGTATTATCACAATCAAGAAGCAAGATAGAAGGTAGAATAACGGATGCCAAAACAGGTGAAGCTTTGGTGGGGGCAAATGTTGTTCTACTTGAAACACAGCTTGGAGCAGCCTCCGATATTAACGGGAAGTATATAATATTAAATGTACCGGCCGGGAATTGGAATGTACAGGCTTCGATGATCGGCTATTCAAAAAAAATAGTTGTAGATGTTCTTGTTTCACCCGACAGAGTTAGCACTATTGACGTTGAGTTATCTCAAACCTTCATAGAGCAGGAAGCAGTAATTATAGTTGCCAAAAGGAATGAGCTGCATAATGAGGTGTCCAACACTCAACTGGTGGTTACCGATGATCAGATAAGCAACACTGCCGGCATCCGGGATATAAATGCATTTCTTGAAAAACAGCCGGGCATCTCGAATTCGAACGGATTCTTAGAGATTCGCGGCGGATCTGCAGATCAGACCGGCACTTTTATTAACGGTATTTCATATAATAATGCGGCAGTCGGAAATGCGGAAACCATAATACCCTTAAGTGCGATCGACCAGGTATCACTTCTCTCCGGTGGATATAATGCCGAATACGGAAACTTCAGATCAGGTTTGATAAATGTTACTACAAAATCGGGTACAAGTGATAAGTATCATGGGACAATTTCAGTTTCAAGAAACAACAATCATATGAAACGATTTGGTCCAAAACTGTCGGATCCGTTTAGTCCTGAGCTTGCTCCTTATCTTGATGCCGGAATTGCTTTCGAAGGAAATACAGAGTTCCCGGGTTGGAACGAAATTACTGAAAATTTTAATCAGGGCAGATCACCTGAGGATCAGGCTACACCCCTCGATTATTATCTTCTGGGTGTCTGGATGCAGATGGCAATTCCTGATTATAAAGGCCTTGAAAAATTAGGTTATGTGGTTCCCGAAGCGCAAAAAAAACTGTTTGCCGAACATGCCCGTGATGAAGAGGGGACTGATTATAATATTGATGCGGGTTTCGGAGGACCGGTTCCTTTTATAAGCAAGGAACTTGGTGATGCTACTTTTTATTTATCTCATTCAACAAAAGATTATTCTTACATTATTCCATTCAGCAGAAAGAGTAATCTAACATATGTAACTATGGGTACCATAAAAACTCATCCGATGCAATCGCTTACTCTTAACCTAAACGGATTATGGAAAAGACAGTTTGGATTAAGTCCGCTGAAACCTGCTTTCGGTGATGCCCCTGATGCAGGGAGAGAAGGAGGATTTATGCCTGTGGACAATCTAAGATATGTCAGCAGGATTGCAAGTCTGGATGGAGGAACAAATTACTGGTTTGATCCGCCCATATTTCCATTACTTGATCAGACTACTCTAATGGGTGGGTTGAACATCAACCATGTTCTCACCAATTTCACTTTCCTTGATTTCTCTGCAAGTTATCTCTCAATAAAAGATCATTCTCCTGTTGGTGATAACCGGAATAATACGATTATTACTAACTTCGGTCCGTTTCCGGTTTCTGAAATGCCGTATGGTAAACTTCAGTTTGCCCCGAATAATCATCTCATTTACATTTCAAGCACAGATACAATAGACTACACCTACCCCGGTTATGATGCAATTCCCGGAATAAATAAACGATTCAGAAGTAAAGAGGGTGATTTATATACAAATGTACATACACAGCAACTGAACCTGAAATTTGATATGGTTTCTCAGATTGGGGAACACCATTATTTCAAGACAGGTATTGAATACAATCGGATAGATATTGATCATAAATTATGGTTAAAGTGGAACAGGACGGGCCCATATAATTCATATGAGTATAACTATCATAGAGTTCCAAGTCAGACCGGCTTTTATATCCAGGATCAAATCAACTATGAGGGAATTGTTGCCAATCTCGGAACAAGGCTTGATTATTATTACGGCGGCGGAGGTAAATGGCCAACTGGTGACGCTTTTTCAGAAGCATTTACTTCTGCGTTCGGCGGCGCACCCAGGAATGCTGGTGAAGCGGCTGATTCATTTTATGCGATACTGGCATCAGGGAGATCGCTTATCTGGGAAAAGTGGGAGGAATACGATAAGGAACATCCCGGATTTCTTCAGCCGATTAAAAACCACCTGATATTAAGTCCGCGATTAGGTATTGCATTCCCTGTAACTCAAAATTCCAAATTTTATTTTAATTACGGTCAATTCAGATCGAATCCGCCCTATTATACGATGTACCTTTATCGGTACAGGTATGATAAAAACGGAATGTACGAACTTTCTGATCCAAATCTTGCACCTCCCAGAACCATCTCTTACGAGATGGGCGTGGCATTGAATGCTTTTGATACTTATATAATTACATTGTCGGGTTATTATAAAGATGTTACCGGAGAAACAGGTGAATTGAATTATATAAATTCAAACGGTACAATCGATTATTCAAAATGGGCGAATAATAATTATGAAGATATTAAAGGACTTGAGTTAAATATTACAAAGAATGATTACAGCTGGATAACAGGCTGGATGAATTTCGGTTTTCTTCTTAAAAGGTCAGGTTTAACCGGACGAGAGACTATTTCCGATGTTACTATAAATGAAGAAGATATGGGCTTGTACCAGGGGAATGAAGACAGATTTCTTCCTCAGCCAACATTTAATGCAAATATTTCTTTACGCTCACCGCAGGATATTTTTTCATCAGAGATCTTAAATACTATTTTCTCAGACTGGAGGATGACAATCTTTACCGAATGGCAGACAGGGGATTATTTCACTTTTAATCCTTTAAACAAATTGAATGTAAGCAATAATCTGCAGTGGCCGGATTATTTTATGGTTGACTTAAGGTTGAGCAAAACCTTCAGCTTTCTTAGTCTTAATACGACATTCTTTGTGGATATCAGCAACCTGTTCAATTTCAAAGTTAATTTGTTGGATAAAGGTTATGCTTTCAGAAGAAGCTCCAGCGATGAAGGAAGTTTCCCCGAATGGAAGGATACACAGGATTATCTTGCTTCTCTTCACTTACCAATGTATGCTTCTTCCGAATTTGATGAAATCAGGGATCCAGAGAACGGATTATATATGCCCGGTGATGATAAGCCGGGAGATTTGAAATCTGATGACAAACCTTATATAAATAATCCGGATTACAGCTACTTCTATTATGGTCAGCCCAGAGATATCTGGTTTGGTATTAAAATAGATTTTTAATGGAATCAGATTTGGAGTTTTAATTAATGAGAATAAAATACATTTCTATACTGTATCTCCTGATGCTGCTTTTTAATACAGTATTGATAGCACAGGATCCAAATCTTGCGGTTGAACAGACTAAAATTTCAAGAATCTGGGGAGGAATTGCTGCTAACGGTGATAAGGCTACATTGGATTTCCGGGCCGGTTTCTTCCCCAATGACTTTGACCTTATTCAGCACAGAGGACAGGGGAGTGAAAATTATTTTGGTTCAGGATTCAGGCTGGCGTGTACAGATTGGACAGCACCGGATGATTCTTTTTTTAATGCAGCGGTCTTTGGTCCGGTAAACGATTATATGATATACGGAGAAGTTACTGAACCAATCACTAATTATTTGAGATACAAATATCCGGATTTCACTGTGAATGGCTCCCCAACCGGACTCGGGGATTTTGGAATTTATGATCCGTCTCAATTTTCAGGCGGGACTTATGATCAGATTGTTCAATCAACTTATATAAATGTATTGGGTGTTGAGGTTAAAAGGAAATTATTATTCTGGAGCCAAACTTTTAATGAAAATTATTTCATAATTGAAGTCGAATTATCCAACATTGGCTATCAGGGTCCGCCTGATACGTTAAAAAATTTCTTCCTATCTATGAACATGGGTGTTGCCAATAATTATTACTCAGATGGAACGTTTCCTAGTTTACCGGGCAATGAAAGACCAAAATATTCTTATGTCTGGCAGCACTATTATGGTGCAAGGGAGGGGGACTCTTTAAGAGTATTTTATTTTTATTCTGCCGATGATCCCGAGAGTCCTGGCGACGATATGGGATCGCCTGTGCCGAGTCAGGAAAACCGTTTATTAAATACAAACATGCTTTTTTATTCGATTTTGCATGCATCGGGAACACCATTTCTAGATCCTTCGGATGACATTGATGATTTTCTGCAGCCGAAAGTAACTTATATAGGTACTGAAACAAAAATCCCGAATCCTGATCCCGGGACAGATCCTTATGGAAGCAAGAGTTATTGGGCAATTTCCGGAGGATACTCAGATAAATATCCAAGCCCGAATACTTTGCCGGGAACTCATCACGGGATTAATAATGATGAACTGGCAACAGATGATTTTTCAAATTTTCCTGCCGGAACAATTCAATCAATAAATTCTAAAAACTTCTGCAGTTTTGGTCCTTATACTTTTCCTCCAAATCATAAAATCAGAATTATTTATGCGGTTGGCGTTGCCGGAATCGGACAAGAAAAATCCAAAGAGATTGGTAAAAAATGGGCCAACGGAACGTTGACAGATCCTCCGGGCTTACCTGATCCAAATACTGGCTGGTTCCCTTCAAATTTTGTTTTTCCTGCTAATGCTACTGAACAGGATAAAATGAAAGACAGGTGGGTTAGTACGGGTATTGATTCTGTAATGCGCACAGCCTGGCGTGCCAAATGGAATTTTGAGCATGATTACCGGATTCCTCAATCTCCATCGCCCCCGGAAAGTTTTTATATAAGGGGTTCCGGTGAGAGAGATGGAGTAGTGTTGACCTGGAACGATACACCTGCAGAAACTATGCCGAATTTTGCCGGATACATGATTATGAGGAGGATGACGAATCAGGATACTGTTTTTTATGAACCCATTTATGAATCAGGATCCGAAGACAGAGCAGTGATGCATGAATTATTGGATTCAACAGTCTTATCCGGGGCACCCTATTATTATTATATTCAAACCAAAGCTTTAATTGATGAGAATGATCTAAATGCAGATCCTTACTCACGCGGGAAGATCATGTACAGCAGCAGAATATGGATACCGAACATAAATTCATTGATACCACCCAAACTTTCAACGGAGAATATGTCACGGATACGAATAGTACCAAATCCCTATAATATCAATGATCCGCTTGTAAGGTTAAGGTTCAGACAATATGATAATCGGGGACTTAATTTCTATAATCTTCCAAGGAAAGCAACAATCAGAATTTATACTGAAAACGGGGATCTTGTTAAAACAATTGAGCATTTTAATCCTATTGATAACGATGGAAGTGAATTCTGGGATATGATTACAGATAACCAGCAGGTTATAAGCAGTGGAATTTACATTGCTGTATTCGAAAAGTCGTCCGGCGAAGTAAGTTATCAGAAGTTTATTGTAGTAAGGTAACCGGGAGATACATTATGAAAAAATTGATCAGAATATTAATCATTTTAAGCTTAATCCCGGGTATTCAACCTGTACTGTGTCAGGTTAATTTAAATAAAACTGCCCAGAGCACAATGAATTTTCTTCTTGTCGGCACATCCTCAAGAGCAGCTGCTATGGGAGAAGCATATACATCAACAGGAGTCGGTTCAGAGAGTATTTTCTACAACCCGGCGGGTCTGGCTGTTACCAATAATAGTTTTGATGTCAATCTTAATTATACCCAATGGATCGCAGATATAAATTACCTTAGCGGTGGTGTTTCCTGGAATTTAAATGAATATGGTGTAATAGGTGTACACCTGCTTACAGTTGACTATGGTACTATAAACGGTACAAGTATAGTAACTGATGAAATATCATATCCGCTTGGATACAGGGATGATGGTCCTATAAGTAACGTTGGTGCTTACTCTGTTGGGCTTTCCTATGCTAAGTCCATCTCTGAAGAATTTTCAATTGGCGGAACAGTGAAACTTGCAGGGCAGAATTTAGGCATAAGTGTATTGACAAATGGAAATAAAAACAACAATGCGAATAAACTGGTTTTTGATGCCGGTGTATTGTATGAAACCGGATTTAAGGGATTCGCTTTCGGAATGACTATCAGAAATTTCGCAACAGATATCAAGAGAGAGGAAATTGAGGAACAATTACCATTAATATTCTCTCTCGGTGCATCAATTCATTTAATGGAAATAATTAGTCCTGAAATTTCACAGGACAACAGCATTTTATTGAGCGCTGATTTTTTACATCAAAATAACTATTCGGAAAGACTAAATCTGGGTTTGGAATATAAATTTCTTCAGATGATTTCGCTGCGTGGAGGTTATCAAACAAACAGAGATCTGGCATCCTGGTCGGGTGGCATCGGATTTACAACCACATTTTCTGATTATAATCTGGAATTGAATTATTCATATTCCAGGTTTGAGTTTTTCGATAGCGTCAGCAGAATTTCATTTATTTTCTCGTTTTAATTTCTCAATTAAACAGCAACATTCTTTCTCTCCTTCGAATCCAATAATTACGGAAAAATTAATTAAATAATCATTCAATAACCAAGGTGTGCAATGAAAAAACTAATAACCTTTATTGGTGTTCTTTTCATTCTTGCTTTAAGCACTACCGAATTATCAGCTCAGATCTTAAGCAATGGTACAGGCGGCGGTGATTGGAATACAGAGTCGACCTGGCAAGGTGGGATTATTCCGGCTGCGGGGGACAGCGTCATCATTATTACAGATGACGCAGTTACTATGACAGTGCAGGGATCGTGTGCCATTTTGGTATTACAATCAGGCGCATCTGTTTCATTAAATGCAGCGAGCCTGGTTATACCCGGTTCAGCATGGTATTTTGATGTCGCCAGTACAGTAATTTATAATGGTACAACTACAATTCAGTCAGCACCGGTCTACGGTAACCTTACTTATGCAACCACTAGCAATGGCGGACCGAATGGAAACTTAACTATTAATGGTAATCTCACCATTACAGGGGGTACGGTAAGAGGTATTTCAGATGTTACAGGTACAAGAACTCATACAGTAGTTGGCAATGTAATACTAAGTGGAACTAATTCAAGAATAACCGCTGTTAACAGCGGTGCAGCCACAAATGCAAATTGCTCCTGGAATATTGGCGGGAATCTTTCATTAACCGGTGCAAATTCCGGCAACAGAATCATACTGTACGAGAGCGCCGGACCACATTCAGGGTCGGCAGTGTTTAACATAGACGGGAATCTTACACTAACCCAGAATAGTCAGATTATGCTGAAAAGCAGTTCTCCAACTACTGCAGATTATCCTGAGGGAATAATTAATCTAAAAGGCAATCTGATACAGGATGGGAATATTGGAATCAACAGTGCATCCTCGGGAACGTCTCCCGGTTTAACAATTAATTTTAATGGAACAAGTGCACAGCAATGGTCCAATGCAGGTACGGGTAATTTAGTTATATCAGCATTTGTCGTTACTCTGAATGTAAATAACCTGGCAGGTGTCACAATAAGTTATGCTGCGACGATGCCGAACAGATCGATTCTTAAATCCACCGTCGGCGATTTTACACCTTCGGTGTCCTTAATCTTTGCAGCAGGAAGCCTATACGAACATGCCCAGAACGGTGGATCAATTCCCACTGCTACATGGGATTCAGCCTCAACATGTCTGATTACGGGAGCGGTAAGTAACTCGCCGGGAAACGCAGTTCAGAATTTTTATAATTTTACCTGGAACTGTCCGTCTCAATCAAGTAATCTGGATGTAGGATGGAGTGGAAATACAATAAATGGTAATGTAAGCTGTTTAAACACTGGCGGAACAAATCAATTCAGATTAACGAGCGGCAGTGAATATACTGATTCAGTTACTATCCAGGGTGATATAATTGTTACAGCGGGTGTTTTAACATCCACAGGAAGCAGTGCCGTAATGAATTACCTGTTTATTGTGGAGGGAAATATAATTGTAACAGGCGGAACTTTTGGATTAAGTCGTGGGAGCGGAGGTGCAGTAACCTGGAGATTATTTGGTAATCTGAATGTTTCCAACGCTGAACTCAGAACTTCAAACAGCAACTCAAAATTCGTTTTTGCAGCAGCAGATACACAAGACATAGCTCTTCAAACTGTAACATATACAAGCACCTGGGATTATGAAATCCTGTCGTCTTCTATATTAAGAATTGTAAACGGACCGGATTCCGTTGATCTGAAAGTTGGGCGTAATTTCATTAACGGCGGGCAGATTGTTGCAGACGGATGGGTTCAATTTGTAAACGGTTCCAACTATCAGCACATAGTAAATTCGAGTACAGTTCCAAATGGAATCTGGGAAACAGGGTCGACGGCTACATTTACAGGTATTACCAGCCAGGCTCCTGCGAACAGAAACCAAAGTTACTATAATTTTATATGGAACTGTTCGAGTCAAGGCTCGAATTTGAATATGGGATTCGATGGTGTGACTATCGGCGGGGATATAAATATTATTAGCACTGGTGCTTCGAGCAGGCTGTATCTGTGTGGTCCAGTTGCCGGTGATACTGCAACTTTAACTATCAATGGAAATATCATCCAAACTGCCGGTCAGTTCTCTTCCAATGGATCTTCAAATCCTGCATTTATTGAAATTACTGTTAATGGTGATATCACCGTAACCAATGGGAATTTCTCTGTCAGTCGTGGTACTCAGGGAGGTACCGGAACAACAAAGTGGTACCTGTATGGAGATAATTTTACGATGACAAATGCAACAACCCAGAATTCAAATGCAGCAGGTGCAAAATTTATCTTTTCAGGAACAACACCCCAATATCTTACTTTAACAAATGTTACATTCACCGGAGGGTTCCCGGTTGAAGTTGTATCATCTGCAATACTGGATGCGGGAATCAGTGAGATTAGGGGGAGCGGAATTTTCACACTGAATGACGGTGCAACTTTGAAGACAGCAAATTTTGGTGGACTGGATAGTCTGCTCCATAATACCGGAACAATTACTCTCGGCACAGCAGCGAACTATGTATATAATGGAACGACAGCACAGATCACCGGCAGTCTTCTCCCGTCTACAATTAATAATTTAACTATTGAAAATAGTGCTGGAGTAACATTGAGCGGTAGTGTTTTGGTAAACGGGACCTTAGCTATCAATAACGGCGACCTGCATTTAAATGGACAAACTATTACGTTGGGTGAAACTGCTATACTGATTGAAACTCCGGGAAATACGGTAACAGATATTACGGGTAAAATTACCACAACCAGAAATCTGGGTGCACCATCAGGATTAAACGTCGGCGGGATGGGGGCAATGCTTACTACAGCAATTGACATTGGTCTGACAACAATTGAAAGATATCATTATGCGGCAGTCGAAGGCGGTAATTCAGGTATATTCAGAATATTTAATATCGAACCAGCTAATAATACGGGTTTGAATGCCACCTTAAGATATTATTATGATGAATCCGAACTCAATGGCATTGATGAAACAGGTCTGGAGCTATATAAATCTCCTGATGGAACTAATAATACCTGGATATCCCAGGGGGGCGTTGTCAATACGGCCGATAATTATGCTGAACTTTCCGCAATTAACAGTTTTTCTTTCTGGACACTTTTCGGACAAGCAGCAAACACTTTCCAATTATCGGTATCAGTATTAAATGGATGGAATATGGTATCAGTTCCTGGTATAAATCCTGATGGGCAGGGTGTCAATAATTGGTGGTCGGGACTTACAGGTACTGTCTACAAGTTTGTACCTGGTTCCGGTTATAATGGAATTACAACCACCATACCCGGAGAAGGATACTGGATGAAGCAGGTAGGAGACAATGTGTACAACACAGGAGATGAATGGCCGGCCGGAGGAATCCAGTTTGCAGCTCACGATCCCATAAATGCAATAGGGGGATGGAATATGTTCGGCGGATATGAGGATATAGTTGATGCAGCTGCATTAGTAACAACACCGCCCGGACAGATAATCTATCCCATTTATAAGTTTGTTCCAGGCACGGGATATCAGCTCGCAACTTCCTTAATTCCCGGATATGGATACTGGGTAAAAGTATTAACAACTTGCCAGATTACAGTACCTGATGCAATGGCAAAGGGAAATCAGAAGTTAGCAGAATTCTTGAAAGATGATTGGGGAAGGATAATCATCACGGATGCAACAGGTAGCAGTTATACCCTCTATACTATTAAGGACGATGCTGAAGTAAAAGTTGATCTGAACAGTTATGAACTGCCGCCATTGCCTCCAGCAGGAATATTTGATGTGAGATTCAGCAGTGGAAGAATCGCTGAGGATATCAATAAGGATTTTAAATCCATAGAAATGAGAGGAATACTATATCCTGTAAAAATAAAAACGGATAACACCGATATCAGGATTATGGATGTTACCGGGAAAGAAATAAATGTGAATATCAAATCAGGAGAAGAGATAACCATAAACAATGCTAATATTGACAAAATTATGGTATCAGGAAAACTCATTCCTGACAGATATGCACTTGAACAGAACTATCCGAATCCTTTTAATCCGAATACAACAATAGAATTTTCATTACCTGAAGATGTTAAAAATGTAAAGTTATCTGTTTATAATGTTCTTGGCGAAAAAGTAGCTGAACTTTTAAATACTTCCTTATTAGCGGGAAGATACACATATCAGTGGAATGCCAATAACTTTGCCTCCGGAATGTACATTTATGAATTAAGAACCGACAAATTTGTTTCGGTTAAAAAAATGATGCTGATGAAGTAAAAATTTAAATATTACATCCCCATCCCGACATCCGGGATGGGGTTTGTAAAAAATTAAATGGAGGTAAATGATAAAAAAATTAATATTCAGGTTTTATTAAATAAGTTAAAAGAGGTTATTATGAAAAAGCTAATAACTTTCATTGGTGCTCTTATATTTCTTATTTTCTGCAGTACAGCCTCTTACAGTCAGATTCTGTATCTCTCGGAATCAAACGGACCTTGGAGTTTTGCTACCACATGGCTGGAATCAACCGATGGAGGGATGACATGGTTTAATGCAAGCAGTCCTCCTTCAGGCTCCGAAAATATAACAGTTGAGGACACAGTACTTGTTGATATTGCTGTGAACATTACAGGATATGTGACTACGAGCGGAATTGGGAATATTGAACTAAGTACCGGTTCATTGACATTCGGTAATGGCAGCATCTATGAACACGCACGAAACGCCGGAGGAATTCCACCATCGACCTGGGAGACCGGTTCGACTGCTATATTCACTGGTGTAACAAGTCAGGCTCCGGCAAACAGGAATCAGAGTTTTTATAACGTTATCTGGAACTGCCCGGGTCAGCTATCGAATCTGAATATGGGCTTCGATGAAGTGACTATTGGAGGAGATATAACTATTATCAATACAGGAACATCCAGCAGATGGTATTTATGCGGTCCGGTAGGTGGCGATACCTCGACTGTAACTATAAACGGCGACATAACACAAACCGGTGGTCAGTTTTCTTCCAATGGCTCCGGAAATGCCGCATTTATAGAAATTACGGTTAACGGTGATATCATCGTATCAAATGGTAATTTCTCTGTCAGTCGAGGTTCTCAGGGAGGAACTGGAACAACGAAGTGGTTTCTTTACGGAGATAATTTTACGATGACTGATGCAACTACCCAGAATTCAAATCCTACCGGAGCTAAATTTATTTTTACCGGTACAACACCTCAATATCTTACATTAACAAATGTCACATTCACAGGCGGTTTCCCGGTTGAAGTTGCCCCAAATGCAATTTTATTTGCAGGTGAAAGTGAAATAGAAGGTTCCGGAGATTTTATTCTTAATGATTATGCAACTTTGGGAAGTGGTAATGAAGGTGGAATTGACAGTACTCTTCAGATGACCGGAACTATCACACTAAGTAATACTGCTGACTTCACTTTTAACGGAACCGTCCCACAGGTTACCGGCTCAATGCTTCCAGCTGGTATGAATGATCTTACAATAAATAATATATCAGGTGTGACCTTAATACATGATGTTGAAGTGAACGGCAATCTCACAATTCTGGATGGTGATCTGCATCTTGCGGGTCATTATGTTTCCTTAGATTATTCAGGTACGCTGGTTGAGACCCCGGGGAATACAGTAACTGATCCCACAGGCAGCATTTCGGCGATGACTACCTTGAATGCTCCCTCAGAAGTTAATGTAGGAGGATTAGGTTTGATGTTTACCTCCGCGGATAATTGGGGTGATGCATTTGTTGAAAGATTCCATTCTCCCGGAACAGGTACAGGTAACGCTGGCATTCAGAGGCAGTATATGGTTGCATTTCTTCTTGATGGGAATCAACAACCGGAAAATATTCGAACAATAGATGACCTTACACTGGCATCAACTTTAAGATTCTATTATGATGAATCTGAGTTAAATGGAATCGCCGAATCGAATCTCACTTTATTTAACTCTCTGACCGGTCTGGATAACTCGTGGGTTCATATGGGTGGTACAGTTAATACAACTGAAAACTATCTTGAAGTATCTGATATAATTGATTACAGCTATTTCTGGACATTAGCTGATATCAATGCTCCGATACCGGTGGAACTTATATCCTTTACAGCGGTCGTAGATGGTAAAAACGTTGTTCTGAATTGGTCAACCGCCACTGAAACGAACAACTCCGGTTGGAATATCGAGAGGAAACAGGTAAATACAACAAAGTCAAATAACTGGCAGCAGATTGGACACGTAGATGGCAGCGGCACGACAACATCCATCAAAAACTATAGTTTCAGCGATAACAATTTAGCTACTGGCAAATACCTGTACAGACTTCAGCAGCTTGATTATAACGGTATGTTAAATTATAGTCACGTTATAGCTATCGAAGTTTCTCAGTTGCCTGATAAATTCGCACTATATCAGAATTATCCTAATCCTTTTAATCCCTCAACGATTATAAAATATGATATCCCAACATCCTCATTTGTAAACATTTCTATTTATAATGCAATCGGTGAGAAGATAATTACTTTAGTTAATGAACAAAGAGAAGCAGGGCAGCATTTTATAAATTTTGATTCAGGTAATATGTCAAGCGGAATTTATATTTATAGAATGTCTGCCGGTAATAATATAATTACAAAAAAGATGATCCTTATCAGATAAATTCATTAAAGGTTTAATTCTATGTGATGTCAGAATTTTTGCAGGAATAAAATAAGAGGAAACTCAGTATGAAAAGTTTTTTTAATAAGTTTATTTTAATCACTCTCTTGCTCACCGGCATTACTATGGCTCAGGCTGTTTATAGTAATGGAACCGGCGGAGGTCTGTGGAGCGATCCCGCCACGTGGGCTGGCGGGATTGTTCCGACAGTCAACGATGATGTATTTATTGCCGGTACAGATTCTGTTTATACTACTTCGGGTGCAAGTTGTCACAGTCTAACGGTGTATTCGGGCGGCCGATTTGCAACTAGTGTGGATACAGTTCAAGTTGTAGACTTATTGACATTAGAAGATGATGCCTGGTTTTATAACGCTACAACGGAACCCGAATTGCCCGGCAGTTCTTTTGACCTTTATGATAACAGTTATGTTGTTCATAGCGGTGCAGGAACAATCGGCGGTGAAAATAATTATGAGTTTGGGAATCTCATAATTTCCCGAAATGCGGGTTGCACACCCAGAGTAAATCTCACAATAAATGGAAATCTGATTGTTAACAACACTGCTTATAATGTTGTGTTCCGTGCGGCCAGGGTGAGTGCAGGCGGAAGTCACACCCATACTATTTATGGCAATGTTTATATTTACAAAGGTGTACTCTCCTGTGTCGATGATACTGATCCTACCCTCGTCGGAATCTGGAATATCTATGGGAATGTTTATGTTATTGATGCAGGGCCGACTTTTCTTGAATCAAGGATTGGTACTTTTTCAAGTGCAAATGCAGCAGGACTGGGGATAATAAATATTGGCGGTGATTTAATAGTTCAGGGTGGAAGACTTCAGGCAGGAACAAGCAATTCTCCTGGATTGGGGACCGGAATTATCAATATCGCTGGAAATATGTCCCTGGATATAAATAGCGCTGTTGCCACTAATTCAAACGGATCGTTCAGTATAAACTTTGTTGGGACAGGAACCCAAACAGTAAATATGGATGTAAGATTTCAAATGACTACCGTTGTAAATGATACAGTTAAAACAGGCTCAAACGTAGTTTTTGATCTTGATACGAATAAGTGGGGTTCTACTATTGGAGGTGACTTTGTAGTTGAAGGTTCATTAGAATTAAAAGGAAATTCGCTTTTGGATGGTTTGGCTAATTTTACAATGGTTCCCGGAGGGACGTTGAAAATAGGGAGTCTTGATGGAATTTATAATTCCAATCCTTTAGGAAATATCCAGGTAAACGGGACACGCACCTACGATGCCGGGGCAAGTTATGAGTATAAAGGTAACGGTGTTCAATCTTTGGGTGACGGATTACCGAATCCGGTTTATGGCTTCGGAGTTAACAATTCAACGGGCATAATTTTAGATCGGGATTTGAATGTAAACGGGATTGTCAAAATTATCAATGGTGATCTCGAGCTTAATAATCATATAATTACTTTGGATTCGAACGGAATGCTGAATGAAACACCCGGGAATACTGTAAAAGGGGAAAACGGCAAAATTACAATAACGACTAATCTGAATGCTCCGTCCGGAGTAAATGTTGGCGGACTTGGAGCCTGGATTAGTTCAGGTGCAAATTTAGGCAGTACAACAGTTGAGAGGTATCATTCTCCGCGTTCCGGTATGGGGAATCAGGGGATTGCAAGATATTTTAATATCTCCCCTGCTAACAATAGCGGTCTGAATGCAGAGTTCAGATTTTATTATGATGAATCGGAACTTAACAGCATCCCCGAGGCTAACCTGAGATTATTCAAATCACCTGACGGATCCAATGATTCGTGGTACCTGTTCGGAGGTTCTGTAAATGCTAATGACAATTATGTTTCAAGATCAGGAGTCTCTGAATTTTCATACTATACGCTTGCAGACATCGAGCATCCGCTTCCGGTTGAAGAATCACCGGAGCTGCCTGTTCATTTTAATTTGTTTCAGAATTTTCCTAATCCATTCAATCCTGAAACGATAATTCGATTTGATTTACCTGAGGCATCATTCGTGAAGTTGAAGATTTATTCTGCGCTTGGTGAAGAATTATTAACTTTTGTGAATGAGTATCTGTATGGCGGAATGCATTACCGGACTTTTAACGGTGACAAATTTCCTAGTGGGGTGTATTTCTATATGATTGAAACAGATAAAATGATCGCAGTGAAAAAGATGATATTGCTTAGATAATTGTAAACTTAAACATTTCTAAAATTATAAGTTGTTATACAAATACCAACCGGGATGACAGCGCAATTCACAATAAAATTATTTTTACTACTTTGTAGTTCATCCCGGATATTTTAATCTATTATACTTAGCTTTTCATGATAAGATTTATTGCATTTTTATTTATTCTGTTATTCTCATATTGTTCAAATCATAATACCAGCCAGGTTAATTTGTCTGAAATAGATGCAGCCAGAA
>Ga0153915_10001645_pt1 | contig 20545 bp, 17 predicted proteins | sample Opewatmetagenome_2_FD_107003 | JGI IMG/M metagenome (GOLD analysis project Ga0153915, IMG submission 107003) | Freshwater wetland microbial communities from Ohio, USA - Open water 3 Core 3 Depth 3 metaG | ecosystem: Environmental > Aquatic > Freshwater > Wetlands | place: USA: Ohio, Lake Erie...
TACGATCGGCATCCAGTACCAGCAGGGCCTGAAGGATCTGCTGCCGGCCTCCGATCTCGCCGAAGGCTCCCTCAACAGCTCCGACCGCCCCCCCGTGCGCAACGCGGGCGGGAAGCTCATCCGGCCCGGAGACCCGATCCCCCATTTCAACGAGGCTGACGAATGCGCCGGGCTCGACGGCCTCTTCACCTTCCGTGTGCACCGCGCGCTCGGCCAGCCCGCCGAGAACACCCTTCACGACCTGCGCTGGGGCGATTGGGACCGCAGCGGTTCGACGTCCGACTACGTCTGGGTGTTCCAGATCTCCGGCGCCGCGCCGGCGGAGCACCATGTCGGCGGCTGGGCGGGCAGCGACTCGCACCGGCAGCCCCCGATGTACTTCCGCCTCGGCGGCGGCACCCTGCGGGGGATCGCACACCCGGGCGAGATCGTCTGGTCGCGCATCTTTGTCGAGAAGGGCCGTCTGCGGATGGATCTCGGCCGCGGGCGCGCCATCGCGCTTCCGCAGGAGGAGACCGACCGCCGCTGGAAGGAGACCACCATCCAGTGGCCGACGATGCACGCGGTGACCTACGGCGTCTCCCGCGACCAGATGATGGCGCGTCACAAGGCGAACCACATCCAGGTGGTGTACGCGAAGAGCGCCAGGGAAGCCGATCTCGCCCTCTACACCAAGGCGGCACTGGCCGCCGAACTCGGCATCGACGTCAGTCTCTGCGGGACAAAGGCGGGCGGAAATCCGTTCTGATTTTCCAGAATCTGTTCTATCTCTCTTCCGAAGAAGCAGATCTGTTTTTCTGGTTTTTTTTAGAAACCGGCGCGTTTTTTTTGCGTCTCAAGGAGAAGCGACGCACTGAGATCCGGCCTCAGCGTCCTGCCTTTTTCGGCATGCAGGCCGGTGATCTGATCACACTAAAAAAAACATAAAATCATCCTTTCGAACCATCCGGATGCCTGTTTTGCATCTGGTAAATTCATCGGATTGTGATAACCTGTGAAAATAATGAACAAGAAATTATTTCCTGGGCTGTTGGATGCCGTTATGCAGAAAAACAGCATCAATCAGGTCCAGCTTCACAAGCTTACCGGGATTGCGGTTTCGCGGATCAATAACTATCTCCAGGCGAAATACCGCACGATCAAGCCCGCCCATATTCAGGCGATCTGCGAGAAGGTCTCGAGTGACAACGCAGAGAGGGCTGAGCTGGTGAAGACCTATCTGCTCGACCTGCTCCCGGATGCGATGAAGAACGTCATCGAGATCAAGGCTCTCTCGAGCGTGCGCGACTTCGAGGACTGGTACCTCCGCCGCAACCGGCTGCCGCGCGACTTCGCAGGCGACTTCGAGGATCTCTACAAGATGTGCGTTTCGTTCCCGCGCGTGCGCGTGCGCACCGGGGACTGGATCCAGCTGATGAAGGAGTGCAGCTCGAAATAAGCTGCCGCGACTGCCGCGACTCCGGACTGGGCCGCGGCTTTGTGCTTCCCTCGTTTTCAGGGACGCGCAGCCTTTAGGGGATGCGCGTCCTTTTTGCATTCGACAAGTTCAAGGGCTCTCTGACCGCGTCCCGGGCCTGCGCTCTCGCCGCGCGCGCCCTGCGAGCCTGCCGGCCCGACTGGCAGGTCGACCAATGCCCGCTCACCGATGGCGGCGACGGGTTCGCTTCGCTGCTCACCAAGGCCGCCGGCGGGGATCTCATCCCCTGCAAGGTCGCAGGCCCCCGCGGGGGCCTGGTCGACGCCTCCATCGGTCTGGTGTCCCGGGAGAGGATTCCCGCCGCAGCGGCGCCTTGGCTCGACCTCCCCGGGGTCCAGGCACGACCCGGATCCCGCGTCGCCGTCGTCGAGATGGCCTCCGCAAGCGGCCTCGGGCTGCTGCGTCCCGAGCAGCGGGATCCCTGGCGCGCGACGACCTACGGCACCGGACAGCTCCTGCGCGCCGCCGCCGAACTCGGCGCGTCGGTGATCGTCCTCGGCGTCGGCGGGAGCGCGACCAACGACCTGGGGCTCGGCGCCCTCGCCGCTGTCGGCGTCGAGTTCCGCGGCAGCGACGGGGCGATGCTCCGCTCGCCGGAACCCCATCTCTGGGACGAGATCGCAACGATCGAGGGCTCGGTTTTCCCCTCGATTCCGCCGATCTGCATCGCCTGCGATGTCACGAGCCCGCTGCTCGGCCCGCGCGGCGCCGCCGCCGTTTACGGGCTGCAGAAAGGACTGCTCCCTGGCGACCTCGCGCGCATGGAGGCCGCGGTGGCCCGCATGGCGGACTTGCTCTGCGCCAGCTGCGGAAAACCGCCCGGGATCGTGGAGGCCGCGGGCACCGGGGCGGCAGGCGGGCTGCCCTTCGGCCTGCTCGCAGCGGCCCGCTGCCGCATCGTCCCCGGCTTCTCCCTCACAGCCTCCTGGCTCCGGCTCCCCGAGCGGATCGCCGCCGCCGACATCGTTGTGACGGGCGAGGGCTGCTTCGACGCCAGCTCGCTCGTCGGCAAGGGCCCGGGCTCGCTCGCCGCTCTTGCGCGCGGCGCCGGCAAGCAGGTCCACGTCTTCGCAGGCCGCATCGGTGGGGATCTTCCCTCCGGGGAATGGCAGCTTCACGCCATCGCGCCCGCAGGCCAGCCCCTCGATGAGAGCCTCCGGCTTGCCGGCGAGCAGCTGGCGCGCAGCGTGCAGTCCGCGTTTCAAGGCGGCGAACTCCAGGGTTCCGGCTCGACGCCCCGCTCGTTGGCGCCACAGTGAGGATGTTCATGGCCGCGTCGCCCCGCTTTCGAGTGTCCCCCATCCTCCTTCTGATCCTGTCGCTTCTTCTGGGCTTCCAGGGCTGCTGGTCGACATCGCCGAACCGTTCCCCGCAGCAAAAACCGCGTCCCGCCCCGGCGGCCCCCGTTCCGGCCTCGCCGCAGGAGCCCGTCCTGCGGGCCGAGAAAGTGTTCCCGGTCATGCTCGGCATCGACGTCCTTGAGCGTGAGGACTTCGCGCGACTCAAGGGGAAACGCATCGGCCTCCTCACCAATGCCGCCGGCGTCGACGGCCACGGCGTCAGCACGATCGAGGTCCTGCGCCGCGCCAAGGCTGTGAAGCTCGCCGCCCTCTTCGCCCCGGAGCACGGTATCTACGGGGACGAGGAGGCGGGCAAGAACATCTCCGACACCGTCGACAGGCGCACCGGGCTGCCGGTGTTCTCGCTCCACGGGGGGAGAAGTCACAAGCCGACCAAGGCGATGCTCAAGGGAATCGACGCGCTGGTGATCGACCTGCAGGACATCGGCGCGCGCAGCTACACCTTCGTGAGCGCGATGCGGTTCGCCGTCGAGGGCTGCTTCGAGAACAGCGTCGAGGTCATCGTCCTCGACCGCCCGAATCCCCTCGGGGGCATCATCGTCAACGGACCGCTTCTCGACGCCGATCTCGGCAGCTACGTGGGCGCGTTCCGTGTCCCCTACATCCACGGCATGACCATCGGCGAGCTGGCTCAGATGGCCGTGACGGCCCCCGGCGTGCTGGCGGTATCCGAGCGCGTGCGACTGCGCGGCCGCCTCACGGTCGTACCGATGCGCGGCTGGAGGCGCTCGATGCGATGGCCCGACACCGGGCTGAAGTTCGTGCCGACCTCCCCCTACGTGCCCGACTTCTCCGCATGCGTCGGCTACGCGATGTGCGGGCTCGGCTGCGAGATCGGAGGCTTCTCCCACGGCACCGGGAACGTGCGGCCGTTCATCTCCTTCCGCGGCAGGACGAGCGAGCAGCTCCAGAAGGAGCTTGCGTCGCTCCGCCTGCCCGGGCTCGCCTTCGTCAAGACCTCCGGGCCCGACTCGGCCAAGAAGGCCGCCACGGGCGTGCAGATCGAGGTCACCGACTGGTCGGCGTGGCATCCCACCGACCTGAGCTTCCACATGATGCGCCTCTCCTGCCGGTGGAGCGGGAGCAACCCGTTCGCCGCGGCGCCGGCCGACAAGGCCTCGCTCTTCCTGAAACTGGTGGGCTCCCGGGATTGGTGGAACGCGCTGCGGCGAGACGGGGCGCGCGTCGACGTCGAGGGGTTCCTCGCCGACTGGCACAGACGCGCCGAGGTCTTTCGCCAGCAGTCGAAGCGCTACTGGCTTTATCCCGAGTGAGGGAGTCCGAGGGCCCTTTCCCAACGTGAACATCCCCGCGCGCTTCCGCCTGCACCTGCTTCCCCTCATCGTCTTCGCCGCGGCGCCATGCCCCGCGGCGCCGCCAGCGGAGGAGCTTCCCCGCGCGTACTCGATCCCGGCGGCCGGCCTGGCCCGCGCGCGCGAGCGCCTCCGGGCCGGCGACGCCTCTCTTGCCCCCGCGTTCGCCGCGCTGCGCGAGCGGGCCGACGCCGCGCTGAAACTCGTCCCCCGGTCCGTCATGGACAAGGCGCGCACGCCTCCTAGCGGCGACAAACACGACTACCTCAGCCAGGCTCCCTACTGGTGGCCCGACCCCTCCAGGCCGGGAGGCCTCCCGTACAGGCGCGAGGACGGCCGCCACAATCCCGAGGCGGACCGCGGCGTCGACGCCGACTCCTGGGCGCATACCGCGGGCGCAGTCGAGACGCTCGGCCTCGCCTACTATTTCACCGGCCACGTCCCCTACGCCGCCAAGGCGGCCGTGCTCGTGCGCACCTGGTTTCTCGATCCCGCCACGCGCATGAATCCGCGTCTCGACTACGCGCAATTCATCCCCGGCCGCAATGACGGCCGCGGCGCCGGAGTCCTGGAGATGAGGCATCTGGCGCGCGTTTGCGATGCCCTCGCCCTCATCCGGGGCTCCGGTGCATGGCCCGCGGACGACGACCGCGCCTTTCGCGCGTGGCTCGAGGCCTACTTCAAGTGGCTCACCGAGAGCCCGAACGGCCGCGCGGAGGCCTCGGCCCCGAACAACCACGGCTCCTGGTACGACGTCCAGGCCGCGCACATCGCCCTCGTCCTCGGCCGCACGGATTTCGCCCGGCAGCTGCTTCTCGACGGAAGGCAGAAGCGGATAGCGCGGCAGATCGAGCCCGACGGCAGGCAGCCGCTCGAACTCGTCCGCACCAAGTCCCTCGGCTACTGCCTCTTCAATCTCGGAGCGCTCTTCAATCTCGCCCGGCTCGGCGAGGCTGTCGGCGTCGACTGGTGGGATTTTCGGACGCCCGACGGCCGCAGCCTGAGCGTCGCCCTCGACCGGCTGGCCCCCATGGCCGATCCCGCCCAGCCCTGGTCCCAGAAGGATCTCGAGTCCCCCGACCGCGGTGAAATCCTGGCCCTGCTCGCCGAGGCGCTCCGCCATCATCCCGCCGTCCCCCAGTGGCGAGCACTGCTGGACCGATTTGGCGCCTCGCCGCGCGCCCGGGAGGCGCGCTGGCACCTCCTTCTGGCCGAGTAGTCGGGACTTGTCGCCCCCGGCTGCATGCGGTTCCCTTGAAGGGTTCAGCGACCTTGCGGTGTTATGCGGTCTGCCGAAAGACCTCTCGCTCCAGCTCAACAATCCGCCCAGTCAACTCCCACGCGCCGCCTGCGCGGCAAAGCGTGGCGCCTGTGTCCAACACCATGCAACCGCCCCCCGATCCTCTCGATTCTCTGCTCGATCGCTGGCGCGAGACTCCGGAGCCGCCGCCACACCTCAACACCGAGGTCTGGAGGCGCATCGCCCTGCTCGAGAGCCGCGCCGAAAAGCCGGGCCCAATGGCCCGCCTCGACGCGGTCTTCGCCCGCCCGTCCTTCGCCGTCACCTTCGTGGCGGCGTGCATCCTGCTCGGGCTCTTCGTCGCCGAGACCCGCCTCTCCCGGCTCCACGCCGAGCGCGGCTCCCAGATCGCCCAGAGCTACATCAGGATGATCGATCCCCTCGTCGACTCCGCCAACGCGGCCAAGGCCACCATCCACACGCCATGAAACGCACCCTTATCATCGTCCTGGGCGGGCTCGCCGCAGGCTGGATGGCCTATGAGGCCTGCTACCTCTCGCAACGGCCCTGCTCCGGCAACAGTCTCGACTGCCAGCTCGAGTGGATGAAGACCGAGCTGAAGCTCTCCGACGAGCAGTTCGCCCTTCTCCAGACGCTTCACAAGGAGTCCAGCCCCCGGCTCGTCGCCCTCGCCTCGCAGGTCGCCCGGATGCGCGAGGAGTACGAGGCCTTCGAACACGAGCGGACCACCTCCGGGCAGGTCGACTTCCTCGAGTTCGCGCACTTTGTCGAGAACCGCCGCGCGGTCGACCGGGAATGCCTCAGCTCGGCGAGGCAACTGGTCGCCGACGCCTCCCGCATCATGACCACCCAGCAGCGCGCGCGCTACCTGGGACTTCTCGGCCCGGTGCTTTCCTCCGGCTCCCCTCCCTTGGTGAACTGACCTGAATCCGGGCGCTGCCGTGAACCCCGACACTGCCAGCGACACCGCCTGCCTGCTTGCCCTGCAGCAGGGGCAGGATTCCGCGCTCGACCAGATGATCGCGCGCTGGGAGCGGCCGCTGTACGCGTTCGCGTGGCGCTACGTCCAGAACCAGGTCGACGCCCACGACTTGGTCGCCGAAACGTTCGTGCGCCTCCACCAGCAGCGGGACCGCCTCCGTCCCGACACGAAGCTCGCCGCCTGGTTGTTCACGACCCTCACAAACCTCTGCCATAACCACTACCGCTGGCGCCGACGCCACCCGACCGTCAGCCTCGACGCGCCGGTGGACGACGGCGGCGCCACCCCCCACGACGCGATACCCTCCGACGCGCCTGCGCCCGGCGCCGCGATGGAGCACGACGAGGCATGCAGCGCCGTCCGCGCAGCCATCGACCGCCTTCCGCACGAGCTGAAGGCAACGCTGCTGCTCCACCACTACGAGCACCTCTCGTACCGTGAGATCAGCGCGATCACCGGTTGCTCGGAACGTGGCGTGGAAACGCGCCTCTACCGCGCGCGCCAGCGCCTTAAGGACGAGCTGGCCGGTTTCCTGCAGGAGACAACGCTGCCGGCGTGATTCGCCGCGCGACCGCGACGGGGGTGTCGCGGCTCCATCTCAAAAGGCACGCCGTCCGGGCCCGGAAGCCCCGCTATTTATTCGGATCGAAACTGAAGACCTGGGCCGCCTTCACCATCACCGTCCGGCCGCCCCTCAGGGGCGGCTCGAACTTCCATCGCTTGAGGGCATCCACCGCCAGCGCGCTCAGCTCGGAGTCGTCGCTCGCGGACACTGCGGGCATGCGCACCGCGCCTGTCTCATCGATGTAGAAATCGACCGACACCTTTCCGCTCCGGCGGTTGGCCACGTCGGGAGGATACTGCGGCTTGACGGTGACGAGCGGCGTTGGGATCCGGTCGAGATCCTTCAAGGTATAGGTCCGGTAGGTGAACCTGTCGCCGATGATACTCGACATCCAGCGATCGAAAGCCACTCCCGGATCGGATGTCGAGATCACCACGCCCTTTGCCTCGAAATTGAACAACACATCGACGATCGTGCCCACCGGCTCGCTCCGCATTTTGGCGGGCTCGACCGTCCACTGCTTGATTGCGACCACGGCGGCATCCGCGAATTCCTTGCGCGAATAGCCCGCCACCAGCCATTCGACCAGCGTTCCCTTCGCATCGGTGTCGATCACGATGTGCGCCCAGCCCTCGGTCACGCCGGCATCGGTGAGCTGGTGGGGAAAAACAGGGTCCACCGTCTGGATGAGCTTCACCGACACCCATTCCGGGGGCGGGCTAAACGCCTGCGCCCGGGCATTGCCGGCCAGAAGCAGCCCGGCGCACACCACAAGGACAAATGCGGTCTTCATCAGGATTCGCACGATAGATTCAACACCGCACCGGCGCTCATCCCTTCAATCGGAACGCCCGTTTCCGGAGATTTCCACATGAAGGAGAACCGAATTGATGTACTCTATAAGTCAGCTATCTTCAAGTTTTTAAGCCGAAGCATCGAGCGCTTGTTCCATCTTCCTCAGGATCGGTCCGAAGACAAACGGCGCGGGGCATGCCAGCGTTCGCTGACCTTCGCCGTTCCCAACCCGCATGAGGAAGCGGGTGTTTCCCGCGCGAAGCGCGCCCCGGCCGGGATCACTCCTCGGCGCGCACGGCAACGCTTCCGTCGGCGAACTCGTTCGTCAGGCGCTGGCCGGGCTTCACCCCGGCCCGCCGGGCGATGGGCCGTCCGGCCTCGTCGTGCACGATCGCGAAGCCGCGGTTCAGCACCGACGCCGGGCTCGCCGCTTGCAGTCGCTTCCAGAGCCCGAGCAGGCGGTGCGATTCGAGGCTGATGCGCGGCTCGGGCGAGCGGGCGCGCAGCCGCCCGCCGGCCGCGGTGAGCCGCTGCCGCTTGGCCTGGACGCCGGCGCGCAGCGCCGCCACCGCGCGGTTGCCGAGATCGTCCAGCCTCAGGTGGCTGCGCTCGACCACGGCCTGCGGCGAGAGCAGGCGCAGCCGGCTGCGGGCGTGATCCGCCCGGTCGTGCGCCGCCTGCACCGCGCGCGTCACCGCATCGCCGATCGCCTGCGCGGCGCGCGCGGCGCGCGCCGCCCCGTCGAGGAAACTGGCGGCGATGATCTCGGCCGCCGCGCTGGGGGTCTCGGCCCTGAGGTCGGCGGCGAAGTCGCACAGCGTGAAGTCGATCTCGTGCCCGACGGCCGAGATGACCGGCACCCCGCAGGCCGCCACGGCCCGCACGAGCGCCTCCTCGTTGAACGCCCAGAGGTCCTCGAGACTCCCTCCCCCGCGGCCGATCACGAGCAGGTCGAACAGGCTGAGATCCTCGGCGAGGCGCAGCATCGCGGCCATCTCGGCCGCGGCTCCCTCGCCCTGGACTTTTGCCGGAAGCACCACGAGCCGGCCCCTCCACCCGCGGCGTTCGAGGATCCGGATGAAATCCTGCACCGCCGCGCCCGTCGGCGAGGTGATGAAGCCGATCGTCGCCGGCATCGGGGGGATCGGCGCCTTCCGCTCGGCGGCGAACAGGCCCTCGTCGGCCAGGCGGCGCTTCAGCGCCTCGAACTCCTGCTGCAGGCGCCCGAGGCCATCCTCGAGCACCGCGCGGACGATGAGCTGATACTGGCCGCGCGGCTCGTAGACGCTGATCTCGCCGAACACCAGCACCTGGCGCCCGTCGCACAGCGGGGTCGTCTGCCGGGCGGCATCGCCGCGGAAGAGCACGCAGGCAAGCTGGGCTCCGGCGTCCTTGAGCGAGAAATAGACGTGGCCGCTCGACTGCGCGCGCAGGTTGGAGATCTCGCCGCGCACCCAGCCCGGCCGCAGGTTGCCCTCAAGCAGCGTCTTCACCCGCCGGGTGAACGCGCTCACCGATTCGACGCTTCCCGCGGTCACCGAGTTGGGGATGTCGGTCGCCATGGTTCCTGGAAAATGGCCGCTGCCGCGCGCCTCAGGACGGCGGCCTCACGGCCGGGCGGGCTCTTTCGCCGCGCGCCGGGCGGCCGCGCCCTTGCCCAGATGTTTCCGCACGAGGTGGATCACGATGAGGGCGGCGACGAACACGCTGATCCCCAGGGCGGCCTTTCCCGCCTTGCCCTGCATGATGGCGGCGCCGAAGACCACGATCCCGACGGCGTAGATCATTGCGACGGCCCAGGAGACCCACAGGTAGGTGAGGAACGCCACGTTGCCCAGCCCGAGCAGGTAGCTCTGCAGGAAGAACGGCGGTCCCGGGGTGATGCGCAGCAGCAGGGTCACCTCGACGTGCTCGTCGGGCTCGAACTGCGGGATCCGGTACCCCGCCCGCTCCACCCACCGCCCGACCAGCGGGCGCACCGCGTAACGAGCCAGCCAATACGTGAAGGCGAGGTTCACGGCGAGGGCGGCGCCGTACGCGGCGAGCACCCCGCCGACGCCCATCTGGGCCTCGAACGCGGGGCCCACGGGGATGGCGAACCCCAGCAGGGGAAAGCCGAACGCCGGAAGCACGGCCATTGCGCCGAAAAACGCCCAGGGACCGGCGCGCCCGATAAAGGCCATCACCGCCACGACCGCCGCCTTCACGTCGAGGCCCCTCAGCAGGAACGCGGCGGCCGCAGCCGCCACCACGGCCAGCACCGCCAGCTTGATCAGCAGCGCCCTCACCTGCGGTCTCTTCAATTCCTCCATCAGCCCACGATGGCCGGCGCGACCTGGCTTCGTCAAGGAAGCATGGAACCTGGAAACTCCGGCAATGATGGTCTTTCCCTCAGAGAGAACAGCATCCAGTCATCTCCTCCCATCAAGGGCTGCACCCAAGGCTTCAGCTTTCGGAAGAAACCGCAGGATCCAGGCAAAAGCCCCTGGGCTGAGGCTGATGTCAGAAGCAGAAAGCGCACATCCGCTCGGCGGAACCGTTCCACGGCTTCCGCCATGTCCACGCGCTCAGCGAACAGGAAACTCATCCTTCCCCGGCTCCCTTTTTCCCCGCGTTCCCGCGCTTGCATGCGACCTCACGTGGAGGATGCTGTGGGTGTGAGGCTTTCCATCCGCCCCTGGTTGATCATCCTCGCCGTTGCCGCCGTGTACGGTCTGGGCCAGCTGGCTTGGTATTCGGGCACGCCGCTCGGCCGAGTGCCGGTGCTTGACGAACGGGAGGACCTCGCGCTCGCCGGCCAAATCTTTGACGACTCACTCCCGCATGAACCGTTCTACCGCGCGATGGGCTATCCGCTGCTCTTGACCGGTCTCCGCGCAGCGGGTGCGACTTCCTCATCCCTCCCGTTCGCGGCTCTGGCGCTCGGTGCCGCGCTGCACGTCGCCGCAGCGCTTCTCATCGGTGCCCTGGCAAAATTCTGGTTCGAGGATGCTCGCGCCGGCTTGGTGGCCGGATTGCTCGCGGCGTTGAATCCTGTGTTCGTCGACGCCTCCCTGCAGCGCATCGACGGGGAACTCGGCATGGTCCTGTTTCTCGGGGGTCTTGCCTGCCTCGGGCTCGAGCACGAGCGCATCCCCTTGGAGCGCCTCGCAGGCACCAGCGGCCTCTGGGCCCTGGCTGCGCTCACGCGGCCCCAATATCTCCCGGCATGGCTTCTTCTTCCCGCTGCTCTCTGGGTACGCCAACATTCCCCGCGCGAGCTTCTCCGCGGCGCGGCTGTATTGGCAGTCGGCGCGGCCTTCTTCCTAGCCTATGGCCTGTGGCAGCACCGTGTCTGCGGGGAATTCCGGGTGATACCCTGGCAAGGGCCCTACAATCTCTGGGCGGCAAATGAGCCGGGCGCAAACGGCAGGTATTATGAACAGCGGCTCAACCTCGCCTACACCGGGAACGGAGGAAACCCCGCTCAGATGGAGTCGATCCTCCGCTATCACGCAGAGACTGGAGGGGCGGACGGCTCGATCGGAGAGATGAACGCCCATTGGAGACGGTGCTTCCTCGACTACGTATGCCACCATCCGGTTGACTGGCTCCGTTTGATGGCGGTCAAGACATACGTCCTTCTCAACGACTGGGAGCAATACAACAACAAGACCTTTGCCTTTCAGAAGTCGCTCTCGCCCTGGCTGCGTTGGAATCCGATCGGCTGGGGAGTGCTTCTGATGCTCGCGGTGGCCGGATTCCGGCGACTGCAGACTCGCGCCGGTTCCATTGCAGCGACAGCGGCCGCCATTGCCGTCGTGTATGCCGCAGGCGTGCTCCTTTTCTACGTAAGCGGACGGTTCCGGCTGCCGCTGGCGGCCCTCGGTTGCGTCATGGCGGGGGGAGCGCTTGCGCGCCCCTTCTTCTGGCGCGGCCTCGCCCCTGCCGCGCGAGCCAGCCTCGCAGTGGCGCTGTGCGTCGCAGGATTTGTAGCTTTCTCCGGGTTCTGCGGAGTGCGGGATATCCGCACCGTCATCCAAGATCGGCTTCTGATCGCCCGCGCGGCCCAGGTCTGCGGCGACGACGCCGAGACGTGGCGTCAGGCGCAAGTCGTGATCGCGGCCGATGCCACGCGAGCTGACGCGCACGAATACGCGCTCACCAGCGGCTTCAACCGTCTCCTGGCTGGGGATCTACCGCCGGCCGACCTGCCGGCCTGGCGGCGCAGCGCCCGATCTCTGCTCGCGTCGACCAGAGTCGCACCGCTGCCCGCCACGGTCATCGCCGCCTCTCTCGAACGTGATTCCGCCACGCTGCATGCGCTCGTCGACGATTCCCCCCAGGGCGCGGGCGACGCGCTCGGCGCCTTATTCCTGCTCGGTGCGGCCAACGACGCCGAACGTGAAAAACTTGTGCGCCTTCCCTTGGAGTCCGGATCTGCGTTTTTCCTCATGGCCCGGCAGGCGCTCGCACCCGCAGAGTTCTCCGCCTGGGCTGTCGCATCCTCACGTTCGCCCCGCTGGGTCGGATCAATCGAGACTGCACGGCGTCGGCTCTTCGGCCCATGAGATTCCCCTGGCACAGGCCATCGTCGCACGCAACCGCCGCATTTCTGGCGTGGTTCGCATGCTCGGCACTGTACCTCTGGACCGCCAACGGCGTCGCGATTCGGGACGACGACAGGACCAATGCCTGGCATCATTACGAATACCTCGTCGATGGGTTCCTCCAGGGGCACCTGCATTTGTCCATCGAGCCATCCAAAGAACTCCTGGCCCTGCCTGATCCCACCGATCCGCAGCAAAACCGCGCCTATCGGCTTTGGGACGCCAGCCTCTACCAAGGGAAATACTATCTATACTACGGCCCGTCTCCAGCCCTTCTCCTGATGCTCCCCTGGAAGGCTGTGACCGGCCATCACCTGCCGCAACGGTTGGCCACGGGCGTCTTTGCGGCAACCGGCCTCGGGGCCCTGGCCCTGCTTCTTGCGGGGCTGAGGCGCCGGTTTTCCCCATCGGCTTCGCCGGTCCTGCTTTTCTGGGCGATCGTCCTCACCGGTCACTTGGCCTGGCTCCCCGTGATCCTGCGCCGGCCCGCGTTTTGGGAGCTTCCAATCGTGACAGCCGCGGCGTTGTTCTGGTGGAGCGTTTATTTCCTCTGGCGCTATCATGAATCGGGCGGACTGCGCGGATGGGCCGTGGCAGGAGGGGTGGCCTTGGCCTTTCTTCTCGGCGCTCGCCCGACCTACCTCTTCACGGCTGGTTTTGTCGCGCTGCTCTTCACCCTGCCCTGGGTCCAGGGAGAATCCTTGGGGGACCGCCTGAGACGTTTCCTCCCAGCCGGGGTTCCGCTGGCGCTCGGGATTGGCGGCCTCCTGGCCTACAACTACGCCCGGTTCGGATCGCCGTTCGAGTTCGGACAGAGTTACCAACTCTGGGGAATAGACGAGCGGTCGGTCCGCCATTTCAGCACGGCATTCATCCCTTTCAATGCCTGGTGTTATCTTTTCTCGCTACCCGACGTCGGCCCCTATTTTCCCTTTTTCCACCCCGCGTGGACCTTCGACGCCCCCCGCGACTACATCGCGACCGAGGAAGTCTATGGTCTTCTCTTCTCGACCCCCGCCCAGGCGCTCGGGCTCGCCGCCGCATGGGAAGCCTGGCGCAGCCGCGCCGATCTCGGCCGGCGGTCCCTTCGGATTGTCATTGCCGCGAGCGCCGTGGCCAGTCTCCTGACCGGGGCCGTGCTCTTCTGCTTCGCCGGAGCCTGTTCGCGCTATGTGGTAGAGCTTGCGGCCGGAGGATCCGTCGTGGCGGGCGCAGGGATGCTCGCGCTGTGCAGCAGTCGCGGATCGCTCATCTCCGGTGTCCTCCGGCTTCTCGCCATTGTGGCTGCCGCGTGGTCGGTGACGTGTGTCTGGCTCGCCTCATATGAATTCCGTGGGTTCGCAAGAATCACTCAGCCCGTTGTCTATCGTACGGTTGCCCGGATCCTCAATTATCCCAGTTATTGGGCTGCCAGCCGGGACAATATGGCGTTCGGCCCGGTCGCGCTTGAGATTCGCTTGGCCGAGAAACCAACCAACGACTCCGCGATCCTCCTCGCCGCAGGCAGTCAGAGCATGATGAACCGGCTGATCATCGACCGGGTCGCCCCCGGCCAGGTCAAGCTGCGATTGACCGTCAACGATCTCGTCATCGTCGAGACGCCGACAGTCGCCTGCCATGGGCCGGCGTTCCATATGGTCTGCGAGGCTCCATGGCTGTATCCGCCGGCTGCCCACCCATTCTGGGATTCTTTCACCGACCCATCCGAGCGCCAGCTCCGCCAGACAACGTTCGCGATAGAGGTCGGCGGTATACGTCATGCCCGCCAGACGATCTGGGGGTTCGACGCAACGCGGCTGGAGCCATGGGTCCGGACCGAGGCAGCCCAAAGCCATTCTTGTGCCTGGGTAGAGCGGATCCTGGGGCTCGAACCTCCAGGCCGGCAATGAATCTCAGTGCACCGGCCTGGACAACTCCATTATGCCAATGACGACACTGGGAAAATGCGAATTCACGATGAGAGCCATCTCGTCCAGCGCAATCCTCCTGTGATACTTGTCGCTGTCACGGGGGCCAACATGCGCGCCAACATTCAGTACAAGCTGTTCCATAAACTCGACTTCTTCAGAAACAATGTCCGGACCCCGGCCCTGATCGTGGTTGGTCTGCTGACCCTGCTGCCTGTCCTCGTGGTTCTTAAGTGGAAGCAAGCGCGCGCGACAGGCGCGGCGGCCGCCGCCGATTAAGGTGCTCGACCATCGTTCGGGGAACGCATGACTCCGCTTTTCTCTTTTCCCCCTTCGTCAACCGTCTAGCGTCGTCCCCAGACCCCGCATGAAGCTTTCCATTGTCATCCCCTGCTACAATGAGGTCTCAACCATCCGCACCATCGTGGAGCGCGTTCGGTCCGCGCCTGTCGAGGACAAGGAGATCCTGATCGTCGACGACTGCTCGCGCGACGGTACGCGCGAGTTGCTGCGCACGGAGATCGCCCCCCTGGTCGACCGGGTCATCTATCACGACACGAACCAGGGCAAGGGAGCCGCCCTGCGCACCGGATTCGCGGCGGCTACCGGGGAGATCGTCCTCGTGCAGGACGCCGACCTCGAGTACGATCCCAACGAGTACCCGCGCCTGATCGCCCCCATCGTGAACGGCCGCGCCGACGTCGTCTTCGGCTCGCGCTTCGCCGGCGGCGAGGCCCACCGCGTCGTCTATTTCTGGCACATGATCGGAAACAAGTTCCTGACCCTGTGCTCGAACATGCTCACCAACGTCAACCTCACCGACATGGAGACCTGCTACAAGGTCTTCCGCCGGCACATCCTCGAGAAGATCACGATCGAGGAGGATCGGTTCGGCTTCGAGCCCGAGATCACCGCCAAGGTGGCGCGGCTCGACTGCGTCGTCTACGAGGTGGGCATCAGCTACTACGGGCGCACCTACAAGGAGGGAAAGAAGATCGGCTGGCGGGACGGCTTCCGTGCCTTGTACGCGATCGCGAAATACAACCTGTTTCGCTGACCCGGCCCCAACCCACTGCCGCTCCTTCCGGTCGCCCCGGACCTGTGCGATCGCAGGTCCGCCGCCGCAGTCCTCTCCGCCAGCACTCCCCCAGGCATGAATCCTGTCTTTCAACTGTCCGGCTGTCTGGCGCTGTTTCTCGGGCTAGTGTTTGGTTCGGGCGTGCCGATCGTCGCTTCCTCGCGGCTGACCGCGCCGGAAAAGTTGTGCGTCGGGGCCGCAGCTGGGGTTGTCGCGCTGTACCTGTTTGCGATCTGCGATTACTGGCTCGATCTGCCGAGGGCCGCCGTGGTTGTCCCGATCATTGCGGCGTTGGCCCTGCTGCTGATACGCCGCCGCGAATCGTGGGCGGTCCTTTGCGATCCCGACGCGCGACGGCTCCTCGGCGCTTATCTCATCATTGCGGCCTGGACCCTGGGGTTCCTGGCGCTCGTGCGCAGCTACTCCGGCGGAGGGTGGGCGCTCGACTGGATCGACCACTATTCCCGCGCGCAGCTCTTTCTGCACCACCATCCCGCCCATTCGGCGCTCTATGGAGGCGACAGTCTCCCCACCCGGCCGCCGCTCGCAAACGCCGCGACTTCCGCTTTTCTCCAAGTCACGGGCGGGGATTTTGCCTATTTCCAGATCTTCACCTCGCTCCTGAATTCGCTCGTCTTCCTCCCCATGTGGCTTTTCGCGGGGAGGCTGGGACGGGGCGCAGCCCGGGCCCAGGCGGTCCTGACCGTGCTTTACCTCTGCAACCCGTCGATCCTCGAAAACAGCACCTTCGCCTGGACCAAGTTGATCACCGCCTTCTTTGTCCTGATCGGCCTCTTTCTCTTTCTGCCGGCGCCTGACGGCTTCTCGCGACGGAGGCTGTCGGCGGCGTTCCTCTGCCTTGGAGCCGCCGTCCTCACGCACTACTCCGCCGGTCCCTACGTGGTCGCGCTCGCCGTGGCCTATCTCTGGTGGAGGCGGGCAGAACTGCGGCAGGCCCGTTTCTGGCGCGACACCGTGCTCTGCGCGTTGCCGGCAGCAATCCTGCTCGTCACTTGGTTCGCCTGGTCGCTGCATGTGTTCGGCCCGGCGGGAACATTCTTCTCCAACACCTCGGTCACCGACACCACCGCCCGATCCGTGGGCAGCTTTACGCGGGAGAATAGCATCAATCTGGTCAACACCGTGGTGCCCCACCCACTCCGCAAGATGAACCCTGCCCTCATCGACCAACAGAGCCGACTCGGTCATTTCCGCGACTATTTCTTCCAGATCTATCAGGTCAATTTGCTGTTCATGTTCGGCTGCGCCGGAGGTCCGGCCCTGCTCTTCCTGCTCTGGCGGCGCTGGCACAGGCCGGCGCCCGCCGGTCCGTTCCCGCGCACGTTCTGGCTCTGGTTCGTCGGCTGCACCGTGGTCCTCGGGGCGGCCGCCTACGGGGGCATCGACCAGTGGGGAGTTGCCCATCTCTGCCTCCAGGGACTGCTCGGCCTGGGGCTGGCCTTTCTTGCGGCACAGTTCGACGACCTGCCGCGCTGGGGTCGCATCTTCGTCTGCCTCGGACTCACCGCTGATTTCATCCTCGGGATCGCCATTCATTTTCACCTCCAAAACCATTTCTTCTCGCCGATCGCCTTTCTCGAGAACTCCGGACAAAGGGTTCTTGAATTCCATAGCACGGCAACCTGGGTGAATCTCTCGGTGAAAATCCACCACGGCTATGAGTTCGTCGGCGACTGGCCGATCGCGCGTCCCCTTCTGATCGGGCTATTGGTCTGTTTGTTTACACTCGCAATCGCACGCCTGTGCCGGGAGCTTGCTCCCGGCCGGCCGTCGGTATCGGGCTGAGCCCGATCGAAGGGCCGCGAACCACCCTTTTCAAAGCCCGGCTTGCGCCACATCGCCTCCATGTTGCCAGCATCAAAGCCGAATAAAATGGCTCTCACGATCCTGCTTGCCGCCGCCCTTTTGGGGGCGGCGGCTTGGCTCTGGGTCTGCTGGTGCCTGTTCCCTGTGAGCGTGTGGAACGACGTCAGGCTCGCGCCTTCGCTGGCCCTGGCCCGGGGTGTCTCGTTCTATCCGGGCGAGCATGCCGGCGCGGTGACGACATGGATCTACGGCCCGCTCCCGATCCTGTTCTGGCTGCCGGCGGCGCTGGCGAGCACCGCGGCGCACGCTCTCGAGATCGCCGGAGCGATCAACATTCTGGGCACCGTCGCCGCGATCGCCGCCACCTGTGCCTGGTGGCCCGCTCCAGCCGGCATTTCGATCGGTGTGCGCGAACGGCTGCTCGCTGCGGCCCTCGCTGTCGCCGTCTGGCCTTTCGCCTCGTTCCAGTATCTGCAGGCTGATAACCTGGCTATCGCACTCGGTTTGCTGGGCAATCTCCTCCTGGTCCGCCAGCCCACGCGCACCGGACGCTGGAGCGCCGCCCTGCTTGCTGTCGCCGGGATTGCGTGCAAGCAGACCTCCGTCGGGATCGCAGCCGCGCAGGTTGTCTGGTTGGGTGCGGTTTTCGGCCCACGGGAGGCGGGCCGGCACATCGGACACTGCGTAGTCTGGGGCCTGCTCCTGGCGGGCTGGATGATCGCGAGTTTCGATGTCGACGGGCTGAAGACCAACCTGTTCACCGTGCCCGGTCGCCTCCCGTGGGCGGTTGACCCTCTAGGCCGGATTTTCGATACGGCGCCCCAACTGGTCATCCATATTGCGATCCCGGGGATGGTCCTGTGGCTCGCAAGGAAGTGGATCTGGACACGCGACTCCATCTTGTTCCTTCCTTCGCTCTCCTGGCTGCTTGCGCTTCCTTCAAGCGCGGCAGCGTTCATGAAGTTTGGCGGCACCCTGAATTCCCTGCAAAGCCTGCCATATTGGCTTCCCGCAGCCCTGCTCGCAGGGCTCGGACTTCTCCGCGCCCACCGTCAGGCCGTGCAAGCGCTTTCGGTTGCGGCCGCGACGGCAATACTCATCTACGGCGTGCGATTCGCACAAACCCGTTCACTCTGTTTCCTCCCCGCAACGGAACACTACCGACAAGCCACCAGTCTTGCTGACGCCTTGCATGGCCAGATCTGGTTCCCCTGGAATCCGTTGGTCACGATCTATAGTGAGAACCGCTTTTATCATGTCGAGGATGGGCTGTGCATGCGGTTCCTTGCCGGACGCCCCCTCACCGTGGCACACGCCCGGCAGCATCTCCCTCCCCGCATGTGCATGATCGCGTCGCGCCGCGAAGGCCCCGACTGGGGAATTGCCCTGCATTTCGCGCCGCCGGACGCACGCACGGACGACTTCGGTCTGTGGACCCTTCATTCCTGGCCGCCTCATTCCGCCTCCCCGCCCCGGGGTTGATTTTCCCGGACCAGGCGGCCAACATCCCGCCACGAGCGTGAACCAGCCCAAGATCGCCGTCGTCATTCCGGTTTTCAACGAAGAGGCCGTGCTTCCCGATCTCTTCCGCCGCCTCGCCGCTGTGTTCGACGGGCAGCCGGATATCGGCTGGTCCTCCGTCCTCGTGAACGACGGCAGCCGCGACAACTCGACCGCCCTTATCGTTGCTCAAAATGCGAGGGATCCCCGCTTCAAGCTTGTCGATCTCTCGCGCAACTTCGGTTTTCAGAGCGCCCTCGCCGCAGGCCTGGACGCCGCAACCGGAGCCGACGCGGTGGTGACAATGGATGCCGACCTGCAGGATCCCCCCGAACTCATTCCGGAGATGGTGGCGGCGTGGCGCAACGGCGCAGAGGTCGTCCGCGCGGTGCGGCGCACCCGGAGCGAGACCGGGCTCCGCCGCATGGCCTTCGACCTTTTCCACAAGCTCTTCGGCCTTCTGAGCGATTACCCGATCGAGCCCAACTCGGGAACCTTCGGCCTGCTCGATCGGCAGGCGGTCGCCGCGTTCAACAGCCTTGCCGAGCGCAACCGCTTCTTCCCCGGGCTCCGTGCCTGGGTGGGCTTCAGGCGCGCCGACGTGCCCTACGACCGCCAGGAGCGGGCCGCCGGGAAACCCCAGCAGACCTTCCGCCGGCTCGCCCGCTATGCGCTCGACGGAGTGTTCAGCTTTTCGTACCTGCCGCTGCGCATGCTCACCTATGCCGGGATGTTCATTGCGGGGCTCGGTTTCGCGGTAGGCCTGTTTTTCGTGTGCAAACGGCTGCTGGGCATAGAGACCGCGAGCACCGGGTTCACCACGCTCGTCACCCTGATCCTTTTCCTCGGCGGCGTGCAGCTCATCGGCATCGGCGTGCTCGGCGAATACCTCGGCCGGATCTACGACGAGGTCAAACGGCGCCCCAACTTCCTCGTGCGAAGGAGGGTTGGTTTTGATTAGGCGTGCGTCCGGATGGATCGGGCTCGCCGCGCTGGCAGCGGTACTCGCCTATGCCGGGTACTGGCTCCTGTTCACGATCTTCATGGGCTATGACGACGAGGGCTACGTCCTCATATCCCTGCGCAACTACGCCGAACACGGAGGATTGTACGATCGCGTGTTTTCGCAGTACGGGCCTTTCTTCTTCGCTGCCTTCGACGCGGTGCACCGTGCGCTCGGGTTTGCCTGGACCAACACGAACGGCCGGGTGCTGACGCTGGCGGTCTGGGCGGCGACCGCGATTCTCTCGGCAGCGATCACCTGGCGCCGCACGCGCTCGGAGGGCGCGACGGCGCTGACGCTCGCCGGCGTCTTCGTCTACCTCTGGGTGATGGTGCACGAGCCCACTCATCCCGGGGGCCTCGTCGGCCTCCTGGTCGCGCTGGCCGCTCTGATCGGAGTGGTCTCCGACCCCGGCCGGAGCCTTCCCGCGGTGGCGGCCCTCGGTGCGATCGCGGCAGCCCTGGCCCTCACGAAGATCAACGTCGGCGTATTCCTGTTCACCGCCGCAGGTGCCTGGCTCGCCGCGCATGCCTGCGCCCCGCGGGTGCGCAAGGCGGCGGGATGGGTGATGACCGCCTGGCTCGTTCTCCTTCCATGGATTCTGATGCGGCCGATGATCGATCAGGCATGGGTGATCGAGTTTGCGGCCGTCTCCTCCCTTGCATCGCTGGGCGCCTTCGCTGTGGTACGGGCGGAGGGAGTCCCAACCTGCGGCTGGCGGGAAGTCGCCGCTTTCACAGGGGGCGCTGCGCTCGTCACGATCGCCACCGTCGGAGTCATCCTCTCCCGAGGCACGAGTTTGCATGGGCTTCTGGCCGGCGTCGTGCTCGACCCCCTCAACCAGCCCTCCGTTTATCATTTCGCGTTCTCCTGGCGCCCGGGTACGA
>Ga0153915_10001646_pt1 | contig 20541 bp, 25 predicted proteins | sample Opewatmetagenome_2_FD_107003 | JGI IMG/M metagenome (GOLD analysis project Ga0153915, IMG submission 107003) | Freshwater wetland microbial communities from Ohio, USA - Open water 3 Core 3 Depth 3 metaG | ecosystem: Environmental > Aquatic > Freshwater > Wetlands | place: USA: Ohio, Lake Erie...
GGTAAGGTCACAAATTAGAGAACGATTTCGAGCACTCGTCAAGGATAGCCTTTTAGAGAGATTTTACACCTCTCGAGAAGGTTAGATTCCCGGAAGGGTCACCAAGTCGAGAGCTAGTTCGAGCACTCGAGAAGGCTATATATAATATAAATAAAAAAATCACCCAACGGGTGATTTTTCTAAGTTATTTCTGAAAAATTTTTCAATTCCAGAAATTTGAGAACCAAGTTCTTCGTCTTTTTTGCAAAAAGTGTCTACATTTAAAAGATTAAATAAGTCGTTGTACTTTTCATCTTTCTTAAAATAATACAAAACCAGAGATAAATCTCTTATTGAGTTAATACTTGAAGAAAAAGAATCATGACCACTATAAGAATTATTAATCCTTTTTAATGCAATAATACCTGCTTTTTTAAAAAGTTTTTCAATAAAAGGTACAGCTTTTATAAGATCAAAACATATAGCAATTAATATTGCTTTATATGCCGTCTGATAAAATTTACTACAATTTTTTATACAATGAATAACAATCTTCTCCCTATCTTTAGGCAAGGTATGTGGATAAACTATTTTTCTAAGTTTATGTCCTTTTTTAAAAATATCATTATAATCAAAAAAGTGCCCACGAGAAATTCGAGTTTGAGTTATTATAGTATTGATAATATCTTTAACTTCTGTATCTTGAGAAGCTATAATTAGATATTTTTCAAATACCGTATCATTGTTATTATAGTAAGGTTCATTATCTATACCATATACAAATAATTCTTTTGAAAAAGATAAATTGCTATTTAAAAGAAGATCATAAAAACCAAAAGCACCTGTACTTTTCCCCATGCAAATGATTTTTTTTAATAAAATTTCAACATCTTCTTTATTATCTTCAATTAACTCTTTTGGTAATTCAAATAATTGTTTGGTCAAAATTTCAAGTTCATTTTCAACATATTTTCCACTTTTAACATGTTCTTCAACAAAAAAATCAATTTCTTTTAAAAGATCTTCTAAATTTTTCATAATTTTTAATTTTATTGGTTTCTGCAAAGGACAAATTTTGCCCACTAAAGAAACCAATAAAATAATAGAAAAATGGAGATTTCTTTTATACTACAACATATTAATAATAATGTAAATAGCTCACGAGAAAGATCAATTTGAACGACAGAAGAGATTAAAATAAGCCTTACTGGGTAATGAACTCCATGGTCGCATCTCGATTAGGCTCACTATGCAAAAAAAGCTTCAGTGATGAAGCTTTTTTTTGTAGGATTAAATTATGAAATTATAATTAATTATTATGATAGAGTATTAACAATAATGTGCATAATTCCATAAACTGAAAACATTATAAACATTCCAACTACTGCCCAAATCATATGTGATTTTGATGCTTTCCTTACCTCTTCATTATCTTGAGACAATAAATACTTTGCAAGCCCATAGATAAAGTAGACCATTGCTAAAGCAAAAATAAATATAACCAGAGGGTCAATAATAACTTTATTTATACTAGTCATTAATGTCTTTATAGTTGCTTCAGCTGTTGGGATAGTAATTAAATCTAACATAAACAATTATTAACAATCTTCCCCATAATCATTTTCCTCTGAAGGAATACACGGAGTGATATTTTGACCAGTTGCATTTCCAATATTAAATGTGTTCTTAACAACTGCAATTATTCCCCAGAAGGCAACAATAACAAATAAACCGATTAAACCATTAACTATCTTACTTTTTGACTTCTTCTTTTGCTCTTCATCTGCTGCTCTCATAAATGAGATAACCCCAAAGACAAAGTAAATAACAGCAAGAGTAACTAATGCTGGGACAATATATTCTAACCAAGTAACTATTGTTACAAGAATACTTCCTGCACTAGCAACACCACTAGTCTCATAAGAAGCGTCTGCAAAAGCTAAAACTGGAGCAATTGCAGAAAAAGAAACCAATAATAACGCAAACTTTTTATTCATAATTTAAAAAAATAATAAATAATAATAATAAACGACCAATTAATAATTTTAATACTATTCTTCTCTAATATTATACTAATATTTTTAAAATCTAGCAATAATATTAGTCAGTATCTGGCATTTGAGGAATCTTTACTTGACTAGTATTATCTGAGGTTTCAAAAGTATTTTGTAATATACCAACTATTCCCCAAAAACTTACCATTACAAATAAGGCAATTACCCCCCAAAGCATAAAACTTTTACCATTTTTACGTTTTTCTTCATTGTTAGGATTTAGGAAATATTCAATAATCCCATAAACAAAGGCTGCGACAGCTAACCCAACGAGAAATGGAACAACACCGGTACTTAAAAGACTAGTTCCTAGATCTAAAACATCTGAAACATTACTAATAGAAGCTTCTGCTACTGGAAATAAATTAATCATAATCTAATATCTTGTTTGATTCAAATTCTAATTGCTTATCGACCATTCTCTTTTAATAACTAAGAGCTACTTTTAATTTCATCAACTGTATTACCTATTGCGTTAGCAATAACATAAGAACCAAGTAATAAGGTGGCCCCAATTATTGTAAACAATAAAGTTTTTTTAGCAGTCTTCAGCTTTTCAGGATTACCTTGAGCTTGAATAAAAAGAAAACCAGAATAAATAATTGCAAGAACTACAATTGGTATACCAATTGTTAAAACTATATCTATTGCTTTTTCAATAAAAGTTGGTAAATCATCTGCTCCACTATCTCCTAAGGGGTTTTCTATTTCAGTTTCTATTGCATAATCACTATTTGCAGTGTTAACGAAAATCATTGGAAAAATTAAAGTGAAAGCCAAGATAAAAACAAAACTATATTTTGAAATATTTTTTAAAAACTTATATTTTTTAACTTTTGAAATTTTCATATTATTTAAATAAATATTAAATATTAAACCATTCACTAACATCAACATAACCAACTGTTGTTAAAATTGTCTTAACGATTAACCACGCAGCAAGAGCAATTATATACCCTATTATAGCATTTTTTATAATAGTTTTAGCTTTGGTAACCTTTCCTGAATCACCTCCAGAGGTTAAGAATAAGAAACCAACATATACAATTATTAGAACAAATAATGGTGTAGCTAATATTATAAGAACATAATTAATAATTTTATTAACCATTTGCATTAAATAATTAAGTCCACAACTATTTTCATAATCTCCAGTATCTTCATCTATATCACCAGTATTACATTTCGGAATCAAACCACTCCAAGTAATAGTAGAAGATTCTTCGTTATCTTCATCATCAGTATCATCAGTGGCACCAGTGGTATCAATGGCATCCGCATCTGACGTAACAGTAAAATCACTTGCGCTGACAATATTACCATTATTTGTTGTCCCCATAACTGTAATTTTTCCAGTTGTTGCCCCATCAGGAACAGTAACATCTATATAATATTTACTATCATTTGTTTTAGGGGAAACACTTGTTTCATTAAATAAAACAGAAGTTGCCCCGCTTATGTCGCTGTTACTACTAATAGTTACTGCTGTCTCACCTGCTACCCCTGAAGTGGGAGTGAAATAAATAGCTACATCACTATTTACCACAGCTCCGCAAAAAGTTAATGGACTTAAAAATAAAACTGCAGTAAAAATTGTTATAAATAATTTTTTCATAAATTTATTCCATTAATTGGCTAAGTTCATCTTGAGCCTTACTAATTGCCTCACTATTAGACATACTATTTGTTAGAATATTATTAATCATATCCTTAAAAATTTCATCACTTTTACTTTTATCTGGATCAGCCCATGTTCTTGTAATTAAGGCCGACTTAAAGAAAATTGGTAAATATTCGCTGTCGGTTGGCGTGTCAGCAAGTAAAGAACGAGAAGCTGGGGGTAACGATGTCGCTTTTGAAATAATATCAAGTATATTATCAGAAGCTAATTTAGCAGCAACCCAAAATGCCGAAGATAAATTACTTGATTTTTTATTAATAACAACAGCATAAATATCTCCAAAAGTACGCTTATTTTCAGCATTTTTTATCTGCATTATTTGATTAACATTAAAGCTCAAGTTTGGGTTAATCTCTTCAATATCAAATAACTCACTAGCCTTCCCTATATAAAAAGAAAGTTTGGAAGAAGTAAACATATCAAGAGAATTTGATAATGAGCTATCCCAAGAATAAGCAGTTGTTGCTTGATTAGAAAATTCAGTAAAGAATTCTATGACTGCTTCTATTGGAGATACAGAATAACCCATTGAGTTACCATTTAGTACTGATCTATATTCTGACCCACTTCTTTCTACTATTGGATTATCATTTTGAATAAGTAATGTTGCTAATATATCTTTAACATTATTTATATTGTTATATTGCCCTAAAGCAATCATACTCTGACTAATTGTTCCTGAATTATCAGACTTTGTTAGAGTAGAATTTAAAGTAAATAATTCATCCCAAGTTTCTGGGGGATAAACAATTCCTTCATTTGAAAGAATATCTTTATTGTAATATAAAACTATAGGATCCACGAATAAAGGATAACCAATAATCCCATCATCATCTATATATATATCTGCTCCATCTATGTAAGAATTATTGAAGTTTTTAAGGGGGTAACTAGCATATGGTATTTTGTAAATAAAATCCAAATTTCTTTGAATCATATCTTGAGTTATAATAAATAAATCAGGACCACTATCAGTAGCAAAAGCTTCTATTAAATCTTGCTGGTAAGTTGATGAATCTTGCTGATAATATTTTACTGTTAAATTAGAATTACCAGAAGCTACAGAAGTGATAGCTGATTCTAAATCTGATTTTGGTAACGTTCCCCATATTTTAACAGTACCTTCAGCAACACTACTTGAACTACTACTACCTCCAATATCAATAGCTCCAGAAAAAACTAAAACAGCAAAAACGAAAAAGGCTAAGAATACTGCAACTAAAATTGTTTGGAAATTACTCATACATAAAAATTATATCATAATGACTAGGTGTTGTGGAAATTTCTTCCGAAATCTTGAACCCTTTTTTCTCAAATAAATCTTTTACTCGATCCTTACTTATAAAATATCCCTTTTTATCATTTGAAAATTCGTCTTGACTATTTCTATCTATAACAAGAACCTTACCACCTTTCTTAAGAATACGACAAACTTCACTTAAAAGACCGAGTTTATCTTCTACTTGAAATAATACATTAGAAATAACAATTGCATCCATAGAGTTATCAGCTATTTTAGTTCCGCCTCCAACTTCTATATCTCCCCAAATACAATCAATATTAGAAATACCCCAAACCCTGAGTTCATTCTCAAGTTTTTTGACTAATTCTTTTTGAACTTCTATTGCATAGACCTTGCCTGTTTTTCCAACTCTTTCACTACAAGCCTTAGAATAAAATCCAGTTCCTGCTCCTAGATCAGCTACATGCATCCCCTCTTTTAAACCTAAATGCAATATATTTTGTTCTGGACTAGTAAACATATCTTTTATATTATACCACAATCCAAGAAAATTAATTAAATAAATGTAATAGAAGCTATGCTATCTCCTGGACGTAATTTCATAATAGTAACTCCTTGAGTTTGTCGCCCAGAGGTTGGAAGTGAATCTAGACTAACTCTAATAACTTGTCCTTTTTGTGAGACAGCAATTATTTCATTTTCATCTGCAACTATTTTAGTAACAATAAGTTTTCCAGTTTTTGGGGTAACTTTAGCTGTTTTAATCCCAGATCCTCCTCTTTTTTGAACTTTATATTCTTTAGTATTTGTTTTCTTTCCGAGACCATTTGATCCTAGTGTAAGAACGGAAAGAGAGTTTTCTCCTTTGGGAATTCTGTCAACACCAATGACAAAATCACCCTTCCCGAGTCTAATAGCTCTAACTCCTGAAGCTCCTCGCCCCATAACCCTAATATCTGTTTCTTTAAATCTAATAGATTGGCCATTTGTTGTAGCAAGCATAATATCGTCACCTGTTGATATAGGTAAAACTGCTTTAAGTTCATCATCTTTATCAAGACGAATAGCAATTAAACCACTATGACGAACATCTTTAAAACTTTCTGCGTCTACTTTTTTAGCAACACCCATTTTAGTGACCATCATTAAGGTCTTAACTGTTTTTTTTGTTTCTTTATCTATTGGTAAGATAGAAGTAACTCTTTCGTCAGCATTAAGCGAGATAAAATTCATAATTGATTTTCCTTTTGTAGCCCTTTTACCTTCAGGAATATCATACATTTTTATTTGATATGCTTTACCTAAATTGGTAAAGAATAATAAGTCACTATGAGTATCAGTTGAAATAAGAGTCGTAACGAAATCTTCCTCTTTGGTTTCTATATCAATAACTCCAACTCCGCCACGCTTTTGAGCTCGATATTCTGAAGGGTCAGTTCTCTTGACATAACCCCCTTTAGTAAAGACAAGGACTGATTCTTTTTCAGGAATTAAATCTTCTTCATTTATTGCTTTTACTCCACCCTTTACTATACGAGTTTTTCTTTCATCAGAATATTTATCTTTAATTTCTTTCAATTCATCAGAAATAACCTTCATCATTTTCTTAGGATTTGCAAGTAATGATTCAAGCTCTTTAATTAAAGCTTGTTTTTCAGCTAATTCAATATCTACATTTTTACGCTCTAATCCAGCTAACTTTTGAAGCTTCATTTCAAGAATAGCGATAGCTTGCAGATCAGAAAATTTAAACTGCTTCATTAAATTAGCCTTAGCAATAGCAGTATCTTTAGAAGCACGAATTATACTTATCACTTTATCAATATGATCTAGCGCCTTTTTAAGACCAAGTAAAATATGCTCTCTTTCTTGAGCTTTACGTAAATCATATTCTGTACGACGACGAACAACTACAATTCTATGTGAGATAAATTCATCTAATAATCCTTTTAAGGATAAAGTCTGAGGAACTCCATCAACTAAGGCAACAATATTAAAATTAAAAGATTGCTCAAGCTGGGTATGCTTATATAAGAAATTTAAAACTTTTTGCGGCATAACTCCATTCTTCAAATCAATAGCGATACGAATTTCTTTTGTTGATTCATCACGGAGACCCTTAACTCCGTCAAGCTTCTTTTCTTGAACAAGAGTTGCAATCGATTCAATGAGAGAAGCTTTATTCACACGATAAGGAATTGAAGTAATTACAATCTGAAAAGTTCCACTTTTTTGCTCTACAATTTCTGCTTCACCACGAGTCACAACTCCACCACGGCCAGTTGAATAGGCATGAAGAAGATCATTTTGCCCATAAACAATTCCGCCCATTGGAAAATCTGGACCTTTAATAAATTGCATTAAATCTTCAGTTGATGCATTTTTATTTTCAATTAAATAAATTGTTGCATCTATGACTTCAGCTAAATTATGCGGAGGAATATTTGTCGCCATTCCAACAGCAATACCAAGTGTTCCATTTAAGAGAAGATTTGGAATAGTAGTAGGCAAAACTAATGGTTCTTTACGAGTTTGATCATAGTTTGGGATAAAATCAACTGTTTCTTTTTCTAAATTCAAAAGAAGTAAAGAAGAAATTTTAGACATCTTTGCTTCTGTATAACGCATTGCTGCTGCTCCATCACCATCTATAGAACCAAAATTACCTTGGCCATGAACTAAGGGATATCTATAAGAAAAATCTTGGGCCATATTAACCATAGATTCATAGACAGCAGCATCTCCATGAGGGTGATATTTACCTAAAACATCTCCTACAACTGCTGCACTTTTACGGAAACGACCTTGATAAGTAAGTCCCATTTCATACATAGCATACAAAATACGTCGATGAACTGGTTTTAATCCATCACGAACATCTGGAAGGGCACGATCAGTAATCACAGACATTGCGTAATCAATAAAACACCCTTTCATCTCTGAAGTTATCTCAACATTAACAATATCAGCTTTTTCATTTTTTATTTCTTCTTCTTTGGACATATAACTATTCAGAATATTCTATCGGAGCAAGATCAATAACTTCTTCTTCATCAGACAAACCTTCTTTTTCTATTTTAGATTTTTCATTTTTTATTGTATTAGAGATATCACCAACACTTGCGGTTATGTTATTATAAGTAGACTTTAAAACTTGTCCAAAAAGAACAAATGGTTTAGAACCACTATTGCCAATAGTAGCAGATGCTTCTTTCTCAGCAATTGCAACTTTTTTACCATTAGTTTTATTGATAAGACCCTCTACCCAAACAAAACCAACTAATACCATGCAAAGAATAAGAACTCCTGCAAAAATTTGTTTACGAATTTCTTCTGGTTTAGCTTTTATTTTTTCTATATATTTACGCATAATAATTTTATAAATTATGATGATAATACTACGACCTCACTTTCACGACCAATTAAATCTTTTGCTTTAATTGTAAGTTTATCAATAGATTCTATCTTTTCATTCCCAACTTCTTTTAGAAAAGCTTTTAAAGACTTCTCGTCATAATCCATTGGGATAATAATTTTTGGTTCAAGAGACACTGCAAGTTTATAGGCAACAGTTGAATCAAGTAAACCACTTCCGATTGATAAAAATAATATATCTGGAGATCCTATTTGTTCTAAAACATTAGTACTAAGTTTACCATTAGATATAGCCCCAAGGAAACATAATGATATTCCTTCTATCGAAAGAGCATAAATTGTATTTATATACTTTTTTTCTGATAATTCTGTCTCTGTCATAATACCTTTCACAAAAATATCTTTTATTTCATAATCCCCTGGGCTATTAATCTCAAAAGGAATATTTTCTCCATGGGAAACCATATCAAAGCCATTATAATCAGGGTGATTTATTGTAGAAAAAGCTATATCTGAACCAAACTTAGATACTCGTGAAGAAAGTTTAGAATCTTTACTTATAGGGTTAAAAGCAATCGTCAAACTTCCTTGACTAATTTTGAAGAATTGCTTACCTAAATATGTAATTACCATAAATATATTATAGCAAAAATAAGAATAAAAAGAAAGAGAAAATTTATATAATACTAGATTATCTTATCTTCACTTTCTTAGTTATTTTTTGTTTAACTTGATTATTATTATCAAATATATTACAATTTAAAAATTAACAGTTCAGTCTGAGATTAACCCTTTTAAAGCTTAAAAACTTAAAAAGAAATCGGATTGCGCCGCAAAATGCGGTTTTTTTAGTTCTTAGTTGAAATATTACTAAATAAAATTATGAAAGAAAATAAAGATATTGTAGAAAATATTGCGGAAAACGCAAAAATAGAATTATCAAGTGTTGGTAAAATGCTTGAGAAAACAGAAGTACCACCACAGGTTGATACTTTAATAGAAGGTCCTGTTATCACTGTTCAAAAATCATCTGTCTATATTGATTTAGCACCATTTGGAACAGGAATAATTTATGGGCGTGAATTTATTAACGCAAAAGATATTATTAAAAAAATAAATATTGGTGATGTTGTTAAGGCAAAAATAGTTGGATCAGCTAATGAAGATGGTTATATTGAGTTATCTTTGAAAGAAGCTAAGCAGGCATTGATTTGGAGTGAAGCTGAAAAAGCTATTAAGGCAAAAACTCCGCTTGAGCTTACCGTCAAAGAAGCAAACAAGGGTGGTCTTATTCTTGAATGGCAAGGTATTGCTGGATTTTTACCAGCTTCCCAATTAAAGAGTGAACATTATCCAAGAGTTGAAGATTCTGATAAAGATAAAATTTTGAAAGCTTTGAAACTCTTAATAGGTAAACGAATAAATGTTGTTATGATTTCTGCTTTACCTAAAGAAGGAAAACTCATTTTCTCTGAAAAAGATAATAATCCCGAAGAAAGAAAAGAAATCGTCAGTAAATATAATGTTGGAGATGAAGTAGATTGTACAGTTGCTGGTATCGTTGATTTTGGAGTTTTCTTAAAGCTTGAGGAAGGATTAGAAGGGCTTGTTCATATTTCTGAAATTGATTGGGGATTAGTAGAAGATCCAAGAGCAATGTTTAAAGTTGGTGATGCTATTAATGCAAAGATAATAGAAATTAAAGATGGAAAGATTTCTCTTTCAATTAAAGCTTTGAAAGAAAATCCGTGGAATGAATTTGAAGGAACACTTAAGAAAGGAGATATTGTTTCAGGTGTTGTCATTAAATATAACAAACATGGAGCATTAGTTTCTATTAAGCCTGGAGTTGCTGGACTTGTTCATAATTCTGGTTTTGGTTCAGAAGAAAAATTAAAGAAAACTCTTGAACTCGGAAAAACTTATAATTTCCAAATAACTTTATTTGAACCTAAAGAACAACGCATGACTCTTGTTCATTTAGATAGTGCAAAGAAAGCTGAGGAAGAAAAAGTAGAAAAATAAGAAAACTAAAAAACATCAGATACTTGAAGCGGTCCTCCCTCTTGTGGAGGTCGGACCGCTGAGAATCTCTGATGTTTTTTCTTTCCAAATTTTTAAAATTTCTGGGGTCTTTTAATTATATATACTCATCGCTTTATCTTTGCCATCTTCGCTTAGAGTAATTAGAATCTCTTCAACTTTCTTGGAAATTTTTTTAGTAATTTTTAATTCATCTTCTTTATACTTCCCTAGCAAGAATTTAAGAACAGCTTCTTCGCCTTTCGGCTTCTTTAACTTTCCTGTTGGAGTAACTGGCGAAGCACCAATTCTTATCCTTACAAATTCTTTTGATTTAACTTTTTTGATTATTGATTCAAGTCCTCTATGACCCCCCGAAGTTTTATTAAAAGAAACTTTCAAACTACCAATTGGTAAATCCATATCATCATAGATAACAGCTAAATTTTTTAATTTCTTTTTGTCATTAATAATCTGGCAAACTGCAACACCTGAATTATTCATGAAAGTTTCAGGCATCATAAAATCAAAACTTTCTCCATTTATTTCCCCTTTTGCCCTTAAAGATTTTGTTTTTATATCATTCTTCCTTTCTGAAAAGTCATTGCCTTTTGCAATGTTCTCTAAAACGATTCTCCCCGTATTATGACGAGAATTTTTATATTCCTCACCTGGATTCCCAAGTCCAACAATTAACATAAAATTAATTATAGCATAGAATCTTATTTAAATAATACTAATTTATAAAACATATTTTGTTACTCTGTCAATATTAATATGTGATAAAATACTATTCAATATGAAAAATAATAATCAAAATAACAACACTTTAAATAAAACTGGGTCAAAATTCAAAAAAGGTTTAAAGGAATTATGGAGTTTAATTAAATTTGCTGTAATTGCACTAGCTATAGTTATTCCGATAAGATTATTTATTGCTCAACCATTTGTAGTAAGCGGAGAATCTATGTATCCTACTTTTGAAGATGGAGAATATTTAATCGTTGATGAATTATCATATTCCCTCCATGAACCTAATCGTGGAGATGTTATAATTTTCCGTTATCCTGGAGATACAAAAAGATTCTTTATAAAAAGAATTATTGGATTACCAAATGAAGAGATTGATATCAGTAATGGAATTGTCACAATTAAAAATAAAGATAACCCAGATGGTTTCACTTTAGATGAACCATATATAGATGAACAATTTGACACAACTACAACTTATAAAACTGAAAGCGGTGAATACTTTGTTATGGGAGATAACAGAAACAGAAGTTCTGATTCACGTACTTGGGCAGAACCATTAACTACAAAACTTACAGATGAATTAATAGTTGGTAGAGCTTATTTGAGACTTTTCCCATTGAATAGACTCTCATATTTACCAGGTTATTTTGAAGAAGATAAATAAAAATTTATGGATAAGAAAAAAACAAATTCAAAAGGTCCATTTGCTTCAGTAAAAGGAATGCGAGATATTTTTGATGATAAATATTATCAATTTCAAGGATTTTTTGATAAAGCTCAAGAGGTTGCAATTTATTATGGTTTTAAACCAATAGAAACTCCAATTATAGAATATGAAGATGTATTTACTTCATCTATTGGGGTAGGTACTGATATTATAGATAAAGAAATGTACACCCTTAAGACAAAGGGGGGTGATCATCTTGCTTTAAGACCAGAACATACAGCAGGGACAATGAGAAGTTATATTGAGCAGGGGATGCAAGCTCTACCTCAGCCTATAATGTTATATAGTTATGGTCCTGTTTTCCGCCATGATAATCCTCAAAAAGGACGATATCGCCAGTTTTATCAATTTGATATGGATATATTAGGAAGTGATAAAAGTATTTTAGATGCCTTAGCTATTAAAACAACTATGACAATTTTAAATGAAGCTGGAGCTAAAAATCTTTCTGTTGATATAAATTCCATTGGGGATAAAGAATGCCGAGCCTCATATATAAAAGAATTAGTTGCTTACTATAAAAAGAACATGAGTTCCCTTCCTGCTATAGATAGAGAAAGATTAAAAACAAACCCTCTTAGAATTCTTGACTCTAAAGAAGAGAAAACGATTGAAATAAATCAAAATGCTCCTGATAGTATTTCACATCTTTGTCCTGATTGTAAAAAACATTTTAAGGAAGTTTTAGAATATTTAGAAGAAGCAGAAATCCCTTATACTATCAACAAAAATTTAGTCCGTGGTTTGTCTTATTATACAAGAACAGTTGTTGAAATTATGCAAGAGGATGAAGAAACTGGTAAGAAAGTTGCAATTGCTGGAGGTGGAAGATACGACTACTTGGGAAAACAACTTGGTAACAAAAAAGATATTCCTGCTGTTGGTATTTCTATTGGAGTAGATAGAATTATTGAAGCTCCATGGTTTGCAAAATTATCTCCTAGAATAATCAAAAAACCTAAAATTTATTTTATTCAGCTTGGATTTGATGCAAAATTAAAATCATTAAATATTATTGAGATTTTGAGAAAAGGTAAAATTCCAATAGCTCAATCAATTTCTAAAGATAACTTAAGTGCTCAACTTGCAAATGCTGAAAAACTTGGAATGGAATATGCAATAATTTTTGGACAGAAAGAAGCCTTGGAGGATTCCGTAATCTTTCGTAATATGATTAATCGATCACAGGAAACAATTAAAATCGATAACTTATTAGAATATATTAAGAAACATATTTAAGATGGTTAAAATAGTGCAAAGTGATAATAAGGTATTAAGAGAAATTGCTAAAGAAGTACCAGCCGATAAAATCACTACTCCCGAAATAAAGAAAATAATTTCAGATATGAAAGAAGCTCTTTTATCTCAGAATGATGGAGTTGCTCTTGCCGCTCCACAAATCGGAATTTCTTTAAGGATTTTTATAATTTCTGGTAGGGTTTTTGATGATGAATATGTAAACGGCAAGATTGATATTAATGGTGAAATTTATAAACCACATCATAAAGATTTAATTTTTATTAACCCTGTTATAAAAAAGATATCTGGGGATAGAAAATTAATGGATGAGGGGTGTTTATCAGTCAGACCTCTTTTTGGAAGAGTCAGAAGAGCCTCAAGAGCAACTATTGAGGCTTATGACGAAAATGGTAAAAAATTCACTCGTTCAGCTAGCGGATTATTGGCTCAAGCCTTTCAGCACGAAACAGATCATTTAGAAGGAATATTATTCACTGATAAAGCAAAAGATATAAAATAATTAAATTAATTTAAAAATGATAAATTTTAAATTCGCATTTTGGGGAACACCAGAAGTATCAAGCCAAACTCTTGAAATTCTATTTAGCCATGGATATATCCCATCAATTATTATTACTTCTCCAGATGCTCCATCTGGACGTGGAATGCAAATTCATGAATCACCCACAAGTATTTGGGCAAAAGAACATAACATAAAATATTTAAAACCAGATAAATTAGATAATACTTTTATTGAAGAATTCAAAAAAATAAAAGTGAATTTATCTATCGTTGTTGCTTATGGGAAGATAATACCAGAATCCGTAATAAATATTCCAACAAAAGGAACAATAAATATTCATTATTCTCTTTTACCAAAGTATCGTGGAGCTTCTCCTCTTGAGTCTTGCCTTTTAAATGGTGATACAGAAACTGGAATTAGTATTCAACAAATGGTTTTTAAATTAGATAGTGGCCCAATTTTAGCAGAAGAAAAAATACCAATTGAGATAGGAGAAACAAAAGCTATTTTGCGAGAAAAATTAATAAAACTTGGCGGAAAATTATTGTGTGGAATATTACCTAAAATTATAGATGGAAAAATCACCCTAACCACACAAGATGAAAATAAAGCAACTCACTGCAAAAAGATAAATAAAGAAGATGGGGAAATAAATCCATCTGACAATTCTATAGAAACTTATAATAAATATAGAGCATTCGCAGATTGGCCAGGATCATATTTCTTTGTTTCAAAAAATAATAAAAAGATTAGAGTAAAAGTAAAAGAAGCTTTATTAGAAAATGGATTATTCTCTATAAAAAGGGTTATTCCCGAAGGTAAAAAAGAAATTGCTTATAGCGATTTCTTAAAACAAATTAATACTTCGATGTAAATGGATTCCTTTTAGAAAGTCCTTTTAACATTTTTTTAACACTTAACCCTCCCCTCTTAAGAAGAGTCACATTACGGTTTTTCTTAGATTTAATTTGTCTTATTAATTCATTCTTTGCATCATCTATCGCTTTATATAAATCTTCTTTTTCAGAAAATGCATAAAATTTATCTCCATTTGTTTCTAAATTAAATTCTGCTCTGAAAAAATCTCCTTGCTTATGATGATTAGTCGTTTTGGCAACTTCTATATAAGCAATTACTCCATCTGTATTATCCTTAATAAACTTTCCAATTTTAGGCGCACATTTATCAATATAATCGCTTATTGCACCTGTTAAGTCCATATTTGTTGCCTTAATATTTATTTTCATATTTCAAAAAAGTTTAATTGATAATATTTATATTATATATTAATAGATAAAATCTTACTAGGACTTTGATGCCCATTTATAATTCTTACGTTTTTAATTGAAATCTTAAATAAATTAGCCATAATTTCGCAAATTCTTTTATTAGCCATATTCATTTTTGCCTTTTCTTTAACAGAAATTAAATAACTATTCTCACTTTTTTTCTCTATGGTTTCTTTTTTTGCCCCAGCTAAAACTTTAACTCTAATATACATTTTATGTGAAAATTATTTATTAATTATTTAAATACAATTAAACCAACAAAACCAACAATAAAGAGACAAATCATGCACGGGACAATTACTCCTTTGATTATTGTAATTTCTTTATTTTTTTCCTTTAAAACAGCTTCAGCTGTAAGAATATCTGCTAAAGCAATCATATTGCCAATAGCCCCACCAACAACACAAAGAGACAAAATTGAATAAGTGCTAAAACCAAGAGTAGTACCAGCTGTGCTTAAAATATTTCCAAACATAATATTTGAAATCGTAACACTACCCGTAATAAAAGCTCCAAATGCTCCTATAAACGGAGTAAATAAAGGAAGAATTGATACTTCAAATATCTGAGAAATTAATTTAACAACAGCTGGAATACCAGAATAATTATTACCAGAATTTACAATTATTTGAGCAACAATAGACATAAAAATAATAACTAGAAATGGGCTTATTACTCCTGTTATTGCCTCTTTTAAACTACTTTTTAAAATAATTTTTTTGACTTTCCACAGTAAAGAAATAATTAGACCAGCCAATATAAAGACAAATCCTGGATTAAATAAACTAAATGTATAATTAAAACCAATATTTATAGGAATACCAACTCCTCCTAATAAAAATTTGCCTATGACTAGAAGAAAGATTAGAAGAACATAAGGGAAAAAAGATTTCCAGGGAGACATTGTTTTTTTCAATTCTTCTTTCTTTTCTTGATGTAGGCTTATACTTTCTTTAGGTGTAAAGATTTTTAATTTAACAGAAAATATAATTAAGATTAAACTAATTGCTGGACCAAGTATTGAGGGAAATTCCTGCCCTAATGAGACAACTAAAAAAGAACAGAGGGAAAGTAGAAAACCGGACCAAAGAGCAAAAGGTAAAGCCCCACGAAATTCATTTAGCCTATTCTCTCTATTTTTTGTTATAATCCAAAGCATAAAAACTGGGACAATTATTCCCACAAAACTTAAAAGTGCTGCTGTTTCCGGAACATTGGTTAAACTAAGTCCAGCAAACCCAACACGAATCGGCGTTCCGGCAGCTCCAAAAACTCCAGCTGTACTATTCCCCAATAGACCAATAATTAAAGATTGTATTGGATTCAACCCAATTCCTACCAAAAGTGGAACTGCAACAGCTGCAGGAACGCCAAAACCAGCAGTTCCTTCAAGGAAAGCTGAAAAAATCCAAGCTATAATAATTGTTTTAACTCTATAATCCTTTGAAAAATTTTCTAAATAATATGAGATATTTTTTATAATATTTAAATTTTCAAGAATCCTTAAAAAGAAAATGGCTCCGAAAATTATAATAAATATATCAAGAGCAATTAAAAAGCCCTTGCCATAAGATAAATAAAGTGAAGATGGAAATACTTTCCAGTAAAAGATAGCGAGAATTGTATAAAATAGTAAAGTTATGAAAGAAACCTTAAGTAAGCTTATTTTTCGAATAAAAAGAAGAACTATAAAAAGCAAAAACGGCAAAACTGCCAAAATAATTGATAAATAATTAAACATATAAGAATAATAACATATTAAATTTAATTTAAGAATAGAATTGTGATATTATATTATGGTATGAGAATAGAAGATGATATCAAGTTAGATTATGAGGATGTTTTACTTCGCCCTAAGAGAAGTACGTTGTCTTCTCGTAGAGAAGTTAATCTGGAACGTAAATTTAACTTCTACCATTCTAATAAAATTTGGAAGGGTATTCCTATAATGTCTTCAAACATGGCAACTTGTGGAACTTTTGAAATGGCAAAAGTATTATCAAAATATAAAATGATAACTACTTTTCACAAATACTACACAATTGATGATTATAAAAAATTCTTTAAAGATTTTGATAACCCAGATTATATAGTTTATACTCTAGGAATTAGAGATGAAGATATTACTAAATTAAAAGAGATGATCTCCTCTGGTTTAATTAATAATTTTTCTTTTATTTGTATTGATGTCCCTAATGGATATTTAGAAAGATTTATTGAGTCAATAAAACTCGTACGTAAACTTTGCCCAGAACATATAATAATCGCAGGTAATGTCGTTACTAATGAAATGACTGAACAAATAATTCTTTCAGGTGCAGATATTGTGAAAGTTGGAATTGGTCCAGGTTCAGTTTGTACAACAAGAAGGATGGCTGGAGTTGGTTATCCACAATTATCTGCAGTTATAGAATGTGCCGATGCTGCTCATGGAATATCAAACAGTCATGGTGGTTGTGGTCTTATTATTGCTGATGGTGGGCAACAATACCCATCTTGTATTGCTAAAGCTTTTTGTGGAGGAGCAGATTTTAATATGTCAGGCTCATTATTTTCTGGTTTTGATGAAAGTGAGGGGAAACTCATAGAAAAAAATGGTAAGAAGTATAAAGAATATTTTGGTTCATCTTCAAATAAAGCTCTTTTAGAATTCTACGGTAAAAAATCAGATTATAGAGCTTCAGAAGGAAGATATGTATTAATGCCTTATAAGGGACCAATTGATAATTTCGTCCAAGATTTATTTGGTTCATTAAGAAGCACGGGTACATACATTGGTGCGAGAAAATTAAAAGAATTTTCTAGAAGAGCTACTTTCATAAAAGTGGGGAGACAACTTACAACTTATTTAGAAAAATATGATCAAGAATAAAACAGACCCTCTAGAGGGTCTGTTTTATTCTTATATTTATTTAATTTTTAGACTTAAGCCAAGTAATCATTTTCTTGAGTGTATTTACTCCAACTTCCCCATCAGCTGTCAATCCTTGTGCTTTTTGAAAAGCTTTTACAGCAGTTACAGTTCCTGCTCCATAATCATTATCAGCCTTAATGGAACTCCCGTAAATATTTAAGAACTTTTGAACCGTCCCTACAGATGTACCTTGAGACTTAAGTTTGAGATATGCATTTTTATCAACTAACTTTTGTAAATCATCTATGAGGGTTTGATATTTATATGTGGTAGTGGTAGTAGCAGTAGTTGTAGTAGCTGAACTAGTAGTACTACTAGAAGAAGCATCAGAATTACTTTCAGAATTATTAGTTGACTCAGATTCATTGCTCTCGCTGTCTGATTTTAATAATTCATTCTCTCTAGTTAGGCTAGCAACTTGTTTTTCTAACTCTTCATTAGCTGTTTTAAGATTATCAATTTCTTCATTATAGACATGATCAGTCCCAGTTTCTAATGTAGAAAAAGCCCAATAACCAGCAAGTCCAAGAAGGGCTAAAACAAAAATCGAAAATAAAACAAACTTAAGATTATCCATATTTTTATTATAACAAAAAACTACGTAAAGTAATAACTATTTTCTCTTACAAGAATTCTTCCCCTTTTTTGAAATTAACATTTCTTTTTTAATAGCAAGTCTTTTTGCTGTTTTACGAGAATGTCTAGACTTTTTATGTGGGGCTAATGAGGTTGCTCTTTTTGCCATATAATTAAAATTAAAAATTATTTATAACTAATAAATAGTATACTCTATCTTTAGAAATAATCCAAAACTATAAGTGCATATAATAGACTATTATGATAATATTAATACTATGGACAGAAATAAAATTGGCTTAGCTTTAAGTTCTGGAAGTGCTAGAGGATTAGCTCACATAGGAGTAATAAAAACTTTAATAAAAAATAATATCTCCATAGATTATATTGCCGGGTCATCCGCAGGAGCAATCGTTGGTGCTTATTTTGCTTTATATGGAGAAATTGATTCTCTTGAAAAATTACTTTTAGAAAATAGTAAGGAATTTATGCCAATCTTTCTTGACCTTGGAATAAGTGAAGGTTTTGTTAATGGAGAAAAACTTACTACTTTTTTAAAGAAGGTATTTAAAAATAAGGAATTTAAAGATACAAAAATTCCACTTTATATAATTTCAACAGATTTGATGAATTGTAAATCTATTATCTTTTCTTCAGGGAAACTAGCTCATGCTATTCGTGGAAGTATTTCAGTCCCAATAGTTTTCAAGCCATATAAAGATCAAGATGAGCTTTTAGTTGATGGTGGATTAAGTAACCCCGTCCCTGCAAATATTTTAAAAGACAAAGGAGCTGATAAAATAATTTCTGTTAATTTATATCCTAAAAATAAATTTGATAAAAAAATAAAAATTTCAAATATTGCCTTAAGAACTTTCTATGTTGGCTTACATTTCTTATCAAAAATGGCGATACCTTATAGCAATATTTGGCTAGAGCCTAAAGCTGCTTTAAATATAAATAATATAAAACTTTCAAACAGCTTAAAACCAGAAAATATTAAAAAGTTAATCGCAACTGGTGAAAAAGAAGCATTAGATCATTTAGATGAAATTAAAAAATTGGTAAAATAAAAAGTCGCATTGCAAGGTGTTTTGGAATGTCTCGTTTGTTTAGAACGAGAGCCATTCATACAGCATGTTTGGTGAGTTTTCTTAATATTATCTACCGTAAGTTCCAATGAGATTCGCCTCATCTAAAATGTGATTATTCATGACTTCTAATAATTCTATCTTATCACTTGATTCATCAATTGAAAGAGCCGTATCTAAAGCATAAATTTTAAAATTATAATGATGGTCTCCAGATGGTGGACAAGGGGCTACCCAATCAGTTTTTCCAGAGCTATTCTTCCCTTCTACTGCTCCATCTGGTTTAACACCTGTTGCAATATCAGTAGTATTTGGAGATATATTCCAAACTAACCAGTGAACATAATCCCCACTAGGAGCATCTGGATCATCAACAATTAAAGCTAAACTTTGAGTCCCTTTAGGAACGTTAGATATAATAAGTGGAATTCCAAGTGACTCACCATCACAAGTATATTGAATTGGGATAATACTATTTTCAAAAACTCTACTTTCTATTTTCATATTAGTACTTTGTGTATATTCAATTGGATTATTACTAAAGTCGACCTTTTTATTTTTAATGTAGGCATAGATAAAAATTGCAATTAAAATTATTGCTAAAAGTATAACGACTAAATTTTTCACTATACTTTTCATAATCCCATTATATAATTTTCCAAAAAAAATAAAAGTTTTACTGATTCAATAGATCTTTTTATCCACATGGGAATAAGGCGTCATCGTTATACAACAAACTTGATAATAAATTTAAATTATCAATTGATAGGCAAACAGTCCGAAAATTTATAGAGAAGGAATAGGAATGAAGGGGGGGGGCGTCACCTAAGTGAAGCCCCTTTTCGTATTGATGCTAGTATTATACAACTAACTTTGTAATATTTTTGCAAATTTTTGTATAGGTTCGAACTTCTACTAAGGTAGAAAAAATAACCATTATAAAATATGGCTGAAATTTTTGCTCCCTCGGTCGGTTCTAACCCCTTGACCTCTCAAATGTAGTAAGGGTCTTTGAGCTACTTTTGAAGTGGAATCGGGATGCAGGTCGGTCAGTTTGAGTGGATAGAGTAGACAC